>Ga0316204_10001082_pt1 | contig 80793 bp, 78 predicted proteins | sample 6monrhotite_MG_2_FD_205661 | JGI IMG/M metagenome (GOLD analysis project Ga0316204, IMG submission 205661) | Microbial mat bacterial communities from mineral coupon in-situ incubated in ocean water Damariscotta River, Maine, United States -... | ecosystem: Environmental > Aquatic > Marine >... | reverse complement strand
GTATCACGACAAGTATGGCGGTTCTTAAAAAACTGCTTTAGCGAGAAAAGTTCGTTAGCGCTATATCAGCGCCAGCTGAAGCCTTTGATGTTGGGGTATCTGTGATATTTTACCGGACACCGTTACCTGGTTGGTGAAGCAAGCTTTTTTCATATAGCTAGGCGAAACAAGAGCCTGTGTTATATTTCGTGGATCAACTGCTTTTTTTCGGTTTAACGTATGATAAGCAGTCAGGAGCTGTTGAGATTTCCAGCAGTGCTGAAAATGAAACCTCAACAGATCTTGGTCGTGCAAATAAAATTTGAGCATTAATGTAATTATGGTAGATGTGCGAACAAATCTTGAGCAGGTTCTCAAGCGAATTGAAGAGGCAGAGCGTCAATATAATCGGCCACCAGGTTCTGTGCGTCTCGTGGCGGTGAGTAAAACCAAACCTATTCAGTTAATTAGTGAGGCGATCGATGCTGGACAACAGATCTTTGGTGAAAACTATGTGCAAGAAGCTGTCGATAAAATTACTCAAATAAACAACCAAAAAAGCAACGATAATTTGCAATGGCATTTTATCGGTCCAATACAATCGAACAAAACTAAATTAATTGCCGAAAATTTTTTATGGGTGCATGGGGTGGAGCGCGCAAAAATTGCTCAGCGTTTGAGTGAGCAAAGACCCGCTGATTTGCCAGCATTAAATATATGTATTCAAGTCAACGTGAGTGAAGAGTCTTCAAAAGCGGGTGTTAGTATTTCAGAATTGTCCGAATTAGTTCAATCGATAGTACCGCTTACTCGTATTAGATTGCGAGGCTTTATGGCTATTCCTGGTCGCGAAAGTGATTTTCAAAAACAGCGAAAGCCATTTAAACTGTTGAAAGATACGATGAGAGAAATGAATCAGCAATTTTCTTTGAGCATGGATACCCTCTCAATGGGAATGTCGAACGACCTGGAGGCTGCAATAGCTGAAGGCGCAACTTTTGTGCGGGTGGGCACAGATATTTTTGGTGCGAGAGAGTATAAGGAGTAGTAGATGAACAATTTTAATATCACATTCATTGGTGCAGGAAATATGGCCACCGCATTAATTGGTGGCTTGATTCATGATAACTTTCCGCCGACATCGATCTGCGCGGCTGATATTAATGATAAGCAATTGACGCTACTAGAGCAGAGTTGTGGCATAAAAATCAGCGGAGATAACAACGCAGCGGTTTCCGATGCGGATGTCATTGTATTATCTGTTAAGCCGCAGATGATGGGAAATATTTGCCAGGAAATTGCCACCACAGTGCAGCAAAAGCAGCCATTAATAATTTCAGTAGCGGCAGGTATTCAGGGGAAAAATTTTAGCCACTGGTTGGGTGAAAAGACTGCCATTGTGCGAGCCATGCCTAATACACCGGCACTTATCAAAGCTGGAGCAACCGGACTATATGCTAACAAACACGTGACTCAATCTGAGCGGGAAATTGCCGAAAAAATAATGCGTGCTGTTGGGGTTGTGCAATGGATTGATGATGAAAAGCATATGGATTTGGTAACAGCACTTTCTGGTAGTGGTCCTGCTTATTTTTTCAAAATCATGGAGTCGATGGAAAAAGCAGCGTGTGAAATGGGGTTGCCACCAGAGACAGCGCATTTGCTAACATTACAAACTGCATTGGGTGCCGCTAGATTAGCAATCGAAAGTGATGATGCTTTGTCTACTTTGCGAGAAAAAGTAACTTCCCCAGGCGGCACGACAGAAAAAGGGCTTGAGGCATTACAGCAGGCCAATATAGAAAAAACGTTATACTCAACTTTGGAGGCCGCGACAAATCGAGCGGTCGAGCTTGCACAGGAATACGGAGAAAACTAGATGAGCTACGCTTCAAATGCAGGAACCTTTCTGATTGAAACATTGATTGGTTTGGTAATGTTAGTTTTTATGCTTCGCTTATTATTTCAATTGGTCAGAGCGGATTTTCAAAATCCCGTTTCGCAGTTTGTGGTTAAAGTGACCAACCCTGTATTGGTTCCACTACGTCGTATCATCCCTGGAGTTGCAGGAATCGATATGGCATCGGTGCTCGTTATACTGCTGATACAATATGCCGAACTGTTTTTGTTAACCTTACTACTAGGCGCGCAGTTTTTCCCTCTGGGAATGTTTGTTATCGCAATCGCAAAACTCATTGGTCTAGTGATAACAGTTTTTACGGTTTCGATTCTTATACAAGTTGTTATTAGTTGGGTGAATCCTGGCGTCTATAACCCCGTTACTGCGCTGCTCTATCAGTTGAACGAGCCAGTGTTAGGAAAAGCGAGAAAAATCTTACCACCCATCCATGGTTTTGATCTCTCTCCTATTGTTGCGATGGTTATTTTGCAGCTGCTTTCTATGTTGCTTGTCGCCCCTATCTCTGATTTTGGTGCGAGTCTACGGAATTAATTTATTCGATATTTTTATTGGGCAGGGGGAGTCCTGCCCTAATTTCACTTCCCCGCTTCCCGCACTTTTTGCTTTAGCATTTTATTCATAGTGATGGCTTCGAACTAACTGCGGGATTTCGGCTAAAACCTCCCACATTATTTTCTGCAAGATAAAGTAGATATCCTGTTAAAAAAGGTCGATGTTGTCATCTGAAATAACATCAGTTGGCTGTCGGGAATTTTCTTGATCTACTCCCATTGCGACTAATATTTTTGCGTAGTCTTTGTCTGTACCCTTAATATGTTTGGATAGCCATTCATTAAGAAAATTCAGTAACTCTTCTACAATTTCTTCATCATTGTTATTGCTATTCACACGATATTGAAATTCGAGGATTTGATTTATCAGTTTTTTGTGCTTCTCTTTGTGTTCAGCTAAGTGTTTATAGCCATGCCTCTCCATTAAACCTTCTTCATAGCCAAAATGAGAGACAGTGTAGTCGATTAACCCTTGTAGAATTCTATTTATATAGCTTGCATTGTGTTTCATTCGAACATGATAATTCAATTCGTTAATCATATTGATGAGTATTTTATGCTGTCGATCTATCTCCGGTAAGCCAACACTAAATGATTCATCCCATTCGAATAGAATGTGTTTATTACCTTCTTCAATATCTTCGGCTGTTAGATTAACTAAGAAACGATGCAGAAGCGATTGAGTTTCTGATGCTAGCGCTTTAACACGGCTACTATCTTCAACCGAACTTTTTGCAACTGCGGAGGACTGATTCGCTGCGCTAGTCATATTAACCATGTTATTGTCTAATTGCTGGGCCATTTGATTTTGGTTTTGGGCAGCAATCGAGATTCGGCTATTCATATCACTAATGGAAGAAACTAAATGTGTAATTTCTTGGAGCACTGTTCCGGCGCTTTTGGCATGTTCAACGCTTTGCGAAGCTTGCTGACTGCTTTTTTGCATAACATTGACTGCATCGTTACTTGCGGTTTGTAGTTGTTCAATCATGCCTTGAATTTCAAGTGTTGAATCTTGTGTTTTTCTCGCGAGATCGCGAACTTCATCCGCAACAACAGCAAAGCCTCGACCATGTTCTCCTGCTCTTGCGGCTTCAATGGCTGCGTTTAATGCGAGAAGATTGGTTTGATCTGCAATTTCCTGAATAACTTTTAAAATTCCACTAATTTCCATGCTATCTTTTTTGAGCTGATATATTACGTTGGAAACTTGCTCTAGGCCATTGGCTAAATCGAGTATGGAAGTGATAGTCTCTTTAACAACAAGTTGACCATTGTTTGTCTCTTTATCCGCTTGTTGGGCAGACTCTGCAGCTTTTGCAATACTCGCAGTAACTTCCTGAACGGTTGAGGATAAGGTTGTAATGGATTGGGCCGTAGCAATACTGTCGGTAACTTGGCTACTCACAGAGTTTTCGGTTAAACGACTAGATTCTGTTAGGCGACATGCGACGTCTACAAAGAGATTGCTTGTGCTAATTATAGAAAAGACAGTTCGATTAATTCCTGCGGATATTTTATTTAACGCGATGCCTATATCATTTAGTTCATCTTTGGTATTAAGGGAAACTTTCTCTGTGAGATCTCCCGCAGCAATGCGTGTGGCGCTCTCAAGCAGTCTGTTAAGTTTATTTGTGATACTGCAATAGAATGCTATAAGCACATAAATGAGTAGTGATATTGTACTGACGATGGTTATAGAGGCAGCTAATTCTATTCTATGGCTGACTTTTACTCTAGTGTGTAAGGACTTTTCTATGGTCTTTATCGCGATATTGAAAAAATTCAAATCGCTGTCAATCGCGTGATTAGCCGTATTTACAAAAAGCGTTGTTGTGATATGGCTTATGTTCGAGCTAAGCGTAAATTGTTCGGTTAAGTGAATGAATTCATGTATCGCGTCATCAGTCGTTTTGTATAGCTTTCCTAATTCTCTGTTTGTGGTGTTGATGTTTTTAGCGCTTTTTTCAAAAGTGTGGTGAAGTAATTCTATACGGTTTATAGCGGTTGTTATTCTATCGTGTGAGTTACTGAGACTTCTATTGCTGATAATCCGGGCACCGAGATCTCTTAATTGAGCAATATTTTCAATGAGTATTGGAATCTGGCGAATCGTTATATCAATGAGTAGTGCATTGCTAGCCTCTGGCTCTTGAAATAAATGCGTGGCGAAGGCGACATCGTTGATATATTCCAAGGCTTGTGAAATCAGTTTGCTGTAAGCTTCAAATTGATCTTCGTATGAAATATTCTGGTTGGTTTTTAATGATTGCCATGATTTGAGAATGTTTGAGCGAAACTCATTATGCAATGCTGATGATAAGTAGCGCTTGGTTAATTTGTCTATAACTGAAAGGTGTTGATCGATTTTATCGTGAGTGAGGAGGGCATTTTCTGATACTGTAATCCCTTCTTGATTACCTTCGATCTGGCTACGTGCTTCAGATAGATGTAAAAGCAGTTGTTTTAAGGGGGGAACTAATTTAAGCCCGTTTTGTTCTCGTTCGGCGAAAATAATTTCTTCATTTATATTGTTTAACGCGATTAAGCTCAATACGATTACCGGAGTAATGCAAAGCCCAATAATGAGGGCGAATTTACTTCCCAGTCGTAATCGCGCCATTAAATATAGTGCGGGGCGTAGAAGAGTCTGTATCATAAATTTTTACATATCTTTGTGTGACGATTCTGCATACTTAATTACTGCTTTAAAATAGCGTTGTCCTGATTCAAAAGTTAAACTAGCAGAGTTTTTGCCCATTGATTTAAAAAACTGTGATGTTTACGCTGTCGTAGCGGCAAAAAAAGAGAGATCCTGAATAAAGTTTTCCTATAAACTTATGAAAACTATCGGAATTGGGGATTTGATATATGGGTGCCTCCGGAAATTGATTTAGAGTGGTGATAACAAGGCAAAACAAAACGAAAAAGCGGAGTTTACTGCAGTAAATGAGCATTTTGAGTTTTGTTTTAACACAGTTAGCACGCTATAAATCTATTTCCGGAGGTGCCCATATGTCACAACTGCAGTTAAGTTAAACTTAGGCTGAGACTTTTTGAATTCTTCTCATACGCTAAGACAAGTTTCCAGTGAGTTATTCGAATGAGTGGAGCTATTTAATGGCAACAAGATCAAATATGAATAGAGAAATTGTGGTTTGCGCAAAAGGTTTATCGAAAGCATTTGGTGAAAAGCTCGTTGTTAATAATATAGACTTCGAGGTTGAAAAAGGGAAATGTTTTGGGTTTCTCGGGCCAAATGGCGCGGGGAAAACTACAACCTTAACGATGATAGAAGGCACTTCCCCCATGAGTGCAGGAAGCCTGGAAGTTTTCGGATATTCATTACCTGTGGAAGGGAAGTTTGCGCGCGCACGAATGGGGATTGTTCCTCAAATGGACAATCTTGATCCCGATTTTTCGGTTGTCGAAAATCTACGTGTATACAGTCGGTTTTTTGGACTTTCTGGCAGAGTCATTGAAGAGCGAATTCAATACTTGCTTGAGTTTATGCAACTAAATGATAGACAGAAGGAGAGGCCCGATAATTTGTCCGGTGGAATGAAACGTAGGCTGACAATCGCGCGAGCATTAATCAATGATCCTGATCTGATTATTTTGGATGAACCAACAACCGGGTTAGACCCGCAAGTGCGTCATGTTATTTGGTCTAAATTACGTGAGTTAATGCAAGAAGGTAAAACCCTATTAATGACCACTCATTATATGGACGAAGCTGAGCGACTGTGTGATGAGCTTTTTATCATGGACCACGGTGAAATTTTAGATAAAGGTTCGCCGACACATATTATTGATTCGCGTGTGGAGAAATTCGTTATTGAACTTCGCGGAAATATTGTAATTGCGCAAACCTTGCTGACGGAATTGAATGATACGCGTTGTGAAGTTCATGGCGATACACTTTTCGTTTACAGCAATAACCCGGATGAAGTAGTCAGCTCGCTGTATGAGAGAATTGATATTACGCTTTATCAACGTCGTTGTAACTTGGAGGATGTTTTTTTACGGATGACAGGTAGGGAACTTAGAGAATGAAATATCCTTATTATCGATTTCCCTCATTCTCTCGTAATGCGTTTATTGTTTGGTATCGAAATATTTTGGTTTGGAAGAAATTGATCGGCCCGGCTTTAGCGTTGCATTTTGGTGAGCCACTGATTTATCTATTAGGTATGGGGTTTGGGTTGGGGGCATTTATCGGTGAAATTGATGATATGTCTTATCTCACCTTTCTTGCCGCCGGGCTCATCGCTTCATCTGCGATGATGACGGCTAGTTTGGAAGGAACGTATTCTGTCTTCACGCGGATGGTGCCGCAAAAAACCTATTCTGCGCTTTTGGCGACTCCAATTGAGATAGATGACATTATGGCTGGAGAGATTTTATGGTGTGCGACCAAATCACTTTTCAGCGGCATTGCTATATTAATTGTTGCAACATTGTTGGGCGCTGTACAAAGCTGGAGCGCATTGTGGGTAATTCCATTAGCATTTTTAAGCGCGCTTTGCTTTTCTGGTCCAGCAATTGTTATTGCCACGATGTCGCGTAACTATGATTTTTTCAATTACTATTTTACATTGGCTGTGACTCCCATGTTTGTTTTGTGTGGGGTGTTTTATCCTGTTGCATCGTTGCCTGATGCCGTGCAATTTATTGTTTACCTATTGCCGCTAACTCATGCTATAGATTTAATCCGCCCGTTGGTGGCAGGAACGGAGATCCATAATCCACTGTTACATATCTCTGTATTAATATCATATGCATTTGTTTTTTATTATATTGCTGTCGTGTTGGTTAGAAAGAAGATGATTGTATGAAGCTAAATAAACTGTTATTAATAATTGCGCTTTTGTTGGTAGGTTGTGCTGCGCCTATACCAAAGAATCAGGATCTTCCTGTTCAACATATAGTTTTGCTTTGGTTGAATAAAGAGTTATCTGAAAATAAAATCGAAGAAATTATAAAGGGAACAAAAGCTCTGAAAAAAATTAATCAAGTGAAAAATGTAAAAGTCGGAAAAGTCATATTCAGTGAGCGTCCTATTGTCGACGACAGCTTTGATTTAGGGATTATTTTTGAATTTGAAACAGTTGAAGCAATGCAAAGTTATACAAAAGGTTCTGCACACAAAGCATTTGTTGAGAAAAGTATTAAAGGCAATATCAAGAAGATTGTTGTTTATGATATTCAAGTCGAAAGGTAAAGTATCGATTGAATATTGGGCGGAGTCAGGCTTAATAAAGTGGCGGAGCGGACGGGACTCGAACCCGCGACCCCCGGCGTGACAGGCCGGTATTCTAACCAACTGAACTACCGCTCCGCGAAAGAGGGCGTATACTGCCTGAATGACCCAAGAATTTCAACGAAAATTTTGTATCTTTATGGAAAGACTTTCCGAAGTGGAGCGTTTGGGAATTACTTAAGCTTAATGAAATAAATTATGCCTGAATCTTATTCTATTCCAGCAAAATTTTCACAGATAGAAACTGAAGTGAAAAAAAGCCGGTTTATTGCGCGCTCATCATGTGTAAAAACGCGTGAACAAGCTTTGGCTTTTCTTGCTCAGGCGAAACAGGATTATCCTGATGCGAGACATCATTGCTGGGCGTATCTTCTCGGAAACCCGCACTCAGCGAGTAGTGCCGCGATGAGTGACGATGGTGAACCAGGAGGGACTGCCGGCAAGCCCATATTGAATGTGATTCAGCACAAAGATATTGGCGATATTGTAGTTGTTGTGATTCGCTATTTTGGTGGTGTTAAGCTTGGTGCTGGCGGTTTGACAAGAGCATATAGCGGCGCAACGGAAGCGTTGTTATCAACTATTGAGCTGCAACTGCAAATTCCTTCTGTGATCAAAGAGTTTATTTGTGCGTTTTCTCAAGAGCAGTTGGTCCGGCATTATGTCAAGCTGTGGGAGGCCGAAGTGATCAATGTGGCATATGCTGATAAAGTAAAAATGGAATTGAAATTTCCTCAATCAAAACTGGCGGAAGTTGAAAGCTTTTCTGCACTGAATCAGATTGAAATATCTGACTAAGTGTCTTTATACGTTTCTAAACGTTTTCGCCACCCAGGTAACCAGTGAGACTCATCCCGATCTGCATTTTCTACACGCCTTGTTAGCACAAAGTCCGCTGACCTTACAAACTCTTGCATGACTTCTTCGTTGTTTTTGTCCATATTATGCAATACTTGTAGTAACCCCCAGCCCTGGTTTTTATAACGTTCCTTATGCGAAGTACCTTCGCCTTTAAAATTAACATAATCGATTAACGCGTAAGGACCGTTTGTATGATTGGCAACACGATAAAACTGTTCTTTTATATGAGTTTTTGAAGATTCATCGGAAACTGAATTCAACATTTTAGGAAGTGCTTTTTCCAGCCGTTGAATGATGAATTCGACTTGTAGTGGGATTGTGTTCTCTAGTAGGTTTCTAAGTTCCTGCATTTTGGGAGAGTGAATATTGTCAATAAATTCGTTGCGGTTATTCCACGGTGCATGTGAGAGAGGCGTCAACCAGGCGGGTAGTGCGTGTTTTTTCTGGATGTGCCGGAGAAGAGCGGGGAAGCTTTCTTCAAAGGGGAGCTGAGTATTTTTCGGAAACCAAATAAAATGTCCGATTCCCAAAGAGGGGAACGCTTCATTTTTATTCCAGATGATTAGGTTTTCCGGTTTTCCTGCCCCCTCGTTTAGCCAGATCTTTTTTCCAATTGATTCGGTTTGTTGAGTCGTTAGTTTGATGGCGTCGGGTGAGGAAAGCTTGTAAAAGAATGTAGCCGTAGTTAGTAGGGTAATTACCAGCAAAAAATAGTGCAGTTTATTGCGGGCTATCTTTTGCTGATAGAAAAACACCCGTTACTGTTTTTCGCTGTTGTTTAATACGTACTCTGTTAGCTTGTTTAGCGCGTCATCCGTAATGTTGGGGAACTTGGGCATTGCCATATTACCATTGGCAATTGCTTTTTGGATGGTGGCTGGATTGGCGCTGTCAGCAGTAAATGTAAATATTTTTGGTGCGGCATCTTTATGGCATTCAATACACGCAGCTTTAAAAATATCTTCACCACTTGCTCCGGCCGCTGGTGAATAGTCGCTAGTTTTTGAGCAGCCAGTAACTGTAATTATTACAAGGCTGGCTATAGCGATTAGGTAACTTTTTTTCATGTGTATCTATCCAAGTTGTTGTCAAAGGCGAATCCTAACAACTCGTGTGTGGAAGTTCAATTTCTTAATGCCGCTGTTGAGCATTAATATTAACCCTAACGTTTCAAAATAATTCGCGGAAAAAGGCTTTAGATGCAGTAAATAAAGTAATAAAATGACTTTTCACCGGATTATTTTGAACCGTTAGGGTTAACTAAGGTAGAAAACATAGTCGATGTAGATTTATTGTGTGGTTAGCAACGTTGCTTCTCTTGAGGAGTAGGCGTGTATTTCTCCTCCTTCACCAAAAGCGTCATCGACTGTACCTGTGTTTGTTCGAGTGAATTTGAAAGTGAGCTGGCAACTGCCGCCTGGTTGATTCGGGTTAGATTTAATAGAGTTTGCATTGATGGTGAATTCCCCAGTATCAGGTATTTTTTTGCTATAGGTTTGAATGCAATTTCCAGTGATTTGGAGATCGACTTCGCTGTCTTCGATTCCATCCCAGGTGACGGTTACGGCTTCGGTGCTTCGTGAAAAACTACTGCTTGGATTGAACAGAATATTATCTTTATTTACTGCAATGGGAAGAGATACAATTGAATTAGTGGCACTTCGATGTTCATCCCTACTGAAGTCAAACCGGTAGTTGGTATTTCCTCTGCCTGAATTTGTATGGTCGAAAGTCGCCACATAAACGACTTTTGAGCTGGTTGGATCTTTAACTACCGTCTGCACGTTTGTGCCGTTAAATACCTCCAGCTTATCGCCACCAGTGATATTGATGTGTGTGTTGGAGTGCGAACCACCGACTAGGAGTGAGGCTCTAGCTGTAGCGGTGTTATCTTCTGTGGAGAACACTTCAAATCTTGCCCACATTTCCGAACTGGCAATGTCGCTTGAGTTTACTTCTTCAACATTCGAACAGGCGGTTGTTGCAAGAATGATTAGAGTTGTGGTGATTATTTTATGAATATTATTCACAGTGGAAGTCTCCAGTCATTACGTAGATGAATCAATTATATCCCGGTGCCCTTTGGGAGAGTTCTGTCGGGTTTGTGCCCACAGCAAGTTGCGAGGGGTTTAGGTTATATATTACTCTTATATTATGGCTTTATTTATTCCAAATAGAAAATAGGCGTTGTAGCGAGGAGAAGCCATTTTGAATCAAATATTTTGATCATAATGGATTTTCCGCACGACTGCATGAACCCAGAAGATAGAGCACCAACAGTAGGCGCTTTAGGCGACGCAAGGGCGGTTGCCGAGTCGGCTTTCTATTCTCGAACAGCCTCCTGAACTTACTGCGCTCATGATAAATTCCAATAGCCTATTAGGCTTCGGTGGTGAATAATATAACGGCAGTAATCACGTTAAAATTCAGCTCTGAGTTGACCCTAACGGTGCATAAAATTTCGATTCAAAACCGCGTTGCTGCTTCTATAGCAGCATAGTAGCTCTATAAGCTTTTAATTCCGATATCTTATGCAGCGTTAGGGTACAATTACTGTTAGGCATAGAATATATTGCAGGTGTTATTACGTATATGTTTGTATTAAATGAGCAGCTAAAAAAAGATTGTTTATTGGTTGGCGTGTTTCCTCTTAGTCAACTGCTATTGATGAATGATTCTCAATATCCTTGGTTTATTCAAGTTCCACAACGAGAAAATATTACAGAGATTTATCAATTATCTGCTGCGGATCAAAAGCAGCAGCATCGTGAGTCTATCTATCTGTCCGAGATTTTGATGAAAACATTTGAGGGAGATAAATTAAATATAGCTGCATTGGGTAATGTCGTTTCTCAATTGCATATTCATCATGTTGTACGATATCGTAGTGATAATGCCTGGCCCGCTCCAGTTTGGGGGAAACTGCCTGCTAAGCCTTATGAAAATGAAGTGTTAGAGGATAGATTGCAAAGCTTGAGAAAGAATTTAACTGAGGATTTTGTTTTTAATTGTTAGGGGCTGTTGAGGTTTTGTGTGCCTTTGTAGCATTGGGAAAATCGCTAATAGTGGTGCACTCAACAGACTCTAGCGATCAGTGAATTTTTTTTTTGCTGTTCAAGACCTAGTTCTTGCAGCCAATGAATTATATTCTGATTAACTTCGTGGAGGGATTGATAATTGACAAGGTGAATTAGGTCAGGGAACTCTGCTTTTAGTTGCAGTACATTAGAGATGTTCAAAAATTTACTCTTATATTCAGTGCTGAGAAAGCCCAGTATAGGTTTACCTTCATTAAGAAGCTTAATACAGTTAACCCCAGAACCAAATCCCGCTTCATCAAAACAGTAGATAGCAGCTTTTGCTTGTTGACGAAATTTGTTATCTCGCTCTAGCATAAACTGTGTGGCAATAATTTCCTTTGAAAGCGCTAATTTATGGCGATCACGATAGGCACCCCAATCAAGGTCATAATATTCCATCGGGTCACAAATTAAGCGTGCAAGTTGTTCGCTTTCCATGTCTGGGTATTGATGACGGTAATATTCATAGCGCGTATCAAAGCCGAGACCAGTTTTTAGCAATGTTTCTATTACTGATGTTTTAAACGACCACGTTACTTCTGTCGCGTGCATGCCTTTACCACTTACATAGCATGGGATCATTGTGACATTCCTATTTTATTAATCGTTATAAATGTTAAGCGTATCGTTTGTTTATATATACCCAAAACGATTGAGATTTAGGTCTGATAGCATTCCCTTTTTTGTCCATGACTGCGTTGCTCCTCCTTACATAGAATGGCTATGCTGCGTTGCCTATAGGGATGTAGGCAAGGGGCGAAAGCAGGACGCGGTAGCTTCATCGCGCCTTGCCATGCACAAAAAATGAAAAACTCTAAAACCTAAATCCCAAACGCTTTGGGTATATAGCGACCAGGGTTTGTTGATATTTTATTTCAATCTTAATTCTCCGCAGTTTGCTGCGGACACAAAACCATTGGGGTTTCCAAAGGGGATAAGCGAAGTTCTCCCTTTTGGTCGTCAGTGGGGGGTTATACCCTGCTGACGAAGTATAATTGATTACAATATGAAAAATAGCCATTGAGATCAATTTGATTGTTCTTAAAATTGGCTATTCGTCTTCTCTTTATTCGCGAAGCCTTGGGATTTCGGCCAATTGTTCGGCACAATAAATCCTCTTGAAGTCTCTAAGTATTCCCCGTCACTATTTTGCATAACTTCTGCCAGAAATAGAGGTTTTTGTGAGCGATTAAAATGCACTCTTATGATATCTTGCAAGCTATTGTAATCCAATAAGCTTTTGGGTTGTCTAGGAATAGCGAGCCAATGTGGTTTATTTAAGATGAACCATTGAGAGTCAACATGATGTTTGGGGATAACGGGGTCATTAGCGTAGCTCCACCATCCACGAAGGTGACTGCTTGATATGTAATCTGGAATATTGAATTTGTCGCTGTTTAATTTATGGGAGGGATAAAACAGATACCCCTTCAGTAATATTTGCGGACAAATTGGTGTTGGGTATTGCTCAATAATACACTTGGCAGCGAGTTGCTTGCTAAGCAGTATTTGCTGATTGAACATTTTATCTACTTTAATCGATAGTCTGTCTCTGCTATTCGGGCCGTAAAAAATAGCATCGCCACCAGACTCGTAATATAGGTAGTATTTTATTGCCACTTCCCAATGGAAAGATTTTTGTAACTGCGTGTGATGAAAAAGAAAATCGAACTCGCCGAGAGTTCGTTTATTTTCAAATACTGTTTGTCTCTGATTAAACTGCTCAATACCCTTTCGATTCTTGAGCCAAAAGGCGATTAGATTCTCAAAATAGTCCCCGACATAGGGGCGGGGGGCTGATAGCTGTTTTGGCAAGGTTTCACTATGGGTATCCCATTCTATGAGTCTATTTTCAATATCCTCATAAAATTTTTGGCATTGCTCGTTATTTAGTACATAGTGATGGTCGGAATTGAGTAAGCCGGGGCTGGCAATTACCCAGGCAAGATCATTGATAACTTGCTGTTTAAATAATTGTCGCTTTGCTAAAATGTTTAATTTGTTGTTCATATGCTCACCATAACTGCCATTATACCTACACATAACCGTGCGTATTGTTTATCTCGCGCGTTAGAATCCATTTTTTCGCAGTCGCAAAGAATTTCTGAGGTCATTGTTGTTGACGATGGTTCAACGGATAATACGCGACCCTTGATAGAAAAAAGTTTTCCGCAAGTTAAAGCCATTTATCAAAATCAATTGGGGGTCAGTGCTGCGAGGAATGTTGCTATTAAAGCGGCGACTTCAGAATGGATTGCATTTCTAGATTCGGACGATGAGTGGTTACCCCATAAAATAGAAGCACAATGCCTGGCGCTCAGCAAAAATAGTGAGATGGCAATATGCCACACGGAAGAAATTTGGATTCGTCATGGTGTGCGTGTTAACCAAATGCATAAGCACAAAAAAACAGGCGGCTGGATATATCAGAAATGTTTGCCGCTTTGTGCCATGTCCCCCTCTTCTATTATGATTCGTAGGAATGTGTTTGACGAAGTTGGGTACTTTAAAGAGCATCTACCCGCATGTGAAGATTACGATCTGTGGTTGCGAATATGTGCAAGATACCCCGTGTTATACATTAAAGAACCTTGCATCAATAAATATGGTGGCCATGAAGATCAGCTCTCAAGTGCATATTGGGGGATGGATCGTTTTCGTATTCAATCACTCATTGATATTCTAAGTGAGAATATATTGAACCAACAAGATAAGGATGCGACAAAAAAAGTGCTGAGAAAGAAAATCGAAGTCTACTCTAAAGGGGCGTTAAAACGGGATAAACATGATGAGTACACTCGTTACCAGATGTTACTGGATGAGATTGAGTTACTCTGATGCTCTATATTGTTTGTGCGCTACATTGCGAAGCAAAACCGATTATCGATTTCTATAAATTGTCGATTGAAAGTGAAGCCTCTTTCCCTGTTTTTTCAAATCAACACATGGGATTAATTGTGGCTGGCATTGGCAAAATCTCTGTTGCTGCTGCAATGGCTTATCTCTACGCTCGTGGCGGAGAAAAAAAACACATCGCTTGGTTGAATATTGGTATAGCCGGACATAGAACATTTCCATTAGGCTGTCTGATAAATATTAATAAAGTGACAGACGAAAGTTCGCAGGTAAATTGGTACCCAGCAAGATATTCAGAACTTATGGAGCAATCATCGTCCTTAATAACTGTGGAACATCCAGTGGAATCTTATGATTCACTATCGGTTTATGAAATGGAGGCTTCTGCCTTTATGGCAACCGCTTTACGATTTTCTCCTGTTGAACTCATTCAGGTGATTAAAGTTATTTCAGATAACGAAGAGCATCATGTAGAAAGAGTTGATAAAGTATTGGTGAGCAATTTAATTACGGAAAATTTGCCAAAGATAGATGAAACGATCAAATGCCTCAATGCTCAACTTGGTCAATATTGTGAGACTTATGATGATAGCATCATATATTCTCAATGTGAGAAAAATTGGCATTTCACACAGTATCAGAAGAAAAGTTTATCGCGCTTAATTCAGCGGTGGCACGCGTTAAGCGATAATGTCAGTTTTTCATTAATATCACAATGTAAAGACGCTAAGTCAGTTATTAAGACTTTAGAAACATTAATTTCTCGCTGTTCGATCGAATATTAACTGCTAAGGTTTAACAACAGGATACTAACAATGATTTCGACAATCTATATTGAAGAAGAGGTTATTGATCATCCTCGTGTTAAAGAAATTCTAACGAGATTTAAACAGGCTGAAATAATCGTTTGTCGGCATTATGGCGAGATATTCAATCGCAAGTCACAGAATTTTCGTTTTCAGAAAAAAAATCCAGCATTGATTTTGGCAAAGAAACAGAAAGGGTTTGTATTGCCTGCACCGGATGCTTATGCTATTGGCGGAGAGAAAAATTTTTACTTTTCGCATATGATGAACTGCATTTATGATTGTCGTTACTGTTTTTTGCAGGGTATGTATCGTTCGGCAAACTATGTGCTATTTGTGAACTATGAAGATATCTTCGATGATATTCGTCAAGTTGCTAAGCAGAATACTGATCATAACTGCTATTTCTTTTCGGGATACGATTGCGACAGTTTAGCGCTGGAGCCGGTCACAAAATTTGTAGAAAATGCTCTACCATTGTTTGATCAACTATCAAATAGTTGGATAGAGCTACGAACTAAGAGTACTCAAATTCGTGGTTTGCTGGAAAGGCCAGTGGTAAATAATTGCGTTGTAGCATTTAGTTTATCGCCAGATAATGTTGTGAGTAGTCTGGAAGAAAAAGCACCGTCTCTCGAAAAACGCATCGATGCGATGATAAAGCTGCAAAATAGAGGTTGGCCGCTGGGGTTAAGGTTTGATCCAATAATTCATAGTGATAATTATCAACTGCATTATACCGAGATGTTTAATCGTATTTTCAGTGCTATTGCTGTGGAGAGCATTCATTCTGTGAGTTTAGGTAATTTCCGCATGCCTGAAAAGTTTTTTAAGAATATGGTTAAGCTATACCCCAAAGAAAAAATGTTTGCTGATACATTAGTGTCAAAAAATGCGATGATTTCTTACTCTGAATTTGTTGAAAAAGAGATGATGAGTTTTTGTGAAGAAAAAATATTGGAAGCTATTCCGCGAGAAAAATATTTCCCATGTCATTAATTGATAAAACATATATTGTCACTGGGGCGAGCCGGGGTATCGGTAAAACCATTGCGATGGAATTGTTGGAGCAAGGAGCCAAGGTTGTTGGCTTGAGCCGTTCCTCGGCAACAATTCGACATCAAAATTTCAAGAGCTTTGAGATTGATCTCTCTCAAGCTAAAGAGCTGGAACAAAAACTAAAAGTCTTTGTTAAGTCCGTTGATGATCTTGATGGAGTTATCTGTTCTGCAGGTCTTGGTCGGTTTGGTGCGATTGAGCAGTTCTCTTTTTCACAAATGCAGTCGTTGATGAATGTGAATTTTCTTTCACAAGCGCTTTTAGTGCGTTTAGCGCTTCCGAAACTCAAACAGAACGCACGAGGTGATGTGGTTTTTATTGGTTCTGAAGCAGCATTAAATGGTGCAAAAAATGGTGCCATGTATTGTGCGAGCAAGTTTGCGATCCGCGGTTTTGCTCAATCGCTTCGTGAAGAGTGCAGTAAAAGCGGTGTTCGGATAAGTTTGATTAATCCCGGTATGGTGAGAACGGATTTTTTTAATGAGCTAAATTTTGAACATGGTGATGATGATGAAAACTATATCGAAGCCCAAGATATTGCGGAGGCGGTTAAACTTATATTGGCAACAAGAGCCGGTACTCTGTTTGAAGAGATTAATTTATCGCCGTTGAAAAAGGTCGTTAAGTTTAAATAGTGGGTTAATTGATCGATTATCTCTACTCCCTATGAGACGGATAGCGCTTATTTTGATGTAAACATAGATTTCCTGAACAGTTATGATTTTCTCAGTTAATCAGCCTTGCGCAGCTAAGTCGCTATGTGTATCTTTTGTTATAGCTATTCTTAAAAAATAGATAGAGTGATTTGTGACCGACAACTACAAATTAACTCAAATAACATAATCTAGGTTTCCTTGCTGTACTGAAGCTGAAACCCTGTTAGTAAAAATAGAATAGCTAAGAAGCTGCCCGAGAATAGAAAGCCTATTGCGGGAAATCCATTATGATCAAATTTTCCGATCCTTTTTGGCGAATAGCTACGGTTATTCACCTTAAACGATCAAAATATTTGATTCAAAATGGCTTCTCCTCGCTACGACTCCTATTCTCGGACAGCCTCTAGGGTCTGTTTGTTAAAGATAAAAATAACAATAGGGTTAATCGGCAGACAGATCTCTGAGTTACAACGTCTTATTAAGGGAGGCGGTTTTGTGATGCCCAATAATACTATAAAGCTATATCGTGTTTTATCTATACTGTTTGTTCTCTCTATAACAGCCTGCGCAACGGGGCTTGAAGAGAGCGAACCTTTACCATTGAACAGCACTTTTGTGCTTGTTACACCGGATCAATCTCAACCGAATTCTCCGTTTTATACTGTAGTTGCAGTAGGTGAGCAGGCGGTGGAGCCTGAGGCGCAACCCATGCCGGGGACAGTAGCGAGTGTACTGAAAAAAATTGAAATTAATCCATTTTCGTTATACTGGCGAGATGAGAATTCATATACCTATTTTATTGGGGAAACGATTGACGCTGAATATAAACCCAATGATAAAAGTTTAAGAGTGCGAGACATTCGGAATAAGGATGGATTAGTCTGCTTCTACGATGAAAACGGAGCGCTTCGTAATACTCAAGGTAGAGATGCCGAGATGTCGCAAGCTAAAGATGTTTGTTCTAAGATGATGTTTGCTTTGGATGACGATATGGGAGGGTAATCGGTCTTTTTTATTTTTCTGGGATCATCTTTCATCGAAATAAAGTTTAGATTTCTCTGCTGTTTTCTGCGGAGATTAACCCGTTAGGGTTTCCAAAGGGGAGAAGCGAAGCTCTCCCCTTTGGTCGTTGATGGAGTGTATAATCCGTCGGCGAAATATAATTGATTACGCGGATTGTCTAACTGGATCATCCGCGTTTTTATTTGAGGATAAAATTACATGTTTCAATCGTTGAAAAACCGATACAAAAGCCGTGATAAGGCACTAATTACGAATACTGTCGCGCTTGGTATCGTTTTGTTTGGATTAATTACACCTGTAGGACGAGAGCAAATTCTCGCTATTGGTTTGTTTGCATTGTCTGGTGCGGTGACCAATTGGCTTGCGATACATATGCTATTTGAACGCGTGCCGTTGATGTATGGTTCAGGAGTGATACCTAATCGTTTTGAAGAATTTAAAATCGCTATCAAAACATTAATTATGAATCAGTTTTTTACCGAAGCTAATTTAAAGCGTTTTATTGAAGATGAAGAGAATAGTCTTGCTAGTTGGTTAAAGCCAGGTCAGTTAGTCGACAATATAGATTATGATAAATTATTTGATCGCTTGGTAGATGCCATCATGAGTTCATCGTTTGGTGGGATGTTAGGCATGATTGGCGGTGCCGAGGCGCTGCAAGGTTTGAAAGAGTCATTTATCGAGAAAATAAAAATCACATTAAATGAGATGGTTGAGAGCGACAGCTTTAAAAGCACGGTAGCCGCAAGCATCGATAGCAATGTATTAAGTGCCGATATGACGGATAAAATAGAGAATATAGTGGATAAACGATTGGATGAGTTGACGCCTGAATTGGTGAAAGAGATCGTTCAAGCGATGATTAAAGAGCACCTTGGATGGTTGGTTGTTTGGGGTGGTGTTATTGGTGGATATATTGGTCTTGTCGCTAGTGGTTTGATGTGATTTTAGGCGTTTTCATCTTTTGCCTATAGCTGAATATATAAAAAAAGCCCCTTAAAAGGGGCTTTTTTTATGCCTTGTGCTGTCGGTTTACGCTGCGTTAGTTAATACAAACGTCGCAATAGTTGCATAAACACATACTACACAGATAGCTGTAATGGTAACTCGGCGAACTTCTCCACCAATATCTGTACCTTTAAACGCCATGATTTCATCCCCCAAATAGATATCTTTAAATCACGTGACCCTAGTATAGAACTATGCTGAAGTGGTGACAATAGTAAAAACCGATAAAATAGCTCTGATATAAGGGGTATTTTAAGCTGTTTCTTCTGGAGTGGTATTTTATTGCTCGGAATGCCAAGTTTAAGATGGTGGGAAGGTGGCTGCACGCTGTTTGCAGCCACCTGATAGGATCGCTAAAAAAGAGCAGACATCAATTCTTTACCAAGTTTTGTTGATAATTTTTTGATCGATCTGGCTTCAGCTTCTTTTTCATCGGTTGAAACGCCTTTAGTCTTAGCCTGGAAAGCTTTCACAACACGACCGGTTTCATCTTTTATTGTGATATCTCCCGATGTGTGAGAGTAGATAGTATCGCCTTTTACCACGTTATTTGAGCCTAACTTATAGACAACCTGAACATCCGATTTACTATCGGTAGTAATTCGCATCCCTTTTTCATTTAGGCTCGCGATGAGCGCTGTCTGGAAATTAGAATTAGTGACATCGGCAGAAACAACTGAGATCGACATCTGCCCGATACGATCATAAACTTGCGCGATAAAATCTCTCACTTCACTACTAATCAATGGTGAGCTGCTGGATGAAGGAGATAGGGCATTATGTCTTGATTGTAAATCGGCACGTTGATCTACCAATACAAGCACTGGAGCAACTAAGCGAATAGCACTCATACCATGCGGATCTTCCTTTTTAAACTTATCCGCATACTCGTCGATTTGCATATCGAGATCATTTATTTGGCGGCGAAGCCCTTGAAGCTCTTTGGCAACATCTAGATGCATTAGTGCATAGACTTTTGAGCCACTTTTATAACTGTCTTCTTGGTTAACGTGAGTGAGTTTAAATTCTGGGACTTTACTTTTTACGGCTTGGCGAAGGTTCTCCGTCAAGCTGCTTTTTCCATCCATCATAGTCTCAGTGATTTCTTGATCTAGTTCGCCACTGATATCTACCGAAATCTGTTTTACTAACTCAACTCTGGCAACATCTTTTGCTCGTGCCATTGCTCCTGCTTCGTTTCCGCCAAAAATTTCAGCTGCTCCTACACCGTAAAGTGAACCTGGTTCATTTGGAGTATTCAATACCCAATCAGGTTGACCACCTTTGGCTTTTTTCACATTGCTAGATCCACCGCACCCTACAACGAGTAGTGACACGCTAGCGAATAGGAGAGCCACAATTAGTTTGTTTTTGGTAAAAATGGTTTGTTTTGTTAGCCTCATACTTGTTGCTCCTTGTTTAAAATGCAAACAGCCGAACATAATGAGTTCGGCTGCTTTTTGTACGGCTATGCCCAGGGGGCTATCTCATCCTAGATTAATCAATTGAACCACAATTTATAGCACAATCATTTGATTTACTTAGCTATATGAAAAGTGTTTGATTCACCAACCAGGTGAACGCAAAACTTTTCATTACGCTAATCAAACCAACTGCTTGCACTCTAAACGTGCGGCCAACTGATTATTCTAGGACCATCAAAGTCCGAAACCACCGCGTTCCATGAGTTTTTTGATTTTCTTGGATCCGCTCCAGGCTTCACGAGTTGTTTGCAAATTAATCAGTTTCATATCAATTTGGTATGAAGTGACACGCTTGCCGTCCAATTGATCAACAAATGAATTGATAGAGCCTGACAATGCAAAGTTAGCTCCCATCTCTTCGCCCATTTCCATACGGGTTTCTTCAGACGCGTTCATATCTTGTTGTTTAAGTTCGCTACGGACTCTGTCACGTTCTTCACCACTAACAATAAACTCAGCTACGCCACTTCGCATTACTGCACGTTTGATATCGTTTACAAATGTATCTGTAGCAATATGCTCGTGAGATTTGTTTTTAATACGTTGGATAACGATTGTTGGTTCTTTGTCTGGGAATTTTTTATTAAACTTTTTTAGCCAAGGGTAAGAAAGCATATCATCTACCATCTCGCCAGCGACCAAACGGGAATCTTCATCATTCCATTTGTCAGTTAACGCCATCTCTTTGTCGGCAGCAACGCGAGTTGTTTTTGTTCCACCGCACCCAACAATTAGTGTTGATACGCAGATAGCAGCTGCAATCAATTTAAATGACTGAAGGCCAAATTTTAATTTCATTATTTACTCCTGTTGATAAAATATTCAATGTTTTAACAATATAAGGCTTTGTGATTACATATTAGCTGCAATTTTGTTTTTTGTCTTCACTTCAGCAGACTGTGTTTTGTGAGTGGCTTGTTTTGCTGAGGCTGAGCGGTTACGGAAGATAAAAAAGTCTCCCTTTTTCACGTCAATATCTTTGTGAGTTTCTCTGAAAATACCCGCGCCATTTGCATTTTTGGTGACGATGCGAAGCTTGTTTTGCCCTTCTTGTAAAGGAACACGTTTAACTTTAATTGCATAGGGTAGGGTTAACCAGTTTCTGGTTTCTGCCTGGCTGGATGCTGCACTGGCCACTTTGCCCAGAAAGCCCACCAGCTTTTTCATGTCGTCGCCACCAAGCTGACCCGCAACCGATGCTCCAGCATCACCAAGTAGTGCCTTTACTGTTTCCCGCGCAAGCGCCATTTGTAGATCTGAACCTGAATTGACGATTTGCTCTTGTAATGCAAGTTCAGCCAGCGATTCAGCTAACACCATACCGCCGTGGTTTTTGCCATTTACCCAAACTTCTGAAGCACCAAATGGTGCTGGTGATGGGCGGTAGTAAGGCACGGTAATGCGTACACCCAAACCACCGATAGCTTTTATCAAACCAACTTGGTTTGCAAGATCCCATGCTGGGCCAAGACCAAAACGCTTGGATTCCAATCCCTGAATAACACCGCCCACGCCGCGAGCATTGTAATTAGAGACGATACTCAACAAACCTTTCTCTGCATACATAGTATAGAACCAGCTAAATTGATCATGCTTCTCTTTAGGGTCGTTTGAATAAATTGGTGCAACAACTAATTCTTGAGAGTTTTGGTCGACAGTAAGGTGAATGTTCAATTCATCTCGTTGTGGAATCATACCTAAGTGCTCAATGAGAAGTACTTGTGGTGTGCCTTTAGGGAAAGACTGTAGTGCGTCGCGTTGTGCTTGTGAAAGTTTTTCTTCTGCTAGTCTGTGCCACTCATCTTCGTAGCCACCAGCCCATTGCATCATTCTGATGGTATCAAACCAAGCTTGGCTAACAATTTCACTGCCTAATGAATATTGCTTTGAATAACCTTCTTCGTAAAGCTTAGCTGCTTGTTGGTAAGCAATTCTTGCGTCATCATATTCTTTGTTTGATTCAAAGACAGCACCAGATACATAACGAATATAGGCATCTTCTCGAAATTTCAGCGCCTCTGTATCTATACCCCCATCAAGTTTGCGATATATCTCCATTAGCTGGCTAAAAAGTTTTTGCTTTTTGTCCTTAACTTCTTTGTAGGTTCCTTCTTCGTTTTTAATCGCCGTTAATAGAATATCTACCCGACGAGATTCAATGCGAGCACCTTCCAACAATTCTTCAACTTTATTTTTAGCTTTTGTCTTATTAGCAAGGTGGATATAGTTTAAGGCTTTATAGTAGTGAATGAATGCACGCTCAAACTTAGTGCCTCGATAGGCTGAACTTCGTGGACTTGTTAGTGCTGCGGAGATGAGATCTCCAGCACGTTTGGTTTCTAGCTCTTCACCAATTGCTGCTGCACGCGTTAAGTTTTGATTACTTGCTTCGTATTGGCCGTTAAGATGTTCCAGTAAGCCGATTTCCATGAAATAGACCAATCGATCATCTCCATCAGGTTTAATGGCTTTTTTCATCTCGGTGATAGCAACAGGGTAATTGCCGGCTTCAACAGCTTTAAAAGCTTCTTTGTTTCCGTCTTTATATGTTGCACAGCCTGATATGAAAAATAGTATGAACAGGCCACTTAACAGTAGTGATCTGCCTGAATTGCTTTTTTGAAGCATACGCTTCCTCCCTCTTTTTTGATTGCTAAAAGTAAAATTTAATCTGCATTTCCGTCTGTTTCTGGCGGATGTAACTCCCTTGGCGGTTAGTTTAAACTGTACCGACGAACAAAACCTCCACACAAAAATTTGTATGGAGGTTTATAAAACTAAAATGTTAATTTTTATTGACTGTCGTAAATTTTCTTTCTTTCCCTGACTTTTCTAATATAGTCACGGGTCTCTTTATAAGGGAGCTTTCGTTCCAGGCGTTTATAGAGACTTTCTGGTGACATATTATTGATTTTTCCTGATGCTTTATAAATATTGGTGTTGCCGGTGATTGCTTTGCTGACATTGCCGCCACCGGTATTGTAAGCGGCGGTAATGAGATACATTTTGCTGGTGGAATTTTTGACATTTTTAAACTCGCGCTTTGAGAGTAGGTCGAGATATGCGGTACCGAGTTGAATATTATTTTCTGGGTTGTATAAATATGAGGAGTTGGGTTTTTTGTCTTTTCCAAATGCGTGCCGATAAGCATCTCGTCCGCCTGAGCGTGGCACAAGCTGCATTAATCCATAGGCCGGTATATGTGAACGGGCTTTCGGGTTGAAGTAGGATTCTGTATGGATAATAGCTAACACAAGTGCAGGGTCCACATTATATTTTCGGCTATATTTGTTTACGGGCTTAGCAAATTTTTGTGCGCGAATTTTGAGATGGTTTGGCACCATTTTTAAGTTAACTTTCGCTTTGACGCGTGATTTCCCATCTTTTGCGACATAAGGTTTTTTCGATATCTCTAGCTTCTCATTAAGAATTTTTCTCGCCGTGCGATCAAGGCTGGCACGAGATATTGGCTTATTTCCATTCAGACTTATTTGGTTTTTAACGGGGCTTTCGCCACCCACACTTTTGTCATTGATGATTTTTTCTAACTGTTTTTTTATATTATTAAGTGCTGCCAAACGTTGTTCTTTACTTAGTTTATTAATTACCTTTTGTTTCGGGTCGACAGGCACAACGACTTCTAGAGATACTTTTCCTTTTTCAAAATTTACAATACTCCGTGATGACTTTCCCTTGCTGTAATCAACCCACTCTTTTTTTGTAGAGCCACGGAATTCATCCCACTGTTTTAAAATATCTCTTTTGTAATTTTGGTATTCTTTTTCTTCAAGTTTTAGCAGGCGATCATCTTCTTTTAGAGAAGCTTCAAACTCTTGTTGTAGGGAATTTGCACCACTATTGGTTTCATTTTGAAATGATTGCTGGAATTGTCTAAACTCTTCGTCATCGCCAGGAGCGGCAATGCTTGCTGTTGAAATTAGCGTTGTTGTTAAAAAGGCTAATATACCCTTATTTAATTTTCGCGCAGAAGTACCCATACTTTTTTCCTTAGCCCATCTTTCCAGTATTTTTCTATTTTTGCATTGACCTCAACTTGCTGCCCTTTAATGATTGCGTTGGTTGAGACTGTTGCGCGCTCTGAAAAGCTATTGCCCGATACGGTTTGCCTATTGCTGACTTCACCACTGACTTCCACCGAGCTACCCTTTTGTATTGCCAATTCCGCCAACGCTTTTTTTACCGCCCTTTCGCGCGCCCAACTTTCGCCAAAAATATCGTAGCTAGCAGAACCTATGGCAGACAATCCTCCACTTGGCGGGCTATCAATCCATCCTGGCCGGTTGTTAGTACTAGCACAGGCAGTGATCAAAACTAGAGCGAAAACTGCGAAAACTGTTTTGAGCGTTTTTTTTGTTAATGTCGAGGGAAAGAGTTGGGTACACACGCTAATCACCATTAGCTCATTTGTTTGCAGAGGTTATTTTCACCACTCTCCCGGCACACGTACATGTGAGCCGGGAGTTTGGTTATACAGCGAAAATATCTGGTTTACATGCCTGCCATCTTGTCGATTTCAGCATCTAAATCAGCATGCGCTTTTTTAGCCATGAATTTTTGCCACATCGCCTTTTGATTGTTGTAGCTTGTTTTTAATGCTTCTTGAGAATTTGCTGCTGCTGCATTTGGGTCCATGCCAACAAGTACATACATTACTTTTGAATGTGGGTTAACTTTGCTTCTGAAAACCTTAGTTCCGTGCAATGTTTCGTTAGTGATTTGCTTACTGACATCAGAGGTTACTGCATCTACCGTTTCGTCATCACCCACACCAGTTGTTTCAACGTAATTTTTCACTAAACGTTTTACGTGAACTTTCATTTGTGCTGCTAATTGATTACGCGCCGCTGCAGTTGCTTGAGTTTTTTGGAATTGAGTCCCTGCTTTAGTCGCACGGAATGATCCGACTGCTGATACTTCAACACCATCAACAGGTGCATCACAAATCCACGCAGGAGCTTCGTGCTCTGGTGTATCTGGATATGTGCAATCTGCAACTTCAGGTTTTGATGCACAGCCTACCATAAGTGCTGCCGCTACTGCAGCAGTTAAGCCTAGGGTTCTTAAACGCATTGTCATATCTATCTCCTTAAAAAATAACAGTCTATTATAAAACACGGTTGATTAATTACTTCAACTATAAGCAACTTTATTAACACTGATTGTCGTATTAGAGTTTTAGTCAGTCGTTAATTAAACTTTCCAGTATGTTATCAATTGTAAGTTTAGCTGTTGAGCATCGCTGGTTCAGATTAATTGCTCTTAATTATCATCAAAAATATCTTCAATTGATTAACTATTGCTCGCTTGAGCATTGCTTTATTTACCATCTTCCCGTTTACATAGATTTGTTTTAGTGTACATGAAATTAACAGCTAAAACACTATGTTCGGAGTAAATGACAACCAAAGACGGTGCTCAATTTTAATTCTTTCCCTTTCCCAAATTATGACATCAAGTTGTTTATTTTTTGAAAAGTTTTTACTTAGCTTTTTATAAATTGTAATTCAATTCTTCTGTACTGCTTGTGAATCAAATCACAGGAGTGGGATGAGAGTTTTAAAAGAGGATTCGGAAAGAACGCCCGAGATTATCAGGCGTTCTATTCAGAATAGACTGAAAGGGAGTTACTTCATCATTGCGTAGCCGTTTATCACGAGTGAATAAGGGCCAAGTTCTGTTTTAAAGGGCGAGCCGGATAGCTTTTCTAATGCGCCGCTAGACTCATTGACGTGATACGCCGAAATCGTACCTTCACCGTTGTTAGCAACATAGACAAAAGGGCTAGTGTTATCGCGCACAACAGCATAAGGAAACCAGCCCGCTTCAAATGGTGAGCCTTTAATTTCCGTCAGCATGCCTGATTCTTTATCGATGCTAAAGACAGTAACATCATGACTGCCCCAGTTTGCAGAATAGAGATATTTGCTTTGATTGTCGGTAGTGACAGAGTAGGGCTGTGCTCCGGCAAGAAAAGGTGATCCCTCTATTTCATTTAACGCACCGGTTTGCTGGTCTATTTGAAAAGCAGATACGGTAGTAGAACCATAGTTGCTTGAATAGGCGAAGCGATTATCGTCAGTAATCGTAACGTAGATTGGGCGTTCGTCAGTTTTTGAATCGTTCTCTATACGAGTGAAGACACCGCTAACCTGGTTTACGCGATATGCACTGATACTGTGGCCATAAAAGTTGGCGACATAGGCAAATTTCCCGTTTGGGGAAATATTAACCGATATGGGGTGCTCACCAGTTTTAACCGGCTCACCACTGGCTAAAATGTTTCCGTTTTTTTGATCAATAATGAAGGTTCGGATTTGGTTGTCGTTTTCGTTGGTAATATATAAAAATTTACCGTTCGGGCTTACAGTGACTGCATCTGGGTATTCACCAACGATGAATGGTGAGCCTTCCAAAGGAGTCAAGACACCGCTATCGTTATTCACTCGATAAGCTGAAATACTATTGGAGCCTTGGTTGGCTGCATAGACGTATTTGTTATTCGGGGTTGTTGTTATGGAGACAGGATAGCGGCCTGATTTAAAAGGAGAGCCTTCAACCTCTTTTAATTCACCTGTAGCAAGATTGATTTTGAATGCGGAGACGTTATGTGCTGCTTGATTTGCTGAGTAGACAAAATGTCGAGTGTCTGAAATATTGAATTTACTGCTTGGCGACGGTGGCGCGCTAGACGCAGGGGCAGAAAAAAATAGTGCACTAAGAACTGCTAGACTACTCGTAAATTTAACGATACCAAAACCTTTTTGCATAACGGTTTTACCTCACAATAAAATGCGCAAGCACTATTTAACGCGTAATAAATTCCATTTGGAAAATATCCAATCAAACTGTAATTAGTTTGGAGTATCGGTAATTGTTTTTATTTGTTGTTATCGCAATTTTTTATAATATCAATTACTCACGCAATAAATCTGAATTAACCAAAAAATTAGTTTTTCAGTGGTGATGCTTACATGACTTTTTATTAATTACGGAGGTTGTAATAATCCTAGATTAATCAGTTGATCCACGATTTATAGCACAATCATTTGATTTACTTGGCTATATGAAAAGACTTTGATTCACCAACCAGGTGAACGCAAAATTTTTCATTACGCCAATCAAACCAACTGCTTGCACTCTAAATACACGTCCAACTGATTAATCTAGGATAATGGTAAACCAACCCCTCCCATTACCCGATTGAGTTTGTATACCTTTCTCGGGGCTGCTGCAATAACAGCAGATACAAGCATATTCGCTCTGTTTTTAATAATCTACTATTTCTGTCAAGAAATTGCGTATTGACAATACTTTCGTTAAATAACTTACAGTTTTTTTTATGGTTTAAGGTTGGTCAATTAAAACTTGTATGCCTTCGAATTGACGAATCCACGGCTTCATCGCTTTTAATTCCGGTGATAGTGAATTTCGTGCGGTTTTCGCTTCTTGATTAGTGGGGTATGTATGATGTAGAACAATATACCAGTCTTTGTTATTGCGCAGGGTACGAATTAGTTTGGCATGTTGTGTAATATTATGTTGTTCGATAAACGCATTTGCAGCACCTTCTTTTGTGGTACCTATCAACTGAATGGTGTAGTGATCAGCTTGCTGCGCCATGAGCCAGTTGTCTATTACAGGTTCTTCCTCGTTGCTGCTTTTCTGGTTGGCCGATGTCAGCGGGGGAGTGGCGGTTAGCTCTTCATCCAAAATGGTTTCGCCGTCGGTCTCTTCAAGGCTTTCTAATACATCTACTTGCTCAGTTGAATTTGTTGTTAGCGATGCCATTTCGCTCTCTTCTGAAAGCGGATTTTCACGGATGCTTGCTGGTTTGTTATTCTTTTCTTCATGCCTTATTTGTTGTTCTAGATCAACAATTTTAGGCTGTGTGGTAACAGTGTTTTCGTCTGGAATAGTTAGGGGGATTAGTGCGATGTCCGATTCTTGATTTTCTGATTGCGGGATAGCAAGTATAACAATAAGAGTTACGATTCCGGCGACTAGGAGCACTGCGATATTGTTAAAGTTTTTAGGTCTCTGTTTGCCTTTGTTTTGAGGTACTTCGAGAGTGCTGGTCGATAGCTGGTCAAGTAGCTCGTCCGACAATGTGTTAATGATTTTGGGCACGCCCATCGAGTTTAAGTGAATTTGTCGCACGTGCTCATCATCGAAAAGCGGGTGGTCTGCAAGGCCTAAACTACTTAATCGGAAATCGATATATTCACGAGTTTCTTCCAATGTAAATGGGAGAAGAGGAAGATATTTGAGTGTTGCTTGGTTCTCTTCTCTCGGAATAGCATCGAGTACTGAATCTGGTAAATTTTCACCTAATGCGAGTAGGCGAAGATAAGGCGATTTCTCTTGTGAGTGGGAAATGAGAGTTGCAAGTATAGGCACCAGAGATGGATGCAGTAATTCAATATCATTTACGATAAGTACGGCAACTTCTCCACTATGCCTTAGTCCTTCAAGCTGTTCACAGATAAACGCGATGTCGATTTGATTATCAGTGTTGAATTTTAACTGAAAGTCGTTGACCAGAGTCTCGATGAAATCGTTTTCGGTTGTGCAGTTTCTTGCGGAAAGATAACAAGCTCGCCAATTGTCGTTCTTTATTTCCGCACACTGCTTGGCAACAGATGTTTTCCCTGTGCCGTTTGCGCCTTGAATAAAAAGAACCAGATTGGTGTAGTCGATAAGATGAGAAACTTTATTTAATATATCTTTTCGATTCTCGTTTTCGTAAAAATAGCGCTTGCTGGTTTCTGCCGGATTTGGTGCGGTGGTTTCTTGCTCTTCGTTCTCCAGCGATTCCAGATTCTCTGAGAAGTGCTCAGCAAAGTCTTTCATGTTTCTAGAGTTCATTTATCTGCTTTGTTATGTTTGTCAAAGTTGTATGATAGCTTGTCTGTATTTGTATGATGCATAAGTTGTATATATATCTACCTACAAGCCCTGATAATTAAGATGACGGATTAGGTTGACCTTCCATAAACACGACTCGATAACCTCGTTTTATTTGTTGGTCTCTCGCATCCATTAGCGCTTTTTCTGCTTCTTCAGGGGTTAAAAAATGCTTTTTTTGCACTCGACCAGGAGAACCTTGTGCACCCCATTCTTTGGTTAACATCCAGCCATTGAACAGATCGGGGCCAAGGTGGAGTTGATAAAACCTTGGTTGTTGGTTCTCATTAGCAGCCGTTTGCATATATATTCGCATAAATGTTAGTACTTGCTGTTCTGTCTGTCTAATATTCGGATCTAAATTCCCATCTGCTTATAGCGATCGCCGGCGGGCATCCCCCGATGACGATATAAATTTGATTTGTTATGTCAACTTTAGTGGATCAAATAATCGATTATATTCGGTTATTGCGTAGCGATCAGTCATGCCGGCAATATAGTCGGCAACTACTCTGGCGCGGCCGTCATTGCCATTATCACTTTCCATCGCTTGAGCTTTTGTTCGATATTCGTTTGCTAGGAGTTTGGTGTCGTTCATAAAAGCTTCGAATAACATTTCCACAATATGCTGCGCTTTTTTTGTCATTCGATAGACGCGAAAGTGAGAGTAGAGATTATTTCGTAAAAATCGTTTCAACTCCAGATTCATTTCGGTCATTTTTTCGCTGAACTGGATGAGTGGAGTGGGATGTTGCCTAACCTCTTCAATTGAAATTGGATAAATATCAGCCAGATTTTTGTTTGAGGTTTCAACTAAATCACTGACTAGGCGATTGATCATGCGGCGAACAATTTCGTGTATTGTGCGTCTACTGCTCAATGCAGGGTAAAGTTTTTTCACAATGTCGTGTTGTTCTTTAAAGAGTGAAATCTCTAAAAGCTGTTCGACACTGATTAATCCCGCCCTTAGTCCATCATCCACATCATGATTGTTGTATGCAATTTCATCAGCCAAGTTTGTGATTTGTGCTTCTAAACTTGGCTGGTGTTGTTGTAAAAAGCGCTCCCCCAACTTACCTAATCGCTTTGCGTTGACGATGGAACAGTGTTTGAGGATGCCTTCGCGGGTTTCAAAGGTTAGGTTTAGTCCTTCAAATTCTGCGTATTTCTCTTCAAGGATATCCACAACACGAAGTGACTGTAGGTTGTGTTCAAAACCGCCGAAACTTGACATGCATTCGTTAAGCGCATCTTGTCCGGCATGGCCAAAGGGCGTATGGCCTAGGTCATGTGCGAGGGCTACGGCTTCCGTTAAGTCTTCGTTGAGTCTTAGCGCTCTAGCTAAAGCGCGCCCTATTTGAGCAACTTCAATAGAGTGGGTGAGTCGTGTTCTAAATAGATCACCTTCGTGATTAACAAAGACTTGGGTTTTATATTCTAGTCGACGAAAACTGGTTGAGTGAACAATGCGATCTCTATCGCGCTGATATTCACTTCGATAACTTGGCGGCTCTTCGTAGACTTCTCTACCGAGTGTTGACTCTGAAGTGGCTGCGTAAGGCGCGAGGTTTTGCATGTTAACCCAAAAAGTTTGTGGGCTTGTTGTTTGAAAATGAGGTTGTTGTATTCATGAGTTTTCCGGGTTAGGCGAGGAACGATTCCAAGGTTTGATCCAAGGCTTCGCGACTATAATCACTACTAATGATTGCATTCCCTAGTGATTGTAGCAACACTAATCGTATTATTCCGCCGAGTGCTTTTTTATCTCGCATCATTAAGTCGATAAATTGTTCTGCTGTCATTTCTTGTGGTGGAGTTGTTGGCAAGTTTGATTTCTTGGTGATTGCTACAATTCTGTCTAACTCTTTTTCGGTGATATTCCCAATACGTAATGAAAGGTCTGCTGCCATCAGCATACCTACGGCAACTGCTTCACCATGTAACCATTCTCCGTAACCGGTTGCGGTTTCTATTGCATGACCGAAGGTGTGGCCTAAATTTAACAGTGCACGCTTGCCACTCTCTTTTTCATCTTCAGCAACAATATCTGCTTTGTCTTGACAGGATCGTTCGATTGCATAGGCAAGCGCCTCCGGATCTCGCTGGATAAGCTTATCAATATTCTTTTCAAGCCACTCAAAAAAGGGCATATCACCGAGTAGACCATACTTGATAACTTCTGCAATTCCGGCCATCAGTTGATTATCTTCAAGCGTGTTAAGCGTATCTGTGTCGGCCAATACGCATTGCGGTTGATGGAATGCACCAATCATGTTTTTTCCTAGCACATGATTGACTCCGGTTTTTCCGCCAACGGAGGAATCAACTTGCGAGAGTAGAGTCGTTGGTATTTGAATAAAGTTGACTCCACGTTGATAGCTAGCAGCGGCAAAACCAGTCATATCTCCTATTACTCCACCGCCTAATGCAATGAGGGTGACGCTACGATCCATCTTGTATGTTAGTAGTGCATCGTAAATGAGATTTAGTGTTTCGAGGTTTTTGTATTGCTCGCCATCGGGGAGAATAACGGTTTGATGCTCAATACCTGTGAGCATGGCTTGTGTTTGTTCAAGATATAGAGGCGCGATGGTTTCATTTGTAACAATGAGGGCCTGCTTGCTTTTAATATGTTTTCTCAATAGATCTTGGGTGAATAAGCCTTTACCAATGTATATTGGATAGCTTCGTTCACCTAACTCGACGGTTAATGTTTTCATATTTTCGGGTAACGTTTTTTTTGGTTAATTGGATGCTCGACATTGACCTGTATTAATTATTTCTACAATGTCGTGAATAATTTCTCTAACAGGTTTGTGGTCGGTTTCATAAACCAAATTCGCAATTTCCTGATAGTAAGGCTCTCGTTCTGTGAGTAATTTGGATAATACCTCTTTAGGGTTTTTCGCTTGTAAAAGGGGTCTATTCCGGTCTTTAGATGTGCGTTCTAAGAGTTTCTCCAGCGAAGCGCGTAGATAGATAACACACCCTCTTTCCGAGAGAATTTTTCGATTTTCTTTTCTTATAACCGCACCACCACCTGTGGCGAGAATGATATTGTCTTCATTGGATAATCGGGAAATCATACGTGTTTCCCGTTCTCTAAAGCCCGCTTCCCCTTCCAGTTCAAATATTAAGGGGATTTTTGCGCCGGTATTTAGCTCAATTTCATGATCACTATCTTTGAAGGTTTTATCGAGAGACTCGGCCAGTTTGAGGCCAATTGTGGTTTTTCCAGCTCCCATTGGGCCAACCAGGAATATACGAGATGGGGATAATACGTTGTTCAATCTGTGATTCCACATTTAAATCTAAATTTTCCGCAATTTGTTGCGGTCACAAACCCTATAGGGGATTCCAAAGGAGAAACTAAGTTCACCCCGTTGGTCGTCTAAGGAGTATACCGTAGACGAAATAGTATTGGTTAATCGGCAGCTCAGATTAATCTATATCCCAGTCCGCTAGCGGTGGGCGCAAACCCGATGGAAATATAATCCTAAAAAAGCAGTTGATCCACGAAATATAACACAGGCTCTTGTTTCGCTTAGCTATATGAAAAACAATATCCTGCATTCTAATTGCGCGTCCAACTGCTTTTTCTAGGATAATTGATTTAAAAGTGCTGGCCAGATTTTCTGATTATAAGCGCTACTTGCCCAATTGTGAATCATTGATAGGAGTTTATAAATTGTGCTTCACCAGCAAAAAATAAAGGCGCATTTGCGCCTTTATTTAGGTTGTGGATAGGTGCAATCTTATTCGAGTTTAAGTCTTTCTTTAAGAATTTTTGGCGTAACGAATATTAGTAGTTCGTCTTTTTCATCTACTTCAGAAGTTGATCGGAACAACCATCCCAAAATAGGAATATCCCCTAATAACGGAACTTTATGTCTTTCGGTTTTCTTTACTTGCTCAAATACACCACCTAGGACGACTGTTTCGCCGTTATCAACAAGTACTTGGGTTTGTACCTCTTTGGTATCAACACTTGGAACACCATTAAATATTTCACCAACGCTATCTTTAGTAACACGTAAGTCGAGTATCACTCTATCATCAGGTGTGATTTGAGGCGTGACATTCAAGCTAAGGACGGCTTTTTTGAAGGAAACAGAGGTTGCACCACTTGAACTTGCTTGTAGGTAAGGAATTTCAGTACCCTGCTCGATGAGTGCTTCTTTTTGGTTGGATGTAATAACTTTGGGATTGGAGATAATTTCTCCTTTGCCTTCCGTTTGTAATGCCGATAATTCTAAATCCAATAGAGCGGTGTCAGTTAACAAGCCTAAAGCAAAACTGCCTGGGTTTGTTGCTCCTCCTGTGACCGGCATATCTATGTTGAAATTAGAGCCTCTACCAGATAAGGCTGGCGAGTTAGTAAAACCAGCGGCGTTACCAGAAGTGAATATGGTGTTGGTACCTGCATTTTGTGTCGCTGTAACACCAAGTTTTGTTCCCAGATCACGGCTGAAACCATCGTTGGCAATAACGATGCGTGATTCGATTAACACTTGTTTAATAGGAATATCTAAGCTATTAACCAGTTTTCTAATATCAGCTAATCTATCGACGGTATCTCGAACAAGTAGCGTGTTGGTTCGTTCATCGATTGAAACGCTGCCACGATCGGAGAGCAAAGAATTGGTTTCTGATTTGACGAGTTCAGATAAAACCGACGCTTTAGCATAATTGACTTGAATAAGTTCAGAGCGTAAAGGAGTCAATTCAGTTAACTGTTTTTGCGCTTCTAGCTCCAGTTTTTCGCGCGCTGCGATTTCTTCGCTAGGTGCGACCAGCATGACATTACCATTTTGACGCATGGCTAAACCTTTAGTCTTTAGGATAATATCTAACGCTTGATCCCATGGTGTGTTTTTTAATCGTAATGTGATGCTGCCTTGAACTGAATCACTGACTACCACATTTAGCCCTGTGAAGTCAGCGAGTAGTTGGAGTACTGCTCGAATTTCAATATCCTGAAAATTTAATGAAAGCTTTTCGCCAGAGTATTGTGTCTTTTTACGTTCTTCTTTTTCTTTTTCAGTAATTGGACGCACATCAATGGTGAGTGTATTGTCTGATTGGTAAGCCAGATGCTCATATTCACCCGTTGGAGTAATAATCATTGTGACATTACTGCCGTTGGCAAAGGTATCTATTGTTTTTACCGGTGTAGCAAAATCGATAACATCCAAACTTTGTTGTAAGGCATCCGGCAGGTCGGCATCGATATATTCAACAAGAATTTTTCCGGCTTCTTCGCGGATATCTGCAACCATGTTTGGTTCGCTAAATGTGACTACTACCCGGCCTTCGCCTGCATCACCGCGTCTAAAGTCGACATTTTTAATGCCGCGGGTCTGTTTTGCTTGGAAAGACGCTGCACCAGATTGAGAAATAGTGGGGCTGCTTTCAGAAGTGTTTGAGCCAAGAATCAAGACTAAAGAGTTTTCTGTCATTCGAGTGGTATATGCGACTTGTTTTACCAAGTTAATAACAACTCGAGTTCTTGCGCCTGCTTCTACAGCGGCAATTGACTTAATGTTTCCCATACCTACGCGGCGTGATCGCCAGGAAAGTTTGTTTTTTGTATTGATGAAATCAAGCGCTATACGTGCTGGCTCATCAACGGTGAAGGCGCTGGGTTCTGTGAAGCTGCCTGATATGCTGAAAGTAATTTGAACTTTATCACCAGGTAGCGTGCTGAAGCTGATATCTTGCAAGTCAGCGGCATTTGCGTTTGCAACAGTAAGCAGTAATAGAACAAATGCAGAAAATAGTGTTGTGAGTCTATTGGCGTTATTCATTTTTATTTTTCTTAAATTGGGTTTGATGCTCATAAATTCCTTCCTGACAACAGGGCAAACGTTAATTAGATAAAGTCACGCTATTTTTACGTTCGGCCCAGCCGCCGAGCCCGTCTGCAACGATTTCCTTTAATAAAATTCTTGATTCAGATATTTTGAGAATTTTGCCGTTATTTTCACCGATATAGTTTCCTCGACGTACACGAAATATATTACTATCTGGCGTTCTCACAATTGCCCAGTTTTGGCCGTTATTGTTAATAATTCCAACCATAACAAGACTATCCAGTGGGTATTTTTCTAATTCTTCTTTGTTTCGAACATTGCTTGGTTTGACGCCGTTACTGCGACGTTTTTTCGTTGAAATGGATTTGACCAATGAGATCGATGATTTAAATGGATCTCTAAAGTTTGTTACTTGATAACGATGTGTTTCATAGGGTGTGATAATCGGCAATGCTTCCACCTGGCCAACATATTTGGCTTTTGTCTCCGCTACAAAGGTGGTTAGGTCTGTCATGTCATTGCTTGAGCAGCCTGAGAACAATAATATTGTTGCTATCATCGCTGACGTGATAACACCGCTACGTAAATTAAGCGCTCTTCGTTTTTCTTTTTTTAGGTGGCTCATTTTGTTTGCTCACTAAGTTGCTCAAGCTCGCTTTCATCGAGATATCGATAGGTTTTTGCTTTTGCTTCGAGAATTAGCTCTTGTGAAATCTTCTTTTTCTTGGTTGTAGTTTTTAGTTCCTGGATAGAAAATTCATGAATGGTTACTATCCGAGGTAAGCCGGCAACACCGCTCATGAATTTTCCAAATTCGTGGAAGTCACCACGTACTTTAAGTTCAATGGGGAGTTCGACATAAAAATCTTTAGGTAATTCACCTTGAGGCTTAAAAAAATCGAACTGCAAACCGTTGGTAAGGCCTGTTTGGGTGATGTCTGTTAACAAATCGGCAACTTCTGTTTTACTGGGGAGTTGCCCGAGTAGAGAACCGAAGGTTTTTTGAATTTCTTCAAGCTGTGTTTTGTAGCTGCCCAGATTTGCTGCTTTTGCCTGTTTTTGTTCGAACTGGCGTTTTAAATCGAGTTCTTTTTGTTGGCTAATTTCGAGGCGATTGAGTTGTTCTCGTGTATCAACAAAATAACCAATGGCTAACATGGCTAGAGATACTACCAGTAACGTCGCAACTTTTGCTGTGATTGGCCAGTTGCCGACATTACTAAAATCAAGATCGTTTAAGTCAATATTTGAGATATTCATTCCTGGTTGCTCCTTTCTACTTTCAGAGAAAACCAGCTATGTTTGGGATAATCTTTGGTATCAGCATCGATTACAATTAGCTCCGGATCTTTTAACCATCGAGATTTATCAATATTGCGCATAAACGAAGAAATTCGAGAGTTGGATTCTGCAATACCTTCGATATGGAGGTTGTTTCCTTCATGATTGATTTTTAACAACTGCACGCCGTCAGGTATTGTTGTCACTAACGATTCAAATAAATAAACAATCCCAGGCCTGCTTTTTTGCAATTGTTGAATGACTTCCATTCTATTCAAGAGGCGACCTTTTTCTTCTTCCAAGTTACGTATTTCAACAATTTCTTTTTCAACAGATTTGATTTGTTGGGTAAGGAACTGATTACGAGCTTGTTGGTAATTGATCTGTTTCTCAATCTCCATATGGATGGTTGCGATAATTCCTACGGTGGCAATTGCGGTAACCGCAGCCATGATATAAAAGCGTTTTTCCCGTTCCTTTTTAAGCGTTTCACGCCAAGGAAGTAAATTAATTCTTGCCATCTTAATCAAAGCTCCTTAATGCTAGACCGCAAGCGATCATTAGAGCTGATGCGTCGTCACTTAATGCTTTTGCGTTTACCTTGTTTGAGAGTGTCATGGATGAAAATGGGTTTGCAATGGAGGTTGGGATTCCGACTCTTTCAGAAATTAATTCATCTGCTCCTTGAATGGCCGCACAACCACCTGCGATAACCAAATGGTCAATAGCGTTGTGTTGACTGGAAGAGAAGAAAAACTGCAATGAGCGGCTGACTTGTTGTGCCATTGCTTCTTTGAAAGGTTCCAGTACTTCGGGAATATAGTTATCTGGCAATCCGCCGTGGCGTTTTGCTTCGCCAGCTTCTTCATATGAAAGGCCAAATCTACGTTGGATCTCTTCTGTTAGCTGTCGGCCACCAAAAACCTGCTCCCGTGTGTAAATGATTCGTTGGTCATGCAATACATTGAGCGTGGTCATAGTTGCACCGATGTCGATAATCGCAACAGTGTTTCCATATCCATTATCTGGCAGATGTGAGGAGATGAGTGCTGCTGCATTTTCCAGCGCGTAAGCCTCTACGTCAACAATCTTTGGTTGTAGTCCACTAAGTTCTACTGCAGCTACGCGGGCATCAACATTTTCGCTGCGACATGCGGCTAATAATACGTCAACAAGTTCACTGTTGTTTTCGGTTGTTCCTAAAACTTCAAAATCAAGGGCAACTTCTTCAAGCGGATAGGGTATATATTGATCGGCCTCAAGCTCAATTTGACTGGCAAGTTCTTCATCATTTAGGGCAGCTGGCATGGAGATGACTTTGGTTATAACCGCAGAGCCGGCAACTGCAACAGCAGCTTCAGTTGTTTTGGTGCCGGATCTTTTTAGTGCTTTGTGAATAGTCTCACCAACCGATTCTATGTCGGTAATGGCTTTTTCCACAACTGCGCTGGGAGAAATGGGCTCAACTGCGTAACTTTCAACCTGGTAGCGATCATTTTGTTTGCTGAGTTCCAGCAATTTTATTGCTGAGGAGCTGATATCCAGCCCTATTAATGTCGACTTTTTTCTTTTAAATATATCAGCTAGTCCCACGCCATATTTTCCTTACATTATTATTAGTCGCAACTTCCGAAATATAGCCAGAACATCTTAGAGAATTCTTAACTCTCTTTAAGATTGATTAACGCATGCCGATGAAAGTTTATGTGTTAGTTGGTGCTGAAGTGAAATAGTTTAATTTTGATTTGATATTATCGTCGTGTTTAGTCAGATGATCCCAAATTGGTATTAAAATATGTTCATTTTCCGAACGCTTCGATTCTTCATTGTACAGCATTGATACAAATCTCACCACTTAGGTTGACTAGTGACCAATCAAACGCTCAGCATAAGGATTTCATACAAAGTTAAATTAATAATGAGCGTTAAATGAATTAAACTCTCGTTGTGAATCGAACCCGTTGTAAATCAAATCAGGAAATTCTTAAGGCTCTTGAATATATTTGAATGCATTGACAACCGGTTTGAATAAAAAATAAACAAGGAAGATTTGGTTTTTAATGAAGCAAACATTGCCACCTCAGTCAGATAATACAAAAAAAAGAAAACGATTTAACAAATTTATCAAGTTTACTTTTTACTCTACACTCCTCTCTTCAGTTTTGGGCGCTATTGTTGTTGCTGGACTTTACCTCTATATATCCCCTAATTTACCTGCTGTCGATAGCTTGAAAGATGTGCGTTTTCAAGTGCCGTTGCGTATCTATTCGGATGATAACAAGCTAATTGGTGAGTTTGGTGAAAAGCGTCGTTTGCCGCTCAAATATGAAGATATTCCGCGGGACATGGTTCATGCCATCCTCGGAGCAGAGGATGATCGTTTTTTTGAGCATCCAGGTGTGGATTATCACGGAATTCTTCGAGCGATTAAAGTGATGGTGACAACCGGTCAGAAAGCTCAAGGTGGAAGCACAATAACCATGCAGGTGGCGCGTAACTTTTTCTTGAGTAGTGAAAAAACCTTTCTCCGAAAATTTAGCGAAATTTTCCTGTCGTTTCGTATTGAGGAGGACTTGTCTAAAGAAGAGATATTAACGTTATATCTTAATAAAATATATTTGGGTAACCGTTCTTACGGAGTAGGTGCTGCAGCCAATATGTATTATGGCAAAAATATCGATGAGCTAAACGTTGCCCAATTAGCCATGATAGCGGGTTTGCCCAAAGCACCATCCAAATACAACCCTATTGTGAACGCTAAACGTGCGTTGATTCGACGTAACTATGTTTTGGGAAGAATGCTGCAGCTTAATTATCTGAGTAAAGAGGATTATGATGAGGCGGTTATTGCTCCGGTTACCGCTAAGCTGCATTTGCAAAGTATTGAATTAGATGCCCCTTATGCGGCAGAAATGGTTCGCCAGAATATGGTGAGTCGTTTTGGTAATGATGCCTACACGGACGGATATACGGTCTATACTTCGATAAATTCACGATTGCAAAATCAAGCAACAAGAAGTCTTCAATATAATTTATTGGCCTATGAAGAGCGGCACGGATATCGAGGGCCTGAAGCACATTGGGACCCGCTTGAATTCTCCGAGCCTGAAGAATGGATTGATAAATTAAACAAACTGGAAAATTATCCTCTTCTACAGCCAGGTGTTGTGATTAGTATGGATGATAAGCATGCCTACATCTATATGGAGAGTGGCAAGGTAGCAGAGCTATGTTGGAAAGGGATGAAATGGGCGGCACCTTACGTCAATGGTAATGCTCCTGGGCGCAAACCAAAAAATGCTCATGACATCTTTAAAGTGGGTGATGTTGTTAGATTATATGATGCTGGCAAGCGCTGGAGCTTAGGCCAAAGGCCTGAAGTGGAAGGAGCACTGGTTTCTATTAGTTCTTATGATGGTTCGATTCAGAGTATGGTTGGTGGCTACGATTTTTATCACAGTAAGTTTAACCGTGCGGCTCAAGCGAAGCGACAACCAGGATCTAACTTTAAGCCATTTGTTTACTCTGCAGCACTTGAGAAAGGATATACCGCTGCGACATTGATTAATGATGCGCCTGTTGTCTTTAATGATCCTGGCTTGGAGGAATCGTGGCGACCAGAGAATTATAGCGGCAAGTTTTTTGGCCCTACGCGCTTACGTGAAGCTTTGGTTAAATCTCGAAATCTTGTTTCTATCAGAATTTTGCGTTCTATAGGTGTTCCATACGCCATTAATTATGTGAAGCGGTTTGGGTTTAATCCTGGAGAGCTACCAAAAGATCTTTCATTGGCGTTAGGTAGCGCAACAGTTACTCCGCTTGCAGTTGCTCAGGGTTATGCGACGTTCTCTAATGGTGGTTATGCAGTAGAGCCATACTTGATTAAACAGATAATTGATTCAGATAAAAATGTTCTTTATGAAGCAAACCCAGCTGTTGTTTGCCCTAAATGTGAAGATGAATTGGAGAAAAATGAGTTTGTTGGGGAGCTGCAAATAGGTGATGGTTTTGCGCAAAAGCCTCAAAACCTAGCTAAACGGATTATCAGTAAAGAAAACGCTTATATTATGACAACCATCATGCGAGATATTATTCGTCGTGGTACTGGGCGACGTGCGCTGGTGTTAAAGCGTGGTGATCTCGCTGGTAAAACAGGCACAACAAACGACCAGCGTGATGCATGGTTCTCCGGTTTTAATGCAGATATTGTTACTACAGCTTGGGTTGGTTTCGATAAACCCCATCCACTGGGAGACTTTGAGTCTGGCGCGCGAGCAGCGTTGCCAATGTGGATTACCTATATGCGAGAAGCTTTAAAAGGTGTTAAAGAGAAACCGTTGGCTCAGCCGCCAGGTCTTGTTACTGTGCGGATAGACCCCGAATCAGGGATGTTGGTTGGCGGTGATTTCCCCAATGCCATATTTGAAAGTTTTCGCAAGAAAAATGTGCCTAAGCAAACAGTGACAAAAACTACCACAAATTCTGGGCAGAGCGAAGAGGCTCCAGCAGAAGACTTGTCTGAGCAGTTGTTTTAGCATTTTATGAATAAACAGCGTCTTGAAATTGCTGTCCAGGCGGCACGGTTGTTGGCTGAAGATGGCAGCATGGATTATTTTTCCGCCAAGCAAAAAGCGGTAAAAATTTGCGGCGCGAATAACCGCCTTGATTTGCCAACCAATTTAGAAATTGAAACTCAACTAAAAATTTTTCAAAGTTTAGATGATCCAGCGGAGAGGCGGGCATTGTTGCATGATATGCGCGAGGATGCGTTGCGTGTTATGCAATTGTTTGAGCAGTTTGATCCAATGCTTGTTGGTGCTGTACTAGAAGGTACGGCGGTAGATAATTCGCCCATCGAGATACATATTTTCGCCGACTCAGTGAAAGAAGTTGCTATCTTCTTGTTGGGTGAGAAGATTCCGTTTGAGTCGTTAGACCAAACACTAAGATTAAATAAACACGAGGCTTTTGATGTGCCTGTACTTCAGCTTTATATGGAGGAGAGGGAGATTATGCTTAGTGTGCTTGAATATAAAATGTTACGCCAAAAGCCTATCAGCCCTATCAGTTTGCGACCAATGGCGCGGGCAAACATTAAAAAAGTAAAATCGTTGCTTGAGGGTGCCTCCGGTTGTGATTTACAGTGATGAAGATACCAACAGTGGGCGCTTTTAGGCGAGGCAGCATCAAACAAAAAAGTGCACTTGTCCATGGAAGGGCGTAGTTAAAACATTGCAGGAGCAATTGTCGAGTTTACTGCAGTAAATGAGCATTTCGACGTGCCCTTGGGGTGTGAGTTTGATTTTCCTCGGTACCACTTTGATAGATGCGCACAGTCAGCACGCTATAAATCTATTTCTGGAGGTGCTCTTGAGGATTAGAGGCATATTATTTACTGCTTCTAATCCTGATTTTTATTCTTATGCGCTTAGAGCTTAGGGTAATGTTCCGGGTAGGCTTTTCGAGCTATACCAGTATCAACGGCAGCTTTTGCGATTTTCGGTGGTATCTTGTCAATGAGTCGTGCATCAAGTGGTTTGGGGATAATATAATCCTTCCCAAAACTCATTTCAGTCACATTGTAAGCTTTTAATACTTCTTGTGGGACTGGTTCTCGCGCTAAATCTTTTAATGCATGAACTGCTGCAATTTGCATTTCTTGGTTGATGGCCGTTGCTCTAACATCTAATGCACCGCGGAAAATAAACGGGAAACCCAATACATTGTTAACTTGATTAGGATAGTCGCTTCTTCCTGTTGCCATGATCAAATCATCCCGCGTTTTTAATGCCACTTCCGGTTTTATTTCAGGATCGGGGTTTGATAATGCAAAGGCAATGGGGTTGTCTGCCATTGACTTCAACATGTCTTCATTAACTAGATTGGGGCCTGAGACACCAATCAGCACATCCGAGTTTTTCATGGCATCTTCAAGAGTACGATCTTCAGTGTCTACAGTAAATTCTTCTTTATATTTGTTAAGGTCTGTTCGCTTTGAATGAACAATCCCTTTTCTGTCGATGAGAAATATATTGTTTTTCTTTGCTCCCAATGCAACCAATAATTTCATGGATGCGATGCCTGCGGAGCCAGCGCCGATGCAGACAATTTTTACATCTTCCAGTTTTTTATTTTGAAGGTGAAGCGCGTTTAGCAAGCCAGCAGCAATAATAATTGCAGTGCCGTGCTGATCGTCATGAAATACGGGAATATCTAGCTTTTCTTGAAGTTGTTTCTCGATCTCAAAACAAGCTGGAGCTGCAATATCTTCCAAATTGATGCCACCAAATGTTGGGGCAATATTGGCAACCGTTTGTACAAATTCATCGATACCCGTTGAATTAACCTCAATATCAAAAACATCCACATCAGCAAAACGTTTGAAGAGAACGCCTTTGCCTTCCATGACAGGTTTGCTGGCCAGCGCACCGGTATTACCCAGGCCAAGCACTGCGGTACCGTCACTGATAACGGCAACAAGATTTCCTTTCGCTGTATACTCATAAGCAAGTTCCGCGTTTTCTGCAATTTCCCTTACAGGCTCTGCAACACCCGGTGTATAGGCCAACGATAGATCATGTTGCGAGGCACAAGATTTAGTAATTGCTATTTCAATCTTTCCAGGTTTGGGTTTTGCGTGATAATCGAGTGCTTGCTGTTTGAGGTCTTTGCTCATGTCTTGAGGTCCTATCCGTGTTGTGATCTGGAAATAGCAGGGAATGTGCCGTGATATTTAGTTTGTCTCAATGGCGCTCGGATGTTTTAAGTCCATAATGAAACGATTTTGTTTCAATCTTACCCAACCTTTCACAGTCACTGTTTTATTAATGAAACTTTCGAAATTAAAATTCTTAAAATATTTGCTGTTATTTTTTGCGATTATCAATGTTAATTTATTGTCAAAATAGAGTTTAACGTTTTTATTGCTATGATCTATCGAATTTATTCTGCCGATAACGCGTTTGTAGCCTGTTCTATTTCTATCGAGTGATTTTGCTTTGATTGGTCTGGATATTCTGTTGTTCCAGATGCCCTTCTTGGTTTTTTGTGCAAGCTTTTCGGCAGCTTGATAACATTTATGCATCCACAAGTTTGGTGGGATAGCAATGTTGCTTGCATAGCCCTTTTCTAACAATACATATTGTATGTTTGTTTCATCGTTTAAGAGTAAATGGGCAAGCGTTCTTTTGTAGTGGTCTTTTTTATCTGTGCCATATTTCAATCTAACCTTATGTTTTAACACGGTATTTTCAAGGAGTTGTTTGGCTTTTTCTGCGTATGGTTCCGGCGTTCCTGTATCGTAATTCATTTCAGGTGTGTTGATGCCGATAAGCCTGATTTTTCGTCCATCTGCTAATTTGAGGCTATCACCATCGTACACTTTGGTGACGTAAGCTTGTTCATCGTAGGAATGTGACGAGCAGTTATTTGTCTTAGCAAAAAGGCCAAACGAAAAAGATAGGCAAAATACGAAAAGAGTTAACGAAAAAGATCTTGTGAAAGTGTTTTGTCGAGTTTTTATGGAGATTGAAAACTTGGGGAATTTGATGCAGCTACAACCTGACTCAAGGTTAAATATTGAGCCAGGCTGAGGAAAAGCTGAGATAGGCAAATAGCAGTGTTTATTTGCGAGCGTATTTTTGACGAAATTTGTCAACACGACCCGCTGTATCTAGAACTTTCTGCTTACCTGTGTAAAACGGGTGGCATTCTGAGCAAACGTCGATTGATAAATCTTTGTTTGCTGTTGAGCGAGTTTCAAATTTGTTACCACAGCTGCAAGTAACCTGAGTTGCTGTGTAATTTGGGTGAATATCAGCTTTCATAATAACCTTCCTAAATTAGCTAGCTATATCGCAACATGACCTTCTTTCATGCACCATATAGACGAAGCGCGCAAGTATATGGGAACAGCTTGAATTCATCAAGTGTTTGTTGGCAGTTTGCCAGAAGCGGTGCTTGCTTCAATTTCTTTATTATGAAGACGTGATTTGCTTGCGCCGCTCTCTATAATGTAGAATTTTGTAGCTTGTCGCAAAAGCGTATAAAAATAAAGCAATAAGTCCTGAAGAGCCGAAGAGTATACGGTTTCCCCTACTTAACTTGTTGACATTTGTCGGTAAATACGATGAATACTATAATGCTGCGGCTTAATATTTCAAAGTCTGAACTTTCACAAATGATTGTTTGTGCTGAATCTTATTGTTTTATTGCTATGTAGGTTGTATTCATGGATTACCGTAACGAAGAAAAACGTTTATTAAAGTTTATCGCCACTTCTGCTTTTTTCCTCTCTGTAGGCACTATTCATGGTGTTGTTCAGATGATACGTCCAGTGCGCGCATACCTAGATTCTATTGGGAGTCCTTATGGTGGGCCAGGTCATATGATTGATCCGCTTGCTCATGCGCATATGAATTTAATTGGGGGGGTAATCCTGACAGTGATGGCTGTTAGTTATTATCTGATTCCTCGGATTACGGGTAAAGGACTATACTCTTACAAGCTACTTGATCATACATATTGGTGGACAAGTTTAGGTCTGCTTGGTTTCTACAGCACCTTGATGGTTTTTGGTATTTGGGAAGGTAATTTGATGTTGGCGGAAGAGCTTGAGCGCATGGAAGAAGTTCACAGCATCTATACCAAAGTGATCGCAACGGTTGCTACGGTTATGGGGATGGGTTTTTGGATTTATTTCTTCAACATCTATAAGTCTTTCAGAAAAGTGAGTCGTTCACATGACTGAGAAAAATCCTGAATCGCAAGAGGTGGACGTGTTGCAGGAAGACGAGGTGCAAGAGTCCTCTGAACGTTGTCCCTGCCCAGAAAAATATCCTGATTGGGATGGGAAGACCATGAATCTCGGCGGCTATTGTGTGCATGAGATGAAAATTGCGTCATTCTTCCACATGCCGATGGCGTATGACATGTATGTAAGCAAACAAGCCGCTAATGTTGATCACTTGGAACTCACAGAAAAATGGCCGGGTTTTTTAATGACGAAGACTGGCATGTGGGGCGGAAAGATTATGCGTTTGTTAGAGGATAGTGACTCTCCATCACGTCTTGTCAAATATTTATCTGATCCATTTTATGTGCAGGTGAAGTTGCATGACGGTGGTGTCGGGTCAGTGCCGAAAGCCGTGCATAAAATGCAGATCGAAATGGTGGAAAAAGGGCGAGTTCCAAAAGATCTTTATTTGGCTCATTTAACCTGCCCTATGTGTTGTGATCGTAAGGGCGGCGATAAAATTATGATATTGAGGAAATTCAACGCTAACGAAAGAATGAAAACGCTTATGGAGGAAGAGCAGAAGCGGGAGCAAAAGTGTGAAGCGAAAGAGTCAAAGGCTGCGGCTTCGGGTGAAGCGGCAGCTAACTAGTAATTAACTCTGTTTAGGCTTGGCTTGATTTCGTGGTCGACGGTGTTTTTGCGGTTTGCTTGAATTAGCGTTTTTATAACTGCGAGCCTTTTTATTGTGGAGTTTTGCTGGAGGCAAAACGTCGGCAAGCAGCTCGGCTGTTACAGGGGTTGTTGTGATTTTATGTCCAATGAGAGACTCAATGTCAGGGAGATAAAAAGCATAGCTTTCACAAATGAGATTAACTGCGTGACCCTTGCTCCCAATGCGGCCGGTGCGCCCAATTCTATGGACGTAATCTTCTGGGTCTTGAGGTAGGTCGAAATTTATTACGTGAGTTACGTCGTCAATATGCAGTCCTCTTGCTGCAACATCCGTTGCTACTAGTACATCAAACTTCCCGTCTGCAAATTCTGCAACCAATTTTTGGCGTTTATTTTGTGGTACATCGCCTGATAATAGGCCGGCTTTAAAGTTATTACCCGTTAAATAGGAGACAATTTTTTCAGCGGTCGATTTCATGTTGGCAAATACAATAGTTCGAGCGTTCGGATTTGCCTTGAGGATGCCAATTAAAACTGAGATTTTTTCACTGTTCGAAACATAATAGCCGTTTTGCTCAATTGATGGCTTGTTCGCTTCACTACTCTCGATACTGATAACTTTGGGATTATCCATTAACTCATAAGCAAATTCCTTTACTTTAAAACTAATGGTTGCGGAGAATAGCAGGTTTAATCTTTGTTCCGCTGGAGGCAATCGTTTTAATATGTATCGCACATCTTTGATGAACCCCATATCTAACATGCGATCAGCCTCATCCAAAACTAATGTCTCGATAGATTTAAAATCAAAAAGTCTCTGTTTGTAAAAATCGATTATTCTGCCAACGGTTGCGATGAGAATATCGCATTTTTGGTTAACCTGTTTTTTTTGTTTATCGTAGTTTGCCCCGCCGTATATGACAGTTGCAGACAAGTCTGTATGCTTTATTAGCGCAATTGCCTCTTTGTGAATCTGTAGAGCCAGCTCACGTGTTGGGGCAAGTATTAATGCGCGCGGTCCTGATGCTGGGGTGTCAGGAGAGGTGCTTAACAATGAATTGATCGTAGCAATTAAAAATGTTGCTGTTTTTCCAGTGCCGGTATCTGCTTGGCCAATAATATTCTGCTTTTCTAAAATTACGGGCAGAGTATTTGCTTGAATTGGAGTGCAGTATGTGTAGCCAATATCTTTTATTGACTGCTGAAGCGGAGCTGGAAGCTCAAAATCTGTGAAGAGTTGTGACGTGAGGTGTTGTTGATTATTACTCATTAAAAGTTAAACGCTGTTTGGTTGCTGTATCGAGTGATATTCATATTGTATTTATTTTCATATGACATTAAGTGGTTAAATATTTATGTTAGTGTTTGCCTTTTTCATCGCATATATGTACATTCTTATTTCTGAACCCGACTTATCTCCAGCACGTATATTACCCGTAACTGTAACATAAGGTGTAACAATTTGCGCTGATGGATGAGTGAATTTCAAAAATGCTGTTTTTGATGGATTCTTAGTCAGGGATTCGCAGAATGTTACTAACAAAATTGGAGGCATTATACAGTGAGTGATCGTATAGTCTATTTGACTGATGATACTTTTGAGCAGGAAGTACTACAGGGCGAAGGTCCGGTACTTGTGGATTACTGGGCTGAGTGGTGTGGGCCCTGCAAAATGATTGCGCCAATTTTGGATGAAATTGCGACCGAGTACGAAGGGAAAATCAAAGTTGCAAAGTTAAACATTGATGAAAATCCTGCGACACCTCCTAAGTATGGTATTCGAGGTATTCCTACACTAATGCTGTTTAAAGGCGGCAGTGTAGAAGCGACAAAAGTCGGTGCTGTATCCAAATCTCAACTCACCGCTTTTATTGATAGTAATCTTTAAGTTGAATTTTTTCTTTCTGCGTACTACCCTATACACATATATTTATAAGGGTGTGCGCAGCCAGAAGTGATTTGGTTGTGTTTTAATAAGACCAAACCAGAACAAAGACTCTCCAGCTTTTCAATACTCAAAACCACACGAACTTGGCTTGCCAATTTCTGCGTATATTTACTAACCAACTCAAAAAACACAATCTATAGTTATGAATTTAACAGATTTAAAGCAAAAACCTGCTGCTGAACTTGTCGAAATTGCCCAACAAATGGGGTTAGACAATATGGCCAGATCCAGAAAGCAGGATCTTGTCTTCGCTATTTTAAAATCACATGCTAAAAAAGGCGAGGATATCCATGGTAATGGCGTTCTCGAAATTTTGCAGGATGGTTTCGGTTTCCTTCGTTCGGCAGATAGCTCTTATCTTGCCGGGCCCGATGATATTTATGTTTCACCAAGTCAGATTCGTCGCTTTGGATTACGTACTGGAGATACTGTCTCTGGAAAAATTCGTCCTCCTAAAGAAGGCGAGCGCTATTTTGCGTTGTTAAAGGTTAGTGAGATAAATTTTGAGCCACCGGAAAATGCGCGTGGCAAAGTGCTGTTTGAAAACTTGACGCCATTGTTTGCGCAAGAACGATTGCGCATGGGGATTGGTAACGGCAGTACTGAAGATTTGACGGCTAGAATCATCGATATTGTTTCTCCTATCGGTAAAGGGCAGCGTGGTTTGGTTGTTTCGCCTCCCAAAGCCGGTAAAACAATGATGTTGCAGAATATTGCACATTCAATATCTGCTAACCATCCCGAATGTATTCTTATCGTACTTTTGATTGATGAGCGGCCTGAGGAAGTGACCGAAATGGCGCGTTCTGTAAAAGGTGAAGTGGTTTCTAGCACCTTTGATGAGCCTGCTGCTCGCCATGTGCAGGTTGCAGAAATGGTTATCGAAAAAGCGAAGCGTCTCGTTGAGCATAAGCAAGATGTTGTAATTTTGCTTGATTCAATAACACGTTTAGCGCGGGCCTATAATACGGTGATACCGTCATCAGGCAAGGTATTAACTGGTGGTGTGGACGCAAATGCGCTGCAACGACCAAAGCGTTTTTTCGGTGCTGCACGTAATGTTGAAGAGGGTGGAAGTTTAACTATCTTGGCGACTGCGCTGGTTGATACTGGATCGCGAATGGATGAAGTTATCTTTGAAGAGTTTAAAGGTACTGGTAATCAGGAGTTGCATCTTGATCGTAAGATTGCAGAAAAACGTGTTTATCCTGCCATCAATGTAAACCGTTCTGGAACTCGTCGTGAAGAAATGTTAACAACACAGGATGAGCTACAAAAGCTTTGGATTCTTCGCAAACTCCTACATCCTATGGAAGAGGTTCAGTCTATTGAGTTCCTTCTTGATCGCCTAAAAGACACGAAAAATAATGATGCATTTTTCGAAGCGATGAAACGCTAGTCACGAACTTATTCATTATCGTAAATCGATTTTCATTTTATGCGTCTTCTAAGGTTTTATGTGCCTTTTCAGCTTGTTGCTGGGGAGCGCTACTTCCTTCCTGAAGACGTATTTAAACATGCGATAAAAGTATTAAGGCTTCCAGAGAACAGCGAAATAGTTCTCTTTTGCGGAGACAACAATGAATACCAGTGCCGACTTATTGATGTGCAGAAGCGATCGGCGCAGGTGGAAATTATCGCTGTTGAAAACGCTGATCGGGAATCCCCGTTAAAAATTCACTTGATTCAAGGTGTCTCAAAAGGCGACAGGATGGATTTTGTCTGCCAAAAAGCCACTGAATTAGGTGTTGAATCAATTACGCCTGTTTTTACTGAGCGTACAAATATCTCCTTATCAGGAGAAAGGCTACAGAAAAAGCTGAGCCACTGGCAAGCAATCGCTGTTTCTAGTTGCGAGCAATGTGGCCGAAACTCTGTTCCTAAAATCCATTCTGCGGAAAACTATATTGATGCGATAAAGTCATTTTCTGATTCTAAAATAGGCAAGCTTGTATTGTCTCCCACCTCTTCAACCTCATTAAAATCATACCAAAACAAATATTCTGAAGTGGTTGCTGTCATCGGTCCCGAAGGCGGATTGAGTAAGAATGAGATCGAAATAGCTCGTTTGGCTGGTTTTGCTCCAGTTACTTTTGGTCCTAGAATATTGCGTACAGAAACTGCGGCAGTTGCTTTCTTAGCGCTTTCTCAGGGTTTATGGGGCGATTTAACATAAATTGACAATGTCTAAAATAGCTTGTAAAACCATCAAAACCCATCGTTTTTCCTCGTTGTAAATTAGAAAACACTATAAAAATCAAGTATTAAGAAAACTAAGGGAATTTACATTTCTTTACATTCGGGATGTATTAGTTTTAGCGTTCTGCAAGTCTAGTTTCTATAGCTTATTATCTAGGTTGAATAGACCGCAACAGTGATATATAAACAATAATAGTTGATAGAATTACTCAGGAATGAGTGCTATAGTTAAACCATAGAAAAGAGGTGTACAGTCATGAAAATACCAACCAAAGGAAGATATGCTGTTTCAGCAATGATGGATTTAGCAATTCATGATAAAATTAAGCCACTCACGATCGCTGAAATAGCGGAGAAACAGAATATTTCCTTGTCTTACCTGGAGCAACTGTTTGCCGTATTGCGTCGCGAAGGGCTAGTTAGAGGAACAAGAGGCCCTGGTGGCGGTTACCGGTTAGCACAACCTGCAAGCATGATTACAATTGCACAAATAATTCGTGCAGTGGATGCAAAATCGGTCGATCAAGGTAAAGAGCGCGAAGAATATCTTCCATATATGTTATGGACAGAGCTTAGTAAGCAAATATTTAGCTTTTTGGATAACATATCACTCGCTGAGTGTGTTGATCATCCTGAAGTGAAAGAGCGCTTTGAACAGCAATTTATTGTTAGCTCAGAAGACAGTGAAGAGGATCGCGCAGCAGCGTGAACTGAATAGTGTAACGAGCTTAAGCGTTGTTTACGCTATTCGATATCTGATAACTAAGTTAATGGGGGAGATGTATCCCCCTTTTGAGTATGACAAGAAAGATATACGCTGTTTGATGTACAATTGATTGAGTGCCAGGTAAGATTTTATAAAAAGTAGTTAGGAGAATAATTAATGGCTTACAGCGACAAAGTTCTTGATCATTATGAGAACCCGAGAAACGTAGGGTCGTTTGATAAGGACGATGTAACAGTCGGTACTGGAATGGTAGGTGCTCCAGCATGTGGGGACGTGATGCGCCTGCAAATTAAAGTTGGTGACGACGGAGTAATTGAAGAAGCGCGCTTTAAAACTTATGGTTGTGGTTCTGCTATTGCGTCTAGTTCGCTATTGACCGAATGGGTGAAAGGGAAAACTTTGCAAGAAGCCCAAGAGATTAAGAACACTGAGATTGCTGAGGAATTGGCATTACCTCCAGTAAAAGTCCACTGTTCAGTACTTGCTGAGGATGCGATAAAAGCAGCCATTGAGGACTACCAGGACAAAAATGGAAAACCGTAAATATTACCTATTACAGTTTCTTTGAAAAAAGCCTCTCGTTTATCGAGAGGTTTTTTTTTGCGTGTCGGAATAGTTTTTGAGTGCTAAATAGTGTGATGTGATATTTGGGGTTCTACTGACAAAAATGGTTGATCTAGCCTACATAAATCAAGAACGTATTATTCATGAATCCGAAGATAGATTCGGTAAGATCGTTGTGAAAGAGTATGCTCAAATTAGAAGCCTCTATTTTGACGATGAGAAGACACAAAGCTCCATATTTATTCCGCATCCTAGTGTGTTAGTTCTTCACTATACGCAGGTTATGATGAGTGCGCTGCTTTTCAAACCGGAACCAAAAAGAGTTCTACTTTTAGGATTAGGTGGTGGCGGAATCATTCATTTTTTGTTAAAAGCGTTTCCTTTAGTGCATATTGATATTGTTGAACTTAGGGATGACGTTATCGAGGTTTCCCACAATTACTTTGAGCTACCGATAGACAGTTCTCGGTTATCGATTTACTGTTGTGATGCAAAGCAATATGTAAAAGAAAGACTGACAAAAAGCAACGAAAAATATGACATGATATTCATCGATATCTTTGATAAACACGGTCCATCTGAGTTAAATGCAGATAGCAATTTTCTCTCATCCTGTAAAGCGTTATTAAGCGAGACAGGGGTTATTACATCTAATTTATGGAACCGAAAGACGGATCATTATGCTTTGCTATTTAGAAAATATAGAAAGGTTTTTGCCGATAATATTATCGATTTAAAGCTTGGTTATTTGAACAGCAATGTAATTGTGTTTGCTTTCTCCCCGTCCTATAAACTTGGGAAGATGTGTTGTTATCGAGATGAGGCAACAAAGTTAAAGCAAAAATACGGAATAGATATTCCTTTTTTCATGGATCTTATTCAGAAACAAAATTTTTCTCTCATGTCTCGAGTAAAAAAGTTTGTTCGTTTAGCCTAAGTTGTTGGCTTATGTTCGGCTTGCTTCGCTCCATACTGATTAAAATCTCAACCACTCAATGTATGCATGTTTGTAATTTAAACATAATTGACCTTCTCTCTTTAATATAGACGCTTTTCTCGTTGACAGCACAGGTCGCTGTTCTTAGACTTCGCAGCACGGGAAATTTTTATTGATTTATTGAGGGAGAACTGAATGAAATTGAAACGCCAAATTATTGGTGCTGCAGGTGCGGTCATGTTATTACCGCTAGTGGCAAGTGCTGAAGGTGTGGTTTACGGTAAGATCCATTTGTCTGGTGACTATATGGATACTGGCGCTAAAACAGGACATGCTTTGAGTAGTAACTCTAGTCGTATTGGCTTAAAAGGTAAAGAAGTTCTGAATGATTCCGTCAATGCGGTATGGAAGATTGAATTTGAGACTACATTTGAAGAAGCGGCGAACAGCAAAGAGAATATGTTTAAAGCGAGAAACCATATGTTAGGGCTTGAGACTAAATCAGGTACTTTAAACTTTGGTTATTTTGATACGCCATCGAAATCACTTGGTGGGAAATTTGATCAGTTCTCTGATACTGTTGCAGATCGTCGCGGTATTTTGGGTTTTGATCCAGTAAGAGAAAAGAAATTCGATATTCGTGCATCTGATGCGGTTATGTATTCTTCTCCGTCAATTGCCGGTTTAAAAGTGAACTTAATGCGCTCCGCCGGGACAACAGCTGATGATGCGGCGCCTGGAAGTGACGCAGCCCCCGTAACTAGCATGAGTGCCATTTATGATAAAAGCATGTACTACGCGGGTGTGATGTATGAAGATCAAGAAGCAAATGACATCTCTGCAATTCGCTTTGTTGGCGGTGCTGCGGTAGTCGGTGCAAAGGTCAATGTCGTTTTTGAGCAGCTATCTTCGGACAGCAAGCCAGGTAGTGATCGCACCGCATATGGTGTTAGTGGTTCATACGGCCTTGGAAAATATACACTTAAAGGCCAAATGATGATTGCTGATGACTATAAAGATGTTTCTGATTCAGGAGCCATGGCAATTTCTGGTGGTGTCTACCAGAAAGTTGGGAAGAACTTTACGCTATATGGCATTGTTTCAAGGTTGGCTAACGGCGAAGCTGGTAACTATAGGTTGACTGGTTCTGGTCATGGGGATTCATATAAACCAAGTGGTGTAGGTGCGAATATGCACTCAGCTTCGCTAGGTATGGTTTATAAATTTCAAATATAAAGGTTGTGCCGCGTTAATTTAAAAAAAGAGGACTTTGCTCCTCTTTTTTTTGTTAAATTTCCTTTAATACTTCCGCTTTTTTCAGCAATAATTCAATCCATTCGCGCTCGGTTTTTCTGCTCTTTGAAGTCTTGTATTGTGTCTCCCAAAACGGAACCATAATTAGCGGAATCCAAATTGATATATAACCGGATTCTTCTAGCAATAGTGCTGAAAGTGCTTGAGATACAGGGAGAACAGGCAGGCATTTAATTTTTTCTTTTGTTTGCTCATCTCTCGTTTGCTTATCTATTGTTGGCTGGCAGAGATCCGCTGGTGAGGTGACTAGAAATTCACGACAAACTAAAGGGCGGTAGGGGTGAATGGAGCAGCTATTATTTTCTAAAAAAGGGCATTGAATATTCAGTGCCGCGTATTTTGTTTTTAGCTGAGTTGTGGCACTTTCAGTGAGCAACTGAGGAGATGTAATCGCGTCCCATAAATCATTTTTGATTAATCTTGTTTTTGCGCCTTCAAATCGGCTTATTATGCGTTGTTTGTGTTCTGGCGCAAGTTGCTCTATGAGCATATGTAAATAGGAAACTTCTGTATGCGTAATGGGAACAAGTTGGGAGCAGCATGATGAGCAACCTTTTTTGCAGCTAATCGATTGATCATCTTTTAGGTTATCTTTAATGGCCTGGTTAACACAGTGATCAGTGAGGCTTTGTGCGAGAGGTATGATGGTTGTGTCATCAATTGGCTTCTCGGAAATCGTTAGGGTTTCTTTATAGCTGAGCTTATTGTTGGTCCAATTAATTTGAAATGTTGACTTGTGTTCCATAAGTTAAAGCGGGAAGTTAGAGTCGAAGTATTATAGCGGAAGATGCTCATCTAAAATGTTCATGAGGTTTTCTCCTGTACGGTAGTCCTCATTTAATAAAACTGTTCCATCACCTGCTATTACAACCGTCGTACCGTTAGTCGCTTCAAACTGCTTGAGCAGTGATTGGTCGTTGTCGGCTAATGTCACAAAGCCAGAACCTGTATAACCACTCGCTGTTTCAGTTGCACGGACAACCGCTGTCGAGCCCGATACATAATCCACTAGAATATAGACGACATCACCTCGGTCCTGAAATTGCGGCATAACTGTATTGAACATATGATCTGAGTGACCTAAACAGATAGGGCACCACATAGTGAAGTAAAGAACAATTGCATCTGCTGGCTCTGTTCCTGTTTGCAGGTGAGTAGAAAGTGTAAAGTCTTTTCCTGTGCTGTTGGGTAGGGTGAAGTCGGCAACAAGTTGTTCAGGGCGATGTCCTATGGTACCAACGGTGACCGCTGATCTTTGATCACTTGCGGAAGGCAGAAGATCGTTTTTCATATCCACACATGCACTTAATAAGAGGAGAGCAGATAATAAAAATAAAAGATAGAAATTCCTATTCATAAAGATAACTGACTCCTAATGTGTAGATGTCGGTGATAGGAAAATTTTCTCCCCAACCTTCACGATTGATTGAATGGTTCCAGCTAACTCGTGTGATCCATCTGTTGCCGGATTCTGCCCATGTCAAGGAGGTTGAAATTGATTGCTTCCTAAAGCCAGATGCAGAATCTTCGGTGCCATCTGTTACCGTTTTACCCTCAGTTAAGTAGTTGTATGAAAAGCCTGCCGTTATGGCATCTAAGCTATCCATAAAATGAGTATAGCTGAAGGATGTTGTTACGCTGGTGCGATCACCGAGTTGTTTGTTATATGGTTTAACATGCTCGCCTCGCTCCCTATTAACAGGCCTTTTTATATGAATGCCGTGATTGAGTGTTAGCGAGGCTGTCAAAGGGTAAATCGTCTTTTCAACATGTAGTGAACCATCCAGACGATAAAACCCGAGACCAGTGGTATCAAGTTTGTTAGGCACATCATCATAAGGTGAGATGCCCGTAGGGACAGTTAATGTGGCGCCCCAATATATTGCAGGTTTTAGATCGCTAAGTTCTCTTACTTTCCAAACACAGGTTATGTCATCAAATGCTTCGTAGAGTAAAGAAAATGAGGAGTCTCCTAATCCATTTGAATTGTGTTCATAACCGGAATATTGATTTCTATTCCATACATACGGAAGAACAAAAGAGGTTTGCCAATTAGGCGCTAAGCGGTATGCCGCGCCAACATTTAGACGTAGTTGCTTTAAATCGGAGCCGGGTGGATCTTGCAATATCGTACCATCAGCTTGCCAAAAGCCATTATAGTTTTCTTGACTTGCGCTCATGTCAAACATGGCTGATGACATTTTCGGTAGGATTAAACTACCTCCTGAACCGCCACCGCAGCAGGAGGCTGCAAGAAGCGGTGTGGCTGGAGTGAAGAGGGTGGCAACAATTATTGTTGCTTTTACCTGTTGCCACTTTCTGAGCCGGTGGAAAGGAAAAAACATCGTTTATTCGGCTAATGTTGGGGGAGTAAAAGCTAATACTCCATTGTCACCGTTGCTAACAGTCATTTCTTTTTCATTAACAGTAAGTTTGAATGCGAGAGAGTTTTGTTCTCCAGCAGTTAACATTAGTGCATCAATCGTATAAAGGCCGTGCATACCTTCGGTCAATGATTGAAAAGTGCTTCCTCCATCTGTAGAGACCTGAACAGTTACGGAATCAACAGGAACTTCGGGACGCATGTTATTCATTTCGCTATTGGCTGGCCCATGTAACATCTGGCCTGTGTATACAGCAGGGAATTTCATCATACTGCCGTGATCCATATCCATCGCGCGCGCAGATGTTTTATGCATATGGCTATCGCCAGATTCCTCTGGCATTGCTGAGTTTCCAATATCTCGGGTTGATACAAATACGGTTAATGTGGAGCTGCTATCGATGTTTGCTTTGACTTCATGTAGCCAAATTCGAAATGGACGGGGTTCTGTTTTGCCCATCATGGTTGTCCATTGAAACTCGCTGTTACCAATTTTCGAGAATAAGACATCAACGTCAGAATTTTCACCCATAGCCATTGGCATTTTGACTTGAGGGTGGAATACAACTGAATGGGTTTTATCTGCTTCACCATCAGCATCTGTATCTTCTGTTAGCTTAACGGTGTAGCTCCATAGGCCCATCGGCTGCGCGTTTTCGCCCATGCCCATTTCTGAGGCCATCACATAGTAACTATCCATATGGTAGATGCCGTTTGCAGCGTCAGTTTTATTTGCCATCATGCTATGTGGTGTTGAGTGAATGTGTCCGCTTATCATACGCATATTGGGGTGTTGCCCTATATCGAGAATTTCGCTATCGTTTGTTATGTCAATCGGAACGTTGCTATCGTCTTTCAATGTGATTTTGTGGTTTACACGAGCAGTCCAGAAACCGCCTGGAATTGGAGGGTTAGCTTCTGTATTAAGGGTAACGGTGATGTTTCTAGTTGCGCCGGCTGAACCAACAGTGATTGTTTTGCTTGCTCCAGGAATGTCATAATTAACTTTTGGCAGATCTGTTCCAGGAGCCGTAACACCTGATGAGTTCTTGCTGCTACTGGCAAAGCCACTATATGCACCTAACACTCTTGCATCCAGTGGTAAGGTTTCATGCAAAGTTTGCATATTTTGATTACCAATTTGGATCGGTGCAATACCATCTGATCCGTCAAGAGAGCCATCGGCAAGGTCTCGGGCAACTGCTCGTAACAATTTTATAATTTCATTACTCGTTAGAGAAAGCTCTGATGCTAATTGGCTAAATGCTCCTGCTCTAAATGCAGCATCTCTATCAGCTTGAGGGCGAGCTGTTGCTGCATCACTGTCTGTAGAAGAGGGTGAAAACGGTTTGGCGTCCATATTAGGTTCATAACCGAAGGAGTCTTTAAATGCGGCTTTAGCTTCCACGATGGTTTTATTATGATGTCGTATCAAGTGACTAATAACAGTTGATCCTGGGGTGATTGGCACATTGGCCGTTTTACCTTTTACATAAGTATTTGCCGGGACAGTAAGTGCAAGAGCATTTTCCTCATCAAGCGTAACTTCTTCTCCGCTTAAACTATCTGTATACGTACCTGTTACGACAAATGTCATTTCTTCATCTGTTTTGTTTTCGTTAACGTTGAAGCTGAAAGCGCCACTTGCTACATCGCCAGAAATAATCGTACTACCTTCACTATCTAAAACTTCTACCGTGCCAGTGATTGCGCCGGATGCGACAGCCATACCTTCTACCAACAGTTTGTTTTCATCAGATGATTCTTCTAAACATCCACTTAATCCTGTACCCAAGCTTGCTGCGAGTAGAGTGGATAGTGCCGTACGTTTGAACGTTGAAATGTGCATGGAGGTACTCCTGATATACTTATATTATGCTGCATAGAGTATAAGGAAACTCAGAAGTAGGGAATGTGACATATTGTCGCATAGCACAAGAAGTGAGCTTGTGCTATGCGAAAGAGAGAGGGGGAGTATATGTTTTATTTAGCTAGCAGAGAAGGCTTCATGTTTCGAAGCCCGATCTGGATGATTGCAGCGTTAGAGGCTGGTTCTCACGTTAATACCTGCTGAAAATACATCTGACTCGTTCATATATAAGCTACGACCATAGCCGAAAGATAAGCCGATATCTTTGCTTATAGGGAGGTCAACGCCGATATTGGGGCGAGCAACAACATAGCTTTTATAGAACTTTTCCCAGTTTGAGCTGTTGGGGTTTTCAAAGCTCGTTTTATCGTTTAGTTCGTGATAACCCAGGCCAATATCTAAACCAATATGGGGAATGAATACAACAGACCCTATGTGAAGAGGGGAGTCGTTTTTGCCAAAATTCACAAGTTGCAGTTCGATTTTTCCATTAAATTCCACCGCAAAATTATTGTCATCATCTTGCGCATAAATTAATTCGTAACCCGATCGTAATGCTTGTTTAAGTGTGTTCTTAGAGAGTTTAAGACCTGAAAGCGACTCTATGCCATTAGGCTGGCGATTTAACAAAAAGTGTTGATAGTGAACTTGCCATAGCGTACTTTTTTCATAGTGTCGGACTAGGTTGCGGTTACGCTGCATATCTTCTTTGCTAACAAACGTTTCACGTATCTCTTTTTTCATTCCCGGTTGTAAATCGATACTGCCACTTTGTGTGTTTCCTTCAAAAGTGAAAGCATAATTCAATAAGCCATCACATTTATCGATAATAACGGTAGAGCCTAAGTTGCGTTTTTCCCCGCTTGCGGTAACACTAACTCCCGAGTAATTAGAGCTAAACGTTAACTCTGGGAATCGGTAATCAATGAGGTCAATGTTAATTGTCTCGCTTTCATGAAGACCAAGTTCAAATTTATCCGAAATAGGGCAATAGCCTTTAGCGGTAATATTATAGCTATGTTCACCGATCTCTAATTCGATTGCTTTGTTCGGAGTTGCTTTAATTTTATCGTCGATAAGAATCTTGATGTTTTCTCCTGCGATATTGAATGAGACAAATTGCTTATTAATTATGGTGCGCAGTTTTTTCTCAATACCGTCAAGTTTACTAAGATCATTTTTCGCTAATGCGTCACCGACAAATTGATAGAGTCTACGGCTTGATCCTATTTCATTTAGCCATTGATTTGCTGTAGAGAGCTTTTGATTACCCGCTGGTAGATTGTTTTCTGTGTAACGTAATTGTGCAGATAACTTGTTTTTTGCGCATCGTTCTAACGCGCTACGTTTTACAACAGCACATTGCTGACCATTTTTTTCGATAGTAGAAATTCCACATAGTTGCATGTCTGACTTGACTGAGCTGGAGCTAGAAAATGATTCTGTCATTGCATCCAAGGAGAAGATGCCTAACCAGGATTTTCCGGCAACTTGCTGTTGAGAAGTTGCTTCTGATTTTACTTGAGAGTCGATATTTCGCCCCAAGTTTAACATTGCTTCTTCGACTGTATCACCACATCCTTCATATTCGTCTGTTTTGCTTTCAGCGATAGATGAGAGCGGTATCATCGTTAGACCACAGAATAAAATAGTCCCTAACAGAAAAAGTTGTTTATTCATTTTTTGATCATCCAGAAATGTAATTGCAGTTTTATTAGTATGAAAAGTAGGCTTCTGAGTGTTGCAGGAAAACGCAATGTTCAGATAGATACATTCTATTCAATTTGGGGGAACAACTCTAGCCTGTAAATGGTGTACTAAGTCGAACAACTAAAATGCTTTAAGGAATAATTGCTATATCTGAAGATAGGTTATTTCTGATGTCAGCAAATAGGCTTAATTTTTATGCTTCAATCATTTCAAAATCGTTTTTAGTGACTCCACAGTCAGGGCATGTCCAATCTTCAGGAATATCTTCCCATTTGGTGCCGGCGGTAATTCCTTCATTGGGAAGTCCTTTTGTTTCATCATAGATAAATCCACAAACGATGCATTGCCATTTCTTCACATTCTGCTCCTTGGTTAACGACTAACAGGCCTAGTGTATCTTGATATTGTTTCGTATGTCTCTCTTCAGTCGTTGCTTGTCTTTTAGAATTTTAACCCGTTTTTGTTGGTATTCGCTCTCATGTGCATGATTTTTCTAGGATGAATCTGGAGTTGAACATAAATGATGTGTTATGTTGGGTTGAATTGATTGTAAATTCTTTATTAATTGAGGTGGTCGATTAATGAATCTGCCTTCTATACGTCAGCTTCAGTACTTTCTTGCAGTTTATGAGCTACGGCATTTTGCTCATGCCGCGGAGCGTTGTCATGTTACGCAATCAACATTGAGCAGTGGCATTCAGGAATTAGAAAGCCTGCTTGATGCTCAATTGTTTGAGAGAAGTAAGCGTAAAGTATTGCCAACAGCAAAGGGGGAGCTATTGGCTAAAGTTGCAGAAGAGATACTCTCTCTTACTACACTGATGGTTGAACAAGCCAAGGGTAGTGAAAAGCCTCTCTGTGGTTCATTAAAGTTGGGTGTAATTCCTACTATCGGGCCATTCTTATTACCTGTAGTTTTACCTGTTGTTCGAGATTGCTTTCCTGAGCTGCAACTCTATTTAATTGAAGATCAATCAGCACGTTTGTTGGAACGGCTTCAGAGTGGGGACATTGATTGTGCCATTTTTGCACTACCTTTTGATATCGGCAAAATGGAAGCTTACTCTTTTTGGAGCGAATCATTTTGGGTGGCTTTTCCAAAAGAGCATCCTCTTAGTGAAGGTGCTGCTATTTCCTCCGTTGAACTACCCGATAGTGAATTACTGCTATTGGAAGAAGGGCATTGTTTCAGGGATCATGCGTTGTCTGCTTGCCATAAAACCACTTTAAAAGCGAGCGGCGCATTCCAAGGAACGAGTCTTTACACTTTGATAGAGATGGTAGCTGGGGGGCAGGGGATTACATTGTTACCTGAAATGGCTATAAAAAGTAATTCTGTACAACAAAGTGGAGTCACTTTGCGAGAGTTATCAGAGCAAGGCCCACATCGTGATATAGCGGTTATTTATCGTCCAAATTTCTATCGGAAGGACGATATAAAGTTATTAGCTGATACGATGCAAAAAGCTTTACAGACATCTCGTTGAGTCGGTTCATTGGTTTATATGTAATAAACCAATGGAATAATTGATTAAGTATCGTCGTCAGTGAATATTACTAAGGATGGTCTTTAACATATTGCATATATTTGGTTGTTTTTATGGGATGTATTAACTTCTGAATCATTAGAATAGTTAAGGGAAAGCACATGACAGAAGTTGTACTAACAAATAAGCGGGTAAAGCATAGAAAAGAGCCTTTTTATAAAGGTTTTGTTATTGGTTTTGTTAGCCAGCTTGCACTAATGTTAACGCCGCTGGTACTAATATATATATTAATTTGCGGGTCCGTTGTTGCAGTGTTAGTGGGTTTTAGTAGCGAGTTCCTCTCACATATTAGAGATGGAAAGCAATACTTTGATGTAACAAATATTTTGGCTGCTTGTGTTGGTGGAGTGTTGGCGAGTGTATTTATGGCGGCGCTAATATCAATTGCAAATTTGTTAATGCTTGTTATTCAAGCTTTATAGAAACCCTGTTAATTGTTTATCTCGACTTTTGCTCTTCCCTCATTAATCCGTTGCATCGCTAAGCGTGCCGCTTGAGAAATACCACTTTCTGTTTTTTTCATTAGAGATTTTAATAGCGGCCACGCAGATTCATCTCCCATATAACCAAGTAGAACAATGCCTGAAATCTGAATGTTAGATTTGCCATCGATTAACATTGCCGCTGCATAACGATGAATTTCTAACTGATAGGCAAGCACAGATAAACCTGTTTTCTCTTCTTCATTGCTCTGTTCATATAATTGATTCCATTCTTCAATCAAAAACCAGATATCTTTTTTGCTGATTTCAGGAAGCTCGTTTTTATGAAATATCTGAGTTTTTGCCTTGAGTAAAACCGGCTTCCAAATCGATAAAAACTGTTTTTTTCTATTAGCGTTGAAAAAATTAAACATAATGACTCAAGAGAAAGTGATTAGCTGTTTTAATCTAGAATAATTAGTTGGTCGCACATTTAGCGTGCACCAACAGTAGGCGCTTTAGGCGAGCAGTTGGTTTGATTACCGTAATGAAAAGTTTTGCGTTCACCTGCTGGTAAATCAAACACTTTTCATATGGCTATGTTAATCAAATGATGGCGCTATAAGTTGTGGTTCAACTGATTAATCTAAGTCTAAGAGTTATCGGCAAGGCAGGTGAAATGGTAAAGTCATTACAGCAAAAAGGTTATTTGACTAATATATACCACTCTACTGTCTGGCCGAATTGGGAGGGGGAGGCCGTTGACAGTAGAGTGGCTGGGTACTCGTTTAGTGGCTTTTCGCTATTTTAGTAGTGCTGGCCTCTTGTTCTAATCTTGCTTCCAGCATATGAGGCATGTTTGCGGCATAATTTGCGGTGGTCTCGGCAGAAAAGAGATAAGCTTTTGCTTTGGCGTGCTTTCCTTCGGCGTTTGCTTTTTGGGCGAGTTTTTTGAGTTCGTTAACAAGGGTTAATGTCTCGCCAATGATTTGACCGTCATTAGGATATTTGCGGAAAAGCTCTTCACTTTCGTGTTCAATATATTCACTTCTTGCCCAATTTGACAGAGTTTCAATATTATTAGAAACCGCCTTATATACATCAGGTTGATTAAATGAAAGCAGGCTTGGTGCATTATCGGCCGCTGCATTGGTAGAAAAGGCGAACATGGCAAGTAGGCTCACTGTTAGTAAATTGTTTCTAATCAGCATTGTAATTTCCTTCTGATTTACTTGTTTTGCGCTATTTCTTAATCTTAATGCAAATGATAATGATTAGCAATAAGTAATCTCAAGTTGTTTATTTCCGGTGGCCGCAATGCTTGCGAGAAATATATATTTGATTCACTTGGTCTATTTTGCGCCCAATAGATTTGGGATAATGTTTTAATCTAGGTCTAAATTGTTCTGATACAAAGGTTAAATTGATGGTTTTGAGTTTATTTAAGCGCGCGCCGCTGTTGGATGCAGCAACTGTTGAATGGCTTTATGATGGCTTTCGGTGGGCCTTAACACAGTTTGGCAGCGGCTATTTCTATCAGAAAACCGTGTTGGTGGAGCCGACAGATCGTTTTTTTCCTGGAAAAGCGAGTGATTCACAGAGTATGGCTGAGCTTATTTTTAGTCAGGTAAAAAACTATGCCGGCGCAGATGCGTGGCCAAGCCAGTTAATTGATCATAATTATTATGCCGCAGATCCGGCTCAGCTCCCTGCACTACCTGAGGTTTTGGAAAATAACAGCCAGAATATTTCAGAGCGAAATCGTTTGATCGTATTGTTTGAGCCGAGGCAAGTGGGTAACCCTGAAGTAATGATCGCCAATTTCTCACATCTTATTGCTCACCATATGGGGTATTTGGCTGACGAAACGCCACCTTGTGATGACGATCAATGGTTCCACATGGCAGAATTGATTGGCGTCTATTTGGGGTTTGGTTTGATGTTGGCTAATACTGCAAGCCCCTATAGAGGTGGTGGTTGCGCACGTTGTGTTTCTCCATTAATGGAGCGAACTGGATATTTAACTGAAGATGAAGTGACCTATGCGCTGGCGATATTTTCTGTTTTAAAAGATGTTCCCGAAAAAACCGTCACCCAACACTTAAAGCGCTCGTTAATTCCTTTTTACAAGCGAGCGGTAAAAGAGGTGGCTGCAAACGAGAAAGTGATTCAAGAGTTGAAGGAAATTCAATCGAAAAACAGTGTTTGGACACGTGTTTAGCTGAAGAAATAATAAGCTGTATTTGGAATAGCTTTTGGGTAGAATGATTACATTGATTTAATAGATACGCTTGCAGTAGTGAAAGGTATGAAAGAATGAAAGACCGTATGATTGGGTATTTACGACTATTGGCTGTTATTGAAGGCATTTCTCTTTTAGCGTTGTTGTTCATTGCGATGCCATTGAAATATTATTACGCCATGCCGGAGGCAGTGTCTGTTGTTGGTATGACACATGGACTACTCTTTATGGCTTTTGTTGCGTTTTGTCTGTGGGTGTCTCAGCAAAAGCAGTGGACAGACCGTTTTTTCATGCTGGTTATTCTTTCTTCCATTATTCCGTTTGCGACCTTCGCTATGGATCGGAAATTGCGAACGCTCAGTTAGTTCAATCTCACGGTACTGAATAAAAAAGCCAGTTCACTGGCTTTTTTTATATTCTTTCATTGTTGTTTCGTTAATCCTAAAAAAAGCAGTTGATCCACGAAATATAACGCAGGCTCTTGTTTCGCTTAGCTATATGAAAAAAGCTTGCGTCACCAACCAGGTGAAGACAACTTTTTCCATTCGACAATTGCTCCTGCATTGTTCTAACTACGCCCATCCATAGGCTAGTACGCTATTCAAAACAATATCCTGCATTCTAATTGCGCGTCCAACTGCTTTTTCTAGGTTAACGAGACGGCAATGGCCTCGTATACCCTAACCTTGCATAAAATTTCGATTAAAACCGCGTCGCTGCTTCTATAAGCTTTTAATTCTGAAATCATATGCAACGTTAAGGTAAAGTATAGCAAGCCATCTTAATTGCGGGAGCGAATGTGTTTCGAGCGAAGTGTAAGTAACAACTAAACTTAGTGTAGCGAATTGTATACATCACCAAGGAGAGTAGTTTGTGAAAGCGAGGGGTTGGAAAAACTACGGTACCAAAGAGGGAGAGTGCGCGCCATGAAGGCTGTGATCTGGACAAGGTATGGTTCACCCGAAGTGCTAGAGATTCATGAGGTAGATAAACCCTCACCCAAAAAGAATGAGGTGCTGATTAAAGTTCATGCCACCACCGTGGAGACTGGTGATTGTGAGCTACGCCGTTACCGATTGCATAACTACTTCTACATGTTGTTTCGACCCTATTTTGGTTTGTTCCGGCCACGGTTGGTTAAAACCCTCGGGCAACAACTCTCTGGTGAGGTTGAGGCAGTAGGTAGTAGCGTAACAAAGTTTAAAGTAGGGGATGCTATTTTTGCCGGTGCTGAGAAGATGGGTGCGACAGCTGAATATATTTGTTTGCCAGAGAATGATGCCATTGTCATAAAGCCCGATAAAATCAGTTTTGAAGAGGCCGCTGCGGTAACGGTGGGTGGTATTAATGCACTCCATTTCCTTAAAAAGGCTAAGATCCAGCCAAAGCAGAAAGTGTTGATATACGGTTCAACGGGAGCGATTGGAACCTTTGCCGTACAACTTGCCAAACACCTGGGTGCCGAGGTGACTGCTGTTTGCAGTGGTGGCAAGATTGAGTTGGTAAAAAGCCTCGGTGCTGATCACATCATCGACTACACTTCACAATCTCTCAGCGACGTAAATCAATCATACGATGTTATCTTCGATACTATTGGCAAAAGCCCCTATGCGGAAAGTCTGAGTGTGCTTAAACCCGGTGGCATCTATCTGCTGGCTAATCCTACATTGCGCCAGCAACTGAGATCTTATTGGACACACCTAACCAGCAATAAGCGTACTACCTGCAGGCTGGCAAACAATAGCGCTGAAGATCTTAATTATTTAAAACAACTCATCGAGCAGAACACGCTTAAAGTAATAGTCGATAGAAGCTACCCAATGGAACAGATTGTCGAAGCGCATCATTACGTTGAACAGGGGCATAAAAACGGAAATGTGGTGATTACCCTGGCCAGGGAGATCATCTGAAAACAATGTGTTTAATGGCTGTAAAATATTATAGAAAAGTTATGAAGTTGTTAGTGTATGCCCTTTTACTCAGCATGCCATTCAGCATCGCGGGCTTTGCCAAGGAAAGCCAAAGACCAATGCATCATACGGATGAGGGATTTCGTAATTACCCTGTTCTCGAAGATTCTCCCAGTTTGGGTTTTAAGTTTTATTGGAAACGCTTTATCTCCTCTTTCAGCTACCCGGATGTACCAGAAAGTCATGTGTTACCTGAAGACAAAGCCATCACATTATATGAAGAACTGCGTGATGAGGACACAATTACGTGGATAGGACAAAGTACGCTATTAATGAAGATAAATGGCGTTACGATTCTCACTGACCCATTTTTTTCAAAACTTGCGTCACCTCTCATCGTTGGGCCGAGCCGCTATGTTGCCCCTGGTCTCAGTGCTAAAAATCTGCCACCAATAGATATTATTCTAATTTCCCATAATCACTATGATCATTTGGATGAGGCATTTATCGAGTCTGTATCTAACAAAGATGACATTCAGGTATTTGTTCCGCTTAAGCTAGGCTCTTTTTTTTCCGAACGTGGTTTTTCAAATATTCACGAATTAGACTGGAACCAGTCAACCACCTTTAAAGACATTCAGTTTACGGCGTTGCCGGCAGTTCACTTTTCAGGGAGAGGGCTGGGAGATAAGAACGAAACCTTATGGTGTTCTTGGGTAATATCTGGTTCATTTGGGAAGTATTTTTTTGTCGGAGATACTGCTTACTCGCCAACAATATTTAAAGAAATTGGTGACAAGTTTTCTTCTTTCGATCTTGCAATGCTTACAATCGGTACCTATGGCAACAGGAAATACGGCGTTAATAACCATACGACTCCTGAAGAAGCGGTAGCGATTGGTCAAGACGTGAATGCCAGAGCGCTATTAGGTATACACTGGGGAACAATCGACTTATCTGATGAAGACCCTTGGGAGCCACCGGAAAGATTCCGAAAGTCTGCTAAAGAAGCGGGGTATTCCTCTGAAGATATTTGGCTTATGCAAATTGGTGAAACGCGAAGGCTACAAACCAGAAAGCCTCTGCCGTAAAAAGAGGGAATCTATGTTATAGCTCCTCCAACTAATAAAACGACTAGAAATCTGTATGATATCGTAAGCCCAAACCTAGTGAAGGTCCAATATCTGAAGCACCCTCATCAAGATCACTTGAAACTAATATATAATGAGATTCAAAAACTAGTGATAGTTTTTTGTATAGTTTGAAGGAGAACTTTATTTTCGGTTGAATGCCAAAAAATATTCCACCACGATAAGAAGAAGTGTTTACCTGTGACGATTGAAAGTCATGATTACCTGTCAATATCGCCAAACCAAGCTCAGTATATAGGCCAGAGGCCAATCGATATCTACCGATATACTGTGGCCCTATATAAAAGAAATCCTTTAAATCTTGTTGTTTCCCGTCCTTCGTTCTTGAAACGTCTCTATTTAGAAAGCCGAGGGTTATCTGAAATGGGATCCGTTTGCGATAGCGTAAGCCACCAATCGTTGCATTAGGTACATAGACGTCAGTATCCAGCGCTCTACTTTTTGCAACACCAATCTCTAAATAATTAATATTGTCACTTCCTAAAATAGAAGCGTGACAATTCCCTGTTAGCAGTAATAGAGAGATAAAAAACAGTGGGGCTGAATATTTCATTTTCTATACTTTAATCAATTCGATCACAACATAATAGCAGAAATATCGATGGGCTCCACTTCTGCAGTTGGGATTAATATTCACTCATTATCTAATACAGACTGTGTTACAACCTGACACAATCTTTACCATTTTCCTCGGTTGCTGGGGGCGGCAAATAGTATGTAAACTAAAGCCACTGTATTGTAAAAAAAACTTTAAATTGGGCAATAACAAGAGTCTAATAGTTCTGTATGGTTAATGGATATTTGACCGGCGCAATATATAAGGAGATTTAATATGTATTCTCATTTCATGCGAATTCTTGGAATCAGTGTGGCTCTGGCATGTATGTTTATTATGACAAGCAATTTGTCCCCTTTAAACGATGTCACTGCAGGTGGCCGGGCGAGTAGCAGTGTCGACTCTATTTCATATTCACACAATCTCGTTCAACGGTTACAACGCAAGTTAACCGAGTTGAATTACAATCCAGGGCCTGTCGATGGAATCTGGGGTCCTAAAACAAGAAATGCGTTAATGAAATACCAGGAAGAAAATAATCTGGCGATAACAGGCAAAATAGACAGCGAAATTAAAAAACATCTGTTAAATAGAAGGTAACAAGGTCCTGTGATTACTTTAAGGTTTTTTAATTAATTGTTTATATCGAGTATTCTAGAATGAACCAACAGAGCACTCCTCCCTCGCACAAGCAGGTTTGCAAAGTTTGTCGTAAGCCTATTGAGTTCGGCGCTAAAATATGCACGGAATGTAAGAGCTATCAGAATTGGCGTCGGCATTTTAGTTTTAGCACAGTTGTTTTAAGCCTAATAATCGCACTTATATCTGTTTCAACAACGGCATTTCAAGTGGTCACAGATTTGCTCGCAGAAGAACAATCTGATATTCGATTTTCACTTGTGAAATATGGCCCGGATAGTATTACGATTATGAGTTCCAATCTTGGTGACCGTGCTGGCGCGTTAAGAAGCGCAACTCTGAGGATTACGATGCCAGATGATGTGAAGACTTATAAATTACACTGGAAAGACGTGGATCTTGTTGTAAAGCCAGAGAGCTGGCGTTTATTTCAAATGATCCCCATGATTCATAAAAACAAAATAGATTTACAGTTGTTACCTTATTCGGTTGAAAGCTGCACTCATTCTATAGAGTTCGATGTACTCGCGTTCGATCACAATCCGAAAAATAGCACGATCACCTATAAATGTCCGGCCCCATGATTTTATCTAATATTTCGACTGCGTGTTTGTACCCTATCTTAGTTGTGTTCCTTACATTTTTCTATTCAGATAATGCTCACGCAGAACAAGCGCCACGAATCAATATAAATGTATATCATTTTGACGGTGTAGAAAACGACGAACTACGAAAATATTTTAGCCAGTACAAGGGTATTCTTAAAAGACGGATTTCCCATATATCAAGCAATCTAAGCAATACTAGCCGCGGAGAAGAATTCCAATATTTAAGAAATCTTAAGATAATAGAATCAGCTCAGGAAGCGGGCAGTATTAAGCATCGTGAGGAAGTATGGAAAGGTACTAACACACTTCAATTATTATCAGGCATTGTGTTTGATCAAGGCGATTCTATTACTGTAATGACTCAAGTGTATTTAGGCCTGTTACCTGAGTATTTAAAAAAATCATTAATCGAAATTGAGTTAAATGTATCACCTGAAGAGTATCGTAAAACAAGAGATATATATTCGGCACTCACACTTTATACCATTCTTGTAGATGCTATGGATAAAAAACCTGCATACATTGCTTCTCAATATTTAAGCGAAACGAAAAATTATATTAGCGATCTCGATCAGTTGGCACCATTGACCATTGAGTTGAATGATGCGCTTAAAAAAGCTGAACAAATATTAAAGAATAGATCGAGTTCACTCCCATGATACTTCGCATTATTAGTAATCTACTTTCAATGTCCTTTGTAATAGCATTGTTGACGGTAAGTTCTTTCGTACATGCGGAGAGAGACGAGATACGTTTGTTTATTCCTGCGTTCAAAGGGCCGGGTAACCTCGGGGTGAATGTTGCGACCATACTCAATTTGCAAATTTGGCGAACTCTACGAATGGAGCCTGATAAAAATCCACAAGGTGAGGATTTTGGATTGGGGATGATTGTATGGGGTGAATCACCGTTATTAGAAGATAGCCATATAGCCGCAGAAAAAGTAGCAACCCTTGATAATATTAATTCGCAATTTTCATTCTGGGGAGAGACGTTCCGCTACGGTAACGGTGTGATTGGTCAAACGTATTTATCTATCCCCGTCTTTAGTGATCATCAGCGTGATGGAATTGCTTTAGATGATTATCGAAATAAATATAATGAGATATGGACACATTCAATTAAAGTTAAAAATAAAAAAATTCAGTTGAAAGTTGATATACCTAATCGGCGTTATGAATTTTCTCCCATTTATTTAAGTAAATCTATTGTCGACAAATTCTCACTACCATCCAAATTGATAATGTATAAAGATCCGGATAGATCTAGCCCAATTGTTGGTGAAGTTGGTAATAAATATATTGGCATTGAACCAAGAGGCCATTATCAAAAAGTTTATTCCGATGGAAAAAGAGGATGGGTATATTTACCTCAGCTAGCTAAAGAACGAAACGAAGTAGTGGATTTTATCGGTGGGTTAATTCGAATATATCGCGCTGACTGGCATGGTGCGAAAGATTTGATGAAACGTGTCATTGAAACCCCCTCAACCGCAACTACGTTAAAGGTTGATGCGCTTTTGTATAAAGGTAGATGTTTGGAAGAAACAGGCGCTAGTGGCGAGAAGGCGTTTGAATTAGCCTTTAAGCTCAATTCTTATAACCATAATACAGTTCGGTATTGGATGATGAGTCAATTAACTGTTTTGTTTCAATTGAATAAAGCCAAAATTTACGACCAGGAATTCGATAACAAATTAACAAAGGCAAAAATGTTACTAAAAAATAGTCGCTTCCTTTTTAGAGAGGATGATCCGTGGTTAAATGATGTAGATTTTATTCTAAAGAACTTGACTAAAAACTGATTCGATAGGGATAAATCAAAGCTTGATCAGAAAATATAACGCGTAAAGATTGTTGTACAGTATTATTGGGAACTCATCTAGTAGTTGAAAGTCCTGGCCAAGGAATTTGCGATGCTCTCTCATTTTGTCGTCAACTTTATGCAACGTTAGGTTTTAATGTTGCGGATTGTATACATCACAAGGAGGGGTAGTTTGTGAAAGCAATGAGTTGGAAAGACTATGGTGCTATTGATCAGATCAAGATCATCGAGATTGATACGCCTACCCCGAAAGTGAACGAAGTGCTGATCCGTATCCATACTGCTTCAATTAATTCCTGGGATTGGGAAATCATTCAGGGTACGCCATGGATTAATCGCGTCGAACACAGGCTGACTTCAAAGTTTAAGATACTCGGTGCTGATGTTGCCGGTGAGGTGGTTGCGGTCGGTAGTGCGGTAACCAAGCTCAAGGTGGGTGATCAGGTCTATGGTGATCTATCTCGTTGCCATTGGGGTGGCTTTGCTGAATACGTGACCGCTGACCAAAACGCGCTGTTTCCCAAACCTGTCAATCTAACTTTTGAGCAAGCAGCGGCTGTACCCCAGGCCGGGTTGCTGGCATTTCAAGGTTTGCGTGATAAAGGTCAATTGCAAGAGGGAGATAGCGTATTAATTAACGGTGCCTCAGGTGGCGTCGGTACTTTCGCGGTGCAATTAGCAAAACTTTGGGGCGCTGAAATTACCGGTGTGTGCAGCGGGCCAAAAATCGACTTGGTGAAATCGTTGGGCGCTGATCATGTGATCGATTACACCCAACAAGATTTCACGCAAAACGGACAACAGTATGATTTAATTCTCGATGTTCAGGGTCATCATACTGTTGCTGATTACCAGCAATCTCTTTCAGCCAATGGACGCTATGTCATGGTTGGTGGCGAAACCCCTCTAATATATCGCGTGTTATGGCGAAGTATAAAGTCGGCATTATTTGGTGGTCCTCAGATGGGGTTGTTGTTACACAAAGTCAATCAAGGGATTGGTGAGCTGACTCAGTTGTTGGAGGAAGAAAAAGTAACGCCGGTGATTGATCGTTGTTATTCCTTGGATGAGTTGCAATTAGCCATGCGCTATTATGTAGAGGGGAATGTGTGTGGCAAGTTGGTTATCACGACGATGGAGGGTTCATCATGAAAGCAGTGATTGGGAGTCGTTACGTACTCGGCTTTATCACCGCAATGATTTAATGTGCCGACTAGAGTGACTGTTTACGAGAGTAGCGATGATAAACTAACGCGATTATCTCAGCAAACCTGAAGCCTTCACTTAGCCATTGTGTGCTTGTGTCGATCTTGTTGTATACATAGGTCATAAGCAGCGTTAACGACTGCTCAGGATTCATTTTATGTTTGGGTAAATGATGTGGCAGAGAGTTAAAACGCTTGGTGTAAATGGTGATTCAGCATTGAAAAGGGGAGTTATGGTTCAATACGTTGCCGAAAAGTAAATGCACCACGAATGTCACCGGGTTTAAAACCTTTTGCCTGGTCTTGAGGATAAAGCTTATCCAAGGTAGCGGTTATCGCCGGTTTAAGGTTGCTACCATGGCAGAGCAAACAAGGTTTTTTCGCAGTCGGGATCGCTTTCATGTAACGAAACCATTGTTCACCATTTTCGGTGACGGTTTCGAAGTGTTCCATTTTTTTAATCGGTTCACCCATCGCTTTGCGTTTTTCAAAATCGTCTAAAATTGATTTTTCCCAGCTATCAGGGGCATTGTCTGGATTGCGGACTTTTAAGCTAGTGCGTCGAACTTCCATGTTATGCAATTGAGATTGTTTCTTGGCAATGAGTGGTGCGCTAATGTTACACACTCTAATGGCAGCAACTGCCCCGTCGTTTTTTATTGCCGATTTCAATTCGTGCTTTAGGCTACCCATAAAATCCTTCACCACTGTGCGACTCTGCTCCACCCGTTGTTCGATGGTTGTAGCGTGTGCGGGGAGGGTAAATAGAGCGAAGAGTAGTGTAAAGAGTAGTGCTGTCTTCATGGTCTTTATCCTCATAACGTATTTGTTTTCTTGTTTATAGTATAGATCAATTTTTCAAACAAGGGTCAAAAGCAAGTTTGGTGAGTAAAAAGGGTAGGGGGGGCAAAAAACGAAGTGCGTTCTACTGCAATCTACCTATGTCGAAAACATGCCGGGTATTCTCTTAATGAAATCGCTGAATACTTTGGGTCGAATCAATATGGTAGTGTTTCTGGTTTGGTAAAGCGGTTTGAATATCTGCTACAGGAGGATAGAAGCTTAGCGTGTCGTGTAAATCGTTTACTTAAAATAGTTAATGAATAGATTTGACCCATTAATCATTAATTCCCATTAATTGACCCATTAATTAAATAAATAAGGGTCAAATCTATACATTAACAATTTAAAGTATTATCATCACCTCATGGCCAGACCTCTCAGAATAGAATACAAAAACGCCTATTACCATGTTATGAACCGCGGGGCGGGTTATCGTGATATTTTTTTGCGCGATGAGCATCACCAGATGTTTTTTGAGCTTTTGCGAGAAATTCACGACATGTTTCGGGTCGAGATACACGCTTACTGCTTAATGGGTAATCATTACCACCTCTTAATAAGTACTCCCGACGCTAATCTAAGCCGTGCGATGCGACATCTGAATGGCGTGTATACACAAAGATACAATCGCATGGAGAAAACTGATGGCGCTCTATTTCGCGGACGGTTTAAAGCGATTCTAATAGAGGCTGACAGTTATCTACTCAGTGTCAGCAAATATATTCATCTTAATCCTGTTGATGCAGGCCTTGTCAAAAAACCTGCGAAATACCTCTGGTCAAGCTATCGACAATTTATTGGGGATGAAACAGTAATGCCCTGGCTCAACACATCGAAAACCTTAAGCATGATAGGTGCTCGTAACGTGAAGCCGCGTTATAAGATGTTCGTTGAGTCGGGGTGCGACGAGGAAATCGCTAACGTTTATCAAAATGATCGGCTTCCGTCGATATTGGGTTCTGATGATTTTATTAACTCAATCACTTCAAATCTTGAAAACCATCCAGAAATACCAGAAACAAAAACGCTACGACCGATGATTGGTCTGGATCAGCTCGTACAATTGGTAGCAAACGCCTTTTCTGTCGAAAAGCCTACCATTTTGGCGAGTAAAAAAGGTCGGGGGCAAAAAAACGAAGCGCGTTCTGCTGCAATCTATCTATGTCGAAAATATGCAGGGTATTCTCTCAATGAAATCGCTGAATACTTTGGGTTGAATCATTATGGTAGTGTGTCCGGTTTGGTAAAGCGGTTTGAATATCTGTTACAGGAAGATAGAAGCTTAGCGCGTCGTGTAAATCGTTTGCTTAAAGTAATTAATAAATAGATTTGACCCCGCAGACCACCCCGCAGACCGCAGACGCGGAGACCCCGCAGAGTTGGGTATATCTATGAAACTTGTGAATAAATACTGATTTTTACCAAATCAGATAAAGATTTAGCGTCGAGCTTTGACATTATGTTTGCACGATGAGCTTCTACCGTTCGAACGCTAATATTGAGATCGGTTGCAATGACTTTATTAATTTTTCCTTTAACCAGTCTCTCAAGTACTTCGGTTTCTCTACGACTTAACAGAGCTAGTTTTTTGCTGAAGATTTGTTGTAGTTCAGATTTGCTGTGCACCGTACTAGTGTGAATACATTGTTTTATGGTGTTGGCTAGTGCTTCTTGATCAAAAGGCTTTTCGATAAAATCAACTGCCCCCGCTTTCATGGCTTTCACCGCAGATGGAATATCGCCATGGCCAGTCATCATCACGACTGGTGCATGAATATTTATTTTTGGTAAATGAGTCAATAGATCGAGGCCTTGTATGCCAGGCATTCTTACATCCATCAAAATACAACTAGGTGTCGTCGCTTTGTAGTTTGCCAAAAAATCTTCAGCGGAATGATAAGTTTCCGCATGTAGGTCTATCGATTTCATTAATAGTTTTAACGATTTTCGCATCGCTTCATCGTCGTCAACAATATGTACGGTTGCTGGCTTAGTCACAATCGTTATTTACTCTTTTTTAAAGGTTGGAGTGTTTGATTTGATATGGGAAGCTGGATGTGAAAGGTAGTGCCCATCTCTGCATTACGTGTTGCCCATAGATTTCCGTGGTGAGATTCGATAATTGATTTGCAAATCGATAAACCTAGACCAATTCCTGATTCTTTGGTACTAAAAAAAGGTCTAAAAATACCATCAAGAAGTTCATAAGAAAGACCGGGTCCATTATCTGCGATGAGAATCAAGATTTCATTGTCTGTAGATGCTGTCTTCACGGTTATTAGTGGTTTTTTTTGCTGAGACTCAATCAAAGCTTCTACAGCATTTCGAAGTATATTAAGTAAGACTTGTTCAATCAAGATAGTATCAACGTGAGTATAGGGGATCGGTTCATTTAGTGTTGTCTGGATTTTAATGCCGTGTCTGGGTTTCTCTGCAACCAGGAATGTAAGCACTTCCTGAATTAGTGCGTTTATGTTGGTTTTACTGAGTTGTAAATCGCGTTTTTTGCTAAATTTTTTCAGATGATTGATTATATTGCTAGCACGGTGAACTTGCTCATCGATATCGTTTAAAATTGCGGTGATGTCTTCTACCTCCAATTTTTCAGAATTCTGTAAGCGTATGCCCGCAGCAGAATAATTTGCGATAGCTGATAGCGGTTGATTAATTTCATGAGCAATTTCTGTCGTCATTTGACCAATTAAATAGATTCTCGCTTCGTGAGCCAAGCTGGTTAAATGTGTCATAGATGCTAATTCGTTTTGTTTATAAGTCGAAATATCTATCATTATCATGAAAAAATTATTAACTGTACCATGTGCATCTGGGTTTGGAAGTAGATTAACATGATAAGAAATTTTCTGACTACCTATGGTTAAAGCGACTTCGCAGGAAACTTCGTGTCCCTCTAAAGCCACCTTTATGTAAGGCTCAAGAAGTGCGAAATTTTCGTTGCCAATTCTGTCTATCAAGTGCCTGTCAGTTTTTCGTTTCTTTTTGTCAGCAAAGGATTTGTCGTAGGCTTTGTTGGAAAATATTAATTGTATGTGAAGATCAATTTGTGCGACAAGTACTGGCAAAGCATTTATAATTAAATGTAATTGGTTTTTGCTTTCTGATAAAGCTTGTTCGGCGGCAACGTGATCACTGATGTCAACGATAGCACTTTGAATGATTTTGTCGCCATTATCACTGATACGTAAAGTGCTTTCAATTTGGATGTGGTAAATTATTCCCGCAAGTGATTTTAATTGTAATTTGATACGTGATTTTTCAGCAGACGATATAATTTTTTTAATATGTTTAAAAAAAGCCATGCTGTCACTCAGCGTTAGAAAAACACTAAATGGCTTGCCTAATAGGGTTGATCGTTCTGATCCCAGTAGTTTACAAGCAGTCAGATTTATTTCCTCAATAACACCGTTCTTATTAAAACTCGCGTAACCAATCGGCGCAAAATCGAAGAGATCAGCATATTTATCGCGTGATTTTTCCAAATCTTCCTGCGATGACTTTAGTTCACGATTCTGCATTTCCAGCTCAATCTGATGGATATGAAGACTTTCTAATAATAATCGTTCTTTGTTATCGAGTGTGGATCTACCGGTTTTTTCCAGGTATTTTAAAAATTCGTTAAGTTTTTCATTCAATTCATCATGATCAAATTCACTGAATTCACTGAATTCACTCAATTTAAAATTCTCCTATGTAGTGAATGCGATTACCTCGCCTATCTGCATCGAATTTGAACTAATCAATATATTGAGAAAAATAATGTCACGCATTATGCGAATCTTTAATGTCAAGCTGCATAAGCACTAGTGACTCGCTCCCACTTTTTTGTTTAATTTTTCTCCCAAAAACATTAATGTGTTGTAATCCGACATTTTCAAATTCATGTTCCACGTAAAAATTATCAAGAGATTCTTCTTCATCGATAATGTTCATGAGTTTTTCACGTAACTGAGGAATAGCCCATTCGCCGTTACCCAAACGATAGAGCAAATTACCAATCGTTTCTTGTTCAGTAACCTTAAATGTTTGGTAATAGGATTTGCTGGCTGTGAGAACGCGCAAATTTTTATCTAACACAAGCATGGGTTGATGTATGGCAGAGATGATGTCTTCGGCATAGTCTAGTGCAAAGTTAGATTTATCGAGATCTGCTTTGATTTCATTCACATCAATGAACGCGACAACCACGCCGTCGATTCGATTGTCAAGTGTGCGGTAAGGCCTAATACGTATGGAATACCAGTGATTGTTATCATCTAGAAATTCCAGGGTTTTATTTGATGCTTGTTCTATTGATTCGAGGATGAGTTGCTCAAGATCGGGAAACTTAAATTTAAGCTTAATATCTGTAATAGGACGACCTATGTCTGAATTAATGATATTCAGCAGGTCCTTTGTTTTGGGTGTGAAGTTACGGATTTGTAAGTTATTGTCCAGTGTTATAAATGCGATATTTAGACTATTAACGAAGTTTGTATGATCATCATTGAGCCGTGCTAATTGTACATTACGTGTTTCTAGCTCTTCGTTGACGGTCGCCAGCTCTTCATTGGTTGATTGCAGTTCTTCTTTTGCTGTCTCCAGTTCTTCATTAATGCTTTGCAATTCCTCATTACTTGATTGAATCTCTTCGTTTGCTGAGCGTAGCTCTTCGTTGCTGATCTCCTGTTGTTCAATAACAGATTGTAAATATTCCTTAGTGGCTGCTAGTTCCTGAGTTAAGGCGAGATAATTTTTATCTTCCGCTGCCTTTTTTTCTCCTTTTGTCTGTTTGGTGTTTTGTGCTTTCTCAATGTCGGTCAAAAAAGGTGTGGATTCACTAAATACAACCAGATAACAATATTCCCGCTGGGTAGGGTGCTGGATGGGATTGATTTCAATATCTACGTATTCTATTTTACTGTCATATTTATAATGTGTTTTTTCATTGCGGACAGAGATATGATCTTTCATCGATTTTAATATCAAGCTCCGAAGAGTTTGCTGTAAACCATCTCTTGCCATATTTAGAATATTAAAACTTGCTTCACCAGGAGCGGGTTCCAGAAATCTTCCGGTATGCCCACGAAATTGTAAAATTTGCATTTGTTCATTAATGACAACGGCTGCGGGAGCATATTTTTGCATGATCATGCGGTCGGTCATTTGTTGTATATTTACACCGCTCTAAGCTTCAACTTTTTTAACTTGTGTGTCGATTTGTCCATTTAAGTCTGTCGATATAACCGGCACACTGAATTCCAGATGTAAAGGATAGGCTATCGATTTTTTAGCGTAAAATTTATGCTTTTGATCAACCGTCTTGTACAAATCAGTATGCTCTCCTACCGTCTCAGCGCTACCGAGAAACAGGAAGCCATTGCTGTTAAGCGCGTAATGAAAGATGGATAAAATTCGTTTTTGCAATATCGGGCTTAAATAAATTAGTAGGTTTCTGCAGCTGATTAGATCAATTTTGGAAAAAGGTGGATCCTTAAATACATTTTGTTTCGCAAAAATACAGAGATCACGTACATCTTTCTTGATTTGATAATTGCCGTCATTCATTTTGTTAAAAAAACGCTGTAAACGTTGTTTCGGAATTGTTTTGCTGATGGACTCTTGAAAAATTCCTTGGCGAGCTTTATCGATGGCGTGATCATCTATGTCTGTGGCAAAAACTTGAATAGGGGTTGGCGCAACGTTATCAATATATTCAAGTAAAGAGATAACTATTGAATATACTTCTTCACCCGTTGAACACCCGGGCACCCAGACCCGAACCGGCTCATATCGTACTTCTTGGTTGAATATGCGAGGGAAAATAACGTCTGTTAAAGTTTCAAAGGCTTCCGGGTCACGAAAAAACTCCGTTACATTAATTAGCATGTCTTGATAGAGGGCATCAATTTCTTCTGTATGTGCTTGTAGATAGTGTACATATTGACTTAAATTTTCTATTTTATGTAATAACATTCGTCGATCAATTCGGCGCTGTATGGTCGTCATTTTGTAATATGTAAAATCGATACCGGTGACTTTACGCAGTAACAAAAATATTTTATTCAGTGACTTTTTATCGCTAACTGCCGCATCCTGGTTATTTTTATCCTCTTTTAAAAGTGGGAGTTGCACATAAGGGTGATGAGCAATATTTTTAAGTTCTTGTGCTATTTTTTCAGGCGGCATGATAAAGTCAACACACCCTGCGGCAATCGCACTATGCGGCATTCCGTTATACTTTGCGGATTCTTCATCCTGACTGAATGTGATTCCTCCTTCTGCTTTGATTGCTTTTAAACCCATTACTCCATCCGACGCCGTGCCGGACAAAATAACACCAATTGCCTTTGATCCTAACTCATCAGCCATGGAGCGCAAAAAACGATCAATTGGAAGGTGTGGGCTTTGTGTGTCACGAGGTGAAAGTTGAAGTTTGCCGTGAAATATATCCAGCTCGTAATTTGGTGGTATGACGTAAATATGATTAGGTTCCACCAGTATCCCATCTTTAATTTCACTGACTGGCATCATTGTAGACTTCGAAAGTAGCTCAGATAAACTACTGACATAAGAAGGATGCAAATGCTGCACTATGATATATGCCATGCCTGTATCGGAAGGTAGATGACTTAGCAGCAGGGAGCACGCTTCATATCCACCGGCAGAGGCGCCGATCCCAACGATTGGAAAATTAAGTGATATCGATTCATGATGAATGTCATCCAAGGGTGTTATTTTTTCCTTTTGTTGATCGCTGCTTTTTTTCATTGTCGATTATTTGTCCAAGCTATGAAAGTGGGTATGTGTGACGTTGCAAGTTTCGGGAATTTTCCAGCTGGCGTCTGGATGTAGGAATCGGTTTGTTATTTTTGAATGTGCATATGTCAACTTTTGCTGAAGCTGGGGCAAAATTTAACTCGAATAATTTCATCAGGTTTTTATTGGGAGGTATGAAAGAGTTTCAATTTACTCATATAAGGAATAATAAGTAAACTGGCAAATAACTAACCAATCAGAGAGCCTCGCCTCGATGACTTCTCATTCTATAACCGGCCCTGCTGGGCACCTTTTTTTGACCACTATACGTATAACTACGAACTGTAAAACCCTTTTTTTATAAATATACTTACATAAAGATCAACATATGAAGAGGTACGCAAATAGTTAGCTTGGTGTTGATTTGGGATGCTTGTTGCCGGGTTAAACCTGGCTGACGATATAAAAAGGAATTTCTTATTCATAAAAAGTAAAAAAACTAGTGGAGAGGGGCAATCTATTATAGATGCCAATTAAGTGGTCAAATAAAGCCCAAGCTATTCAAGCCTAGGATGAAAGCTGGTTTGCTGTTTATATTTAGGGAGTTCGAGACGTGGAAGAGCGATCACTAGATTCGTTTCATGCAAGATCACATGCAAATCGTTACGCTACAATGCAGCCGCTAATTGATTACAAAATTATGTCGGAATCACCGTTGTTTTCTGGGATTGATTCGCAATCACTGCAAAACATGTTTTCTACTATGCATCGAGATCATTGGCCTCGAGGGTTTAAAGTAGAATCTCTGCGGTTGAAGCGTAGATTTTATATATTGCTCAAAGGCAGAGTTAAAGTCAGCCGGTATCACCCGGATAGCGGTAGGGAGCTAATCCTGTTTTTGCTAGGTCCAGGTGAGGCAGTCAACTGCTTAAACCTAATTGATAATGAGCGTTGTGATTTACAAATCTCCACACTAGATGAAGTAGAAGTATTGTCCGCATCCACAGAGCAATGGCTAGAGTGGATGGGGAAACATCAGTCTATACATAAAGCAATGACAAAGATTGAAACCCATCAAGTTGAGCATTTAAGTAACTTGGTCAGTGAATTGGCGTTTGATAATACAATGACACGACTTACCGGTCTATTGTTGCGTTATTTGGATCGTTCGAAGAATACACTGAAACTTATTCATGATCTGTCACAGGAAGAGCTGGCCCATATGATCGGCTCAGTGAGGCCTGTAGTTGCACGTTTGTTAGGTGAACTCAGGCGTGAAGGTGTGATTGGTATCTACGACGGTAAAATTCGAGTGCTTAATCAAAAGAGCTTAGAGGCATGCGTATTCCGCGCGATCTCGAACACCCATTCCGAACGAAGTCGAACACCGATTCCGATTTAACTCGAACACTTATTCCGGCGGAAGATGAACACTTTTTCTGAATTTCCGGAATCGCTGTTCGAGT
>Ga0316204_10001081_pt1 | contig 80804 bp, 55 predicted proteins | sample 6monrhotite_MG_2_FD_205661 | JGI IMG/M metagenome (GOLD analysis project Ga0316204, IMG submission 205661) | Microbial mat bacterial communities from mineral coupon in-situ incubated in ocean water Damariscotta River, Maine, United States -... | ecosystem: Environmental > Aquatic > Marine >... | reverse complement strand
GCTCTTCCGATCTAATACTAAAGATGCTGAAATGCCCACCTCTTGCATCAGATCAACTTTCAAAGAACTATTGAAGCCCTCAACGGTGTCGTGATAAGCTTTGGTGTCTGCTTGATAAGCCACTACCCAGTTACTATCAATTTGACTTCTGAGCACCTCTTCTATGGTCTTTTCTACTTGATAAACATCTCGGCATTGTACAGGTATGCCCTTATCGGCCAGTATGCCTTGCAGATCTGCCCGGTTAACGGGGTTTTTATCTGGCAATATCGTAGACAAACAACGCAAGCTTCTTGCATAACGAACAGCAAAATCATCGACCACAGAGCTTTCGATATCCAGCCTTTTAAAGTGTACTTCGCCTTGGTTATAACTCGTTTCGAAAAGGTTGTAGAAAGCATTTCCGGATTTCAACTCCCCCTCTCTGCAGATTGCCAATATGCGGTAATAGTCTTTCGGATGGTCCATTCTGAACCTTCGCACCAGGTGCCCCAGCATAAAGGCCGATCGTTTACATCCGCCAACGGCATGCACCATCTGTACCTGAGGGATTTCAGCAAAGCGAATAAAGTCCTGGTACAAAGGGTCGGTAACAGGTTCAGGCGAAACATAGGCAGTATGCAAATTTCGAGACCTGGCCAGGTAAAAGAGTGATATTTGTTCGATCAGGAAGTTGAGGATTCCTTTTTCCAAGCGATCTATCAGGTCGCTGTTGCGTGCTGCAAACTCAGAGGCCACCTGACAGTACTCCTCTATAAAGTCAAGTCGGTTGGCACCTATTATACCCGCATTGCTGGAATAGAGCTGTGGTTCCTGTTGTAGGTTTTGAAGATGATCGGGAATCCAAAAATCATTTTTTACGATTTCATCAATTACCTGAGCATTAAAGAAAAGACCCGCTTCGGGATTAGAAGAAATAAGCGGGGCGGATAGAATTTGTGGATGGATTTGCCGAAAAAGAAACAAGTCACCATCTACGTGTACAAATGGCTCTGTTTGCAGGCTATAGGTTTTCATTTTGGCCAGTGAGAAGAGCGTTGGATGTATGTCATTCAAAGTGCCCTCAAGTGCGAGGCTTACTGAGGTATATGGCAATTTCAATCTATCGATCAGGAGCTCCTTCCCTCTTTCATCTGTTACCAACTCCACCTGGCCATATAGCTTCTTCAGCTGGAAACAGCTATAGGCCCAGCTCATCCAGTGAAACTCACTACTCAACCAGCCAGCTCTCATATCAAAGCCCTGAGCCTCGGTATCGAAGTTGTGATTACCTGTCCAAAAAGTCTGTACAAATTTCAAATTGATAAGGTTTATATACCCCTATCAATTTAAACTATATGAAGGTTATCTGTTACTATAATCACTAATAAATGAAGTAGTCAGTGAAGAAGTAACTACAGAAAGGGTTTTCAATACCAGTAATAAGGCTGTACTATAGTGCTGTTTTCAAGCAGCAGGCAATTGGTACAAGACTCGGGTTCTGAAAAGGCATTGGCTCTGGGGCAGGGAAGTTCCACATTAAAGGGAATGTCATCACGCACCACCTTCAACCAGGTGGTGTCTGAACGCACTACTTCAAAATAGCCCAAAACTCTTTCATTTGGGTTGTTTACATTAGAAATATTACCAAGAACAGCACCTGGAGGTGTGTCAAACAAGTTGCCTTCTAAATTAGAGATACCGTCTACCTGCGAGCGATAACGGTAGGTATCTGCATCTGTAGTAAACTGTACCACATTGTATAAATAGCTGAAAATATACCGGCTGTCTACCTCTATGGTGGAGAGTAGCACATCGGGAATGGTTTGCACCTTCAGTTCGGCACCATTAAAGAGAATGGGCTGTCTGCCAGTAATGTCATTGGTGATGTAGCAAGGTTGAGGAATGGGTGTAAACGGCCCTACCATGCGCTGTCGTTCTTCATAAATGTAGGTCTCGTAAACCTCCCATCTCAGGTAAAAGTCATCATTGGGGTCCAATATTTCGGTATCTGTAAACATCTTCACCACCCGCACATCTCTGGTAAATCCAGCATCGCCAATGGGCTCCTTTATAATGCCTACTTCGAACTTTGGTACATCCACAGCTGCATTTGCAGGCATAATTGCCGGCTCTGAGCGGTATTGAGTACCATCGACCAGCTCTATCAGCAGCTCATAGCTATTGCCAGCGGTTGCGCTATGATCTGCCCTGTTCAGTTCATACAAGCCATCTTCTGTTTCTACGTATTGGCCAAACTCTGCTCCATCTTTGAAAAGCGTAATGGTTGCCCCCGAATAAACGCGCTGGTTGCTATTGATGGGCGAGGTAAATGAAAGCCGCACCTGATTGCCAAAACTACCATTGGTAATGCGTCCGTCAACTACAAGCCATTCTTCAGAAGTCTCTGTGTCAAGATCAATCACTTCAGCACAGGCACTGAGCAAAAAGAGGAGCAAGAAAAGAAGAGCGTTTGAAATGGATTTGGGCTGGTTCACAAACAACAATTAAGGCGGTTAAGTAATCTTAATACACTTACTACTAGATAATGAACATTTTAGTTTGATAAAGACCCTATTATCGACTGGATATTTGCAACAAGCCTCAAATGATGTACGCATTAAGCACATTTCCTGCAAATGATCATTAAGCTAAAAATAGTACCTGACGTGTACGATCGGTCATATTGTTATTTGTTATACGTATAGGGAAAGCCCGGTTTTAACTAGCTTTATCTCTCTGAGCGAATCCCTTCTATTTTGAATTTTAGTTTCGGCCTTCATTCAATACTCATTTTCCTGGGAGCCTTCCAGGGCTTGCTGCTGTCTGTATTCTTATTTCGTCATCAAAAGCGGCACAAACCGGCCAATAGAGCACTTGCCTGGCTTATGCTAATTTTTTCGCTTATTCTGCTGGTACCAGAACTCACCAGAAACTTCTATGAGCGCCTGCCGCATTTGATTGCCAGTACCGATGCCTTACTCTACCTGGTGGGGCCTCTCATTTATTTCTTCACCCTCTTTCTCACCGGTCGCTCCAATACCCTGGGCATGCGAGGCCTGCTCCATTTCATTCCCTTTGTTTTAGGCCTTCTGGCCAGTTTACCCATCTTAGTTTTGAGTGGCGAATCCAAGGTTTCCTTGATGGATCAGGTACTTATAGAAGGCTTGTCTCCTGCCTTTGTCATTGGCTGGGCACTCGAGTGCATCCACATTGCCGTTTACATGATCTTGTCACTAAAGCTAGTGAACCGCTATCGCAAAAGAATCAAAGACAGCTATTCTGACCTGGAGAAGATCAACCTCCACTGGCTATACATCATTTTAATAGGAAACGCCATCATTTGGTCGCTGCATACCCTGCTTTTACTAAGCTACCTTTTCGGTCTGAGCCAGGAGGCTTTCCAGGTACTGAGTCGAATATTTGCTTATACCGCAGGACTTTTTGTCTACCTCATGGGCTACAAAAGCCTCAGCACTCCAGAGGTGTTTACCCAAATGAAAGTGCACCAATCGGGGCATGAATCTATAGAAGGAGCCAAATATCATCGCTCTGGCCTCAGCCCTCTTAAGGCGGAAGAATATCGCGGACAGCTGGTTAGTTATATGGATGATGAAAGCCCTTATCTCGAATCTGAGCTCACCCTCACTCAGCTTGCACAGGCGCTTTCTATTCCTAACAATCATCTCTCACAAGTCATCAATGAGCAATTTGAACTCAACTTCTTCGACTTTATAAACAGCTACCGTGTAAGGGAGGCAAAAACCTGGCTGAGTGATCTGGTGAAGAGCCGGGCCACCATGTTGGAAATAGCCTTTGAGTCAGGATTCAAGTCCAAATCCACCTTCAATGCGGCATTTAAAAAACATACAGGGCAGACTCCCTCAGAATACAAAAAGGAGCAATTGGCCTTGCAAAAAACTGCCTGAACAATATTTCCGGATTTCTCCAAAGAAGATGACCTGACCATCACGCACGGTCGAAATTGGTCCATTCTTTTCGATTCTTGAAGCTCAAAGAATCAAAAACGAAATCATGAAATCATTTTTTACCCTCACCTTCTGTTTGTGCCTTGTTCACTACAGTTCGGGCCAGTCAGACTCACAATCCTGGCAGTTGCCAAAGCCCTCTGGCAAGCACAAGATCGGCACCTATTTATGGCAGTTAACCGATTGCGCCAGAAAGGAGCCGCTGGACAAAGACAAGTCTTGTCGGGAGCTTGCAGTACGCGTTTGGTATCCCGCACTTGTTTCAAAAAATGTGCAGCCCATCCCCTATTTCGATGGTTACGATCTCTCTCAAATAGCGCCCTATTTGGCACAGAGCGGCATAAAAATGGAATCTATACAGTCAATTGGTAGCATCAAGACCAACTCCTATCCGGATCAGCCAGTGGCCAAAAAGAAGAAACTACCGGTAATTCTTCTGGGGCACGGCTACGGACTATCGCTACCCGAACTGCATACTAGCATAGCAGAAGAGTTGGCGAGCCAGGGCTACCTTGTACTTGGAGTCAACCGGCCCTATGAGTCTATTGCTACCGTATTAGAAAAATCGACCGTCTATCTGGACGCAGCCCAATACGAAAAAAGCATCAATTCTATTTTTGCCAATGCTGGTCAATTGGCGGGCCTACCCGGCCTGGCTGATGATAAAGCTCGCAAAAAGGTTCTCGGTGAGGTCATCGGTTCGCTTGACATGATGAATGAGCGACTCTACGAATGGGTAAAGGACTACCAGCTGGTAATCGACCATTTGGAAGCAAGCAATGGAGATCAGGGTAGCAGGTGGCATAAAAAGCTTGACCTAGATAAAATTGGAGTCATGGGACATTCCTTTGGGGGCACCTCCGCTGTGCAATTGCTGCTGGATGACGCACGCGTAAAATCAGCTGTGAATCTCGATGGATTGCAAATGGGAAATATCTATTCCAGAACCTTGGACAAACCGGTAATGATGGTATCGAGCAAGGTATACCAAGGCCTGAGTGACTCGGCATTCGAGGGACTGGCAGGGCCCGTTCACCTGATTCACCCTGGTGATCAAATGACTTTTCACAATGCCTATACCGACATGGTGCTTTGGCCGGATAGTTTCTTTACGGATAGAAAAACAGCCATTGGTCAGGTAGACGGGCAGGCTTTTAAGCGCATGAACCTGGACCTGGCCCTCGCCTTTTTCAAGCAAACACTCAAGGGTAAAACAGCCGATCTGAGCAAAGTTTTGAAAGCCTACGATCAGATCAAACAAGTTGACAATTGATGGCCATGTCACGGAGAAAAAATTGGTTCCTGGTACTGCTGCTACTGCTGGTGTTCGACTTATCGCTCACTGCGCAATTCACCTTGCCTATACCCTCTGGGCCTTATAAGACAGGCACTACTCACATTAGCTTTAAAAGTCAAAATCAGAGTCCGCTATCCACCGACCCTCATGAAGTGGGAATGCACTATGCACAAGTCTGGTATCCAACGACTATGATGCAGGGAGATAAGGCTCCATTCTGGCCACAAGCGGCTACTTCCAGCGGTTTACTGGCAGCCATTTTTGGTCTGCCCACAGGTAACTTTGGCACTTTGGAAGCAGTGAAAACGAACGCTCTTTTAGAGGTCCCCATTACTGAGGGCGGCACTCCCCTGCCGGTGATTTTGTTTGCACATGGCTATTCATTTTGGGTTACCCAGAATACGGTTTTAATGGAGGAGCTGGCCAGTCAGGGATTTGTGGTCTTCAGCTTGTCCTTTGCCTATGAAACGGCCTACCAGTTGGACAATAACCAGTTGAAAGCCTACAGCTTTGAGCATGAACCACTCAAAAAACGGTGGAATGAAATCTTTGATGCCACTACCACTGAGCTTTATAAAAAACGAACGCTTGAAAAAGATCCCGAAAAAGCCTGGCAAATGGAGAGGTCTTTTCTTTCCAGGCAACCTGGTCTTCAGGAAAGTGCCCAACAATGGCTTGCTGAAATAAGTCTGTGGATTGACCAGCTGGAAAAACTTCAGGCCCAACATCCACTACTCAAAGGGCGGTTGAATCTTGACAAGATCGCAACCATGGGCCATTCCTTTGGTGGATCAGCAGCCGTGCTGGCCAGCCATCATGACCTTCGGGTGAAAGCCGCCATCAACCTGGATGGTGCTCAATATGGACTCAAACAGGCCGATCGGCTGGATAAACCCCTGCTGTTTATGTACAGCGATTCGAAAGCCGTAGACATCAATAGCATTTATTATCAACAAAGTACAGCCGATTACTATGCGGTGGCCGTGGCGCAAACCGGTCATCTCAGTTTCTGCGATATGCCTCTTTTCGCTCCCTTCCTGGCGGGCACCGATTTGGTAGGCGCAGCACCACCCTCTGAAGTGACAAAAGTTATCAATGAAGCTGTATTGCGTTTCCTGAAAAAATACCTGCAACCTGAAACTAATCAGGTGCTGGACCTGAACCTTAAGGGGCTGAGTTTCCAGCTTAAAAGAGGTAATGGATGAGCAAACGCATCTATAAAAATTGCCTGGCTATTACTAATCATGGTTGATTAATGCCCCTGAACAGGTCCCAGTTGGTGATCGTGGTTCAGGGGCTCCCAGGCATGCTGCCTTCAATCACATTGCCTCAACTCTGAAAGAAACATTCCGTAAGGTTTAAAATATGGTGAGTTCAGTCAAAAAGCTTTCACACAACCAGGTTAGGTACCTGCTCATGCCCCCTTTGGCCCTGGCTTTGGTACACTTTGTCAACTATCAAAAGCTTCCTTTTGAAGCGGGTTATCAGTTCCCTCTGATTCCTTTTCTATCAGTGCTTTTCATCTGTATCATCTGCTGTGAGGCCAATACCTTTTGCTACAAACGCCTGAGTAAAAAGTGGTCGATTACGCTTGAGCCCATGTTTACAATCATACGGCAAATAGGTTTTTCGCTATTGCTGACGACCGCTGTATTTGCCGTACTGGTGTATAGTATTAATTACCTCGTTTTTGGCCATGTGACAGGCATTACACAGTTCTTATCATCGTTATTTGTGGCCCTACTCATCATTGCTGTAGAGACCCTTGTATACATCATCCGGGATTTCAAAAGGGCACAGCAGGCCGTCAAAGCACCTGCCCCTCCTACACAATGGCAGTACCGTTCGGGCAGCAAAACCATCATCACTCCTGTAAGCGACATTGCCTATGTCTACTCACAAAAAGGGTTGGTTTATGTAGTCACCTGCGAGGGTAACAAGCACCTGACGCAGTTTAACTCATTGAACGAATTGGGAGACGAAAACGACATTTCCTCATTCTTCAGGCTCAACCGACAATTCATGGTAAGTGCCGGGGCGGTCAGTTCAATCGAAAAGGAGGTGAATCAAAAGCTGAGAGTGCAACTCACTCCCACCTCACATTCCGTTCCGGCCGAAGCAACCGTTAGCCGCTATACTAGTCCGGAATTTAAGCGTTGGATCAAGTCCAATTGATCACCACTCGTGCTGAAATCAGGCACCATTCATTCATACTGGTCTAAAAAATCGCGCCCCAGCCGAGCCAGTGGCGTTCATTGCTGAAGACAAATATTTTTATCTAACCCATTTAGCAATGAAAAAACTAATACTGATTATGGCCGCTGTGGTAAGCTTCACTCCCTCTACAGACACAAGCCTACTCACCAAGAAAGAGCGCAGGTATGCGGCCAGGTACATGGAAAATTCCATGCAGCAGATTTTTAAGGAAATCAAAAACATGGATGAGACCCAGTGGACATTTACACCTTCTGACGATGGTTGGTCCATAGCTGGTGCCTGCGAGCATTTGTTGATTGCCGAAAAGGGTTTTTATAGCCTGGTAGCTGAGAAAATCATTGGGAATGAAGCCAACAGGAAGGCACCTGAAGCACCGCTGACGGATGAGCAGGTGAAGAACATTATTTCTGACCGCAGCCCGGCCAGACGCGTAAAAACGGCCCCTCCCTTTGAACCAACAGGCGCATTGGCCAACCCTGCCGACTTTATAGCCCAATACAAAGCAGCCCGTAAAAGGCTAATGGACTTTGTGAAGAACACTGATGTGGAACTAAAAGACTATTATTGGGACAGCCCAGCGGGTAGAATTTCGGCCTACCAGTGGTTGATATTGGCCTCAGCACATTCAGACCGCCACTTTGACCAGATGAAAGAAGTCATGGCTGAATCAGATTTTCCGAAATAATTAAAATACGCCTAAATTGAGCTTGAGGCTTTTCACTTAGCACCATCATTCTGAATTCATTTCAGAATCTCCTCAATACCGGGATTAGATGCTGAAACAAGTTCAGCATGTCGGATTTAATTAAAGTGGTATGACCTCTAGCTCATTGATTACAATTATGAAATACCGAATACTAAACCTGGCGCTCATCAGCTTGATTTTTTGCGCCTGTCAACCCTCTACGCCCAGCCTGATCGGCTCCTGGGAAAACACCTCTTTGACAGTGACCATGAAACTGGACAATGGCCAGGATAGCCTAATGCTGGTCCCTGAGGGCAGTTGGGCGGACGTTTTGAAGATCAAACCCATTGTGACCAACTATGCCGAAGATGGTACATTCAAATCTGAATACTTCAGCCTCGAAGGTGACCCCATCGGCACTGAAGCTGGTACCTGGAAGATGAAAGGTGACTCGCTCATCCTCAACTCTGCTGGCTATGACAATGCCTATCAAGTAAGCTTTGAAGGCGATAATGTACGCTTTACAAGCCTGCTCGACTGGGATCAGGACGGCCAGCCAGATGACCTCTACGATGGCTGGCAAAAGAGAGTTGATAAAGATTGAGATTTACGATTTGACAATTAGGAATGAACTTTCAGTCAAAATTGGCAGGTCTTAATTCTTAGATTCTAAATTTGGGCCATGATCTTCAACTTCTGGTCCATAGTGCTGGTGGCTTCAGCATCGCAGTGTGTCTTTTTGATACTGCTGCTGCTCACCCGACCCAGTGCCAATTCCAGAGCGAAGAAACTGTTAATCTCCCTATTGGGCGTTTTACTGCTCATCACCGTCAACAACCTGGTGTATGCAGGGCGTATCTATTACACCTACCCGATGATTGCAGGTTTGGGACGCGGTATGTCTCTTTTGGTTGGCCCTCTTATCTACCTTTATACCAAGGCCATTATTGACAAAGGCTTCCGGTATCACTGGCAACATTGGTTGCATGCCATTCCCTATCTAATCGTCTTACTCATTCTTTACCTGCCTGGAGGTGAGCCCACAGAAGACATAGGCATTGCACTGGTAGACAACTTCATGACTACTGGCATTCCGACCACTCCTGCCTCCATAGTCCGCTTTTCCATTTACGTCATTCAGTTGTTGATCTATGTGCTTCTAGCTCGTTCTATCGTTAGAAAAACTACCGAATCAGAGGATCTGCAAATCTCTGTAAACCGCAGGAAGCGATGGATTTTGATTGTGAACCTCTTTCTGTTGAGTGCTTGTCTGGTATTGATCGTTTCTATTAGTGGGGCCCTCATTACAGGCCTTTATGGCTACCAGGCCAACTTCTGGCTCACCATTGTTTACTCGGTATTTATATACCTGATTGCCTACCGGGCGGTGGCCAATGCCAAAGAGCTATTCCCCGACTTCAACAAGAACTATGGTAGCATTAATCTGGACAAGAAAAAGTCAGTATTACTGCCCGACCTTTTGGCCTTGTTTGAAGCCGAAAAAGTCTTTCTTAACCCTGACCTGAAATTGGCCGATGTCGCTAACCAGCTCGATACACCACCACATGTGCTCACCTCATTAATCAATCGCGAGCTGGGCAAAACATTCTTTGAATTGCTGAATGAATACCGGGTTAAAGAATTCATAGAACGTTCGGGCAACCCTGACTTTGCACATCTTTCCATCATGGGTGTTGCCCAGGAAGTAGGCTATAAAAGCAAGTCATCTTTCAACACTGCCTTCAAAAAGCAAACCGGTCAGACCCCATCCGAATACTTGAAAGACTCTCAAAATTAAATGAGCACAATCAGATGAACCATTCAAACCTCATTTTCCCCTACAGATGAAAAAAAACAGGGTATAATACTCAATTCTTCTTTACATTCCAGTGTCGTTTATAAAAGTCAATCATGAGAATCTTAGTGTTAGTAGTGTGCGTTTATTTATTTTCTGCACATAATAATTTTAGTCAAGGCCAGCAATCTGAATCATCAGATGAGTTTAATACAGATTTCAAGAGCATTTCATTCAAAAATGTGCTTAATCAGGTACCATATAGTCAGGCGGAATTAAACTTTTTACCCAATGGTACCGGAACTTATGCCGGTGACCTTAATGGCGATGGACTTGATGATTTCATAAGTGTGTACAGCAATATTCAAGATGAGCGTACTGGAGTAACTGGTGACAATACGAACAAATCTCTCATATTTTTTGGTGGTAACTCAAGTGCTGTTGATTACGACCAGCTCTTTTACACCGACCTTAGACCGGTAGGTGATTTGAATAATGATGGTTTTGATGATGCTGTGGCTGTTGAAGATAGCGACTGGCACATTTATCTTGGCTCAACTAATGGCATTGCTAAATCAGAAGAGGCATTCCCTTTTACATTATCTCCAGAAATCACTGGATTCTTGGACTTTGATCAAGATGGATTCGATGATATTTTATCTTTTGAGCCCGATCGAACAGATGGCTATACAATAGTATTTGGAGCCAGCACTATCGCAGGCTTCAGTGCAGAGTCATATGACGCAACAAGTTCATCTGCCTTCATTGTCCCAGCAGTTTTACAAACACCAGTAATTCTTGAGGTATACTACACAAATTTTAACATAAATGGCCGAGCCAAATCCATCAACTCTGCAGACCGGACGGTTGAAGATGTCACTTTGTTAAGTGCCAGTTTTTTGGGAACAGGCCACTTCCCTAGCTCATTTGGTGAAGAGATGTATGCTGCCGACCTGAATGGTGACGGCAATGATGAACTCATTCAAACTTTTACATTGCCCGGAAGTCAGCTGTATAGGGGGGCAACCCATGTAACTGACTTTTTCAAACAGGGGACGAACAAAGTGACTTTGTTCTTTGATCCAGAAGACAATAAAGCCGTGAATATTAAGCCTCTTGGAGATTTCAACGGAGACGGAAAAGTTGATCTGTATAGTAATTCCGGAGATGAAATAACCATAATGCTGGGTCAGGAAAGTATTTTTGATATTGTTGAAACCGCGGTGATAGACCCTTCCAGTGGGCTTGACTATAATTACAGCCAAACTCAAGTGGGAAGCAATCGCAGTAATCGACAATTAAAAATAGGCGATTTTGATGGCGATGGATTTGACGATTTGACGGTAGTTGTCACTACCGACACCGAATTATCTAAACGGATTTATCAAGGCAATGACAGCAATGATTTTACTCAATACCTTGAAAACACTTCCTCAAGGCAAGGTTTAGGCGGCAACTGGCAGCACCTGGAAAATGTCAATTTAGGCGACCTCAACGATGATGGCTATGACGACCTTGGAATACTTTTTCAAAGTAAGCTAGCCATATACTTTGGTGGCTCTTTTAAAACAGAACCTGACATTGAATTGCAGAGTCTGGCTTGGTTAAATGCAGACATGGATATAGCAGATCTCAATGGAGATGGCAAGCAGGATTTGATAATCAGTCAAAAAAGTGGCCCTGGCAACTCATCGACCCCACCGAGAATCAGCATTCACTATTGGAATGAGGGATTTAATCAAGAGGCCGACTTATTCATCTCTGCCACAGACTTTAGCCAGTTACCAGGCAACAACGAAAGCATAGGAGTATCAAATATTGGTGATTATAACAATGATGGATTTGATGATTTGGCTGTTCAAACTCGTCCTTTCGAATTCTACATTCTTTATGGGGGTACTACGCTCACAAATGCCCCAGATGTGGTAATGAAAACAAGCTTACAGTCTGATTTTGGAATTGATGGATTGTCCACTTTTTCGTTGAGTGTCGCCACTAGAATTATGCCGGTATCAGATATCAACGGAGATAATATCAACGACTTTGTGGTAGCCGACCTTGGCAGGACCTATTCACTTCCTGGTGAAGGTACATCCTTTTCACAAGGCGCTTTATTGGTCTTTTATGGAAGCACTCACGAGCCAGGTGCATCACAAGACATCACTCCAAATCAAGTACTGGCACTAACAGAAGACAGGTATCAGGGTTTTATCTTTTTCGGAATATCCATGACATCAGGAGATTATAATGGAGACGGTGAACAAGATATTCTCGCTACCTCCTTTGATATTACCAGCCCTGATGATGAAAGTAGTGACCCAAATGGAAGTGACGGTTTCCTCATTTACTATGGAGGTGCTGAATTCGATAGTGAACCTGATGTACATTTTGGTTTACCTGGAGCACCATTCAACAACGATCAGATAGACAAGATAAACCGTGTGAGAGGTGAACTCTTAACTGTGGATGATCTTAATGGCGATGGGGCCGATGAAATAATTTATGGCAGTTACAATTTTGGTATTAACTCATCCATTTCTCATGCAGTGATGCTAATGGGCGGAGAGCAGCTTATTGAAGCTAATATACCAGCTGTTCAGTTTTTGGCTCCTAATGACAATACCGGTTTGTCAACTACTGCCCTTAACCTAAGAGTTTGGTTGCATAGCACCATTGGTGATTTTGATGGAGATGGTATCGCAGAGATAGTTATACCTCAAGCTGAAGATCGCAACTATTCGACTATTCCTATTTATACCTTCCCTTTGGAAGATCCAGCGAGACTTTCGCAGGAAATCTCTTTTTCTGTAGAGCAATTAGCATTCCAAAACACACCTATAACCCTCAATCCTGAAGCCTCATCAGGCTTACCGGTGACAGTGGAAGTATTGGAAGGTCCTGCTACCATAGATGGACTTGAATTAAGCCTAACTGGCCGTGGCGTGGTCACACTCAAAGCATCACAAGTAGGTAACGATACCTATAACCCTGCTCCATTGGTAACCATATCATTTGAAGTTGTCAAAGGTGATCAGACCATTACTTTTGCCGTTATTGAAGAAAAATCAACTGCGGATGAACCTTTTGAGCTGTCGGCATCCAGTGACTCAGGACTTGAGGTTGTTTTTGAGTTAGTTTCTGGTCCTGCACAAATAACAGGTAACCTAGTAACACTCACCGGTGAAACTGGTGAAGTAGAGATAACGGCCAGTCAACAAGGTGATGACAATTTCAATGCTGCCTCCACAGTCACTCGTTCGTTTAATGTGAGTCTCGTCACATCGGCTGAAGAATTAGCCTTAAGAAGGGATATCAAAATCTACCCGGTGCCTTCGCGCGACAAGCTTTACATCGATTTGAATAATGCCTCTTTCCACCAATTTAAATCAATAAGACTGGTGAATTCACAAGGCGAAATTAATCTTGAAAAAACCATCGCCTTGAATCTTGAAAGCGAAATAACTTTAGACCTCTCCAGCATACCAGCAGGTATTTATATTTTGGAAATTCTGTCGCATAAAGGGGTCTTCAACCAGAAGATTATTAAGCAATAGAATATTAGGTCAATAGAGCGCACTGATCATTAATCTTAGCAATAAACACTCTCAAAATCGTCAAATAGGTACGTTTTTAGAAAAGTCGAACCCCTCTAGGTACTCAAAATTGGCTTGACTGCATAGGCTGCTCGTATGTTTGGAAAAACGCTATCGAATCGCTCATGGCTTCAAACATTACCGACTTGCTCAAGGAGAATTTCCCCTTGCCCTTTTACCCCAAAGTTTCGGCAACGCCTAAAATCGCCATCTACATTCTGTCCTTCCCGGGCTTTGAATCAACAGCTTTTAAGGAATTGCTTTATGCGCAGTTGCCCAGATACTGGAGCAGCCCGGGCATAGTGGATTGCAAGATGCTCTTTGCTGCCAAATCGAACACAGCCGTACTCATAGAAAGTTGGGAATGTGCCGAAGCGGCAACGGCCTTTAGGCAGTCCAAAGCCTGGACAAGTTTTCAGCACCAGATCAAGGCCAAGGATGTACAATTGGAAGCAATAGTAAACGACTCTTTTGAATTAATAGAATAAACGAAAACAACATGCTAAACCATCAATTACATAGGTCAATGGTCATCCTGGCCATTTTGCTTTTTTGTAGCTGTCGCAACCCCGAAATACAGGGTGCGGCCAAATGGGAAGGGATTTTCAGTCTGCCAAAAGGCGATGAAAAAGCCATCGCTCAATTCGATTTTGAGAAACAAGAGGGCATTCTGAGCCTTCCAGGACTTATTCCGGTACCACTCAGTTTGAGTGAGGTAAGTCAGCAGGCCGATTCTGTGTTTTTCACCGTTGGGTTTAGGTCAGGCCTGGCTCCCTGCAAGGCCATTATGAAAAATGATACCATTCGTGGGCTCATGACCACCAGCCGAGGTGCTGAAATGGCTTTCTGGATGGCTAAAACAGGTGCAGCCCAAAGTTTTACGAATCAACCAAAACCTCCGGCCGGGACTCCTGTAATAGTCAAAGCCTTTGCTGAAAAGCCAGAAGAACTAGCCATTAAAGAACGTTTGGAGGCCCTATTGGAAAAGTACGACCTGGAGCCCTACCTCTACACCAAAGAAGTGAACATACAACAAGGCACCATACCACACAGTCACCCGGTACTGACTTTGAACACCAACTTTCAGGACAATGACACCTACCTGCTTTCTACTTTCCTGCATGAGCAAATGCACTGGTACTCTCTATCAAAAGAGTATGACAATGAGGCCCTTGGCAACAAGTTGATGGAGATGTATCCAGAAGTGCCCGTAGACTTGCCTGAAGGCGGAGGCTCTACCATGAGTACTTATCTACACATTCTGGTCTGCTACCTGGAGTATCATACACTATCGCAGATAATCGGTGAAGCAAGGGCCCTGGAACACATGCAGTTCATGACCACACAGCACTATACCTGGGTGTTTAAAACGGTAATTAAAGATCGCCAGCAACTCGAAGCTTTATTCAGAAAACACGACATGTTGTTTGATTGACTTAATCGCCAAGCGGTGGGAACGCTATTAATAGTTACGCCCTTGTCGGTGTTATCACCGTCAAGTCACGGTAAATAATGCATCCATTAAAACAGTCTGACCACTCTTAAAGAACACAATTCAATTAACTCACAAAGCCCCGGAAAGACGTTTTGGGGCTTTTTCAGCTAATGCCCCTGTCGGTGTTGTCACCAACAGGTTAAGCTCTCAATCATCAATTGGTCCACTTTGTACAGTCAAAAGGCCATTTTATCAACCAGTATTGGCAGCGGCACCTTGGTTTTCTGTTTAGGCCCCTGTCGGTGTTGTCACCGACAGGTTAAGCTCTCAGTCATCAATTGGTCCACTTAATGCAGGCAAAAGGCCATTTTATCAATCAGCATTGGCAGCAGGCACCTTGGTTTTCTGTTTAGGCCCCTGTCGGTGTTGTCACCGACAGGTTAAGTTCTCAATCATCAATTGGTCCACTTAATGCAAGCAAAAGGCCATTTTATCAATCAGCATTGGCAGCAGGCACCTTGGTTTTCTGTTTAGGCCCCTGTCGGTGTTGTCACCGACAGGTCAAACTCTCAATCATCAATTGGTCCACTTAATGCAGGCAAAAGGCCATTTTATCAATCAGCATTGGCAGCAGGCACCTTGGTTTTCTGTTTAGGCCCCTGTCGGTGTTGTCACCGACAGGTTAAGCTCTCAATCATCAATTGGTCCACTTAATGCAGGCAAAAGGCCATTTTATCAATCAGCATTGGCAGCAGGCACCTTGGTTTTCTATGCTTGTTATTTTAGGCCCCTGTCGGTGTTGTCACCGACAGGTCAAACTCTCAATCATCAATTGGTCCACTTAATGCAGGCAAAAGGCCACTTTATCAACCAGTATTGGCAGCAGGCACCTTGCTTTTCTATGCTTGTTATTTTAGGCCCCTGTCGGTATTGTCACCGACAGGTCAAACTCTCAATCATCAATTGGTCCACTTAACGCAGGCAAAAGGCCATTTTATGAATCAGCATTGGCAGCGGCACCTTGGTTTTCTGTTTAGGCCCCTGTCGGTGTTGTCACCGACAGGTTAAGCTCTCAGTCATCAATTGGTCCACTTAATGCAGGCAAAAGGCCACTTTATCAACCAGTATTGGCAGCAGGCACCTTGCTTTTCTATGATTGTTATATGAAGAATAAAGCGCTGATGGTGTTATTGCTTACAAGTACGTTTACAATCATAGCTTGTCAGTCAAAAGCACAGGAACATCCAGGACCGATTTATCAGAAAATCTTACCTGGTGACACACAGTTAGACATTAGCAAAATATTGCCTCACAGCATACCCTATCGCAAATTCAGGGGCAAAATGATCTATCACCTGTCCCATGAAAATAATGAATTGTTCCGGCTATTCATCGACTTCAAAGTCAACGGTAAAAACTCCCCGGATACGGTCTATTTTTCAAGGGAAACACTAGGTTTTCGCTCACGCCACTTCTACAACGGTTTTGCCAAATACACAGGCAAACTCAGTTTTAGTGATAAGACTTTAACAGGCAGCATTAGGCCAGAAGAAGGTTCCTCGCTAAGCAGCCCACTTCTATATGACAAGGTCTATGTTCATGAGGTATTTGAGCCCGCCATGCTGCATTATGTTCTAAGTGCGCTACCCTTAAAAAAAGGTTATACCGCCTCGTTGCCTATGCTGGATTTAAATGACGGGTCGAGCATCATTTGGGCCAACATTAAAGTGGAAAGCCAGCAAACAATGAAAGAGAATGGTAAAACCTATAGCGTTTGGCAAATCACCTCTCAGGGTAGTCGTAACAAGACTTTTTGGTTGTCTACCGAGCAGCCTTTTTTTGTGAAAATGAAAAATAGCGGAGTGCGTTTCAATTGGAAAATTGATCAATAAAAATGATTGCTGGTTATGTTCATTTAAGTGTGTCATTTATTGTTTTAGATACCTAGCCTCTCTTCATGAGTAATGGCTAATATGCTGATTACCCTTGCCCATGATCTAGGTCTTGACCACCTTTTCTGTACGTTCTTTGTCACTAGGTATAGAAGCTTGTAAAGTGAATCAGGGCTTGGTAATGCACCTTTTGCTTTAGTAGCCTTCCTTACCTGTCTGTTAAATCCTTCAATAGAGTTGGTGGTATACATGATCTTCCTGATCACCAGGTCATAGTTGAAGAAGGTAATCAACCCTTCCCAATTGCGTTTCCAACTCCTGACCATAGCTGGATATTTCTTAGCCCATTGGTCTTCAAAACGCTGAAGTTCAGCTTCGGCTGCCTCTAGATTATTGGACTGATAAATCAGTCTCATATCCCTAACTACCTGCCTTTGGTCCTGCCAGTTGACGTATTTAATGGAGTTTCTTACCTGATGGACTATGCAGAGCTGAACATCAGTACGAGGGTAAATTGTACCAATAGCATCTTTGAAGCCCTTCAGGTTGTCTATACAGGCTATTAGAATGTCTTCTACTCCACGGGCTTCAAGGTCGGTAAGTACTTGTAACCAAAAAGAGGCACTTTCAGTCTCTGATAAATAGATGCCTAGCAGGTCCTTTTCTCCCTCAATATTCATCCCAAGTACCATGTAAGCCGCCATACTCTTGATGCGACCGTCCTGGCGAACTTTGTAGAACAAAGCATCCATCCAGACAAAGGCATAAATACTGTCCAAGGGACGATTACGCCACTCTTCAATCTCCGGCCATACTTTGTCTGTTATCGAGCTAAGTTGAGCCTTACTCAGTTCCATACCGTACATCTCTTCTATGTGGACACAGATATCCTGATAGCTCATGCCAAGACCATACAAGTGTAGAATCTTCTGTTCTAAACTTGGACCCAGGCTACGAACTCGTTTAGGCAAGAGCTCTGGACTATAGCTGCCATCACGGTCTCTGGGAGTGGTAATCTCAACCTCTCCATAGCTGGTCTTTACTTGCTTTTTCCCCTTGCCATTTCTGCGATTAGGCCGACTCTCTGATAAATGGGCGTCCAGTTCTCCCTCAAGACTGGCCTCTATCATTTTCTTAATCATAGGAGCAAGTGCTCCTTCACTGCCTTCCAAAGAGGCACCAGACTGAAGCTTCGTAACAGCCTCCTTAAACAGCCTTTCTACATCATCTCTATCATTCATTATGTCATAAGTCAATTGTTAGGAATCATGACACACTTTAGTGAACAGTCTCTGATTGCTGCCCATATTCCAAAGCAGTCTGTAATACCCTTCTGAAAACTATAAGCATCTCCTTATATTCATTGACCCCAACATAGCCAATTCCTACCATCGGTCAGTCGGCCGATAGCCCCCAGGCGTTTTTCTACTCCCCCGTTTCCTTCCCTCTCCCTTTTTGACTAATTTCAAAATTGATTTTCGCCAGAAGGTCAGCACAACCGATGTTAGACTTCTACCTACACAAAGGCAAGCGCCTACTTTTTATGCTTTGTGCTGTTTTTAGCACTCACTTTTCCTTCGCCCAATGCGACTTTCAGGAAGTATCTGCCGAACAACAAATCAGCCACAGGTTTCGAGATGGGCTGCTGGGCAGCGGTGTTTCTTTTGTAGATTTTGATGGTGACGGTTGGGACGACCTCACCTTCGGCACCAGCGAAGGAGAACTCATTGAAGCATACCGCAACAACCAGGGGCAATTCGAAAGAATCACGCTGCAAGGCGTAACCAGTACCTGCGAATCGAAACAGATTACCTGGGTAGATTACGACAATGATGGAGACAAGGACCTTTACTTCAGCTGTGTAGGCGACAACCTGGTACTTTATCGCAACAATGGCGACCTCACGTTCACAGATGTGACTGATGCAATGAACCTCCAATCGCCCATAGGCTCTGCCCTGGGCTCCAACTGGGCTGACTTTGACCGCGATGGCTGGCTCGACCTATATGCCACCTATTATGGAGGCACCCGCAGTGTGGTTTATCGCAATGCAGGTGGCACGGGCTTCCAGAATGTGACGGAACAAAGCAATGCCGCCACCAATATCAAACCTACCTTTTGCGGAGTAGTCTTCGACTATAACAATGATGGCTGGGAGGACATATACCTGGCCAATGATCGCTCTACAGGTAACGACCTGTTCAAGAACAAAGGCTTCTTTGGTTTTGAAGATGTAAGTGAAGAATCAGAGTCAAACCTGGCCATGGATGCTATGGGCACAACCTTGCTGGACATGAACCATGATGGCTACTTTGAAGTGTACATCAGCAATTCGCCTGTAGGTAATGCCCTTATCTTCAACAATGGCGATGGCACTTTCACCGACATAGCCGAAGCATCCGGCACCATTTTCAACTCGGTGGGCTGGGGAGTAAACACACTCGACTTTGACAACGATGGCCGCGATGACCTCTACGTTTCAGGCAGTGAAATAGGCACAGAGAACCTTTCCAGTGCATTGTATAGGGCGGTGTCCAGTACCGAATTTGAACAGACTCACTTTGAAGGCATGGCAGCCGATACCATGTCTAGCTTTAGCAATGCCGTGGGCGATTTTAACCGCGATGGCCGCATGGACATTGCCGTGAGCAACTCCAACGGCACCCCCAGCCAACTTTGGCAAAACAACTGCGCCAATGAGTACCATTGGCTCAATGTGAAACTACAGGGCCAGGTCAGCAACCGTGATGGCATTGGTAGCCGTGTAGCCGTCTATGCAGGTGGCAGTCCACTGTATCAATACCTGACAGCCGGCACCAGCTTTATGGCTCAAAATGCCGACTATTTGCACTTTGGCCTGGAGGCAAATACTGCGGTAGATTCAATCATTGTAGATTGGTCCAGTGGATTGATAGACAAGTACTTTGGCCCCTATATTGACGAAAGGGTCACTTTGATTGAAGGCACTACGGAAAGACCACTTCAAATCCTTGGTGCAAATGCGGATTCGAACCTTTGTGAAGGAGAATCGGTGACACTGAGCGTTGAATTATACAAACCGAGTATTGATTTCTTATGGTCTACCGGAGAAACCACGCCCGACATTGAGGTGACTAAGCCCGGTAAATATTCAGTTGAAATAGTCGTAGACGGACTAACGTTTCAATCAGAGGAAGTAGAAATTATTTTCAACCCTGCCCCTGATGTAACGGTCAGTACTATCCCCGTAAGTGAAGGCCGTTTAGGCAGCATTAGCATTACTGAAAACAACGGAGTGAATAGCTACGACTGGGCGCATGACCGTACTGAAACCAGCAAGGACCTTTCAGGCCTTACACCCGGTATTTATACCCTGACCATTACAAATGAGAGTGGTTGTGAGACCGGGCTTAGCATCACCATTGAACGGGAAGTAGTTACCTCGCTGGATGATCCTCTTCAAGGCGACATTGAATACCGCTTTGAATCAGGAGAACTGGTGATCAACTTACCTGTGGAACTCGCGGTTCGGCTACAAGAATCGCGGCTGCTCAATGCCCATGGCAAGGAGTTACAGCGTGTGAATCAGACTGTCAAAAAAGCCACCTCTCTTCGCTTCAAAGGCATACCCGGCCAGCAGTTGATCATATTGCACCTCATATTTGATGAAGGGCGCCTGATAAAGAAGTTGATTCTGAGGGACTAGAACCTAAATCAAATTGTTAATGTGACCACATTTGGCCATCTTTCATGACCAAAATCTATTCGATGGAATACGCCAATCTTCTCAACACACTTGCGCAAATCGCACTGGGCACATTGGGTTTTACGGGTGTGGTCATTGCCTTGAAAAACAGTGCTGAAGAATGGGTTATCTATGAAAAAATCCGTTTCCAGGCCCTGGTCACTACCACCCTCACGGCTTTGGCAGGTGCCCTTTTGCCTCAGATCATCAGCATTGAGGTCACTGATACCACCACCATCTGGCGGCTGGCCAACCTGGGTATTGGCATCATGCATCTGGCCAACTTCGGTTCCATAATTTACAAAGCCTTCAAGCAAAAGGTGAAACCAGAGCTCCATAATTTCAAAGATTATTTTGACACAGTGATTGGCCCTACCCTCATCGTTCTCCATTTTGTAGCTGCTGCTGGCTATATACCATGGCTCAAGCTCCTGCTGGTGATTGGTGTAGTGCAGCAACTTTACGTTGGCATTGGGAATTTCCTGACCATTATTAGCTGGAAGAAAATCAGCTAAAACAAAAGACTTAGATCAAGGTTCCAAAAACCATGTTCATTAAACAATAGCAAATGCTTTTCAAAAAAACTGACTACGATCTTGAATTCCGAAAGGCGGTTGATAACAACGACCTAAAGAAAGCAGAAAAACTCGCCATAGCGGCTTTCAAAAAAGAGCCTTCTAATGAACACCTTTTGGCCATGATTTCAGGCAACATTTATGAACGCGAGCTTTGGGCAGTTGGTGACCTTATTGCTGAATTTGTAGACAGGTTCCCTGACTCACTGCATGCCATAAGGGTATTCCATGCCGATATTATGGCCAGGCGCGAGCTGTACGATGAAGCTACTTTTCATGCGAGGTACTACCTCAGAATAGTCAAAGAAAACAATCAATTGAAGGCTCCCACCAGCGACATTATTCGCAACGGTATGGGCAGAGGCTTTCTTCTACTCACCTCGGCCTACACAGAATTAGGAGCCAGAAGCTACTCCAGGCGGGTGCTTGAGCATGGACACGAGTTTGTCTCAGACCACTGGCAACAAATTTATAATCAAGAACTTAGCACACTTACTCAAGAACTAACCAAAGAAGAAAGTAGCGGAATTGATGAAAATTGGGAGGCCTTCTTTCAATCGGATGCCAATGCTGATCAACAAGTCGCCTATGCTGAGGAGAAGGGCTTTCCTCAACTGGCAAAGAGAGTAGACCTAATTGCAGACCAATTCGCCTTTAACAGCAACTACTCCCCCGGCATTGATGAGATGTTTCAGATCGTTTATGAAGGCAAGGAGCAGTTTTCGCTAATCTAAATTTAGACCTATTGTAAATTCTTGTTGGTAATGGATTTGCTGTAGCAAACCATTTTGGTAGGGGTAACTTACTGACCCTTATTGGCTGGAAGCATATAAGGGTTCATAAACACTTGTTTGCTTGCCCTTAAAAGGATTCATATCTTAAGTATTCATGAAAACTGATCTCAAGCATCGGATTATTTATATTTCAGCCATCATGGCTTGTACTCTGACAGGCACCTCACTTTTATCTGGTCTACAAGTACTCTTGCCTTCCTCTTTATTGATCGCCCTACTATGTGTAAATATTATCCCGTTTCGGGTAATGAAGTCAAAGGGACTAAAGACCAATTTCGGGTCCAACTTCCAAATACTGGTTCTCCTAAATAGTGCAGTTTTTCTACCCCTTACCGTTTATAATGTAATTCCCTTTTCACTGGACCTAGATTCTATATTGGCCATTCTGGCCGTTGCCACCGTTGTCTTCCTAATTGCATTGACAGGTTCTTTGATCTTCAGCCCAACGCCTGCTTCAGAGCCAATGGACGAAGACATGGGTACCGCAATGTATGAGTTGAATGACATACTTTCGCAGCCTACGCCTCATCGCTTTCACCAAAGTGAAAGCAGGGTTTACATTCCCACCGACACAGTCAAAGGCAAAACCTTAGGCTTTAAAATTGCGATTTGGGCAATGATTGGAGTAATGTTTCTGATTCCACTCTATGCCACGATAGAAAATGGTTCTCTCATGTATTGGTGGTTACCTTTTTAATGCTTAACAAATATTTCTATTCGTCAAGGTTGGGCCTTTTCAGTCTGACACCCTTCTGTAAACCAGCCGTTTATTTCAAGCCTACTTTCACCTTAAAACCTTAATCAATGACTCAAAAGAAATGGTTTGAACGAAAATTCGACTTCGATTACCAAGACAATATATTTCCTGAAATCATAAAACGACTCACGACCAAGCACCCAGAGCTGGAAAAGCTGGTTGATGGCTTGTCTTCAAAAACTCTTGAAATCAAACCTGACGATACCTGGTCAATCAAGGAAAACATAGGCCACCTGAGCGACCTTGAGCCACTTTGGCAAGGCAGGCTGAAGGATATATTATCTGATGAAGAGTATTTGCGCCCGGCAGATCTACAGAACAAAAAAACGGACCTGGCAAGTCATAACAATATCTCACTTGATGAGCTGCTCCTCCAATTCTCAGCGCTAAGAGCAACAACCATTCAACAGTTGACACAGCTAAAAGCTGATGATGTATATAAGTCTGCTTTGCATCCAAGACTAAAAACGCCCATGCGGGTAATAGATCTATTCTATTTCGTAGCCGAACATGACGACCATCATCTGGCGAGGATAGAAGAAATAATTAAAGCTAATTCTTAAGGTAAACAGAGCGGTAGTTCAGCTACCCAAAGTACCACAACTAAACTCTGTCAATATCCCACTGAGGTAGCAAAACCATACCTCCATCTTCTATTTCTAAACTAGTATTTGTTTCAGAGCAAGCGTCTCCTATTAACGACAAAATGGATCTAAGTTTTGGTTAGAACACCACTTGTATACCCATATTCCATTGTCACTTTTTCATCACCTTCAGCCACACAAATCAAATCCATTCACAGAAGCAATACTGTAAAATACTTTTCTAAAAAAATAATTATACTTAATACCAACAATCTAATAATCAACACTTTATTCCCAAAACATTTAACTAATTATTCAGCCTGAACCAAATTCATTGCTCATAATTGGTTTGTTCCTTAATACATTTTCATATAATTTATTAACAAACACTATTACCAATCTTATGGGACCACTTTTTAACAGCCTTAGGGCTGTACAGTCTCGTGCTATCTTGTATGGGGTAAAGGCACCTCTGTTGCCGGCTATTCATATCCTCATGTTTCAATTCAATCCAACTGATTTTTTCAAATCAGGATCATTCTGGGTTTTATACTTCACGCATTGTTTTTCAAATTCTCTAAAGCACATTACTAATGGCTAACACCTCTGTATTAGATACTCTAAAAAACTTAAAGGTCACTCTTACAAAAAATGGTGATGAGGCAACCGGGACTGTAGAGAATTTACCATTGACCCAAGTAGTTAAAGAGCTCTTTCCAGCTTATAGCCTTGATTTGACGGTTTTGCCGACAATCAACTTTACCACCATAACGGTAACCTATAATACTACAAGCAATACCGGTTCACTTAGTGCTGATTTCATATTTGACAGCCAGACATGCGCCTTTAACCTGGACATTGCCAAGGATGAAGCCTCAGGTGATATAAACTTTATAGCAGTACTGGCCCTCCTTAAAGAGATTGATGTAGGCGCCAAGCTCCCACTAGTAGGCGAATACATTGCAGGAGATTTCGAATTTAATGCCGCTTACCTGATTGTAACCTCAAAAAGCACAACCGGGGTTACCTCATCTGCCAAAGACCAACCAGACACCATCACCCCGGGTATCTCATTTGGTATTTCATATGTTTTTGCCGGAAAGGATAAAGAAACCGCTATACCAGTACATCAATATCCCGCAACCAGCGGGAAGGATGCAGGTTCGGTAACTGATGAGCCAAGTGGAAAGGAAAAACTGGATGAAGAGGTAGGCCCCATCAGCGTAACCAGCCTCACACTTACCTATGCCAACGAAGTCATCAACTGTGCAATTGATGCCGACCTCACCATGGGGCCAATAGAGATTTCACTGGACGGGCTTTCCATCGGTTATTCACTTAAAGAATACGATGCCACATTCGATCTTTTGAGCCTTGGCTTCGACTACGATGAACCTCCCATGAAAATTGAAGGGGCCATCAATCATGTAGAACCACCACCACAAGACACGAGCCTTGAGTTTTCCGGTGATCTGGTAGTACAGGCAGAAATGTGGGGCCTCTCAGCCCTGGCGTCCTATGCCAAATTCACCGATGGCAATGTGAGCTTCTTCATCTTTGCAGATTTTGATGGCATTTTGGGTGGGCCTGAATTCTTTATCGTCACTGGGTTGATGGGAGGCTTTGGTTATAACCGTTCTCTCAAATTTCCCACCTACGATGAAGTAGCAGACTTCCCTTTTCTAGGTCTTCAAGGCAAGGGAAAATCTGCAGATGAAGTACTAACCAGCCTCGAATCTGGCTGGGTTGCACCTAAGCAGGGTGACTATTGGCTGGCTGCGGGCATCCAATTCACATCGTTCGAGATCATATTTGGTAAGATTTTATTAATGGCCGAATTTGGTAAGGACCTGGAGTTTGGCGTTCTCGGAACCGCCAGCCTTGCACTGCCAAAAGGAGTCGGTGATGAAGCGCTGGTGTACATTGAATTACAAATGGAAGCAGAGCTCGCTCCCAAAGAAGGTTATTTCAGTGTTGGGGCCAGTCTTACCAAAAACTCTTACATACTCACCAAAGACTGCCACCTTACGGGAGGCTTTGCATTCGACATTTGGTTTGGCGATAACCCCAAAGCAGGGCAATTTGTATTCACTGCAGGTGGGTACCACCCAGCCTTTCAGCCCCCATCATACTTCCCCAAACCCGATAGACTGGGTTTCAATTGGAAAGTATCCAGCGATATCTCCATCAAAGGCGGAAATTACTTTGCTACTACTCCTTCTTGTGGAATGGCCGGTGGCAGTTTGAATGCCCTTTTCCAATCAGGCCCGGTCAAAGCCTGGTTCGATGCCGGAATGAACATGCTGGTCACCTGGCACCCTTTTCATTTCGATGGGAATATCAGTATCAGCATTGGTGCGTCAGTAAAAGTCGATCTTCTGTTGTGTCACACCACAGTATCCGTCTCCTTAGGAGCTTCTCTCAATGTCTGGGGTTCTCCACTTGGCGGAAAGGTCAAAGTGCATATTGTAATCGTGACTGTTACCATCAGTTTCGGTTCATCAGAGGCCACCACACTCGGCACAGCGGATCCATTGAGTTGGGATGACTTTAGTAGCAAGCTCCTGCCAAAAGCGGATATTTGTCAAATCATTAATAATGCTGGTCTCACCAAAAAACTGAAAAAGGCTGGTGCAACTGATGCACTTGTTACCGAGAGCGCCCCGGATTCAATTTGGGTAGTAAGAGCGGGTAGTTTCAGTTTCTCTACCCAATCGAGCATTCCTTCAAGCTATATTACCTATGGTGAGTCAGGCAGCATTACCAATGAATTTGGTAGCGCCAGTGATACCATGAACGTGAGACCCATGTTCAGCAATTCGGCAAGTTCGACACATAACCTAAAAATAACAGACAGCAATGGTGCAGTAGTTGACATTACACATCCCGATCAGCCCTGGACGGCCACCGCCAATAAAAGCAGTGTTCCCGAGAACCTTTGGGGTGCTCCCATAGCCGACAGTGCAAATATAAGTGGCTATACACAGAACCCTAAAACGCCTACAGCCAATGTGCTTAAGGACCAAATGGTGGGCTATACCCTGACCGCTCCGCCACCAATTTACAGTAATCGTTTTGGGCCTATAGCCATTTCCATTTTAAGTGAAGAAAACATTGATAACGAGCAGCCTGTATCACCTTTGAACGATAAAGCGGCAGCCAATACAGATAACCAGCCAGCTAAGAGTAAAGCCACCATCTCAGATATGAGTGGTAATTCAGGCATTGGTGCCACTACAACAATCGCTGCACGATCAGCCGTATGGGACGTACTGAATGCCAATGGTATTTATACAGGAGACAATGACTCCATGGCAGGCATGAATGTCAGTGCCCCCACCAGTTTTTCAGCATCACCATTAGAAAAAGCATCTTAATCCGGAAAGCATGAGTAACACAATCAGCGGAAGTGTGGCAGCCGGTAAAATTGCCCTTTTAGACAACTACGTACCAGCCTTAACAGCGGGTACTTATACCATCAATGCCGGTCAGTCGATCTCCGTTCAGACCAGCGAGGTCGCTTCGTCTACACAGGATTTTTTGGTGGCAGCACCTCAATTTAGTTTCGACACCACTCAAATCATTAACCAGTATCCCACCCCTGGTGGCACTGGTAAATATCATGGTGTATTGCCCCATATTGTATTGAAAGACCCCATGTTGCCCTGGGAACGTAAAATGCAAGCCATAACCAACAAGGATTTCGCATACCCTGCTCCCTGGTTAGCGGTTATGGTATTTCAGGTAAGTGAGCTGGAAACAGACTTTACTGATACCGCCAACATCGGAAAAAAGATTTACAACAAATCTACCCTCTCGGCCCGCACCACTATTGGAGATTTTCAGGCCCTGAAGTCATCTACAATGCTGGTACCAACCCCAACGGTAGAAGCTGATCTTTCGACTTCAGACAATTGCTCGTATATCAAAATGAAGGTGGGTACTTTTAATTCCAACGCTCCTTACCTCAATGAACTGCCCTTTATGGCTCATGCACGGCAGATCAATACAGGAGGCCAAGCCGAATTAGGCATCAATGAAAAAGGACTGTTTTCTGTACTCTTCTCCAATCGTATGGCTGCCACGCCTGCTGGCACGGGAGCCACTGCAGGCAAACCCATCAAAAACATTGTTCACCTGGTATCGCTGGAAGGCATGGAGGCTTACCTCAAAGCAGATGCAGATTTTGCTTCCTTTACTGATGTGGGGCTGGTGTCACTTGCCAGCTGGACTTTTAATTGTCTGCCAGAGCAAAAGCAAGACTTCCAGCAACTAGCCCTTAACCTGGCTGGTCAAAAGACTCCCAATGATCCGGTAATTAGTGCTGACAGGCTGCTTTTCCGCCTCCCCGCTCCAACAGGTGCGGCCAGTACAGCCCTGAGTACCGTCCAGACCAGAATGAATGATGGCTACGTACCCCTGGCCTACCATACAAGAAGTGGTGAAGACACCTTTGCCTGGTACAGAGGCCCTTTCTCCCCTGTTTTAATCAGTGAAGACATCAGTTTGCCCACATTCTATTCAGCAGATGCGGCCATGATCTACGACAAGGCCAATGGCACCTTTGATGTGTCTTTGGCTGCAGCCTGGGAGGCCGGCCGTGAAGCTGCTTTATCCAGTGCCAGGTTTGGTTCTCTACTACTCGATTGGCGTAGAAAGGCACTCAATCTGATAGATGAACTGGTTTACAAACTCAATTCAGATGGATTTTCCCACACTGACATTTCAGCGCTGGACACCTCTGGCAATATTGAAAATATTCAAAAGGCCTTTTTAAACCAGCTAACGCCAGACCTCTTAAAAAACATTGGCGCTAGTGACCCTTCTTTTAAGCCTGGTACCATTTCGCCTGTTAGTCCTTCAAGCACAAGTGCTATTAAAGATGCAGAGGCATTTCTAACCAATTCTGATGCGCTGAATTACTTAAGCAAGGTAATGCAAGACGACCTGGCTCCCATTGCCAAATGGCTGGCGCAGATGATGTTGCTGGAGCCTTTCCCTTTCGATACCCTAGTGCCCAATCCGGAACTCTTACCGGTTGAATCGATCCGTTTCTTTTACCTGAATCCAAACTGGACCAATGCAGCTATGGATGGTGCCCTCAGTCTCGGCCTGGAATCGAGCCAGTATACGCTATTCAATGATGCCACCAAGGGGCTCATCAAAAGTGCGGCACTAAAGGCAATGGCCATTATCAGAGATAAAGAAGAAGGCATTACCAATGACACCACCTTTACTTCTCCATCACTCATGAGTGGTTTTCTGCTCAGGTCTGCCTTGGTTACCGGCTGGCCCAACCTGGTAGTACAAGCCAGTGATCAAAACGATAAAACCTTCCATATTTTAAGGATGGAAAGGCTATCGAATAATGTGATGCTGGTGATTTTTGACGGAGTACCAAACAACATCCAACTGAGTCAACCGGCTGAGAGTCTGGAGTTTGGTGTGGATGATGATGGTCAGGTAAAACCGCGTGATATCACCACAGGAGAGGAGATTGCGTCATTTTTAACCGTCCAAAGCCCTACTGGGCAGGCCTGTATGCGTGCCGAAGGCAGCAATGTATTGAACATTGACCCCACGACCACTGCGGACCCTAACAGCCTGGTCTATGAACTTTCAAGCACATTAAAACTGGGCGCCAGTACTTATTTAAGCCCAGCCACATTTGGGCTACAAATGGTCAAATCGGCCGAATCGATCACATTTAACACCTCTAATTCTTAATTCTACTACAATGAGTAATTCTTTATATGTACCGATTGAACTAGATGTGTTGATGGCCAATTCGGCTGTAACAGGCGGTGAAGATTTTATGTGGAGAGAATTCTCCTACAGCGCTTTGGGTACAGATACTTTCGATAGCCCTGAATCAATGTCTGTGGAACAGAATGCACCTGGTACGTCCAGTTCGTCCAATGGCGCTTACCTTCACTGGACTTTGCCCAGGTCATTGCGCTCCTCTGCTGAAGGAGACACTAACAACTACCCTTTGGTGCCCAACCGCTGGCTGGTGGTAAGACGCTATCAGGATGGCGGTAATAATGCACAAAAGGCCTGGGTCTTGCAGAGCGATTGTCCTGTTTCCTCTACTGATAATCCCAGTGCTCCGTTTATGGTAGATAGCGCCCAGGTAACTAATTGGGAGGCCAGTAAAGATCCAGGCCGAAATAAGACTAATGCCTATGTAAATTATGCCTCGCAATACCAGATAGCTCAGGCAGGCTACAATGGCAAAGGCAAGACTGACGCTTATACATTTAACATAGGCACTCAAGCCCCCTTAGCAGGATGGGCCGAACCCACATCAGCCACTGACAAGATGTTTCTCACCGCTGTCGCCCCTGGAAATCTAGCATTTAGTGGCTACCTGCCCTATTGCCAGGGGGTATTCAGTTTTTTTGACGACCTGACAGGCGTTGCCAAAGGCTCTCCTGTAAGCTACTTTGTAACAGGTTGGTATTCCAACCCTGCCAATGACATCATTACCACCGGTGCCGAAGGCTTTACTGGTAAAAAAACGGCAGCTGAAGTATTAACAGCCCTGGAATGGACAGTGGCTGCTGACCCCACAACAGGGAAAGCTCCCAAAATCACAGGTTTGGACAGGAGTATCTACAGCGGGTCATGTCTTGAAATGCAATGGGATGGTAATGTGCCAGCCTCCGGCAAAGATGAGCTCGTTGCTGTAAAAGCAGTCAAAGTGGATGTCTCAATAGGCAATACAGATATTGACGCCTTTACCTCCCTTATCAATGAGCAGATCAATGGCCCATCGGCCAAATATGAGACAGCCCTCAACATGCTAAAAGCATTTCAATATGACCTATTGGAAGAAATGGACAAGGTGAATGGTGATGCTTTGCTTGATAAAAAAGTAAGAGGCAAGTGGTTTCAGTCCAAATATGGAGGCACAGAATGGACCATTACAGCAGACCCTGGTGTCACTATTACCCATGATGAAACAAACTGGCTGCTCAAGCTTAATAATGATCAAAAAATGCTCGATGAGGCCCTGCACTCATTATTCGATCATCAATGGGAGATGAATGCCAACTGGTGGCGTTATCAAGTGTATCAGAACATGAAATCCAATGGCAATTCGGGCAACCTGGTTTCTGACTATGAGACGGCTCTGGAAAATGAATTTAAACAAAGCCAGGCAGGAAGCACTACAGCAAATCTCGTCAGCCAGTTCAATATTGTAAATACGCAATTGGGGAATGTGCCTCAGGCCGGCACCGACAATACCAAAACGGCACAAGAGAACTTCAGGTCTGGAATAGCTGACTTTGTAGCAACTAAGGGTTTAGGAGCGGGAAAAACATTAAAACCAGTAAACAAGCCCAGCTTTTGGACTCCGAACAATCCACACCTCATGGTATCTGGCGTGAAGATGCCTGCTGCCAGTAATCCAGGCATGGAATTGACAGTGCGGCTCGACAGTCAGGTGGTTTCGCAATACAGCATAGATGGCAAAACAATTTCTGCAGCGGTATTAGGTGCTGTGATTCCAGCCTTAGGTGCAGGAGAAGTAGCAATGAGTGGAAAAGCACCCGTTACCACACACCTGGAAGCCTTGTATAATGAGTTTTGTATGCTCGACCCGGCTAACGAGACAATGATCACAAAAACCATCAGTGGCATCAATACCAATGACCTCAACTCACTGCTTTCAACCTATGCTCCGGCTACAGATTTTACAGGAGTGCCCCCTTCCTGCCCGACACCGGGAGGTACCATTGGAGCAAATATATGGGAGCAGACCTGGGAACCCTTGTACATGGAGTGGTCTCTGAATTATCTCCAGATTCCATTTGAAACCGAAGGCAACTGGACTTTTGATGGCACAGATTACAACCTGACTTCAACTGGTGCCGGTTCCTTATCAGGAGTTACCGACTCCAAACAAATTCAGGGGAAGGCACTTTTGAGTCCTCATGTACAGTTTACCCTGGGTGGGAAACTAAAGACCTTTCTGGATCAATATTCAGGCACTGAAACTGAGTTACAGGACCTTTACAAGGAAATTGAGAAGACGGTTGGTTGGAACTACCTGGGGCAAGACCTGGGGTACCTTAACGATTACTTTACCCAGAGAGACCCACGCCCCTTCCGAAGGCCAACCAACGAAGCACTAACCTTAACCGCTGGTAACCAAGCCTTTGCCAACCTGGTAGGCTTCCAAGGGAACAATGCAGCAGCCCCTTATGTAACACCTTCACACGTACAAGGGCTGGTTAACAGTGTACCAGCCGTAAACCCAGATGGCAGTGTGAGTAATTATGACTTTCATGGGATCAGGAGTTCAATGATCTACCTCTCTAAACTGAGGATTTACGATAAGTTTGGACGATCCCTGGTATTGATTAATGAGGATGGAAATGATTCTCTCACCGACCCGGCCAACTTCCCTTTGGTGCGCGATGTACCCATGAAACCGCAAAACAGTGCCAACATGGAAGACACAAAAGGCACCTCAGTAAAGGCTCCTTTTCAGGTACCGCCCCGCATGTTGCAGCCCGCCAGGCTTGACATGACCATGGTAGACCAAAAAGACAATACCAAAGTACTTAACCTTGATGCTGATGTAAACCCTGTCTGTGGCTGGGTCATTCCTAATCATCTCGATCAAAGCTTGCTGCTATTCTCCCCAACAGGCGCTAATATGGGCGAGTTACGTTTGACCGTTCCCACTTCAGACACCGCTACAGTCACCTGGAGTCCTCCTATCAATAGTAAGGTCACAAGTGTATCTGGCCACATCACACCAGATTATCCAGAATTGGGGGCTTTTATCACAGGAGCAGTAGGGAAAACAGTCGCTGAATTTCAAATTTTAATGGCAGCTATTGATTCAACCTTACAAACCACTGCTCCCTTAGGACGCAGAACTGACCAGAATTTGTCCGTTCTCATAGGTAGGCCACTGGCCCTTCTGCGTACGCAGTTACAGTTTGTGCTGGACGGTGCGGCACTTACACCTACTGAGTGGCCATTAGCATCAGATAATCCTAAGTCTCCCGATTTTACCTCGGCCGATTTTTACATCAGAATGGGAGATTTAGCCACCCGCCAGGATGGTGTCATTGGCTATTTCACAGGAACTGATTACTCCGTATTCAATAGTGTGGCCGCACCTGTCGATACTTCTGCCTATGTAAAAGAAATAGGTCCGCTGAACAAAACTGATGGAGCCGGTAATTACCTCAAAATGCCTTTTGATAATACAACTACCCAGCTCATCACTTTGCTGGTAGACCCAAGAGCAAGCATACATGCCACTACGGGCATTTTACCAGTAGCCGAACTGCAGATACCTCAGGAATTTGTTGACCCGGTATTGTCTAAAATCTCGCTCTACTTCAGAACTGGTCCACTTCTCACTCGCATTATACCTGAACCTGATAAAACAGGTGAACTAGCGCTGGAAGAAAAAGGTGCACCCCCTACCTTGAGCTACCTGCCAATTAGTGAAAAGCATGGCAAATGGTCGTGGTGGGAAGAAGCCGTCAAAAACCCAGGCACTAATAATGCTACGGTGACATGGAAGAGCTATGAGCTCAGAAAAGCGGATACCAAAGCCGTAATCAGACAATCATCAGCTTCTATCAGAGAAGGATATCTGCGATTCGATACCGATTTGGAATAACAAAGTACTAACAAAACACTACCTGGTCTTAATCAAAAGACCGGGCCTATTTTCATTTCACCCTACCAGAGCTCTCTGCTCAAGAGCTCATGAAAAATCATGCTGTAGGCCAGATATCTGGGCTGCTTGAATTGGCTATTTCACTATATAATCATTTGTTAAACAACGCTAAATATGAACGTAGGCACACCTTCCCCTCATAGTCCGCTAGATTATGTCTTAACAAGCCAGCCCAGTGAGCTCAAAATTTCTACGACCGGAAAAATAGTGCTGAAATTCAGCACTAAGGATTCAGGTGTACAATGTAAATATGTCGAACTAAGCCTGCCTTATGGGCCGATCTGGAGCAGTATTTTTGCAGATAAACCTACTGTAAAGCTTATACACAGCAGTGGCTGGCTACTGAACTCAAGCATACTGCAAAATGATCTGGGCAGTTCAATTATCATTAAACTGACAAATAATGGGCCTGGGCATTTTTTTCCAATCAAAGACTATGTTACTCTGGAAATTTACGGAACCATAAACCAGCAGCCGGGTCAAATCACATTTGATGTGAAAGATGATGCTGGAATTGGAAGCATTGCAAAGACAAACCATAGCACTACGCAAAGTGTGAACAAAGTTCCTGACCAATTCTATGTAGACAACCTCATTGCTGCCGATTCAAGTAGCCCAAATGTGCCAAAACTCGAATTTAAGAAAGGTAAAGACATACAGTTTTCATGGGAAGGCAATGCTACCAATTACCAACTCTACGCAGGTAATTCATCGAAAGCGATATTTGATGGTAAAAACACCACCTATAGCCTCACTGGAGGCATTTCACGCGACACTACCTTTTTACTCAAAGGCAGTTATAAAAATGGAGGGGCCGACTTAACTTCCTACAAAACCATTGCGCTGAATGTAAGCAATCCTTTACTGGAAAATGTGACCATTGGAGGCAAGGCATTAAAAATTGAAGCCCCTGCTGACTTCAGAAATGAACTAACAGTAAACCCGGCTAATACGAGCCTGCAAGACCTGATCGTTGAGGGCCCTTTGAACATTGGTGAGAATATGCAGGTACTGGGTGATACTGTATTCGGGAAAAAAGGAAACAAGAAACAAACAGATATCAAGGTTTACAATACACTGGACATCAAAGGTGAGCTAAGTGCTAAAAAAGCCAGTATCGAGGTTTTGGGGGGAAAAGAAGTGGTTTTCTCTACTAAAACGGCAAAAGTTAAAGACTGGGAAACAGCCTGGTTCGTCTTTAAAAAAACGATAAAAATCAATACCGACTCTATGCTAACCGCTAGCATAGACCACCAAAGAGATAAATACTTACCGGACTATAATCTACAAGCATTTGTAGAGTTGATCCATCAGAAAGAAGTCAAATATAAAACGGCCGCAATGGCCAAATATGACTCAAAAGGAAACATCTCCTGGGCTGTTCCGGGCTTTCTGAACGTACCTTTGGCAGCTAAAACTGAGTTGGAATGCTCTATAATATTAATGGTTGAGAATGAAAATCCTTCTTCATTTTTTTCTGTTGATTTGATCCTTCACCCTCTAGGACGTTCTAACAAATCTGACCAGGCATTTAAGGTGCTGGCAAGCCATGTAGAAACAGCACCGTTTGTGCCTCCTCATCTATCTGAATCTCCTCCAAATAACTCAACCTGAACAATTAGGCTGGTTGGCCCAGCTATTGGCTTTACGGAAGCCCGGTTAATGACTTGACACTATCTAATCAATATTTTTTTCAAAAAACACTCTTATTATGACCACGGAACCTACCTCTCTCCTCACCTACAAATTAACAAGTACACCCAACCCACTAAAGATAATCGAAGCAGGAAGCTTCAAAATAAATATCTCCCCACCAAAAGACTCTGACGGACTTAGTTGTAAGGATATCAAGTTCAAATTACCATACGGTGATGAGCCCAATGCCATTTTCCAGGATGAGCCCAAAGTCACACTTTCCTCAGGAACTAATTGGAAACTTGTGACCAGTCAGGTCATCAAGCCCAATCTCTCCACTCTGGAGGTTACCTTGAACAACAGGAACCCAGGACACATTATGCCTAATGACCTTACGATCGAGATTTCGGGTGACATCAATTCACAAACCGGCACGATAAACCTGGACGTATCGGATGACGCTACTAATGACCCTAACAAAGGAGGAGTGAAGAAAACGGTACTTAAAGTGACTAAAGTCACGAATGAATTTTTTGTCAACAACTTTGTAAGTGCCAGTCCGAATGCCCCTGGCAACCCAAAGACAGCGTTTAACAACAAAGAAAAGATACAGTTTAGCTGGGAGGGCAATGGCACCGGGTATAGCCTTTATCAGGGCGGCATTGCTAAACCCATTTATCAAGGCAGTGAGACTCAATTCACCCTGGGAGACGGTTTGACCAGAGATACCTCCTTCGTACTGCAAGCCACCAGCAATGCTACCGGCAATACCCAAACACTCTACCAATCCATCGGGATAACTATTGATAACCCTGACCTCACGCCCAAAAGCAGTGACATTTCGGGAGCAGAGGTTATCGGGGACGGTCTGAAAGTAGAGAATGGCAAAATAATTCTAAAGGGTGAAAGCTTGAGCGTAAATAGTCCTGCCAATTTTGATCACAATGTCACTATTAAAGGAAATCCTCGAACCCGCACAACGGTTGAAGATTTAATTAGCCAAGGGATACTCAAATCGAATCATACAGAAATTTCCGACTACCTCATTGTTGGTGGGCCAACCAAACTTCAGGGAGGCCTGAACATATCAGGAGGACATGAGACCCGCCTGAACACGACAACAGTAGCTCTATTTGGAGACCGATCTGTTCTGTTTACTTCTGAGAATATAATTTTCCCATCTAATGGCCCAACTGGTAGTCAAAGCTTCCCTATTCCCCCAAAAAAAGTCACCGCTAAAACGGATGGCCTGTTATTTATATCAACTGAGGTAACACATACTCCAGAAGGTCTACAGCCTTGTTATGCAAAAGTAACGATAGACGATGATGTTTACGAAACTGTAGCTTCGGGCTATGGATTCAAAGCAGACAGAAAGGAAAATATAACTGCGACACAAACATTCACGCTTCCCATAAAAAAAGGTGATGACTTCACTTACTCCGGAGGCATTCCTGTCTATTATTCAGATGGCCATTCTTTCATAAATGGCAGCATAAAGATCACCTGGTTCCCACTTGGCCTGGCTGCCCCAAGTGAGTCTATTGAAACTGATACTCACCATCAAAAAGTAATTGAAGATACTGAACTGTTGGTAGAAGAAATGGTCATTGATGAGGGCCCCGGACATGATGAGAAGATAGAGCTGCTTGTTGAAGCAATTCATAACATAAGTGACAGTACCGAATCGCGGCAGACCATGACTGATCTGTTGAAGGATATACTATAAGCCCCTTTCTGAAATTACAACCTACTCAAACTCGCTTTTCATTAAGACCCCTCAATATGTCAAACCCATCCACTCACCTGATAAATTACGAAGTGAGCACCCAACCCCGGCACCTGAAGGTTACAGAGGGGGCCGTAATCACCATTGCGGCCAAACCTTCGGTGCCTCTTTTTTGTAAACAAATCAAAGTCAGTATCCCCTATGGCAGCGGTCAGGGCAATTTGTTTGGTAACCAGCCTCAGGTTACCCTGATTAAACACAGTGGCTGGAGGCTGAGCACAGATTCGACATTTCATGTCATTGGCAGTGAGTTGACTCTGACCCTTAAAAATGAGAACCCGGGCTTTACGATGCCAAAGCCGCTGGTATTGGAAATTTCCGGCACCATCAATGATAACATTGGCCTGGCCAAAATCATGGTCACAGATGATGCGGGAAAAACGGCCCCTACTGCCCATAAAGAGAAAACTGAGTTGAACCTGGAAAAGGTCACCAATCAGTTTTTCGTCAAAAACTTCGTCACCAGCAGTTCTAATCAGTCCACAGACCTCAATACTGCCTTTAACAATCAGCAACCCATCTACTTTACCTGGGAGAGTAATGGCACTGCCTTTGACCTTTATCAATCGGGACTCCCAACACCTGTATATTCCGGCCCGGATACACACTTTGAATTAAAGGCTGGTATTCATGAAAACACCACATTCGTGCTACGCAGCACAGACCATAATCAGGGAATAACCCAAACCCTGACCAGCGCTTTGACCCTAATTGTCAATAACCCTGACCTTTCACCAAGGACTAGTGCTGTACATGAGGTCTTTGAAGCCTATTCCAAACTACACGTCCGTGCTAAGGGCGTTACCATCGATGGTCCTGCTCTCAATGTAACAGCCCCTGCCACTTTCAGCAAAAATGTAACAGTGCAGTCAGAAGCAGGGAAGCCGTCATTCACCCTCACGCAGGTAGAAAACCTGCTTGCCAAAGGAGCTTTTGGGCTGTATGGGGAAGCGACTATTGGCCAAAACCTATTGGTAAATCGAGATACTACGCTAGGCGAGCCTAAAACGAAAGCAAGTAATACGGTTACCATCAACGGCAATGCCAGTATTTCCGGGTCGCTTACCGCCAATACAGGCCCTATTTCCATATTCGGAACAGAGGAAACGCTATTTAACTCAAGTCAAATCCATGACAATCCAAACTTCAGTCCGGTCGTTTTGTACAACATCCCTCTGCATACATACGCAATCAAGACCGATGGTTTTCTGTCAATCAACATTGTGAATCCACCTGACATTAAAAGCGTTGCTCAAGACTTTTCATGGCAGGCCTCAGTACAGATATCTGCAGGAAAGAAGACCTTTCAAACAGCCTCTTTCGCTAACTTTATTAGTGAAGGCCTGATTGCCAATTTGCCGGGAAATCTGACAGTCCCTCTCAAAAAAGGCGAGAATTTCACCTTTAGCGGTGTACAACTGATAATGCGAGACAATCCACAATTCTTCAATACAATTAACATTGCCTGGATACCCTTGGGATCTCAAACTGCAGGAGAAAGCACTATTGAACTGATAGAAAAAGGTGTGGAAACTGAACCCCAAAGCCACCATAGTCCGGAGGCCTTTCAACAAGAGCGGGCTGACAGCAAAGAGACGAAGATTGATTTACTGGTAGAAGCGCTTGAAAATCTTCAAAGCGGCTCCGGCTCCCGAGAAACGCTCAAACAAATTCTTAACTCACTATTATGACAACCTTACTTGATTACCAACTTTTATCATCACCAGAGGCTCTGGAAACCGGAGCAACCAGTACACTATACATCTTAATCAAGGCCCCACAGGGCCAAACCGTACTTTGCAGTAGTGTATTGGTGACCGTTCCTTATGGCAACACTGTAAATGCCCTGTTCCAATCTACCCCGACTGCCAAAATTGATCAGGGCCAAGGGTGGCAATTGATAGGATCAAATGCCCCACACCCAGACAAGGCAGTGTTTTCATTGAACAATACCAACCCAGGGTCTAAAGTAGATGGAGTGATTATGCTTAAAATCCAGGGCCAAATACAAAATCAAATGGGCTTAGCAAGTATTGACATTTCCGAAAAATCAGAGAATACAGCTGCACCAGGCACCCCTTCATTTACTGTAAAAAACACGACCATAAGCGCATATAAATCTGCCTCCCCCCTGTTTCTTTCCAACTTTATGGCTTCTGACCCCCAGCAGCCACTCGTACCTAAAACAGACTATGAAAATGGGCAACAACTACAGCTGAATTGGGACAGTAATGCAAGTCATTTCGAGGTGTATCAGGGAGGTGATGATAAACCATTGTATTCTGGTGAAGCAAGCCAGTTCACTACTTCTCTGACCAGGGCCACCACCTTTACCTTAAAAGCACGTAGCGAGGGTAATGAGGCAGTCCTCTATCGTACGCTTAGCATATTCGTCACCAACCCTGACCTTACACCCAAAACCTTAAAATCAGTAGATGGCGCTAGCCCAGTTGCGCCTCAGAATCTAAACCCAGGCGATGTGAGCGTTGCCGGTAAATTGGCGGTAACGCATCAGGTGTCTGGAGTGGGAATTTGCCCGCTTGGTACCGTCATCATGTATCATGGAGACATGGCACAGTTTGATACTTTGGGTGCCGGAACACCCGGTACTACTGTTGAAGGTTGGCAAGTATGCAATGGCAACAATAACAGCCCCGACCTTCGCGATAGGTTTATTGTTGGAGCAGGCACCACCTATGCTCTCAATGGGCAAGGAGGCGAAGATACTACCCAACTTACCATTGATAATTTGCCCACTCATGACCATGGAGGAAAAACCTCCACCAACCCCACTGGTGTACATTTAGGACATGTCTGTTCATCGGTTGATGGTGGAACATCATATGGCTATCTGTATGTGGAAAAGGGTAACAACGCACCCGGAGCCAAAAACAAGCCACATCAAATTCCCCGTTGGCCAGATTTTCCGGTTTTCGATTCTATTCAAGACCCTCATCACCACCATAACATCACCGCTGTAGGGAAGTCTCAGCCCTTTACCAACCTTCCTCCATACTATGCACTCTATTACCTGATCAAAATTTCTTAAACAAATAAACCCATGTATCGAGTCGTGTAAAGAGATTTACACCTCGATAACATGCCTTAGGCTGTGAAGAGTAATACTCCCCTCTTTAACCCGGATGAAGCAATAGAAATCGTAGTGAGGACTTAAGTCACAATAAATCAGGAAGTTTGGTCTTGCAGCCATAGCACCGCTATGGTGAAAGGCAAAACGAAGTGAAACGACTGATTTGAAGTGAGTTAAGTACGGAATAGAAAGTCTATTGCATGATCCGGGTTTAACCCAAAACACATAAGTGATAAGGCCTTTGTTTATCGATGAGTCCGGCAGCAGCCTCATCAACGCTGGAGGTTGGACGCGTATGCAGTCGATGTCTGACAAAAAGATCAATACAACTCACAATTCTTAAAACACTTGTGGGAAGCAAGTGACATCTACTTAAATTACATGAAGTCACCTTATCCCTCTTTCTTCAGCTGCAAACGGCCCTGTCCAATCAACCCTAAACTCTATCATGAGCTCTCCCTTACTACAATACAAAATCAGCACTTCTCCTTCTCCCCTTCAGACCGGGGTCAGTGGGCAGATCACCCTTCATATAAGCCCACCAGCCGCAGCTGTCCTCTGCCAAAAAATTAACGTTACCCTTACTTTCGGCACTGGTCCGGGTACTATTTTCGTAGACAAGCCCTCCGCGAGCAATGTCAACCCTGCCAATTCAGACTGGCAGCTCAATACCCCAATCGTAAAAGGTGCGGTGAGCACGCAGACGATAACACTCAATAATAACAACCCGGGTTATGTTGTCAAAGCACCCATCAGTTTCACCTTAACAGGCAAAGTCAATGCCTCTCCCACTTCTGGTCAACTTCATATTACGGAAGACTCAACTCCGAATAACGCAAAGCCCACTTTCAGTCCTAAAAGTATGTCCCTATCCATTCCAAATACTACCGCTCCTTCACTGAGCATCACCTCCTTTGTTGCCAACAATACTGCTTCTCCCCTCATCCCCGCCACCGATTTTACCAATACCGAGGCCTTCACTTTATCATGGAATGCCACCAATGCCAGCAGTTATCAGCTCTTTCAGAGCAATATTGCTACCCCCATTTATACCGGAACGAAGACCAACTTTAGTGTTAAAGGTGTAGCCAGAGACACCACTTTTATACTGATAGCCACTGACAACAGCTCAGGGAAAAATGACACGGTAGCCCAGTCACTGACCATTACGGTGAGTAATCCTGTCCTGACCAGTGCTACTATAACCAACCTGGTTGCAGGAAATACGGCTGTGACAAAAGCTCATGTGAATAAGATGACCGTGGATGGCATGGCAAGCTTTAAGGGGCCACTGACAGCCGCTGGTACAGCGACCGTTACAGGACTATCTACGCTCAACGGAGGACTGACGGCAAATGGGCCAACCACCATTGGAGGCCCGGCTACCATCAACTCAGGCCTTACTGTAAAGGGGGATCTTTCAACAAATCAAAAATCCAAAATTTTATTTACTCAGACTAAAGGAGCGCAAACGACACTTAATTATCGTGTAAATAGCGATGGGTTTTTCATTATTGAGTTAGATGCAGCTGCTTTGAATATTTATCAAATGAGTCAATTTTATATTAATATCCAATACCCCGGAGAACCTGCTCCTCTTATTTTTAACCTTTATTGTAAGGGTGGTCAAGGTTACAGAAGCAAAACCATTCCTGTATGCAAAGGAACTGCAATTGCTTGTAATGTGCATTGTTTTGGTGTCCCCTGTAGCTTCTCATGGATTGGTGGAACAGCACCAACCCCAATCGCTGCTTCCAGTTTGGAAAACACTGTGCTCCCCTCTGAAGTAGAAGCTTTCCAAAAACAAATGGAAGACTTGAATGCAGCAGCAACCAGAAAAGAAGCTTATGCCAGAAGTTTTATAGAAGAGCTGCAAATACAATTTGGTAAAGAGCTGAATCAGGAGGCACAAGATCTGCTTACTACCAAATTACTAAATGTGGAACGCGGTGAATGAGGAAATGGGAAGACGAAGAGCAATTTAATTCTTTGGAGTCCCTCGCCTATTGAATCGCAACACTGCGTCCTTTTCTGCAAATCAAAACCCCAAACTTGGAATTACCTTGTTTCAGCTATCTAAATCTTATCCTTGTCTATTTGATCACGGTAGACAGAAATTCAGTTTGATGTTTCCAGTAATCGCCAACTCTCTGACCGTCCACTCTCAATCCGTGATTGGCACCTGGGTATAGCTGGTATTGAAATGGCTTTCCTTCCTGCTTCAATTCATCAAGTATAGCCACAGTCTCCGGAATGGGAATGCTCTCATCTTTCTCCCCCAGCAGCCAGAGAGCCGGAATATCCAGTTGCTCTAAATAAGGCCTGGGGTCGAATCCAAAGGGGCCTCGTTCGGCAAGTTTGGCAGAAATCTCTTTTTGGGTAAGGCCAGTATCCGTAGTTCTGTCACCAGTTAGCTGGCTATAAACGTTCTCCTCACCAACCGTAACGGTGGGCCCAGAGATCAAAATCATAAAGCTGGTCTCTGGCTGTATTGAGGCCACAACGGGCAGTATCCAGCCTGCCTGACTCACTCCCCAGAGTCCTATCTGCTCATGATTGATGTCAGGCCTATCTTTGAGGTAATCCATCCCGGCAGAAATGTCTTTAGCCAGCAGGTTCAGGTTGCCTTCACTTGCATTGTTTCGCTGTTCATAAGTACCTCCTGAGCCTCCAACCCCACGTTTGTCATGAGTGAGTACAGCAAAACCCTTTTGCGCATAAAATTCAGCCATTGTACTCAAAAACTCTTTCCTGGACTTACCTGAACCATGGCCGGTAACGATGGCCGGATGTGGTCCCGGACCAGGTGGCAACCATAGCTCTGCGGCAATGGTTACTCCTTCACTTTCGTAATTCAGCTGGGTTTTGCTATATGCCTCTTCAGCCTTTTGTTGAGCATTGGAGGTTTTTGAACAAGAAGTCAGAAATGAAAGGCAAAAAACGGCACAGGCAACTTGCAAAGGGATTTTCATGAGGTCAGGCTAGGTTTCCATAATGACAGCAGACTAGCTTAAAAGTTGCCTCAGTCATGTCATGAATTCACAAATCTCTTAAAGGCTAGTCAACACTCAGCGCCTCTTTGCGTCCTTTGCGGTTAAGTGATTTTCAAATCCCCACTCCAAAAACTCAGGAAACACCTCACTCCAGGTATCAAAGTTATGCTCCCCTCCTTCAATTTCTGAATAGTGTACATCCTTGTCGGTGTAGCCCTTAGCCTTGAGTACATTGATTAGATCAACCGTATCGTCAATGGCATCGATGACGCCATTCTTATTACGATCGCTTTTTTCATCTTTGGTACCGGCCTGAAACCAGAACTTCATGCCCGGCTTGAAACGACCTGCGCCTATGAGGTAGTGCATAATGCGGTCGGCATCGGGGTAACGGTCGTCTGGTTGGCTGCTGCGCCACCAGAAAGAGCCAGAGAAGACGCCTACTTTAGAAAAGGCCTCAGGGTGCCCCCATACCATGTCGATAGCACTGAGTCCGCCCAATGAGAAACCAGCAGTCGCAGAGGTTCGTGGGTCGATAAAGAAACCATAATGCTTGCGCAGGTAAGGCAGTAGCTTGTGGAGAATGAAATTGGCATAAGTGCGCGCCTTCCAGCCACGGCCGGCATAGTCTGGCACACCAGAAGTACCATACTCATTCAGTCGGTCACCAGCATGCACACCTACCACAATAAGGTCTCTGCCTTTGGGCTTTTCAAAGCGCTCGGTCAATGTGTCTACTAGCTTCAATTGTTCCCAATCCTGACCATCGTTGAGCAGCAGACTTTGGTAGCTTTTGAGCCCATCAAAATCGGCAGGTAAAAACAGGTCAACCTGCACCTTTCTCTTCAGTCTTTTGGAGCGTACAATGAGCCTGTGAATGGTCAAAAATTCATTGACCCGCTCGGTGCTTTTTGACTTAACAAAAGGCTTCGGAAATAGTAATGCAAAATCTGCCAGTGACATGGCCGCAAATGTATAATTTTCAATCGGTTACGAAAAATTCTTTTGTGCAAACGAATGCAGAAACCATCGCAAACGTGTGCAATGAAATTTTCATCGTTTTTTCCGAACAATGTTTTGTATGACTCATTCAAATTTCTACTTTCGCGCTCGAATTTGGATTCTGACAATTTAACCAAATAAAATTTTGAAGGAGCAATATCAAAAATGGTACTCACCAACACTCAGTAAAGACATTGAAATGATGGTGTATGGACATGCCGGATATCCGGTGATTGTCTTCCCCTCAACCATGGGCAGGTACTATGAAAGTAAGGACTTCAAATTGATTGAATCGGCACAGTGGTTTTTGGACCAGGGACTGATCCAAATCTATGCTATAGACAGTGTAGATAAAGACAGCTGGTATAACAAAGGCATACACCCTGCCGATAGGGTTAAGAATCATATCTGGTACGACAAATTCATCATGGAGGAAATTGTCAATTCTATTCGTCACGAAAAGGGAATTGGCAAAGTGTGTGTAGCGGGTGCAAGCTTTGGCGGCTTTCATGCAGCCAATTTTGCTTTCAGACACCCTGAAGCGGTGAGCCATATGTTCAGCATGAGTGGGGCATTTAGTGTCGACTCATTTATGGACGGCTACCATGATGAAAATGTCTATTTCAATAATCCAGTAGACTATATGCCGGGTAATAACCACCCGGACCTGTGGCAAATGAAGATTGTGTTGGGAGTGGGTGAATGGGACATTTGTCTGGATGCCAATAATCAAATGCATGAGATTTTAAAATCGAAGGGCATTGAGCATTGGTATGATTTAAGGAAATGGGCGGAGCATGACTGGCCTTTGTGGCGAGACATGTTCCCTCATTATCTATCGCTAATCTAAAGCCCTGTTGACAGCTCCGAAATCCCCGCACTTGGACAAGGGGCCTTGGAGATCGACACGGTAATTTGAACAAAGTAGTAATTAAGAACTCGCTCCAAGAGCCTCCTCACAAGGGAACCGAAAGGGGCCAAAATACACACACAATGAAGAAAATTGGAATTCTGTTCGGCCAGGAAGATACTTTCCCCTGGGCCTTCATTGACAGAGTCAATGAAAAGAACATTGCAGGCATTACAGCAGAAGCAGTAACCGTAGACATGGTGCAGCAGGCTGCCCCTACTGAGTACGCGGTCATCATCGACCGTATTTCTCAAGATGTACCCTTCTACAGAGCATATTTGAAAAACGCAGCCATTGCAGGAACTGCCGTGATCAACAACCCCTTCTGGTGGTCTGCTGATGAGAAGTTTTTCAACAATGCCCTGGCTGAGAAAATTGGTATCGCTGTTCCAAAAACAGTGATCCTCCCTACTCACGCTCGTCCAGACGATACTGATCACAACTCTTTCCGCAACATGGCTTTTCCATTGAGCTGGGATAAGATTTTTGATTACGTGAAATTCCCAGCATACATGAAACCACACGATGGTGGTGGCTGGAAAAGCGTTTATCGTGTTGAAAACCCAGACGATCTTTTTGCAAAGCATGCTGAAACCGAGCAATTGGTAATGATGCTTCAGGAAGAGATTCAGTTTACTGAGTACTTCCGTTGCTATGCATTGGGTGGCGATAACATCCATATCATGCAATACGAGCCTCGCAACCCACACCACCTGCGCTATGTGAAAGATGCGCCTCCGGTAGCTGCCAAGCTGTTGAAAGAAGTGGAAGAAGGTTGTATCAGGCTGAACAAAGCTTTGGGTTACGACTTCAACACCGTTGAATTTGCCGTGAGAGATGGTGTGCCTTATGCCATTGACTTCTGCAACCCTGCCCCTGATGCCGACATCAATTCTGTAGGTCAGGAAAACTTCGACTGGATTGTTGAAAATGCTGCCAGCCTGGCCATTGAGCGTGCTCAGGCGCATAAAGAAGGTCAGATGAACCTGACCTGGGGTAGCTTTGTAAACGACCAGATTGCTCCTGCAAAACCAGCTACTAAGAAGCCGGCTACACGTAAGCCTGCCGCTAAGAAAGCGACTCCTGCTAAAAAGAGCGCTACTACCAAAAAAACGACTCCTGCTAAGAAGACTACAAAGAAGTCATAATTAGCCACCTAATATTTGCATAAAGTAGCACCTGGGTTATCTTAGGTGCTACATTTCACTTTTTCAACAGTAACCACATGCAATTTACTTTAGGAATAGAAGAAGAATATCAGGTAATAGATCCAAAAACACGTGAGTTAGTTTCTCACGAGCAGAAGATCATTCAGGAAGCAGAAAAGGTGATGGCCAACCAGGCCACCCCCGAAATGCACGAGGCCATGGTAGAGGTAGGTACCAAAATTTGTACCGACATAGCCGATGCCCGCAAGCAGGTGAGTTTTCTGAGAAAGAGCATTACCGACATTGCCGATGGACTGGGCTTCAAAATTGGCGCAGCCGGCACGCACCCTTTTTCTATGTGGGCCAACCAGCCCATTACTCCTAAAGACCGTTACCTTACCCTTATCAACGAGCTGCAGGATACTGCCAGGGGCAATTTGATTTTTGGCCTGCATGTCCATGTAGGTATCGAAGACAAAGCCATGGCATTGCATGTGCAAAACTCACTGAGGTACTTCCTACCCCATGTGTTTGCACTTTCTACCAACTCCCCTTTCTGGGAAGGTCGCAATACAGGGTTTAAGTCGTTTAGACCCATGGTATTCAACAAATTCCCGAGAACTGGCATTCCTGATTACTTCGAGAGCATTTCTGAATACAACGACTTTATAGACCTGCTCATAAAAACCGGTTGTATCGATGAAGCCACCAAAATATGGTGGGACATTCGCATTCATCCAAAATTCCCTACCATAGAGATTCGCATTTGCGACATTCCATTGACGGTAGACGAAACCATTGCCATTGCTGCCATGATTCAGGCTCTGTGTGCAAAGCTGGTAAAGCTGCGACAAAACAACATGAATTACATGAGCTACAAGCGCTCACTCATTACTGAGAACAAGTGGCGCGCTTCTCGCTACGGCATTGAAGGCAAACTCATCGACTTTGGCAGAGAGGCCGAATTACCGGTAAGAGACTTGTTTCAGGAGCTGCTAGACTTTGTTGACGATGTGGTAGACGATTTGGGTTCGAGAGAAGAACTAGAAAAAGTAATGGATATCCTGGACAAAGGCACTGGCGCTGACAGACAACTGCAAGTGTACAAGGAAACAGGAGACACCAAGAAAGTGGTAGACTACATCATTGAAGAGACTGTAAAGGGGCTCTAGTAGCAATAGAATAGTTGACCAGGCATAGTGAGAGATAGGAATATGAAGGGCTTGAAAGGCCAATGAGAATGCAGAAAGAATTGAGGCTTGCGATACTAGACATGAACAACGATGTACCCAATCAGGGCATGCGTTGTATCCGCGAAATTGTGTCCAAATACGAAGACCAACTCGATTGGGATGAGTTTGATGTAAGGGCCAAAAACGAGGTTCCTGACTTGGGTTACGACCTATACATCTGCAGTGGAGGCCCAGGCAGTCCGCTGGATGGTGGCGAGTGGAAAGACCGCTTCTTCCAACTAATGGATACCGCCTGGAAGCACAATCAAGAGGCGGAAGACAAGAAATTCTTCTTCTTCATTTGCCACTCTTTTCAAATGGCATGTGAGCATTTTGAGCTGGGCGAATTGGCACCGAGAAAGAGTACCTCATTTGGCGTACTTCCTGTACACCATACACCAGAAGGAATGAAAGATGCTGTATTTAGCAGCCTCCCCGACCCTTTTCATGCAGTCGATTCTCGCGACTGGCAGCTGATTCAACCCAACCTGGAAGTATTTGCAGAGCATGGTGCTCAGATACTCAGTCTGGAAAAAATCAGAACCCATGTAGAGCTGGAAAGGGCCATCATGGCGGTGCGCTTCTCAGAAGAATTTGTGGGCACACAATTTCACCCCGAGGCTGACCCCATTGGCATGAAAAAACACTTCTCAAAGCAGGAGAATCGCGACAAAGTGATTAAAAACTTTGGCGAAGAAAAATACAAGGACATGATGGAGCACCTGGACGACCCCGACAAGATCGCCCTGACCTACAGCACCATACTACCCACATTTATAGAGTCTTCCATACAAAAACTGAACGAGCGACTGGTCGCTAGCTGACATGATCAAGCCCTACCGAGCTGCCTTCAACAAGCACTTTACCGAAGAAAAGTACCAGGCCTTTCTGGACGACATTGCTGCTGAGTTTGACTACCAGCCAAAATTCCGCATAGCCGAAACTCCAGTATTCATTCCTAAGCTTTTGAAAGAACGACTGCTGGAAGCTTGCGAAGACATCAACAAAATACTGTTGCAACCTGACTTCAAGCAACTGACCAAGGATGCCATTAAGCACCCCATGCTTTCGGTACCCAAGGAAGATTACAACTCGCGCTTTATCCAGATGGACTTTGGCATATGTAAAGACGAAAACGGAGACCCAACACCTCAGCTCATAGAGCTACAAGGATTCCCATCACTCTACTTTTTCCAGGACTTGCTCACGCGAAAGTTCATCAAGCATTACGACATACCCAATCGCTTTTCCACCCACCTCAATGGCGTAAAGCGTGATGCCTATATCAACATGCTGCGCGAAGAGATTGTGGGAGACTGTGAGCCCAAAAATGTAGTATTACTGGAAATAGAGCCAGAAAAACAGACCACCTACATCGATTTTCTGGCAGCCGAAAGGGCCCTGGGCATCAAAGTGCTATGCGTAAGCGAAATCATCAAAAAAGGACGCGAGCTCTACTACTATGATGGATATAAGAATGTGCGCATCCAACGCATCTACAACCGAGTGATATTTGATGAGTTAGACACACGGGAAGACCTCGAAACACAATTCAAATTTGACGATGATGTAGACGTAGACTGGGTGGGTCACCCCAACTGGTTTTTCCGAATCAGCAAGTATACCATGCCCCTGCTCAAGAGCAAGTATGTGCCAAAATGCTACTATCTCGATCAGCTGAAGGAATACCCTGAAGACCTGGAAAACTACGTCCTGAAGCCGTTATACAGCTTTGCAGGTGCAGGTGTGAAACTCAACATTACCAAAGCAGACCTGGATGCCATAGAGCAGAAAGACAACTTTATACTGCAGGAGAAGGTGAACTATGTACCCATTGTGGATACGCTGGACGAACCCGCCAAATGCGAAATACGCATGATGTGCCTTTGGAATAAAGAGAAAGGCACTGCCCAAGTTGTCAACAACCTGGCACGCCTCAGCAAAGGTGAAATGATTGGCGTGCGCTACAACAAAGACAGAACCTGGGTTGGCGGCAGTGTGGGCTTCTTCGAAGACGAAGAGTACTAGAAGCATACCGATTTGCGAGGACGAAAGACGAAGCAATCTCACGGTTGTACCACAAAGTTGCGCAAAGAACCGCAGAGAGCGCAAAGGAACTTTTCATACCGCCAGGATAGACTATTAAGCACAAAGAGAAAGCGTCATTTCAAGTGTAGCGAAGCAATCTCCCGGTTATACCGCAGAGTTACGCAAAGAACCGCAGAGAGCACAGAGAGCACGGAGGGATTTGTCAGACCGCAGAATTATCGCAGGTTCTCCGATTAATCAGCGATTAAGGCGGGACCTGTGACGATTATTAGCCTTAGGACTATTATCCCTCGGAGTTATCCGAAGGAAACTCTGAGGAGAAGCAACATCAGAGTCCTCTTCGAGTGACTCCGATGGAGAATATAATGACAGGATTGCTTCACTGCACTCGCAAATCGATTAGCTACTTTCCCAGGTTCTCCGATTTACCCGCCCATAAAGACGAATCTGTGGGCATCAGGACTCTGTCTGTCCTGCCTTCAATGCAGATGACTGTCCCCCACCTACAAACATAAAATCAGTCAGGTCTGGCGGTAGTTTAGAAAACAGTTCTTTGGGACTTTGTCCCGTGATTTTGCGGCAGGTTTTCACGAAGTGCGATTGGTCATAATAACCTACGCCCAGCACTTCCAGTAAATTACCATGTTCGTATCGACCACTGTTTCTTACACGTTTTACTGCTGTTTGAAACTTCACCAGGTCCTGATACATTTTAATGGTCAGCCCTGTGGTCAGCTTAAACCTCCGCTCCAATGTTTTGAGACTAACGCCAAGTGACTTGCCAAAGGCAAGCATAGAAGGCTCCTCTCCTATGGTGTCTTCTATGTATTGAATGGTCCGGGTCACAAGTCCTTCCGAATCGGTGTCAGCACCTAAAAGGTGAGTACACAGAAAATCATCCAGCAATGACAGCCAGGCCTCATTGTCAGTACTAAGTTGCAAATCAGCCAATAAGTCAAATGAAGCCTTCTCTCCAAATAATGCTGGCCAGCTTTGAAACTGACTCAAGTCGGTGTTTTCTAAAACAGGCCTTGTCAATACATGTGGGTAAAACTTGATATTGATCATGACCGCCCCCTTACTTATACGCAGTTTATGTGCCCCGTCTCTGGTCAATGGAAAAACAGACATTGCAGGAAGCGACTGAAAACCTTTCTCATCCTTGGCTTCAAATTTTCCCTGGAGCAAAATGCACATGTCCATGCGACCATTGGCAATGGTGCTGCCGGTTACTTCATCTTGAAAATGTATGAGTCTGTAGTAATCAACATAGCCCCTCAGCAGCGGAGAATGGGGCAATCGAATTTGGCTTTTGATCGACATATCGAGAACAGCGCTGTCCGGATTTTACAATTATTTATGAGGCAAAGTAGCCTTATTGCAAGAAAGGTCTAATTCATGAAAGTCACTATCGCGCTTACACTTTTGCTGTTGTTCTCTTCACTTAGCTCGCTGGCACAGCAACACCCCTATGGCCGAAACTCAGATGTGGGCAAAAAAGCCAAGGTCAATGGCATTGACCTGTACTATGAGGTATATGGTGAAGGACAACCCATGCTGATTCTTCATGGAAATGGTGGCTATAGCGGGGCTCGTGCCAACATCATGGACGACCTGATATCCAGGTACAAAGTAATTGCTGTAGACCATCGCTGTCACGGACAAAGCGGCTGTACAGATGCACTCAATTACAAGCTCATGGCCAGCGACATCAATTCTTTATTAGATCAGCTCAAAGTAGATTCGGCCCTGGTTTATGGCCATAGCGATGGTGGCATCATAGGTTTAATCATGGGTTTTGAATATCCTGCCAAAGTGAAAAAACTGGTGGTAAGTGGTGCCAACATTCAGCGTGACAGCACGGCTTTGGAGCCACTGTTGGTACGGGTAATGCAGCAGTACAAAACGATACAAGACCAAACCATGCGAAAGCACATAAAACTGATGGTAGAGCACCCAGATATCGATTTTACAGCCCTAGGAGGCATCACAGCCCCTACCCTGATCATTTCTGGAGACCGTGATGCAGTGAGACTTTCGCATACTTTAAAGATCTTCGAGAGCATTCCCAATGCCAACCTAAGTGTTGTCCCTGCCACTACGCACTTTATAGGCAGCGAGCGTCCTCAGCTTTTAGTAGAGCTAATGACAACTTTCTTCGACAAACCCTTCCAAAAGCCTTCAACTATTGAATGGGCCAAAAAAGTGGCCGAGCAGATTATGCCAGGTGTAAAATACTAATTTCGAATAGCTTTTTAATGTGAAAACTAGTTTATGGGCCCTCAAAATCTTTATTCAAAACGATCATCAGTATTAAAGACCAGGCTCGATAAAGTAGGGAAAATGGTTATGATTGCTCCGACCACTGTAATGAAGGCATCAAAATCTCTGAAGAAATCCGGCTCACTAAGTGCCACAAATATCAAGGCAGCCAATACCATTATATAAATAACAATACTGAGTGATGCCCATGTACTCTGTTTACCAATATCTTTTTCTATTTGTTTACCGTAATTTTTGGCGATACTGTTAAGAATAAAACTTCTGAATGAACGGGTAAATATGATAAGCCGACTGCGGTCTTTCCACTTCAACAATCCTTTGTAAAGTAAGTTTTTAATGGCCCTGACGCTCTTTATATTTAGGAACCCATCAATTGATATATCGTACAAAACGTACTTTTCTCTATCAGTAAGTGTGCTCCATAGGTAATTATAATATGAATACAATAAACCCTCGTTTTCAATGGTTTTGATTTCTTTTTCAAGCAGATTCTTCTCATCCAAAACCTCATTGGGCTTATGTAGTGCAATTTCATCGGTCATGACACTTCGAAGCTCATCTGTTCCACCATTCTTCATGTGGTTAAAACCAAGTACACATTGGGGTACTGTGGCTAAAAGGCGCTGGAGTTCATGTACAAAACGAATTTCTTCTTTTTCATAAAACAGTTGACTTAAGTATTTAAGGATGTAGCTTGGGTAATAGTGAGAGATGATAACCGTGTGAATACCATATTTCTCATTGTTCAACATGGTCTTTACAAGCCTCACCGCCTCATCTTCAGACATTGAAATCTTTAGCCAATGCGTATCGACAGCTTTGGGCATAGGCGCTGAATTGTAGTCTAAAAGCCAGTTGGAGTTTTTATTCAATGATTTATTGCCTTCTAAAAGCCAAGTGAGGTCCTCATCAAGGTAGACCTCATTATTCTGTTTAGTAGATGGAGTCACTATTAGGTAAGTACACCAGTTAGGCCTATTTAGGCTAATCATTTCACGGGCATGATCAATCAACTCTTCATTCTTGATTTCACCGAACTTAAACCCAAATAGTGACTTGATAACCACTCCAACAAGGAACCATAGTGCAAGCAGAAAGATAATAGTGGCAGGAAATACAATCCATAGGATCAGATTATCAAGAGGCTTACTGCTAAACGGGGCATATAGATGCGTGTACTGATAATTCTCCAAACCCGCCATTTGAGCTAAAGGCTGGACAATCTTGTTTTGAAGTGTAAACCTAAGTGGATGATCAACTTCTGTTGACCAGGCCAATGGAATACCATCATGCGATTTTGCAAAAAAGGAGGCTCTATGACTAGAACCAGTTCCCAATAACGGCCTTATTGCCTTTCTGAATTTTGTTTCAACAGATTCTTCATTCTCTGGAAAATGGTCATATACCTCGTTACTTACTTTCCATTCTTCCCCTTCATTGGCTTCATCCCGTATTACTTTTACATAGTCTCCATTCTCAAACTTTGATTGAAAAAATAGTTTGTCCTGGGCTGGCTTTATATATTCAAACTTCTCGTCTTCTTTACTAAAGTCTTCAAGCAGGGTATTTAGTTTTTGTTCATGGCTCTTAATATAGCTGTGCATTTCCTGTTTATGCCAAAGAATGGACTCTTCTGAATTGGCCTGAAAGAAAATTAAGACAACTGGAATTAAAAATGAGGAAACGATCCAGGTAAACATACACGTCTTGTACAAAGACACGAAGGCTCTGGAATTCCGCCAAAGATTTTTGAACGATGACTTATCCTTATATTCACCAACCTCATGGGTAATCCTTTCTGCGACTGTCCGGTTGGCAACCAACCAGATATAACTGAATCGAAAACCTTTCAAGAATTGAAATAACCTACGATTCAACTCTGTAACCAGTGGCCCGGTATTTTGGCCCGTAATCATCCGCAAGATCAGTGTTAGTGCAAAAAGACAGATCAGAAGCAGACCTACTTCAAGTTTGGCCTCAAATAGATAGGCCATCAACAACGAAATCAAAACAAAAATGATCAGGTTTACGCGAAAGGCTTCCTTCCTTTCTCTATCCAACACACAGTACAAAAAGATAAAGTTGAATGCCGGAATGAGTATTAATATGGCATATGATTTTGGGAATAATGGCTTCTCACTTAGTGCTACAAGTAGCAATGGAATAGTTGTAAGTGACAGAAAGATAATTAAGAATACATAACGCAATGCGTATTGCTCGTTTGGTCTTAACCAATTAAAAACCAGAGGTCTGATTTTGGATAATGTGTTGTGTCTACGGTTGATAGCTCCGGTAAGCCACATTAAAAAAACGACAAATACCACAGACATTAAGAAAAAGGTAAGGGTGGTACTCATTACCTCTGAAATGTATATCCGTGTTTGCTCTTGTGGGTAGTAAGTAATCAGGGTCAATGGTAGACTATCAATGGGTTTAGCATTAACGTATACCCTTTGCCCCCAATAGCTTGTAACAAAGGTAGAAGGCTGATAAAGCTCAATGTGTGCATTTAATTTTATCCTGTCATTTGCATCGATTTCTTCAAAGAAGTTCTCATTGTTATTCCGTTTTTCCAGAGAATGAAAAAGTACTTTCCCATCATTGTTAATGATTGCAAACTGAAAGTCCTGTGGTAGGATAGTGTTGAAAATTGAACTCATAGTGGCACTCATCGCCAGTACTCTTTTAGCATTTTTTTGTTCCTGAGAAGCAGCCGACCACATACTTAAAACAGCCTCCCTTTTACCCGTATACCAAGATACTACTGACTCCAAATAAATGTCACGGTCATTAAAGTCCCAAAGCTTCTGTGCGGTTACATTTTTAAAATATTCCCGCGACCCCAATTCCAAATATTTATGCTTGACGGGTACCGGATATTGAATGATCTGGCTTCCATTATTTAACGAATCACTATCCCCAGGCCTAATTATTTTCACCCGAACTGAATCGTCTTTAGACGCTGGTTTCTCTGCAACGTACAAGAGGGTAGCTTCATTTAAACCATAATAGTATGGTTGACGGGAAAACTGCGTATCAGAACCTTTAGCGGTACGGTACCACTGTGTAGTTTTTCTACTGAGTACCTCTTTTACAATTAAATTTTTAGAGGCGTCTACCTCAATCATCTCCTCAAAAATATTGTCAAGTGCGCTAAGTTCTGAAATCATGGAACGCAACTCACCGGTAAACTGATTTTCAATTGCCTGATTCAGGTCCTGTAAGTCTTCTTTTACTTTCACATAATGCCGGTCACTATAGAGAAAAAGTGCCATTATGACCGTTGCAATCAAGGGCACTCCTATGATTATGGATAACAACGACAACAGAGCATCTTTCGCTTTTATGAGCTCAACTTCTCCTACAAAAAGTAGCTTGAGAATGGGCAGACAAGCCAATACAATAAAAATGATGATGGTCAGAATGATTACAATCCAAATGTCGGTTTGGGTAATTTCCTTTTGAAATGAGGACTTAGACACAAAACCAATAATGGTCCAGCGTTCGTTAATATCGGCCGTTCTTAGATGAAGTTCCTGGCGTTGTAGGGAGTCTAATTTGCCTTTCTTAGCTTTATTAATGATTATCTTCTCAGCCTTTGAGAAATCAAAAGCGTGCGTATAGTAACGAGAATCCTTCCCAGCAATCTCAACCTTTCCAATGGTGGGTAAATTCAAGCCATAAGCAATACTATCCAGGTTTGTATTTCTAAGTCCGTTTTCCAAATTTTCATAAATCACCTCATCTTCATGAAGCACTACAAACTCTTCAAAAATGGCAGACGGGAGAATTGACTCGAATAAAACATCAAAAGGCAAGTACCTCATCTTGCCATCTTCAAGTTTAATCATCAACGATTTTTCAATAACGCCCGTCTCCTTAAGTCGGTCATTATTTGCCAATTGAGGTAATGAGTCCAACTCGTCATTTTGAATTTCAAGAAACTCAATGTAACGGTCTACCAAATTTTCACTTAAGGTCTGAAGGCTCCTGAACCGTTTTGTATCAAAAGCATGTTCTTTTTCCTTAACTACTAGGAAATAATAAAAACCGGCAAACATGGAAATCAGGAGTATACCAAAAATAAAGCCTCGGACTTTTGGATTCAATCCATCCTTGTTTACTCTTAGCAATGCTCCTCTTAATCTTAAGCGATTTTCTCTTTTAATACTCTTCATATTGGAATGGGTATGACCATTTAATATAATTATTAATAGCCATTATTACACATACCAAATCAACATCTATGAATTCATACTTATAGAAGCTATGAGTATTTGCTAATATTCGAATAGATCATTATTTATCGCGAAAAAGAGCTTTCAAAAAGGCGAAGCACCACTTCTAATTACAAGGGTGCATTTGTTAAATTTTATATTTATATATAGAGTATAAATGGTATTTTTTATTTAATTTAATCAACACTTTTTATCCCTGATTCACAGGGCTTACCTCAAAACACAAACAAAATTTACGGAATATGGCACAATATGCGAGTCGGAGAGACTACCTAAGGAAAAACCTAAAAATGAAGGCCTTTGCCGCCTTGGACAAGGCAACGGCAGACCAGGAAGACGTGATCAAGCATGCTGAAAAGCTCAAACCGGGCCAACTGAAGGGCAAGCATGTAGTCATCATTGGTTCTGGTGTGGGGGGCCTAACTACTGCTTACGAACTATTGGCGCAAAAATCGGGTGCTAAAGTTACCGTATTGGAAGCGCAAGGTCGAACGGGAGGCCGCTGCCTGAGCCTGCGTACTGGAGACACCCTCACCGAAGACAAAGATGCTCAATTGTTTGACTCTGAACCAGGGGAAACACAAGTTGTGCGTTTTAAACGCCCTACTGGCGATGCTGAACCTTACCTCAATGCAGGCCCGGGTCGTATTCCCAGCAGTCATAAGCGGCTGCTCGCCTACCTCAAAGAGTTCTCTGTAGACATTGAGGTTTATGTCATGAATTCTGAGTCAAACCTGGTGCAAAAAGGAGATGGTAAACCCATGGTGTATCGCAGAATGAACCATAATACCCGTGGTTGGGTAGCTCAGATGGTTTATGAAAACGCCAAAGATTTACTGAAGAGTACATTGACTAAAAAAGAACAAGGAGACGAAGAAAACCTGGATCAACTGGCGGATGACCTGCAAGATTTGATGGTGAGTTTTGGTGAGCTGGACAATGACGGAAAGTTCGTAGTAAGCACAGGGTCTGAAGGCTTTGAAGATGGAAAATCAAGAGCAGGCTATGATGTATTGCCTGGTGTTGATGTCGGTGAAATTGCCAAGAAACTAAAGCTCAACAAGCTATTGAAGTCAGAGTTCTGGAAAAACACCCGGTTCTTCCAGCCTTCCGATTTTCTTTGGCAGCCTACCCTATTTCAGCCCGTAGGTGGCATGGATCAGGTTCAACATGCTTTTTCACAACAGGTAGCTGCTTTGGGTGGAGACATTCATCTGAACAGTCCTGTGGGAAAAATAGATTGGGATGAAGACAAAAAACAGTATGTCATTTATGTGAAACAGGTAGGTACTGACGCTTTGAAAAAGTACACGGCAGATTATTGCGTATGTAACCTGGCCATGCCATTCCTGAAGAGGATTTTGTCTGAAAGGTTATTTAATCAAAGGTTGGATGACGATTTTAAAAATGCACTCAAAGCTGTGTATACTGCCCAATTCGATCCTGAAAGTGCACCTGGCTATGAACCAGACCCGGACGACCCAGACTATGTTCCACGCTTTTTGGCTGACACCACCAAGGTTGGCTGGCAAGCCGAACGTTCGCTATGGCAAGGCAGCCCTATCAAAAAAGACTTGTGTGTAGAAGATTCTGAAATTGGTGTAGTGCCCATTTTTGGTGGCATTTCCTGGACAGACAATGACATACAGCAGATTTGGTACCCTTCTACGGCCTATCAGGACCAGAAAGGTGTACTCACCGGTGCCTATAACTTCGATAGTATTGCCTCCAGATGGGGTAAGGAACCCGTTCAGGTAAGATTGGATTTGGCCAGGGATGATGCTGAAAAATTCGATAAGAAATTTGGCAAAGGCCTGGAAGAGGGGCTGGCAATTGCCTGGCAAAACATGCCCCACATTAAGGGCGGCTGGGCCTACTGGCAAGCTGTAGGTGATGCGGACTTTGCTACGGATCAGTTCAATGCCATAGCCCAGGGTTCGGGCATTGACGGAAATGGACCTATGAAGACTTTCTTTATTGTGGGCGATCAGATATCCTCTTTGCCTGGTTGGCAGGAAGGTGCCATTGCCTCGGCCATTAATGCCATTTCACTCATGGCCAAGCCAGGTATGAAAATCAAGCGCCTGGCCAGTTTGCCAGATACCAGATTGATGGTAGCGGGTGTGTAAGAGGGAGTAAATTCTCTAAAGAGATCGTCATTCCCGCGAAAGCGGGAATCTCTATAGATTACTCACAAACAGCCTTTAGGCAAGACTTTTATATTACCTTCCTCAGAGTCCCTTTGACACTTTCGCAAAGCCGCGATGTTTCAGGCGGTGACTCTGAGGGGTTCTTATTACAGGCTGACGCAATTATACATCCATCAGAGTTATCCGTAGGAAACTCTGATGACTTAATCTATCTATCAAAAAACCATACGCGAGAAATCTCGCATTTTTGTTAGCCATTGCCATTCCCAATACTTTTCCCCAATTTCCATTTAGAATAGAGTACACCCCTAATCCATAATGGAAGATCAGGAAAAACCCAGGTTAGCTCGCCTAACCGCCATTATCACTCAGCTTCAAACAAAGAGGGTGGTAACAGCCACCTACCTTGCTGAAAGACATGGCATTAGCGTGCGCACCATCTATCGAGACATTCGCACGCTGGAGCAATCGGGCATCCCCATCATTACTGAAGAAGGCAAGGGCTACTCCATTATGGAAGGCTACCACCTCCCTCCTGTTTTATTCTCTGAAGATGAAGCCAATGCCCTTATCACTGTGGAGCAGTTGCTACTTAAAAACAAAGACCTTTCGCTTTCTGAAAATGTGTCTAGCGCCATAGAAAAGATCAAAGCCATATTGCGCTATTCTCAGAAAGGCAATGCCGACCTGCTGGCAGATCGCGTCTACTTTGGAGGCAACAATAGTCTGGAAAAAACCAGTGATAACCTGATGCAGATACAATCGGCCATTATCCATTTCCAGGTATTGAAGATCGAATATCACTCTTCAGAAAAGAAGCACAGCACAAGGGATATTGAGCCCTTTGCCATCTATAGCATCAATGGCAATTTTCTGCTCATTGCCTTTTGCCGGCTTAGAAATGACTTCAGAGCCTTCAGAATCGACTTTATCAAATCGTTGACCCAAACAGACGACACATTTACGCCTCATGAAATGACCTTGAAGGAGTATTTTGAGCGATATGTGAAAAATCGATAATACCCCTGACACACCCTTGTCACTACCCCATTTTACCTTTGCTTCAGAATCAATTTAAAGCATTACAAAATGGACATTATCACAATCGTTATCCTTTCCCTTTCCAGCCTCTTATTAGTATTTGTAGGGCTCATGAGACTGACTAACCCAATCAAAACCTATGAAAAGAATTCAGGGATTAAGCTCCCCAACGACACCGACCTTTTGAATGAAATGCGGGGGCTGAGTGCGGTCATGCTTTGCGGAGGCATTATCACCGTCCTGGGTATTTTCATTGCTCAACTCACCTTCAGCGCTCATTTGGTAGCAGCCCTAATCTTTCTCGGTTTTGCACTGGGCCGTCTTGTGAGCATTTCAGCAGATGGCAAGCCCAACAAGCAAATCAATCAAGGCATTCTGTTCGAACTGGTCTTGGGTGCAGCCAATGTCTATGGACTGGTAACTCTCTTGTAAGAGCCTACCGTTCTTTTCCGGATAACTCTGAGGGGAACAAGTAATTTGACCCATTTATACAAGTAGTTGGCCGGAATAAGAAACATAACTCACGTGCATATCTGCAAATTCATGTCATAAAACAAACTGGTGAGGTGAAGTAGCCTAGCCTAAAACTAAACTTTATTGACATGGAAGATAACAAACCTGCATTGGTCATAAATGCCATTGTGGACAAAGCGAATATTGAGGAGCTACCGACCTATATAGGAAGTGTAATGGAAGTAATCACTGAAAATGGAGGGAAGACGCTAAGTCGCTTCAAAACGGTAGAATCACTATCAGGTGAAGGCAGCCCTGAAATGGTCAGCATCATAGAGTTTCCTTCGGCCGAAAGTATTAGAAATATGGTGAATGGAGCCCCCTTTCAGGCTTTAAGCGACTTGCGCGCCAGGGTATTCAGTAAGCTGAATATGATGATTAGCGAAAGTATGTAAAGAGCCCAAGGTCGAGGTTTATATCAAATTTCAATACGCGAGATATCTCGCCTTCTCTCTTTCTGAATATTATCCAGTTAGATAAAGGGCTCAGGACAGGTATCTCGCTTCATTTTTTTAGCAGCACCAACTACCCCTCAGTTTGTGCACAATCAGGCGGTATCATTGTCATTCCCAATAGTTTTGACCAAATTTCAATTGCTGAAACACCATTCGCTGGACTGGTGTTCGGCTATGAAAATTATCACCGATGATCTCCGCCAAAACCAAAAGACGTCTCTTACAAATCATACCCTTTGGGCTGGTTTCAATGATGTCTGGCATTGTCTTTTCTTTGATTGAAAAGGGTGTACTTGGAGACCATCCGATTTACCCATCTACCGGTAATCCATTCAATTTTAACCTTTTGCCTACTGCTATCATGGGACTGATAGCCGGGCTCTTTATTGGCACCTTAGAAATCACGCTGTTAAGTCGATTATTTATAAAAAGCAGCTTCCTAAAAAAGATCGCTTTCAAGACAGGAGTTTATTTGCTCCTTATCATAGCGATTACCCTTTTTGTATCCGTTGCAAGCCATTCTATTGAACAGAATCTCTTGCCTTTCGCCCCGGAAGTCATCGATTTTGGTCTTAATTTTCTCGGTAATTTTGCCTTCATTTCAGTGGTTATATTTATATCCCTTGGCACAGGTTTCTGCTTGTTCTATACTGAAATCAGCGACAACATTGGTCAAAGTGTGCTGCTAAACTTCCTTACCGGCAAGTATCACCGCCCTAAAGAAGAAGACCGCATTTTCATGTTTCTGGATATGAAAGATTCCACAGCAATTGCTGAAACGCTGGGGCACGTCAAATACTTTGAGATGCTCAAAGAATACTATGCCGATCTTACTGAGCCTATTATTAATCATTCAGGCGAAATCTACCAGTATGTAGGCGATGAAGTGGTGGTGAGCTGGAAACTTGATAAAGGCATACACAACAATAACTGCATACGGTGCTTTTTTGCCATGAAAGCCGCCTTGAAAAGTAAAGCTGAGGCTTATCAAAAGACATATGGCCTTGCCCCAACTTTCAAGGCCGGCATGCACCTGGGCAGGGTTACTACTGGAGAAATTGGGGTAATCAAAAAAGACATTGTGTTCACAGGCGATGTGCTGAATACCACAGCCCGGATACAAGGTCTCTGTAATAAACACGAAACAGATTTACTAATTTCCGAGCAGCTGGTGAAGAGCATGAGCCTTGCACAGAGGTTTGATACTCAAGTCATTGGTGAGGCTGAACTAAGGGGAAGGAATGAGAAGGTGAATTTGTTTACGATTTTAGAAAAAACTGAAACAGCACGATGAAAACACTAATCAATTATATCATCAACCAACTGGAAGAAAACCAGTCTGGTAAACCCTGGATAGGCCCTAACTACGACAAGCAGCTAAGCAAAATCAATGAGGGGAATGCCTTTATCAGGCCCCTACCCGACTTACACAGTGTGGCCGAAATCATCTCGCATCTCACTACCTGGCAGCAAGAAACCATATTGAAAATCAATACAGGTGAAGGCAGCATTGCTGACGATGCCGAGGCCAATTGGTACTCTAATGAAAAGCTGAAAGCCAAAGGCTGGGCTACCGTAGTGGAAGAATATAAAAGTAGTCTGTCTGAAATCATAGCCCTGCTCAAAACCAAGGAAGACAGTTTTTTGGATGAGCATTATTATGACACCGACTTTAAAGGACAGTACCCTTTTTCGTTTGTGATCAATGGCATGCTGCAGCATAACCTTTACCACCTGGGTCAGATCGGCATCATTATCAAATATCTGAAGCTATCAGGTAAGTACTAAAACACTTCAATACCCAAGATCAAGTACTATATAATTATAATAGCCGTTAAGAATCTAACTCATTTGCTAATGCCATAGCTTTTCATGAATTTCCTCAGGAAAGCACTTTTCAAATACTCCTGAATTGTCGTTACATGGCCGTATGTACAGTACCCCTTTTGGCTGTCCCGTCATTCAGTTTATTGACAGAAGAGACTATACTATCGGCATCTTCTGTGATAACAGGCATTAAGTCTTAAGGGGCAAATACTAACCAGTCGAAGCGTTAGAGTTTAAACTGACCAGCTATCAAAACTCATTTGCTTTAATAACATCATTTTAATATTTTTTTATTAGTTATAAATATTTTCAATATCTAAAACATAAGAGTATGCCTTGGTACAACGATTTAAGGTTTTTTGATGACGATGCAGAAAGGCAGCATTACGGCCTCACCTTTCCACTGATGAAGAAGAACGAAAAGATCAGGTGCATTGAAAAACTGCTAACACTACGAAAAGGTTTGGACGATAAGATTCCCCAGAAAGTCCGAGATAGGAACCTGATATTAGGTAGCTGGAATATAAAAGAGTTTGGGCATACAACACAGAGGTTGCCAGAGTCTTACTTTTACATCACTGAAGTCATTAACAGGTTTGACCTAATTGCCATTCAAGAGATCAAATCCAGTCTAGTCGATTTAAATATCATCATGAGGTTATTGGGCAAAGACTGGGGATACATGGTGAATGATATAACAGAAGGTAGTTCAGGAAATAAAGAAAGGTCTGCCTATATCTACAATAAAAAAACGGTTGATCTAGCAGGTGTCGCGGGAGAAATAACCCTCTGGGATAAGCTCACCGAAAATTCCAGCCTAAAACAACTTAGCAGAACACCTTATTTGACTGGTTTTAAAGCGGGATGGAAGAAATTTTCACTGATCAACCTTCACCTCCATCCTGGCAAGGGAGATAATAGCGATGGCAGCAATGATGTGGAGATAAGAAAAGAGGAAGTGACACTTTTTTTAAAAGCACTAAAAGAAAAACTAAAGAAAAATCGGTTCTGGAATAACAACTTAATCGTGCTGGGCGACTTCAATTTCTACAAAGACACCGCCCAAGAAATCAATGATGGTCCGGCAGTTCAATCATTTTATGATTTTGGATTTAAGGAAATAGAAGCATTAAAAGGGATAGATACCAACGTTTCAAATAGCGAGATGTACGATCGGCTGTTTTTCTACACTAATGAATTTTTCCAAATCCAAAAAGATGAACATGACAAAGAAAAAGGTGGAGTATTCGACCCTTTTGACTATGTATTTACAAGCTCTGACATTGCCACTTACAGCACCAATATGAGGGAGGTCTACCAAGGTACCCTTAGTGATAAGAACTATTTTAACCGCTATTGGAAGAGAAATCAAATCTCCGACCACCTACCCATTTGGTCTGAAATAATCATCGACTCAACTGATGATTATTTAGCTTCGCTCCTAACGTAGGCATATCTGAGTATCACTAATTACTTTTGAACTGATCGCATCAGTAGTATTGAGCATGCCATTTGGTGAGACTTATACGGTCATTTTAATGTTCCTGTGCAAATAAAAGTGCATTTTCGCAGCAATTATGGAAGCAATCATCACCATTGTTGGTTTTCTGGGGGCTGGTAAAACCACCCTTTTAAAACACCTGTTGCAGCGCTATGTCGCAGAAGGCTGGAACCCATTCATTGTGCTGAATGACTATGAAAATGCGAACATGGACGCCCAGCAGTTTTTGGAGCACATGGACCCTAAAAACCTGATGGCCTTGAGTGGCAGTTGCATTTGCTGCAGCGGCATTGAAGAGCTCAGGTACTATGTGAACATTGTCCCTCAACGAGAGAAGGGCATTACCCTGATTGAGGCCAATGGTACTTCGGACGCCCTTACACTCAACGGCTTTTTGGGTGTAGGACTCAAAGAGCAATTCTGCCCGCCCATTCAGGTTTCGGTAGTAGATGTTAAAAACTGGCAAAGGCGTGGCGAACACAATGAGTTGGAAGCGAGTCAAATTCAGGTTTCCTCCCTCATCGTACTGACCCATACTGATACAGCATCACCAGAACGAAAAACCGCTGTTATCACCTCAATCAAGGCATTTAACCCACTGGCTGAGATCATGACCATGGATGACATTGACGTAGCGCTATTACCTAAGCTACTGCCCTCAACGAATGAGCCAGGAAAACTCGAACACCACAAGGCCCATTGGTCTTCCTGTTCCATTGACCTGCCTGTGCTCCCACATGAAGATTGCATTCAAGCCATTTGTGATGCACTTCCTTCCAGCATTCTACGCGTGAAGGGTTGCACGCATGTAGGCACTGATGAGCACTACACCTACTTTGCCCGCACTCCTGATGGCGAGCTGAGTATCAGGCCTTTCTACGGCATTCCTACCACCGGGGCCAAGCTATTGGCTGTTGGGCCTGGATCTGAGGTTTCTTTGTTGGAGCGGGCCGTGGAGGCAAGCATCCAGGCCGTTAAGAAGAAGGTTTAAGACTTATTTTCACGAAAGGTCGTTGACGTATTAAAGCTTCAATGAGAAAGCTCATCTTCAACTTCACCTTGCCCCTTACCATAGTCTCGTTCATTTGCGTTACTCAATGGTGGTATGGACTGGTCATTGATGCCTGGGATGTTTTCCTATATGGTTTTCCGCTGATCTATAAAACCCAAGGCTTCCATACCTCTATGTCTACTCAGTATTTCCTCATGGAAATGATCATTGACTTTTTAGTCTATTTCGGCTTCTGGTTGGTAATTACCCTTATTGTCAAACGGTTTTGGACAGTAGAGATGCCGAAAATCATAGCTCGGGCCTTCTGGTTAAGTTTTGCATTATTATTCATTGGCTTTGTTTACCTGTCGCGTGAGATGGATGATGTTTGGTACATCAAGCGCCACATTGAGGTAGAGGTAATTGATAGTGGCCTTGATTTCTTTCACAACCCCATTAAAGCCAGAGAGAAATATGCAGACCAATTAAAGCAATTGCTCCAAAAGTGAATGTTGTCAGCAAATGAGTTTATAGCCATAACCACGCACATTTATTATTCTAATGTCCTTATCGGCACTTAGTCTTTTGCGCAGCTTGGAAACAAAAACATCTAGGGTGCGGCCTATGTAGTTGCCTTCATCGCCCCAAACGATTTTCAAGAGGTCTTCACGCTCTATTGCCTCATTTTTCTTTGTATAAAATAGATACAACAAGTCGGTTTCTCTACTCGACAGTTCCACACTGTTCTGTTCATACAAAAGTGTCATTCTGCGTTTGTCAAGCTGATAATCCCCTATCTGTACCAGGTCCTCATTAGCTATAGTCGGTTTTGCCCGGCTCGGGCGATTCACTCTCAAAAACACTGCTCCACCCATCACCAGGCCAATGACTGAAAGGTACAGCACCCAGTCAGATTGTAGGCTCATTGATCCATCCAGACTAGTGAAATATATCGCATAATGTGCCAGAGGCTGCCTGCGGTTTGCACATGGAATTAGGTCGGTTTTGGTGGTATTATTGATCTCAAAGCTGTAGACGACTTCTTTACTCTCAGTTTGCTCTACCTCAACTATATAGTGCTGGGCCAATTCTGCTTTGTGCACTACCTCTCTGATGGTATTTACCAATTCGTTGGGTATAAACCTCAACTTTGACTCGAAGACAATTCTATAACGATCGCCTTCTTTTACCACGGGCAGAACTCGAGAACTTTTGTCTCCAGAATTGGAGAGCATCCTGTCACCAATCAACCTCATGGCTACTTTCGTGTGTTGGTCATTGCCGGTTTCCTGCGCCTCAATAGGCTGGGCGATCAGCAATAGTAAAAATGTGACCTGACTGGCTCTTTTGATCATGTTGTAAATGTAACCTACATAAGGTGGGCGTGGTAATGTTTTACACTGCTTTTACATTGTTTTACACTTGCTGTAGCAGTCAGGAGCTTTAGTCCTCAGACTTTTGGAGAAACGATTTACATTCATGAAGAAGACTAAACTACCCTCCTTTTTAATCTCGCTGTTTTCAATTCTTTTATTGCCCCTCTCCTGCCAAAGTCAACTGGATAGCAAGGCTTCTGAGGCATCTGGCGACCTGTCAAAGTATGCCAGCAAAATCGATTCTCTGGTCAATGGCTTTGCCGAATTTGGAGAATTCAATGGTGCCCTACTCGTAGCCAAAGAAGGTGAAGTGGTCTATCAAAAAGGGCATGGCTATGCCAATATGGAATGGCAGATCCCTAATCACCCCACTACCCGGTTTCGTATCGGTTCAGTTACCAAACAGTTTACTGCCATGCTCATTGTACAACTGGCTGCCCAGGGCCAATTGAATTTGCAACAGACCGTTTCTTCTTATTTGCCTGAGTACCCAAAAGAAAATGGTGAGCGCATCACTTTGCATCATTTATTAACGCATTCTTCAGGCATACCCAACAATCACGGACCTTCAAAGCCAAGGAAAGATATACCAGGTATGACTATACCTGATAATTATGCAGCTCAAGACCTGGTGGATGCTTTTTCGGCCCTGCCCTTAGAATTCACCCCTGGCGCTAAATTCAGCTATTGCAATGCGGGTTATTCTCTCCTTGGCCTGATCATAGAACGGGTCACGGGTAAAGCGTATGAGGCAGCATTGAAAGAGCGAATTTTCGACCCACTGGGGATGAAAAATACCGGATTTGATAAGCATAGGAACCTCATTGAAAACCGAGCTGCTGGCTACTTCAGAAGTTGGGGTTCCTGGTACAATGCCAACTATGTAGACATCTCCAGCGTGTACGCAGCAGGTGGTCTGTACTCTACGGTGGAAGATTTAAACCTCTGGGACCAGGCTTTGTACACCGAGGAGATAGTACCCAAAACATATATGGATCTGGTATTTACAGCGCATCTGCCCGACAAAGGCTATGGAGGCCACTATGGATATGGCTGGAGTATCATAGACAAATCCATAGGCAGCTCAGGCGAAACAGTCACAACCATCATGCATGACGGTGTCATAGACGGATTTTGTGCCATTATCACGCGCATTCCCTCCAGCCGATCGTCTGTGATTCTACTAAGCAATGTCAGAAGAGCACCACTCAACACAATGACTAAGGCCATCATGGGCATATTGTATGATCAACCTTACGACTTTCCAAAAAGATCGGTGGCCTATTCTACTCTGGAGCTTATAAACACGGACGGGTTATCACAGGCAAAAGCACATTTCGAAATGGTAAAAAACGATGATACCTACTTTGTTGAGGAGAACGAAATCAATGCGGTGAGCTATCAACTGTTGCTCTCTGATAATGCCCCTGCAGCAGCAGAGATTCTGAAGCTGGGCATTGAGGTATTCTCAAAGGCTTTTAACCTATACGACAGCTACGGTGAAGTGCTTAGAAAGCTGGGACAGCAAGATGAATCAATCAAAAACTATAAAAAGTCTCTGGAGCTAAACCCCTCAAATGAAAATGCAAAAAGGGTATTGAAAGAGATGGGTGTTGAAGGGTATTGAAAGGGTTAACAAATTATTAACGCCCAAGTTGGTGTTCTTCACCAACATGCCTACTAAACTAGAATTTGGATACAGGTGCTTCTCTGAAACACGATCATTTTTAACCACTACCCATGGCGCCACTCCTACGATAACTATTTGCCTTTTAGCAGTTTTGTGACGATACTATGTATCAAATCAACCGAAAATGAAACGTTTCCTCCTCCTTTCAATCTTAGGGGTAGCGCTGCTATGTAGCCCCTCCTACTCTCAAAACTCCAACTATACCGAAGCCCTGAAATCCTACGAATGGCGTGCCATTGGTCCAGCCAATATGGGTGGCCGGGTCACCGACATTATCCCCATGTTGGTGTTCTTCACCAACATGCCAACTAAACCAAAATTTGGATACAGGTGCTTCTCTGATACACGATCATTTTTGACCACTACCCATGGCGCCACTCCTACGATAACTATTTGCCTTTTAGCGGTTTTGTGACGATACTAAGTATCAAATCAACCGAAAATGAAACGTTTCCTCCTCCTTTCAATCTTAGGGGTAGCGCTGCTATGCAGCCCCTCCTACTCTCAAAACTCCAACTATGCGGAAGCCCTGAAATCCTACGAATGGCGTGCCATTGGTCCAGCCAATATGGGTGGCCGGGTCACCGACATTGACGGTATTCCTGGCGACCCCAGCACTTTTTATATCTCAGGGGCCGATGGTGGCATATTCAAAACTACTAATGGTGGCGTCAACTTCACGCCTATATTCGAAGGCCAGCGCGCCTATTCAATTGGAGCACTTACCATAGCACCATCCGACCATAACGTGCTTTGGGTAGGCACAGGAGAAGGCGACCCTCGCAATAGCGTAGGTTATGGCTGGGGTGTATATCGCTCAGTAGATGCCGGTAAAAACTGGACGCATCTGGGGCTGAAAAAGACTGAACGCATCAAACGCATAGTGGTAAACCCCACCAACCCAGATGAGGCCTGTGTATGCGCCTTGGGCAAAGAATGGGGTGCTAACCCTGAAAGAGGCGTATTCAAAACCACCGATGGCGGTAAAAACTGGGAGAAAATTCTCTACATAGATGAAGATACAGGCTGTGCCGACATTGCTATGGAGCCTGGCAACCCTCGTATCATGTATGCCGGCATGTGGACCTTCAGGCGCAAACCCTGGCGATTTGATGATGGTGGTAAGGAAACAGCTGTATATCGCACCATGGATGGTGGAGAAACCTGGCAGAAGATTATGAACGGCCTGCCCGACAAACCCATGGCCCGTCCGGGCATTCACGTAGCTGCCAGTGAGCCCAATATCATCTACCTGATGACCGAATTTCAGGGCGGTGGCACCGTGTTCAGGTCAGAAGATCGCGGTGATAATTGGACCATGGTGAACGATGACCCCAATGTCAACTTTCGCCCCTTCTACTATAGCGATGTGCGTGTAGACCCCAACAATCCGAATATTCTCTTTTCAATCTCGGGAAGGCTCAGTCGCTCCGATGATGGTGGAAGAACCTGGGAACGAATAGCCACTACGGTTCATGGTGATCACCAGGCCTTGTGGATTGACCCTACTAATTCAAAACGAATCCTAAACGGAAGCGATGGTGGATACCAAATATCTCATGATGGAGGCGATAGCTGGGAGATCATCAATAATGTGGAGCTGTCCCAATTCTACCAGATTTTCATAGACAATAAAGACCCCTACAACATCTATGGCGGCCTGCAAGACAACGGTACCTGGGTGGGCCCTAGTAACTCACTCAATGCTGCTGGTATACTCAAAAGACACTGGAAAGGCCTGGCTTATGGCGATGGTTATTACGCAGTGCCAATCCCTGGCAGCGAACATGAGGTATATGCCAACCTACAAGGGGGCGTCATCTTTCATGTCGATTCTCGCTATGGCAATGTGCGTAACATCCACCCCTACCCAAAGATCATTGGCTCTGCCGGAGATGCCATTGAAGATCACAAGTATCGCTTCAACTGGGACTCTCCTATTTTCATCTCCCCTCACGACCCCAATACTGTGTATTTTGGTGGAAATGTAGTCTTTAAATCCACCGACCGGGGCAACTCCTGGACCCAGATAAGCGGTGACCTCACCACCAACGACAAGTCGAAACAGAGAACCTCTGGTGGTCTCATTTATCAGGACAATACCGCAGCCGAGTTCCATTGCTCTATACTTTACATTGCAGAGTCGCCTGTAGAAGAAGGCGTGATTTGGGTAGGTACAGATGATGGCAATGTGCAGCTTACCCGCGATGGAGGTGCCACATGGACCAAGATGAACGACCGCATCAAAGGCCTTCCGGAATTTGCCTGGGTGGCCAAAATCCACGCCTCAGAACATGATGCCGGTACTGCCTTTGTCACTGTAGACCAGCACAGAATGGATGATTTCAGGCCCTACATATTTATGACCACCAACTATGGCCGCACCTGGACTAAGGTTACGGATGGCTTGCCACAGGACGATTATGTAAAGGTGACCAGGCAAGATCCTATCAACCCTAACCTACTTTACGCTGGCATGGAGCATGGCATTTTTGCCAGCTGGGACAAGGGCAAAAACTGGAGCAAAATCAACAATAACTTACCCAATGTATCGGTCAGGGACTTGCGCATTCAGGCGAGAGATCGTGACCTGATTGTGGGTACCCATGGCCGGGGTGCCTGGATATTGGACGACATTCGTCCATTGCAAGAGATGGATGCTACCAAGGGCAAATCGGCACACCTCTTCCCTGTTCGCAGGGCAACGCTTTGGCACATGTTCTGGCGCATGGAAAATTTAGGCGATCGTCACTATAAGGCTGAAAACCCAGACTTTGGTGCCAATATCAACTTCTATTTATCAGAGGGAGAAAAGACTGAGGCACTGGTAGAAATACTTGATGCCTCAGGCAGCGTGATCCGAACCTTGAAAGCGCCAGCCGCCAAAGCAGGTGTCAACCGCATAGTTTGGGACCTGGGCCATGATGCAGCTACCAAAATGCTGGGGGCTGGCGGTGGTGGCTTCTTTAGCGGAGGCATTAATCCTTATGTAGCCCCTGGCAGCTACACCGCCAGGCTAACCGTAAATGGACAGGTGTTAGAAACTCCCATTGAAGTACGCGCTGACCCCAGGATTGAAATGTCTGCTGAAGACTATGAAGCAAGAACTAAAACGCTGCTGGAGTTGAGAGCACTGCTATCGCAAACACATAGCATGATCAATAACAATGGCACTTTCCAAACTCAATTGAAGGAGTTGAAAAAGAAGCTTGATCAAAGCAAAGAGCAGGACTTTGATAAGTCATTACCAGATGACATTGAAAATGCCTTGAAGAAGCTCTCGGACCTGCAGGATGAGCATATGAAAATGCCTCCTCCTGGCATGAACTACCGCCAGAGACCGCGCATAAGGGAAGAAATTCGCTCATTGATGCGTGCTATCAATAGTGCTACAGCCAGCCCTACACAGCCACAGCTGGACAGACTACAACAGTTAAAAGGTGAGTTCGATCAAGCTCAGGGCATTCTGAATCAGATCCTTGAAACAGACATTCAAAAGATTAACGACAAGGCCAAAGACCTACCGCAGATTAGCGTAAAAGGGAAGAATATGTAATTAAGGCCCAACAGGGATAAAAAATAAGCGAGTTATTTCTCTACCTCCTCCCGTTAGGGAGATGTCCGCAGGACAGAGGGTAGAGAAATAACTCGCTTGCGCTTTGGCTACGAGGAGACTGTTTCGCCCTTCGTCCTCGCAGATCGGTTTGATTACCGTATCATGTACTTAATTTCTTAAGCGCATTCCTCGCAATTCGTTAGGTAATCGCCACGCTCACTTCGCTATGTGCGCCCAGGTGTTGCGGCTTGTCAAATACAAACAAGTCCAGTTCACCAGCTGACTCATTCTTAATGGTCACTGCTTCTTTAGAAGCAGAGATGGTGAGGTTACAGCCACGGAAACTGATGTGGAAACCGTATCCGTCCCACTGCTCAGGCAAGTATGGACTGAAGTGCAATTGTCCCGCTTTGACACGCATACCTGCGAAACCTTTCGCAAAAGCCATCCATGTACCGGCCATAGAGGTGGTATGGCAGCCTTCTTCCGTATCGTTGTTATAATCGTCCAGGTCTAGTCGGGCGGTACGCAAGTACATTTCGTAAGCCTTTTCGCCACGGCCCAGCTTACAGGCCAGAATGGCGTGCACACAGGGTGAAAGAGAAGACTCATGCACCGTCATAGGCTCATAGAAGTCGAAGTTGCGCTCGATGGTTTCCAGATCAAACTCATCCTCGAAGAGGTAGATGCCCTGTAGTGTATCGGCTTGCTTGATAAAGCAAGAGCGTAGAATTCTATCCCAGGACCAGTTCTGGTTGATGGGTCGCTGACCATCAGGAATATCTTCTACAGGCATCACATCCTTGTCCAGGAAGTTATCCTGCTGCAGGAATACGCCTCTCTCCTCGTCATAACCCAGGTACATATTGTCCAAAATATGCTGCCACTTATCAGTTTCATCAGCACCTTTGAAGTTAACCTTCTCAAGCAAGGCATTCAGCTTATCGTTTCCGGCAAATTGCTTCAAGCCATCCAATGTGTATTGTAGCGTCCACAAGGCCATTTTAGAAGTGTACCAGTTGTTATTTACATTGTTCTCGTACTCGTTAGGTCCGGTTACGCCATGCATCACGTATTGGCCCTTACTTTTAGACCAGTGTACTCGCTGCGCCCAGAAGCGCGAAATACCAATCAGTACCTCCAAGCCATAATCTACCAGGTATTCGTCATCGCCATGGTAGTTGATGTAGTCGAAAATGGCATAGGCTATGGCACCGTTACGGTGAATTTCTTCGAAGGTGATTTCCCACTCATTGTGGCACTCTTCACCATTCATAGTTACCATTGGATACAGTGCTGCTCCGTCAGTGAAGCCCAATTTTTCAGCATTCTCTATGGCGCGTGCCAGGTGCTTATACCTGTAAAGCACGAGGTTTCTCGCTACCTCCTGATCGGAGGTGGCCAGGTAGAAAGGCAGGCAATAAGCCTCTGTGTCCCAGTAAGTACTACCTCCATACTTTTCACCGGTAAAACCTTTGGGGCCAATGTTCAGGCGCTCGTCTTTTCCGGTATAGGTTTGGTTCAATTGGAAGATGTTGAAGCGGATGCCTTGTTGGGCAGCCACATCACCTTCAATGGTAATGTCACTCTTCTCCCAGTTAGACAACCATGCCGCTTTCTGCTCGTCCATAAGCGCGTCAAAGCCAACCTTCTCTGCTTCTTCTACTCTGTCACGACATTCTTTCACTTGCGTGTCTTTCTCAAAGTTCATTGAAGAAATGTTCGCAGCGTATTTGTAAATGGTAAAGGCTTCACCTTCGGTTACCGTTCCGGTTTCTGTTACGGCTACGTATTTTTCTTTATCAGCCACTGTTCTTCCACCTGAAGCCCAGCTGCCTCCTATGTTGAAAGACATGCCTGTAGTTACCCAGAAGTCTGTCTTCTTAGTGCTTGCAGTGACATAAGCAAAGTCAGCATTTGCTTCTTTGGCCTGCTCTACCCAGAATTTCTCATCATAGTTAGAGTCATTGTTCACCACGTCAAAATCTACATAAGGCATGATTTTGGCTTCTCCTGAAAAGTTGAGTGGGGTTACCTGATAGGCTATGGCCCCAATTCTGTTTCTGGCAATGCTGCAGAAACGGGTGGTGATGACAGACAGCTTCTTACCGCCAGGCAAAGTAGCCGTAAATGCTCTTTGCAGGTAGCCTTCCTGCATGTTCAATTCTCTTCTGAAATCGCTTACTTCGGCAGTATGCAGGTCCAGTGCTTCACCGTCAAACTCAATGTTGATGCCTACCCAGTTGGCAGCATTCAGTACTTTGGCGAAATACTCAGGGTATCCATTCTTCCACCATCCCACGCGGGTTTTGTCAGGATAATAGACTCCAGCTACATAATTTCCCAACAGGGTTTTACCGCTGTATTGCTCTTCAAAGTTGGCCCGGCCACCAAACATGCCGTTACCAATGCTGAAAATACTTTCTGAAACCTCATTGTACTCAGGCACAAAACCTTCTTCTATGATTGACCAGGGGTCGTGTTTGATGTAATTCTTCATTTATAGCGATTTTAAGAAGTCGATATCTACGTTTGTTAAGTCGGGCACTACCCTGTCGGCTTTGCCCAGTACCTTGGCTTCACCTACGCCAATGCACTTCATGCCACCGCGTTTGGCAGCCTCTACCCCAGAGATGGCATCTTCCAATACGATGCAATCTTCCGGTGCCAGGTTAAGTTTCTCAGCGCCTTTCAGGAACACTTCAGGATTAGGTTTACCATGGGTAACCTGATTGCCGTCTACTATGGCATCGAAGGTGCCGTCCAGGCCAACTGCCTTTAAAATCGTAGGCGTATTTTTGCTAGCAGAGCCAATGGCAGTTGCAATGTTATTAGTCTTCAAGAGCTGGATAAAATCGGTAACACCGGGTAAGATGTCCTCAGGTGTCATCTTAGAAATGATTTCGACATAGATTGCATTCTTCTTGTCAGTCATTTCTATGATCTCCTCATCGGTTTTGGTCTGGTTGCCCAGTGCCAAAATTCGCTTCATCGAATCGGTGCGACTAATCCCCTTCAGGTGCTCATTGTCATCTTCTGTAAAAGGTATATTCAATTCATCGGCCATGGTTTTCCAGGCGATGAAATGTGCCGGAACGGTGTCAACTATGACGCCATCCAGGTCGAAAATGCATGCTTTAGGTAATGTCATTCAAAATCTTCGTAATGCCCTCTCATCATGTCTTCGGTCTCTTCCAGGGTTTTGAACACCTCGAAAGTAGTGCCTTGTGTGCGCTGTGCACCCAGGGCGTTGGCATACATGGCCGAGAGAATAAAGTTGTCGCCACCATCCATTAAACCATATGCCAGTCCCCCTGCAAATGAATCGCCACAACCAGTAGTATCTACTACATTCGCCATGTAAATGGAGGGCACAAATTCTTCCTTAAGGACGCCTTCGGGCTTGGTAAATACCTTACAACCTGAAGCATCGGTGGTAATGATCAATGCTTTGGGTCCACGGTCCAGAATATAGTCAGCCATAGGTACCAGGTGATCCTGTCCTATGTCATCCAACAAGTCGGTGAGTTCCGATTCAGCATATTCATGCTTGTACCAGGTACACCAGCTTTCTTCCAGGTTCATTTTGAGCACATCAATATAAGGCAACCACAGGTCGCGCTCTACCCAAAATTTCTTGTGACGGTCGCCACCTATGGTCATGGTATGCGTAGGGCCATGTCCATCGAAAATGATGGTGCCCTGGCTGTGCTCTTTCAGATACTTAATGGTATCGAGTACAATTTCATGATCTGTAATAGGTACAAACACAAAGGCATCGCAATCCAGAAAGGGCGCCAGGTCTTTGGGCATAATGGGGTTCATAAATGCGGTTTGCTTCTCTTGTCTGAAGTTTTGGTCCAGGAAGGTCAGCTTGATCACATCTCCACTGTCCGCTTCATCGCTTACTCCGGACATGTCTATGGCCGGATAAGGTGCAAAGATCTCTGCCACTGGCGGAGTATCTATTTTGCGAATGTGTGAAACGGGGTATACGGTACCCTTCCCCTCAAGGAGCTGGGCCAATCCGATGGTTGGGTGAGTAATACAACCGTATTTTTCAATCACATCCCCTTTATGGGTAGTGATATGATCTCTTGGTATGGGGCCTACTACGGCTACTTTATAATGTTTGCTCATGTCCTGTATGGTCTAAATGAACTGAACGCGGTGCGATTATCGTAATAACTATCGGGGTACCCAAAAGCTGGCGCCCCTTTTTATGTCGGCATCGTTTGCAATGACCGTAAGCTGCTTAGCTGAAGTAGAACCACAGCGCTGCGATTATCGCTATAAGCACGATGGTCAACACAGTATCGAGCTTCCTTTTGCCTGATGCCGTTTGCGCTCCACGATCATAGGTGATACCATCAGTCTGAGCTGCACTTGGCGCTGGGGTCATAAGACTTACCACTACTAATACAGCGCTACAGATCACGAATAGGAAGATGGCAAAATGTAGAAAGTTGAAATCAGCAAAGTCATAAAGGATGCCTGATAAGGATTCTTTCATTTGTTCGAGCACAAGTCTTAGTGTACCCAAAATCAGCCCGGTAATAAGAGATGCCATTGCACCTTTTCCGTTGAGCCTTTTAAAGAAGATACCCAATAAGAATACTGCTGCAATTGGTGGAGAAATATAGGCCTGTACGCTTTGTAGGTAGACGATGATTGAGTCGCTTACATTAGACATAAGCGGAATCCACAGTAAACCGAAGACGACCATAACAATAGTTGCTATCTGGCCTATACGGACTAATTTCTTCTCTTCAGTATTTGGTTTCCAGCGTTTGTAAACATCTATGGTAAAAATGGTTGAGCAAGAATTAAATACAGAAGATAGCGAACTCATCAGTGCGGCAAGCAGTCCGGCTATTACGAGGCCTCTAAGGCCAGCAGGCACCATGGCTTTCACCATTACAATGAGCGATTGGTCGTTATTTTCCAGCTGGAGCATTCCTTTTTGAGAAAGCGCAAAAGCGATGATTCCAGGCACTACAAAAAGGAAAAGGGGCAACATCTTAAGAAAGCCACCGAAAATGGTTCCCTTGCGAGCTTGCTCTATATTTCTGGCAGAGAGTACGCGTTGAACAATGTATTGGTCAGTACACCAATACCAGATTCCTAAAATTGGCGCTCCGAAGAGAATTCCAGTCCATGGAAAATCAGGGTGATCGCTTGGGAGCCACATGTCAAAGTAGCTATCTCCTACTGTTGCCTGCAGCTCTCCCCATCCGCCTAAGGCCTGCAGTCCAAATATGGTTACAGCGATAGAGCCACCAATGAGCACAAACATTTGAATCATGTCTGTGTAAAGCACCGCCTTCAGCCCTCCAAAAATGGTATAAATACCTGTGGCGACTACAATGATGATGGCACCTGTCCAGAACTCAACCCCTATGGCTGTAAACACAATAGCGCCTGCGGCAATGGTTACTGAAATTTTTGTGATAATGTAGGCTATGATGGATACCCAGGTAAGGTAGGTTCTTGCACCGGGTGAGTACCGCTTTTCAAGAAACTCTGGCATGGTAAAAACGCCACTACGCACATAGAAAGGAACAAAAACCCAACCTAAGAGTAGTAGCATGAAGCCAGCCATAATCTCAAACTGAGCCACAGCAACTCCTGAGCTTGCTCCTGAACCTGCCAGGCCCACCAAGTGCTCTGAGCCAATATTCGAGGCGAAAAGTGAGGCACCAATGACAAACCAACCTACATTTTTACCTCCTAAAAAGTAATCAGAAGAAGAGGCATTTACTTTCTCTTTGATAGTGGCCCAGGCGGCTATACCAAAAACTATAATGAAATAGCCTGCTATGATGACATAATCGAGGCTTATTAAATCTACCATGTTTGAAATTTAAGGTTGAAGTCAATTTATTAAAAAGTGTACACTCGTACATAGTCAATTTCCATAGACTGCGGCCAGATGGAGTCGTCTATCCCTTCTTTGCCTCCCCAACTACCGCCTACTGCTACATTTAAGATCAAGTAGAAGGGCTGATCGAAAGGCCAATCGTCTGAGTTTTTTCCGGTGTTCTTAAAAGTATGATATTTCTTGCCATCGATGAACCAGTCGATGCGGTCTTTGCGCCATTCTATGGCGTATTCATGAAATGCTTCTGAAGCATTGGCCACCATAATGGAGTCTCCTTTTTGAGTGCCTTTCATGTGATTGAAAGACTGTGTATGAACCGTGCCATGGACCATGCCCTGATTATAGCCTACATGCTCCATGATGTCTATTTCACCTGACCTGGGCCAGCCACCATACTTATTCCTTTGGGGTAGCATCCATATGGCAGGCCAGGTACCACGGCCAGCAGGGAGTTTGGCACTTACCTCAATACGGCCGTATTTCCAGCTTTCTATGCCTCTTGTCCAGATTTTGGAAGAGGTGTAATCGTTTCTGTCTTTGGATTTTTTGTGAGCGGTAATGATCAGCTTGCCGTCCTGTAATTTGACGTTTTCTGCATCATTGGTGTAGTACTGTAATTCCTTATTGCCAAAGCCACAAAGGCCCGGGCAGCCATTGCCTACATAAGCTTTCCAGCGTGTTGGGTCAAGTTGGTCCCCATCAAACTCATCTGACCAAACCAATCCTTTTTGGGCTGTTTGAGCAGCACAGGAATACATGACCAGCAGGCATAAAAGGACGAATACAAGTTTTACCTGGTATCTCAGGTTGTATTTGGGCATTGGTGTGCTTTAAAAATCAATGAACATTCCTCCATTTCATTGCTTCTTACACGTATTCAAATCTACAAGAAAAAGGCAGAGGAGCATTGTGGAGAGTTAATAAAAAAAGGGCTCCCCCGGGTCAGGTGCCTCTTGCACCCAACCAGGGGTCATCCCGAGCATGAAAAATATTCCCGTTAGGGAAAAGTCCCGAAGGACAGAGGGATCAGCTATACTGCCCCCTCTTTCCTTGGCCTTAATTTTCAAGCTCATACACCCTCACATAATCGAGGATGAACTGTTGGCTCTCTATGGTCGGATCAATGTTTCCGCCCATACCACCACCCATGGCCAGGTTGACGATCAGGTTTTGTGGTTTGGCAAAGGGCCACTCCAACTCATCTCCTGTTTTGTCATAGGTGTAATAGTGCTCTCCACCCAAAAACGCCTCTATGCCTTTTGGCGTCCACTCAATCGTGTAGGTGTGGAAAGTATTCGTCATGTCTTCTACATCAGTTACCGCGGTAATGTGCGTGCCTTCTTTGAAGTAATAAGTGCGTGTATGGCATGAGGCATGGTTGATGCCATTGCCGGTTTCATCGTCAATTTCACTGCCTACGCATTCCAGCACATCAATTTCACCACAATACGGCCAACTTAACTCATCTACATAATCATCTCCCAGGAGCCAACCTGCTGCCCAGGTACCGTCTTTTGAAGGTGCTTTAGCTCTGAATTCTATCTTTCCATAGAGGAAACTTACTTTGCCTCTGGTAGTCAGGCGAGCAGAGGTCCATTCCTGGCCCATGTCGTTTTTCCTGGCTTCTATGATCAGGTTACCATCTTCCAGGCGAGCGTTCTCTCTCCTATCGTCTGTGTAGTATTGCGGCTCATTGTTGCCCCAACCCCAATTGCCTACATCATAGGTCCACTTGGTGGCATCAGGAGCGCCATTACCTTCAAATTCATCAGACCAAACCAATGCCCAGTTGTTACCCTCAACGCTTTGAGTAAGCAACTCAGGTGTATCCTGGTGATCGATCATTTTGGTGAACATGATGCTCTCAACACTGACATTTCCAGTCATGTGTATTTTCATGTCATGTTCTCCGGTATTTAAGGGACTGCCATCTTTCATCAGCACTACAAAGTCAGTACCAGCGGCCTGCATGGCTCCGGTAATGTTATAGGTGCGACCATCAGGATTTGAGAAGTAATCTTCAATCCAAATGGAGCCTTCACCCTTTACTCGTACTGCTGTTTCGTACCTGCCAGCCTCTTTCACGGTCATGTTAAAAGCCGCCCAGTTGTCAGCACCTTCGGCATTAATCAAATCACCATCCAGGTTCACAGGGCCAGTCATGGCTACCAGATTTGCTGAAGTGATCACGATATCTGCTCCGGCATGATCATAGCCTTCTTCATGGCCACCGCCAGTACAGGCAGTGACCATCAAGGCTAAAATCGTAGTACAAGTCAAAAAGACTTTCTTCATCAGAGACTTATTTCTTAATTAAAATAGCTTCCAGCTCTTCCAGGCTCTTGCCTTTGGTTTCAGGCACTTTAAGTATTACAAAGACCAGTCCTAACACGGCAAATAAGCCATATATCAGAAAGGTTGTAGAACTACCGAGAGCTGATAACTCCCATGGGAAAACTGACTGAACACCAAAACTCACCATGGAGTTGACAAATCCGACAAAGGAGATGGCAATTGCTTTGACCGAGAGCGGGAATAACTCTGAAAAGAGCACCCACATGACCGGTCCCAGCGATAAGGCAAACGAAGCAATAAAGCCTAGTATACCCACCAAAATGATAGTAGGATTCATTTCGATGGCTGCCGTGATAAGTTCTGATTCATAAATCTTAGCATCTACAGGGCCCAAAAGCTCACGCAGCTGCTCTTTATATACCACATCACTTTCAAATGACTGGCCTATCATGCTTTGAATTTTGCTAACCTCTAAGCCTTCTGGCAAAGCAGAAACATTCTCTGCTTTCAATTCATAAGTTGCCTGGCTGAATCCATAGGAAATTACGCCCATGAAAATGGCCACTCCGGCTACACCAAATGCCAAAAGTTTTTTCCTGCCCAGTTTATCAATCAATGACATGGCAATGACGGTGAACACGAGGTTGACAAGTCCTACAATGATGGCTTGCTGGAATGCGGCATCTGTACCTCCTCCGGTTTGCTCAAAAATCATTGGGGCATAAAAGAATACAGAGTTGATACCAGTGATCTGCTGTAAAACAGCTACTACCAGTCCAATAATCAGCACCAGCCTCATGGCAGGCATGAAAAGTGCACCGAGAGATGCTTTTTTCTGACCGCCTTCTGCATCGGCAGCTAACGTAGTCCGTACAGCATCCAGATCTTCTTTAGCCTCTGCTTCACTTCTGAAAAGCGTCATAGATTTCAACGCCTCTTCATCATGGCCTTTCATGACCAACCAGCGTGGAGAACGTGGCACGGCATATAGACCGAAGAAATAAAGTACAGCTGGTAAAGCTTCAAGGCCCAGCATCCAGCGCCAGTTGTGCTCTCCTATTCCCAGGCTTTCTACCCAAGTGGCATCAGAGTCTCCCAGAGAGAGAATGAGGTAGTTGGTAAAGAAAGCCAATGAAATACCGATTACAATATTCAACTGGTTGAAGGAAACCATGGTGCCCCTGATTTTGGGAGGGGCGATTTCAGCAATATACATGGGTGCCAGTATGAGTGAAGCACCCACGCCAATTCCACCAAGCATCCTGAAAAGTAGGAATAGTGTAAAATTTGGAGCAAGAGCAGAACCTACTGCTGAAATGGTAAATATGATGGCACAGGCTTTTAAAACGATCCTGCGGCCGAATCGATCGCTCACTGTACCACTAAAAAGCATGGCTACTGCGGCTACAAAGGTGAGTGAACCTACAGACAGCCCTAATTGAGCATCTGTGAGTTTAAAGTCTATTTGAACAAATTTATTGACCCCGGATACTACCGAGGCATCGAAGCCCATCAGTAACCCGCCCAGGGCTACGATGGCAGCGACTTTATAAGTAAAGGTTGATTTCTTAGCCATTGACTACGGATTTAAGGTTGAAAAAGTGGTGGATATCAATTACTAATATATCCACAATATCCAAGTCAATCAGTTTTCCTGAAATACACGGACGTAATCCACAATCATATGCTGTGGAAAAGAAGTAGTGGCATCAGGGCTACCTGGCCAGTTACCTCCTACGGCTACATTCATAATTAAGAAGAAACTTCTTCTGAATTCATCCAGCTCAGCAGCGCCACTAGCCGGACTCGTATCAATCACATGATATGGTGTAGTGTCACCATCTATGAACCAACTAATGGTAGTAGATGTCCAAACAATGGAATAAACATGAAACTGATTGGTGGTATTAGATGATAAATTCGTAGACCCACCGAAATTGGCCCATTGGCCTTGGTTTTCCCAGTGCACGGTACCATGAATTTCATTTTCTATACCAGCACCACCAACTTTTTCCATGATGTCTATTTCACCACAAGCAGGCCAACCTACTGTGTTGAAGTTGGCGCCTAACATCCAAAGTGCAGGCCACATGCCTTTGCCTTGCGGTAATGCAGCACGTATGTCTACAC
>Ga0316204_10001080_pt1 | contig 80878 bp, 87 predicted proteins | sample 6monrhotite_MG_2_FD_205661 | JGI IMG/M metagenome (GOLD analysis project Ga0316204, IMG submission 205661) | Microbial mat bacterial communities from mineral coupon in-situ incubated in ocean water Damariscotta River, Maine, United States -... | ecosystem: Environmental > Aquatic > Marine >... | reverse complement strand
CAAGTATTATCGAAGCCAGGTAGCATTACGCCTCATACATACTTCGACGCAGAAGTTTATGTATTGAGTAAAGATGAAGGTGGTCGTCATACGCCATTTTTTAAAGGTTATCGTCCACAGTTTTATTTCCGTACTACGGATGTAACAGGTGCGTGTGAGTTACCTGAAGGTGTTGAAATGGTGATGCCAGGCGACAACATAAACATGAAAGTAAGATTAATCGCACCAATTGCGATGGAAGATGGTTTGCGATTCGCGATTCGCGAGGGCGGGCGTACTGTTGGTGCTGGTGTTGTAGCTAAAATTATTGAGTAAATAGACAAATGACAAATCAACGTATTCGAATTAGGTTAAAGGGCTTTGATCATCGTTTAATTGATCAATCGACTAAAGAGATTGTAGAAACGGCTAAAAGAACTGGTGCCCAAGTACGCGGGCCAATTCCATTGCCGACTAAAATCGAAAAATTCACAGTATTGATATCTCCTCACGTGAACAAAGATGCGCGAGATCAATACGAAATTAGAACACATAAAAGACTGATGGATATTGTTGATCCAACAGATAAAACTGTGGATGCACTGATGAAGCTAGATTTGGCTGCCGGTGTAGATGTTCAAATTAAATTAAATTAATAATTACCCTAGCTGGTCAATCGAAATCAGCAAATTGAGGAAACAAAAATGACTATAGGTGTCGTTGGACGCAAATGCGGAATGACACGCGTATTTACCGAATCGGGTGAATCCGTGCCAGTTACCGTAATTGAAGTGGAAGCAAATCGCATCACTCAGCTTAAGACTGTAGAATCTGATGGTTATACCGCAGTACAAGTGACCGTAGGTGAGCGACGAGCAAATCGTGTAAACAAAGCGATGGCTGGACATTACTCAAAAAATAATGTCGTCGCTGGTCGAGGTTTGTGGGAATTTAGAGCAGACGAGTCTGAACTGAGTGGCCTTGAAGTTGGTGGCGAGATCAAGGTTGATATGTTCTCCGAAGGCCAAAAGATAGATGTTGCCGGTACTACTATTGGTAAAGGTTTTGCCGGTACAGTAAAACGACATAATTTTGCGATGAAAGACGCAACTCATGGCAACTCTATATCTCATAGAACTCCCGGTTCTATCGGTCAAAACCAATCCCCAGGTAAAGTCTTTAAAGGCAAAAAAATGTCTGGCCAAATGGGTAATGTGCGTCGTACAGCTCAAACACTAGATGTTGTACGTGTAGACGTAGATCGTAACTTGCTATTAGTTAAAGGTTCTGTACCTGGCGCTAAAGGCGGTAACGTATTTATTCGTAACGCCATTAAAGCGCGCGGTTAAGGGGGAATTATGGAATATAAAATCATCGCAGATAATGGCGGCGATTCGTCTAGCGTATCTTTGTCTGATAACGTGTTTGCTAAAGACTTCAATGAAGACTTGGTTCATCAAGTAGTAACAGCTTATATGGCGGGTGGTCGTTCTGGCACTAAAGCTCAAAAAACACGCTCTGAAGTAAGTGGTGGTGGAGCAAAGCCTTGGCGCCAAAAAGGTACTGGCCGAGCGCGTGCTGGTACAATTCGCAGTCCAATTTGGAAAGGGGGCGGTAAGACGTTCGCTGCTACACCTCGAAACTACGAACAAAAAGTTAACAAAAAAATGCATCGCGCCGCTATTCGCTCAATTTTGTCGGAGCTAGTAAGGCAAGAGCGCTTGGTTATTGTTAATGAGATCAAGCAGGATTCTCCAAAAACTAAGGATCTTAACACTAAGTTAAAGGCTTTAGGATTGGATAACGTGTTACTGGTGACCGAAGACTTCAGCGAAAACTTACATTTGTCAGCACGTAACATCATTAATGTGGACACAATGACAGTTAACAGCATAAGCCCAGTAAGCTTAATCGCTTACGAAAAAGTGCTGATTTCTGTAGGTGCTGTGAAGAAAATTGAGGAGCTATTGAAATGACGCCAGAAAGATTGATGAAGGTGTTATTAGCGCCACACGTTTCGGAAAAAACAACTAATGCTGCAGATAAAGGCAATCAATTTGTTTTCAAAGTTGTAAAAAATGCAACTAAAAAAGAAATTAAAGACGCTGTTGAGTTGTTATTTGAAGTGAAAGTTGATGCTGTGAACCTCATGAACGTTAAAGGCAAAACCAAAGGTAGAGCCGGCGCTAAAAAAGGTAAACGAGCGGATTGGAAAAAAGCATATGTAAAGCTTGAGCAAGGCTTTGATATCGATTACATGGGCGCAGAATAAGCGAAGGATTAGACGATATGGCTATAGTAAAAACTAAACCAACATCTCCTGGAAGGCGCTTCCTTGTTAAAGTCGTTAACAAAGAGTTGCATACAGGTAAACCACATGCCGGGTTGGTTGAAAAGCAAAAGCAAAACGCAGGCAGAAATAATCACGGGCGCATTACTGTTAGGCATCGTGGGGGTGGTCATAAGCACCATTACCGAATCATCGATTTCAAACGAAATAAAGATGGTGTACCTGCGGCAGTAGAAAGACTAGAATACGACCCAAATCGCACGGCAAATATTGCATTAGTTTTGTATGCTGATGGTGAGCGTCGATACATCATTGCTCCAAAGGGTTTGGAAGCAGGTGCTCAAATAGTATCTGGTGATGATGCTCCGATTAAAATAGGAAATTGTCTTCCTCTTAGAAACATTCCTTTAGGTTCTATCGTTCATTGTGTAGAGCTTAAGCCAGGTAAAGGTGCTCAAATAGCACGGAGTGCTGGCGCAACGGCACAATTGCTTGCAAAAGAGGGGCAACATGCGATGTTAAGGCTTCGCTCCGGCGAACAGCGACTTGTGCTGTCAGATTGCAGAGCAACAATTGGCGAAGTTGGAAATTCAGAGCACAGTTTGCGGTCATTAGGTAAAGCTGGTGCAACCAGATGGCGCGGAAAAAGACCTTCTGTACGTGGGTGTGTGATGAACCCAGTTGATCACCCTCATGGTGGTGGTGAAGGTAGATCATCAGGTGGACGTCACCCTGTAACCCCTTGGGGTGTTCCAACTAAAGGTTACAAAACACGTACAAACAAGCGAACAGATAAACTCATTGTTCGTCGACGCAAGTAAGGGATAAAGAGGATTTCGTATGCCACGTTCTATTAAAAAAGGTCCTTTCATCGACGAGCACTTAGCGAAAAAGGTCGAGAAAGCTGTAGAAACAAATAATCGCAGACCAATTAAAACTTGGTCTCGTCGCTCAATGATTCTTCCAGATATGGTCGGTTTAACCATCGCTATTCATAACGGAAAAGTGCATGTGCCAGTGTTGATTAATGAAAACATGGTTGGGCATAAGCTGGGCGAATTTGCCTTAACACGAACCTATCGCGGCCATGTCGCTGACAAGAAATCGCGATAACTAGGGGTTGGAAATGGAAGTACAAGCAAAATTAAAATTTGTTCGCGTATCACCGCAAAAAGCTCGACTAGTTGCTGATCAGGTTCGTGGAATAGATGTTGAGAAAGCACTTCAAACATTGTCTTTTAGCAATAAAAAAGCAGCAGGTATCATGAAGAAAGTACTTGAATCTGCAATTGCTAATGCGGAACACAATGAAGGTGCGGATATTGACGAATTGAAAGTAAGCGCAGTAACTGTTGATGAAGGTCCAACGCATAAACGTATCCGGCCTCGAGCAAAAGGTCGCGCTAACCGTATTTTAAAGCGAACAAGTCACATTGTTGTGACCGTCTCGGATCGTTAAGAGGAATAATAATGGGTCAAAAAATTCATCCAACGGGTTTTCGATTAGGGATTGTCACTGATTGGAATTCAAAATGGTACGCAGATACAAAGGATTACGCTAACTTTCTTAATGCAGATTTAAAAGTTAGGAGTTTTCTGAAAAAGAAACTTGCGCACGCCTCGGTAAGTAAAATACAAATTACACGCCCAGCGAAAAACGCAAGAATCGTTATTCACACTGCGCGTCCTGGTATCGTCATCGGTAAAAAAGGTGAAGATATTGAAAAGTTGCGCTTTGAAGTTTCTAAGATGATGGGGATACCTGTCCATATCAATATCGAAGAGATTCGTAAGCCAGAGCTAGACGCTACACTTGTTGCGGAGAGCATTGCTCAACAGTTAGTTAAACGTATTATGTTTCGACGTGCGATGAAACGTGCCGTATTTAACTCAATGAGACTGGGCGCTCAAGGTATTCGTATCAATGTTGCTGGCCGTTTGAATGGGGCTGAGATTGCGCGTAGTGAGTGGTATCGCGAAGGTCGAGTACCTTTGCATACATTAAGAGCTGATATTGATTACGGTACTGCAGAAGCTCTGACTACATATGGAATCATTGGAATCAAAGTTTGGATCTTTAAAGGCGAAGTTTTTGATAAAAATGCTACCGCAAATGAAGATTCATCAGCGTCTAAAAACGCTGCAAACGGTTAAATAAGGAGCCGCAAATGTTACAGCCAAAGCGGACTAAGTTTCGTAAACAATTTAAAGGTAGAAACCGAGGTTGGGCTTCCACTGGAGCAAAAGTAAGTTTCGGAGAATTTGGGTTAAAAGCTACTGAGCGCGGAAGAGTAACGGCTAGACAAATCGAAGCCGCGCGTCGAGCGATGACTCGTCACGTTAAACGTGGGGGTAAAATCTGGATTAGAGTATTTCCAGATAAGCCAATCACAAATAAGCCACTAGAAGTGCGAATGGGTAAAGGAAAAGGTAATGTAGAATACTGGGTGGCTCAAATCCAGCCAGGCCGTATGCTATACGAGATGGAAGGTGTGAGCGAAGAGATTGCTAGAGAAGCTTTTCGATTAGCTGCTGCTAAATTGCCTGTTAAAACAACATTTGTATCGCGCTCGGTAATTTAGGAAATCATGATGAAAGCAGAAGAATTGAGAGGCGAAGGCCTAGATAATCTTAAACAATCGTTGCACGACTTGTTGAAAGAGCAATTTAATTTGCGAATGCAGAAAGCTACCGGTCAACTTGGTACTACTCACCAGTTAAAGCTGGTTAGACGCGATATCGCTCGTGTTAAAACAGTAATAAACCAAAAGCAGAAGGGTGCTGAATAATGTCTGAAGCAAATAAATCAGAGCGCGTATTAACTGGGCGTGTTGTTAGTAATAAAATGGATAAAACCATTACAGTTTGTATTGAAAGAAAGGTTAAGCACCCACTTTACGGCAAATTTGTAAAGCAAACGACCAAGTTGCACGCTCACGACGAAGATAATCAATGCACTGAAGGTGATGTTGTTGCTATAAAGCAATGTCGACCACTTTCCAAGTTGAAAAAGTTTCAACTTGTTGAAGTGCTAGAAAAAGCGACCGTTGTTTGATCGCTATATCCTGACTCAAACATCGTTAACCATTTAATTTAACGACTATGTTTTGTGTTTAAATAGTTATGTGTTAGAATCCGTCGCCTTTTAGAAGGTAGATGTCTAACTAAGGTTGGAGAAAACCCATGATTCAGATGCAATCAGTACTTGAAATCGCTGATAACAGTGGTGCTCGCCGAGTACAGTGTATCAAAGTCCTTGGTGGCTCGCGTCGCCGTTATGCTGAAATAGGTGATATTATAAAAGTAAGCATTAAAGAAGCTATTCCAAGGGGTAAGGTAAAAAAAGGCGATGTGTACAACGCAGTTGTTGTAAGAACTCGTAAAGGTGTCAGAAGATCTGACGGTTCGCTTATTCGTTTTGATGGCAACGCTGCAGTATTATTAAACAATCAAAATCAACCCATAGGTACACGTATATTTGGACCTGTGACGCGAGAGCTTAGAACCGAAAATTTCATGAAAATTATTTCGCTAGCTCCGGAAGTTATATAACAAATAAGGTTTGATGTTATGCGTAAGATTCGCAAAGGCGATGACGTTGTCGTAATCGCAGGAAAAGATAAAGGCAAGAGAGGGCATGTCACTAGAGTTGTTTCTAGTGAGCGCATTATTGTCGAAGGCGTTAATATCGTGAAGCGTCATACTAAAGGCAACCCTCAAATGAATGTCCCCGGCGGGATTATTGATAAAGAAGCACCGCTACACATTTCTAACGTGATGGTGTTTAATCCGGGTCTTGGAAAAGGGGATAGGGTAGGCATTAATGTGCTTGATGACGGTAAGAAAGTTCGTGTCTTCAAGTCTAATGGCGAAAATGTTGACGTGTAATTGGGGTTAGAAATGGCAAGGCTGAAAGAATATTATAAAGATTCGGTTGTTAGTAAACTTACCGAACAGTTTGGGTATAAAAGTGTCATGGAAGTGCCCAAGATAACTAAGATTACACTCAACATGGGCTTAGGCGAGGCAATCGGCGATAAAAAAATTGTCGAGCATGCTACCGGTGATATGGTTAAAATTGCTGGACAAAAACCTGTTGTCACTCTGGCACGTAAATCTATAGCGGGTTTTAAAGTGCGAGATGGATGGCCAATTGGCTGTAAGGTGACGCTACGACGAGAAAAGATGTTTGAGTTTATGGATCGACTGGTGTCTATTTCGATCCCTCGAATTCGTGACTTTCGTGGTTTGAGTCCAAAATCCTTCGATGGTCACGGTAACTACAGTATGGGTGTATCTGAACAGATCATATTCCCTGAAATAGATTATGATAAAATCGACAAGCTACGTGGATTGGATATTACAATTACCACAACAGCTAAAACGGATGAGGAAGGTAGAGCGTTACTTAAAGCCTTCAATTTCCCATTTAAAAATTGAGTGAAAAGTAATGGCTAAAAAGAGCATGATTAACCGCGAGCTGAAAAGAGAAAAGCTTGTTAAACAATACGCAGAAAAGCGTGGTCAACTTAAGAAAGATATGAGCGATAGCTCACTTTCAATCGAAGAGCGTGATGAAGCAGCTAAGAAATTTCATAGTCTTCCACGTAACTCAAGCCCCGTTCGCCAGCATAACCGTTGTAAAATTACAGGGCGGCCTCATGGTTATTACCGTAAATTTGGCTTGTCGCGTAATAAGCTTAGAGAAGCAGCAATGCGCGGTGATGTTCCTGGTTTAGTGAAGTCAAGTTGGTAGGATAAGGGGTAGAACTATGTCAATGTCAGATCCTGTTGCAGATATGCTGACGCGAATTCGTAACGCTCAGTCTGCAAATAAAGCAAGCGTTACCATGCCTTCGTCAAAGTCCAAAGAAGCAATTGCGCTTTTGCTTAAAGAAGAGGGCTATGTCGAAGGTGTTGAAAAAGAAATGGATGGTAGCAAGGCTACCATGACTATTTCGTTGAAATATTACGAAAGTAAGCCCGTGATTGAAGAAATTAAACGTGTTAGCCGCCCTGGATTACGTATATACAAAGGCGCCGATGAATTGCCACAAGTTAGAGGTGGTTTGGGTGTGGCGGTTATCTCTACATCAAAAGGCGTGATGTCTGATAGAGAAGCGCGCAAAACGGGTATTGGTGGCGAAGTAATCTGTTACGTTGCCTAATAGGAGAACAAGATGTCACGTATAGCAAATATGCCCATCAACCTCCCTGCGGGTGTAGAGGTTAGTATTAACGGGCAAGAGATTGCGGTTAAAGGGCCAAAAGGAAAAATGGACTTTAATGTTCACACTGCAGTTTCTACTAAAGTTGAAGAAAATGTCGTAACAGTTTCTGCAAATGATACAGCTTCATCCGCGTTAGCCGGCACAACTCGCGCTATCGTTAATAATATGGTAGTCGGTGTTTCAGCTGGTTTTGAAAAAAAGTTGCAATTGGTAGGGGTTGGTTATAGAGCACAAGCAAAAGGTGATACGCTGAGCTTAACTCTTGGCTTTTCACACCCTGTGGATTTTCAATCCCCAAAAGGCATCTCGATCGAAACTCCAAGCCAGACCGAAATCGTTATCAAGGGAATTGACAAGCAACAGGTTGGGCAAGTTGCCGCAAATATAAGAGCGTATAGACCGCCAGAGCCATACAAAGGCAAAGGTGTAAGATACGTAGATGAGTACATTGTACGTAAAGAAGCCAAGAAGAAATAAGGGCTGAAGACATGAATAAGAAAACAGCTAGGATACGTCGATCAGTTAAAGCTCGAGCACGACTGAAGCGGCAAGGAAAAATTAGATTATGTGTCCACAAGACGCCTCAGCACATCTATGCACAAGTCATTAACGAAAATGGAGACACTGTGATTGCCGCAGCTTCAACCGTTGAGGCATCTGTGAAAGAAAAAATTTCCGGCCATAAAGGGAATTGTGATGCAGCAAAAATCGTCGGGCAAATAATTGCAGAAAGAGCGACAAGTAAAGGCATAAGCGATGTATCATTCGATCGTTCGGGCTTTAAATATCATGGTCGATTGAAAGCATTGGCAGATTCAGCGCGCGAAAACGGGCTAAAATTTTAGATTAAGGGTGTTATATGGCTAATTTTGATGTGCCATCAAGCAATGACGATTTACAAGAAAAGCTAGTAGCAGTAAATCGTGTCGCTAAGGTGGTTAAAGGTGGTAGACAATTTGGTTTCTCTGCGCTGACGGTAGTAGGCGATGGAAAAGGCCGGGTCGGTTTTGGAAGTGGAAAAGCGAGAGAAGTGCCTGTTGCTATTCAAAAGGCATTAGAAAAAGCTAGAAAAAACATGATCACTGTTAATCTAAATGGTGACACTCTTCAGTATCCTTTAGAAGGCAAACATGGAGCGGCTAAAGTTTTCATGAAACCTGCTTCTGATGGTACAGGTATAATCGCCGGTGGTGCTATGCGAGCAGTTTTTGAAGTTGTTGGTGTACACAACGTTCTAGCTAAGTGCATCGGCACAAATAACCCAGTTAATGTTGTTCGCGCTACTATCCAAGGTCTTGGGGATATGAACTCTCCTGAAGAAGTAGCGGCAAAGCGCGGCAAAAAAGTAGATGAAATTACGGGCTAATTATGAGTACTCCAAAGGTAAAAGTTACGTTAATTAAAAGCGTAAGCGGGCGTTTGAAAAGCCATAAAGCATGCGTCGCGGGTTTGGGATTGAGAAAAATCAACCACAGCGTTGAAGTAATCGATACGCCAGAAAATCGTGGAATGATTAATAAAGCATACTACATGCTTCGCGTAGAGGAAGTTTAACAATGAGATTAAACACTATAAAGCCTGGTGCCGGTTCTAGGACTACTAGAAAAAGAGTGGGTCGCGGGATAGGGTCTGGCTTAGGAAAAACGTGTGGCCGCGGACATAAAGGTCAAAAATCTCGTTCCGGCGGTACAGTTCAAATCGGTTTTGAAGGCGGGCAGATGCCAATTCAAAAACGATTGCCAAAAGTAGGTTTCACATCTCGTCTTAAAAAGACTTCTTCAGAAGTTCGATTAAGTGAAATTCAAAAAATAGATGCTGAACAAATTGATCTTGAAATCTTAAAGAAAGAGGGAGTATTACCTCAATATATTAAGACTGCGAAGGTAATTAAATCAGGCGAGCTAACTCGAAGTGTGACCGTTCTTGGATTAGGCGTTACATCTGGCGCGAAAGCAGCTATTGAAGCTGCCGGTGGAAAGGTAGAAAGCTAAGTGGCAAACTCATCTTCAGTTGCATCAAGTTTAGCGAGAGGGAAGCTTACCGAACTGCGGCAGCGGTTGATGTTTGTACTCGGCGCCATCATAGTTTTTAGGATTGGTGCACATATTCCTGTTCCAGGAATAGATCCAGCTGCTTTAGCGCTTCTATTTGAGCAAACCAAAGGTACCATCTTGGATATGTTTAACATGTTCTCAGGTGGAGCGTTGGGACGTTTGTCAGTATTTGCCTTGGGTGTTATGCCATATATTTCTGCATCCATTATTGTTCAGTTATTGTCTTCAGTTTGGCCGAAACTAGAACAATTGAAAAAAGAAGGTGAATCCGGGCGTAGAAAAATCACACAATACACGCGCCAACTAACTTTAGTGTTAGCCACTTTTCAAGCGACGGGTATTGCAATTGCGTTACAACAACAATCAATTGGAAATGTGTCGGTCGTTATTGACCCAGGACCGTTGTTCATGGCGACATGTATTGTGACTCTTGTTACAGGGACAATGTTCTTGATGTGGCTCGGTGAGCAGGTCACTGAACGAGGGATCGGTAATGGGATATCTATAATCATTTTTGCCGGCATTGTTGCGGGTTTACCTACTGCGGTAGCGGGAACGATGGAGCTTGCGAGAACAGGTGAGTTGCAATGGTTTATAGTATTGATCTTGTTTGTCTTAGCGTTGGCTGTAACCTTTTTTGTTGTTTTTGTAGAAAGAGGGCAGCGGCGAATCACGGTAAATTATGCTAAGCGACAGCAAGGAAATAAGCTCTATGCAGGTGGTACAAGTCACTTGCCTTTAAAGGTAAATATGGCAGGCGTTATACCGCCAATATTTGCTTCTAGCATTATTCTATTTCCAGCGACTATTGGCGGTTGGTTCGGTAGTGGCGAAGGCATGGAATGGTTGGGAGAACTGTCCTCAACACTCGCGCCAGGTCAGCCCTTGTATGTGCTTTGTTATGCGATAGCGATAATTTTCTTCTGTTTTTTCTATACCGCGCTGGTGTTTAATCCAAAAGATACTGCGGATAATTTGAAAAAGTCTGGCGCATTCATTCCTGGTGTAAGACCGGGTGATCAGACGGCGAAGTATATCGATACAATCATGTCTCGTTTAACGTTAGCGGGGGCAGTTTATATCACGGCAGTTTGTTTGTTGCCGGAGTTTCTAATTCTTAATTGGAATGTACCGTTCTATTTCGGCGGAACCTCACTTTTAATTGTAGTTATTGTTGTTATGGACTTTATGTCTCAAGTTCAGGCTCATATGATGTCACATCAATACGATGGGCTGATGAAAAAAGCTAATTTGAAAGCACATGGCCGTGGCGGTGGCATGATTCGGTAGCAACAGCAGAGTTTATTGGAGTTAATGATGAAAGTCAGAGCATCTGTTAAAAAAATGTGTCGAAATTGTCGAGTTGTCCGTCGAAAGGGCGTAATTCGAATAATTTGTAAAGATGCAAAACACAAGCAGCGCCAAGGTTAATTTGGTAGTTGATTAAACAAGTAAAGAGTAGTAGAATTCGGCGCCTTTGAGGCACGGCCGACGGTTTGGGAGTGAAGAACGCATGGCGCGTATAGCTGGAATCAATATACCGACAAATAAACACGCAGTGATAGCTCTTACTGCTATATACGGTATAGGTAAAACAAGAGCACAATTAATCTGTAGTGCTAGTAACATTGTACCTTCAACGAAAATAAAAGATTTAGGCGAAGATCAGTTAGAAACACTCCGCCAAGAAGTCGGCAAATTTGTCGTAGAAGGCGATTTGCGTCGTGAAGTTTCGATGAACATTAAGCGCTTGATGGACCTAGGCAGTTTTAGAGGTATCAGGCATCGCAGAGGTCTTCCTTTGAGAGGGCAACGCACTAAAACAAACGCTAGGACTCGAAAAGGTCCCCGCAAAATGATTAAACGTTAATCATAAAATTTAACTGATTTGGGTAACATTATGGCAAAAGCTGGTAGCAGAAGTCGTAAGCGTGTAAAAAAGAATGTATCAGATGCAGTAGCACACATTCACGCTTCGTTTAACAACACAATCGTGACGATTACTGATCGTCAAGGTAATACTTTAACGTGGGCAACAGCAGGTGGCTCTGGTTTTAGAGGGTCTCGTAAAAGTACACCGTTTGCTGCACAGGTGGCATCAGAACGTGCTGCCAGAGCCGCGCAAGAATATGGCGTTAAAAATGTAGACGTGTTTGTTAAAGGCCCAGGGCCAGGTCGAGAGTCAGCAGTGCGAGCCCTAAATTTAGTGGGTTTTAAGATTAACAACATTACGGATGTAACACCGATACCTCATAACGGTTGTCGTCCACCTAAGAAACGACGAGTTTAAGCGGGAGATTAATCGTGGCAAGGTATATAGGTTCAAAATGCCGTCAGTGTCGACGTGAAAACGTTAAGCTGTTTTTAAAAGGCGAAAAGTGTTACACCAGTAAATGTGCAATGGAATCACGTCCATTTCCACCGGGACAACATGGTCAACGCCGTGGACGCTTGTCTGATTACGCGACACAATTAAGAGAGAAACAAAAAGTACGCCGCATTTACGGAATATTAGAAGGACAGTTCCGATTATATTATAAAGAAGCGGATCGTAGAAAGGGTTCAACAGGTGAGAACCTCCTGAAGCTTCTAGAAGGCCGTTTGGATAACGTGACTTACCGCATGGGTTTTGCAGCATCACGATCTGAAGCCAGACAATTGGTCAGGCATAAGGCGATATTGGTAAATGGGGTCAAGGTTAATATCCCTTCATATCAAGTTCAGCCAAATGATGTTGTCAGCATTCAGGAAAAAAGGAAAGCGCAGCTTCGTATTAAAGGTGCTTTAGATGCTGCTAAACAACGTGGTTTCTCTGAATGGTTAAGCGTAGATGTGAGTAAAATGGAAGGTACTTATAAGCAAGTGCCTGAAAGGAGCGAACTTCCCGCTGACATTAATGAGCAGCTTATAGTCGAGCTGTACTCTAAGTAATAACACAGCGCAACGAAAGAGGATATTACATGCAAGGTGCATTAGGCGATCTATTAAAGCCTCGTTTGGTCGATGTTCAAAAAGATTCTGAAACGAAAGCAAAGATAGTTCTTGAGCCTCTAGAAAGAGGTTTTGGCCATACGCTAGGAAGTGCTTTACGCAGAATCCTGCTTTCCTCAATGCCCGGCTGCGCAGTAGTTGAAGTCGAAATTGATGGTGTGCTTCATGAGTACAGTACAATCGAAGGTGTTCAAGAAGACGTTATTGAGATCTTGCTAAATTTGAAAGAATTAGCGATTAAAATGCACTCTAAAAATGAGGCTACAATTACGTTGAATAAAAAGGGCCCTGGGGTTGTAACTGCAAGTGATTTTACGTTGGATCATGATATTGAAATTGTGAATACAGGCCATGTTATAGCAAACCTAACTAAAGCGGGTGAGCTTAATATGACTGTTAAAGTCGCGAGAGATAGGGGTTATCAGCCTTCTAATCTAAGAGAAAGCGACGAAGATCGTCCGATAGGTAGGCTGATGCTGGATGCGTCTTTTAGTCCAGTATTAAAAGTGGCTTACTCAGTTGATAGCGCCCGTGTTGATCAACGCACAAATCTCGATAAACTAATAATCGAAGTGGAAACTGATGGTACTGTCGATCCAGAAGAGACTATTCGAGCTGCTGCTACAATTTTACAAGATCAATTAACCCATTTTATTGATCTGAAGGGTAAGAAAGAAGAAGAGCCAAAATCTGATGAGCCAGAAGTTGATCCAGTGCTTGTCAGACCGGTAGATGACTTAGAGCTAACTGTAAGGTCTGCGAACTGCTTGAAAGCTGAAAACATCTACTATATCGGTGATCTGATTCAGCGGACAGAAGTCGAACTTTTGAAAACACCAAATCTAGGTAAAAAGTCGCTTACTGAGATAAAAGACGTGCTAGCGTCAAAAGGTTTATCTCTCGGTATGAGACTGGATAATTGGCCGCCTGCTCAATTAAAAGAGAAGCAGAAGGATATCGCGTAAAACTAAGCGATAATAAATTCTAGGAAAACTACAATGCGTCATAGAAATATTGGAAGACAATTAAGTCGAAATAGCAGTCATCGGAAAGCAACGTTACAGGCATTAACAGTGTCGTTGCTTCGCTATGAGACTATCAAAACAACTCTAGCCAAAGCGAAAGAGCTTCGCCGTGTAGCAGAGCCGTTAATTACAAAAAGTAAAATAGATTCAGTAGCAAATCGTCGTTTAGCTTTTGACCGCCTTCGTGATAAAGAAGTAGTTGGTAAGCTATTTACGGAATTAGGCCCTCATTTTAAAGAAAGACCTGGTGGCTACGTGCGTATACTTAAGTACGGTTTTAGAGCCGGTGATAAAGCTCCGATGGCATTAGTTCAGTTAGTTGGTCGTGAAGAGATCGGCGATAGCGAAAACGCCTAGTAGTTGTTTGTAGATTTAAATTAAAAGCCACTTCTTGAAGTGGCTTTTTTTGTTTGTTAAGTTTTTAATCCTGAACAATTTAGTTGATCTACGGACTAGCGCACCGATACGTTATGTCAATATGACCCATTTCCTGCTCTCGGCTCTCGTGTCTAACTGCACAAATGAGGATTAATACTTACTATAGGCATTTTAGATATAATTTCGGTCTGTGAAATGGCATGTTAATAAAAATAAGGAAGTAAAATGATTTCAAAGCAAGAGTTGATTAGAGCGTTCTTTTACTTTTCGCTAGTTGTAATAGGAGAGGTCGTTCTACATTTATCTACGGCGTATTTCAAGATGGCTAATGATTATACTTTGCCCGCTATGATATTTGTGTTTTTAATAATCGCATGGCTGCTCAAGACAAATTTAATAACTTTGGGGTTCATATCTATTCTTGTCGTCATATATGGCTGTGTATCTTTCTTCACGCAATTCGTTGTCTATACAACAGAGTATCCTGCTACATTACTTGATTTTGCACCCACAATTATGGTTAAAACATTAATATATACATTTCCTATCGCTGTTATGACTCTTTTAACTTCAAGAAAATAGAAATGCATTATTCGGATGTTGTGGTAGGAAGGTAGTTTTATAGTAAAAATCCGATCAGTTATCCAGATGCTATGCCATGAAATCCTTGGGGTGGCGGGCGCTATTAATAGCCGCGAGTACATCACATAATAGGTAAAAATGACTTTTTTAGTTATTATCTTTGACGATCTTTATTCATGAAATAATTAATGTGAGTATCCGATGTCATTGAAAATACATAAAAAACAAAAAGGTTATCTACTTGTTCACGCAGCTGAATTGCTGGTTGGAATAAGCCTGTTAGGAATTGCCGCAGTCCACGGGCAAGATTGGTGGCAGGGTTCAAAAAGAGACTCTTTCTATCATTCTTTAAAGGATTTAGAGACACTCATTTGGGAGTATCGTGAAAGCAATGGTAGATGGCCTGGAGATTGTAACAATAATCAGATGATTGAGGGCCTTGTTGTAAGTATTGGGGAGGCTGTTCAAATTAGGGGCTCCAATGGGGGGCTAGATTTAGGTGACTATTCGTGTGCTTTAAACTCTGCAAGCGAAAATTCTTCTCATTTTGTCTCAGAACTAAGGTTATTTAAACCAGATATATACTATGGAGATTTTGGGGATAAGCTGGAGTATTCAGATAGCATTTCGTTTCAGGCAGGTACTTTATTGATTGATGACGTTAATCAAACAAATGCAATTATAGCCGATGGGGTTTCAGAAGATTTGGCTGAGTGGCTGGAATTGAAGGTTGATGGTGAAGCTGAAGCTGATTCTCAGAATGCTAATTATTCAGGGAGAATTAGATTTTGGAACCAACCCCAAGGAGATGGTGTTATTTTTACATATTTATTTAACTCGGAAATTTTATAAAAAAGACGAGCATAGTTTAATCCATTATTAAGTAGGTTGTTACACAAATAACATGATTAGAGTGTGGCAACGATGTCTCTATGGCAATTTGCACTCTAACAAACTTCGATTCTCTGGCGTCAGCACTTTCATTTATTATGTAATGCTGAGGTATGGCCGGTCTAACTGGATTATGTGAAGAATATTTCGGGTTTAACCCTAACGTTGAATAAGAATTTAGAAAAAAGTTTGAATGCTGTACTTAGGGATTACGAATGCTTGCTATCTGCTCACGTCACTTATCATGAATGTGTGAAAGCAACTTAATCGGGGTAAATAAAGCAGTAAAATATTTAGCTAGATTCTTTTGCAACGTTAGGGAGAAATGAATTGTTACTTCATCATTTCCTTTACTTTAACACCTTCTTTTTTAGCAGCATCTTGGCATTCGCTATATTTCACAGAGTCAGTACCTTTATCCGCGCAATCTACTAATACTTTTTGATTATCGTCGGCCTTTTCCGCTACTTTTTCTTTTACTGATGCACAACCAACAAAAAAAACAGCCAGTAAACTTAACAACAAAATATTTTTCATTCTCTAATTCCTTTTTATTAACTTTAAACAACTACAAGCTTAATGTACTCAGGATGTCGCAGTTGACTAAAACAATCTAGCGTAACTTTCCTGCGCTTATTACGCTTGATACATTTGCATTCCACATATTTGATGCGATGTAAAATTGATTCAACATGATTGAAATCTACTGCCAATTATAGTTAGTACATTGACAACTGTATATTGATGAATAAATATTTTTTGGATACTTAACAAACTTTCACAGTTAGTGTTCAGGTTCCAGCCATGAAGCTTAAAAAATTAATCTGCCTATAATTTTTCTTGCGAGTGAAAATTAGTCACTTATCTATTGGTAGATGTTTATGTGCTCGTGGTCTTCAGTGAAAAAATAATTTACATCCTTCTTAACTCAAAATTTAATTCACCGCTCTCTGCTTCGGTTTTTTACTCGTACTTGATTATTGGTATCTCGGCTTTGGCGAATCAACTGATTATTGGCAATGTTAAGGTCTGATTTGGCTAATCTATCATAAAGAAGTACGTTTACTGATGCCGCTAGATTCATACTGCCTATGGTGGGTACATAGACAACGGCATCAGCTTTATCTATCACCTTCTGGTTGATGGTACCGTCTTCTGGGCCAAGGATATAAAAAGCGTTGTCCGGGTGCTGAAATTCAGGCAATGGTGTTGCGCCTTCAACTAATTCAAGACACACTATTTTCATCTCTTCGGGTATGTCGTTTAGTAGGCATTCTACGCCAGTCAAAGGAATATTCTGTCCTGCGTTGTGTGTGTCGGTATGAAATTTAGCTGCACGGGCATAACGTCGGCCGGTATAAAATACCGAGTCTACTTGGTAGCAGCCTGCTGCACGCATAACTGCACCGACGTTTGAAGGGCTTTTAGGATTGGTTAATCCTATGCTTACTTTTGATTCTTTCATAGATTATTTCGCTTAGGATTCGATAAATCTTAGGAGCGTTAATTAATTTATTTCAAAAAAAAATAAATGCCGCACTGTTATATTCCAATACCAATACAACTAAGGTATCTATTTCTATTTGTTGCAATAACCCAATTATGTGCTAATTCTTCTTAATAATTCGATTGAAGCATCGACTTCGACTTTTCTAATCGCAACACTTTCAATATTGCATCCAATCGGAATCCTTTTTTCGTCTGCAAAACTTTTTAATTCAAGCCAGCTTCGTTCGGAGAAATCAACGGACTTTTGTAGAATGTCATTTGAATGGATTAATTCATTCTCCAGCCATTTAGGAATACTAATTCCTAACCATTTCATGAATTGAAGAGTTTTAAGTGAACCGCATGGAGTAAGCGTGAAAAGAATTGGCACGAGTGGAATATTATGCTCCTGTCCATAGTAGTAATATTCAGATAAAAAATTCTTTGATGCATTTACATCATAGACACCTTGCGAAACAAAAAACGTGCAGCCTTGAGCAATTTTATTGAATACTCTGATATGTTCGTCACCTTTGTTTTGATGTCGTTCTGGAATGGTGACGCCGCCTAAAAGAAGATCATTATTCATTTCTGCTTTTAGTTTGTAGGCATCATTCATTGACAAAGTCACTTCTTGAGACTTTGAAGATGCCCCAACAAACACTGTTAAATTATTCTTTGATGAGGCAGACTCAAGAAATTGAGACAACTCTGATTTGCTATATTTCCCAACAGATCTGTAAATAATTTTTGGAATCGGCAAAGAATGAAGATATTCTTCGCTATAGGAGAAAGAATCTAATGTTTCCATGAATGGGAAAGGACGCTCTTCGGATGTTCTGGATTTTTCATCTTGAATATCATAAAGGATTAAACCATCAATATTGAGAGACTGAAGCCTCTGTATCTGAAGAGAAGAAATTTCTTTAATTTTATCTGAGTTCGTCCCCTTTTTAGGTGGGGTAATACCGTAGAGGATAATTCCACTTTCTCTATTTATTATTTTGTCTGTAAGCATTGTTGCACTTCATTTTGTTCAAGTATTTTCAGAATATAACACTTGCAGCAGAGCCGCCGCTAGTGATAATCCTGGCATCGCTCACTTCAAAACACTTTCCGTCTTTTACAAAATTGAATTCCTGATTGGAAAGTCTTTTACGATGATCAATATTGATCTAATAATATTTTGAGCTTTGGTGTTGATTGTTTTTTCAGCGTTGAAGGGTCTCAAAGTGATTGACTTGGGACTAATTTACATTGTTTACCTCCCAAAAAAGTGTCATTGACCAAAACAACTGAGAGGTAAGCATTATTTTCCGCGTGCAGCTTGCTTGCTGGAAAGTATTGCAAGAGGTCTTTAAGTGAGGAAAAACCGCGGTTATACACTAAGTTACAGGAGAGTAATGGATTGATTGCTATTGCTGGAATTCAAAAGAGGTGAATAAATTTCGACTGTTTGATATCGATATTTTGTCTGTCGGTAATTTTTGCAGATGGTAATTATCAAGATTCACTTGTTAATTTAAGCTGTTGTTATATATTGAAAATCAACCATGGTATATAATTTGCTTTGTCGTTGTGGAGCAACAAGAAGTATTCTAGTGGGGATTTAATATAATGAAATTAATCAAAACAATAAGTTTTTTAACAATTAGTTTGAGTTCTGCCTTTGTCGCTAATTCGGCAATCGCAGGATATAGCTGGACTTACACAGGCAGTGGGGAAACCTGTCCTATTGGTGGATGTGTCGAATCAGATACTTTCGCGGGTAAGACAGTCACATCTACTGCTACGGGTTGGTATTCGGAGACTACTAGCGGCGCTTCAATGCAAGAAGCAAATAAATTGAGGGTTTGGGATGGGTTGAGTGTGGAAGCAACAACTGCTGATACTGGTACACCCAATCATGCTACAGATAATAATGGCTGGTATGATTCCGTTCTATTTGATTTTGGCGGAGATAGTGTCGAGCTAGACCAGGTTGTAATGGGATGGCATCAAGATACCGATTTCTCGTTACTCCGCTATACCGGTAATGATACACCTGCGCTAACAGGGAACAGTTATAGTGACTTAACGGCTACTGAGGGTTGGGAGTTAGTTTCTAATTATTTTTGTAGTTGTAGTAGTTCATCGAGTGGATCAGATATCTCCTTTAATGTAAATGCAGACAACAAGAGCTCAAGTTACTGGTTAGTTGCTGCAATCAATCCGGCTTATTTTGATAATAATAACTATATTGGAAATGATTACTTCAAAATTAAAACACTCGCTGGGTCTTATGTTGAGCCTACAGTGCCTCCTACAGCTGTATCAGCTCCTGCAACAGGATTGTTAATGTTGTTAGGTGGTATGTTTCTTTATTCAAATGCTCGTAAAAGAGAAGATCAATTAAATGTGATGGCTGCTTAAATAATTTTACATTACTGCGATTTCCTGGCTAAACTTAAGATTATTGGAAATTGCTTAATAGAAATCAGGTGAAATGGTTTCTAAAGTCTAACAAAAAAAGCCTCGCATTAACGCGAGGCTTTTTTTGTTTTGTAATATGCTGGTTGTTTCGTTTCTACTCTGAGTAACTCACGGTGAAAACATCAAGCTCAGCGTTCGATGCTTGATCCTAGAAAAAGCTATTTTCATCTTCAGCTGATTTTCCTGCCTCAAGGATGTGGTTAATTATTTAATCGGTCCATTAACTGTTCAGCATCTTTGATTTCTGGAAAGTGTGTTTTAGATGCCAAAGATAGTTTCAGCGCTTTCAGCGCTTCTGATTTCCTTCCTAATAATTCTAGCGCTACGGCGATGTGATAGTGGATTTCAGGATTCGATGCCTGGCGAATTGCTGCGCTTCTGAGGTATTGTAATCCTTCTTCAGGTTTTCCATTCTTTATTAATATCCAGCCTAGCGTATCGTTGATTACAGGATTATCCGGGCTGATTTGATTTGCCCTTTTTGCATACGCTAAGGATTTTTCCTTATCGCTATTTGCGACGAGTAAGGCCAGATTGTTTAATATATCAGGGTTATTACTATTGCTTTTTAGCGCGACCTCAAAATATTTTCTGGCTAAATCTGGTTTGTTAGATGCCAGGTAGTATTCGGCTAACGCTTGAAGAGAACGTAAATCATTTGGTCTTTCTCTTAGCCAGTCTTTGAGGGTTTTAATCGCGGTTTCGAGCTTTCCGGATTGCGAATAAGCTTGTGATAATCTAAGGACTACATAAGTTGATTCTTGAAGTTTTTTGGCCTGTTTATAATATTTTATTGCTTGTCGGTATTTATTGTTTCGGAGATGAAAATCTCCCATTAAGCCATATCCTTGAGGTTGATTAGGAAATAGCTTAATTAATTTTTGTACATGCTCTTCTGCCAGTGGAAAATTGTTTGTATTCATCAGTGTTTCTGTGAGCAAAACACGCACAGATAAATCTTTATCATCGCCTTCAACCGCTTTTTGTAAAGACCAAATAGCTTTCTCGGTATCTTGGGCCTGTAATTGCAATTTAGCTATCTGTGTAAGTATCCTAGTATTATACCCAGCTAAAATAGACATTCTCCGTAATGTGGTTTGTGCTGATTTTATTTTGTTTGCAGCGATATAGCTGCGGGTAAGCGCATCCATAATTTTTAGATTTTCATTGTTATTTGTTTCGATATCTTCTGCGATACGAATTGCATCGTTATGCTGCTTGTATGTTAGGTATAGATTGATGAGCTCAATAGCTGTATGTATTGATTGCGGATTTTTTGCATGAGCTTTTTCCAGCCACTGTAGAGCTCCTTTCTTATCGTTTCTAATAAAAGCTAGCTTGCCAAGCTCAATCATGCAAAGTGCGTTGTTTGGCTTTGACTGTAAAACTTCTAGTAATCGTTTTTCTGCGTCGTCGTATTTCTTTTGTCGGATAAGTAGTTTTGCTAAATTTATTTGAGCAGGTATAAAGTCTATATCGATAGAAATTGCTTTTTTCAATGTGCTTTTTGCTTCATTAATGCGATTAGTTGCCATTTGATTAGAGGCTAACAGATTTAATATGGTCAGATTGTTAGGAAATTTCTCGGCGAGTTTTTCAGTAATAATTAATGCTTCTTCAAAGCGTTGCTCTTTAATGTGAAGAAGGTTGAGGATAATGCCAGCTTGTTTGTTTTGTTTGTTTTTATTGAAAGTTTCAGCTAACCCTGTCAGGGCCATATCTGTTTTGCCGCTTGCTAGATAATTTAATGCGCCTTGGAATTTTATTTCAGGGTTTTCAGGTTGCATTTTTAACGCTTTATCAAACATCTCTGAGGCATGGTGATGCTGATTCGCTTTCATGTATGCTTGGCCAAGCATCATTAATAAGCTTTGGTCATTAGGTGATTGTTTTAGGCTGGGTTCAAGTATTCTCAATGCTGATTTATAATCATTCTTCTGAAGCAATGTAGAGCCATAGAGCTTTCTAGCGCTAGGGTTGTAGGGATATTGTGCGACATAAAACTTGAGGTAATCATGGGCTTTTTCATATTCCCCGAGGCTGTATTTAATGACGCCAGCAAGCATTAGTGTCGCTTCACGCTCGTATAGCGCTTCGCTCGGGATTCGATCAATAAGAGTGCTTGCTTCTTTTAATACTTTTTTCGAATTTATGGTGTCATTTGTTTTTGCTAATATTACTGCATGTAAATAAGCGGCTCTCGGATCATCTGGATGCGACTCTCGAATATTCGTAATTTCTCTTAACGCAATATTGTTTTTATTTAAATCAAGATAAATTCCGATACGGGCGATATGCGCAGAAAGGTGATCAGGTTTTTGTTCTAAAACTCTTGAATAATCTTTGATAGCTTTTTCCAAGTCGCCTTTCGCATGATTAATTGAGCCTTTCGCGTACCAAACTTCCAGGTTGGTGTTGTCAATTTCATAGGCTCTGTCACTATAGTGTATGGCATCTTCATAGTTTCCCTCTTTTAACGAAATTGTAACCAGGCCTAGCAGGGCACTTATGGAATCCGGTGTGAATTTGAGAGCTTCGTTAAACGCATCGCGGGCAAGATCGAGAGCCTTAAGTTCAATCTGAGCATTGCCATGCAAAATATAAAGCTCTGTGACAATCTTCGGGTCATATCCAAGAGGGAATATGTCATCAGTTAGCTGTTTGTATTTATGCTGAGCAAAATAAGATTCCGCCAGGGGGATAACAGTGACTGACTTGTCAGCGCCCATCTTATTTGCTTTTGTCAGCTCTTTTTCTGCTAGTGCTGGATTCCCATCTTTTAGGTATAAGCTTCCGAGTAATACATGAGCGGCTATATAGTTATCGTTAATCTGTAGAGCATTTTTTAAATGAATAATGGCAGTTTTAGTTTCGTTTCCTTCTTTTGCAATAAGTGCTTTTTCATATAATGAGGCAGTTTCTCTATTGATTGAAGCATGAGCGATATTGGTAAACGAAAAGAATAGCGCTGCAAGTAGAAGGGAGTGTATATGTCGATATTTCATTTATTAAGTTCCTAGATGCAGTGAATAAATCAGCAATAATTTAAACTAAATTTCATACATAATAAAATGTCGGGAATAAAGGATACCTACTGAACTATACTGCTGGCAGCAAAGACTCTGCCAGCAAGCTATTACGGAAATATTTACAGCGTGTGTAATTGAGAAGATGTTGTTAGTTTTCAATTTGTTAGTATGCAGAGATTACATTGCCTCTATTCGAGCTAACTGCTCCTGAAGATTGTTAACAGAACCTCGCATCTCTTCCGCCTTCTCTTTCTCTTTCAATACAACAACCTCAGGTGCGCGATCAACAAAGTTTTTGTTGGAGAGTTTTCCCTCAACAGCTTTCAACAATTTATCTAATTTCTCGATTTCTTTGTTGAGTCGTGCAATCTCAGCATCTTTATCAATTAATCCGGCAAGGGGGATTAACACTTTCATGTTGCCGACGAGTGATGTTGCCGACTCTGGCGCATCTTCACCAACAACTTCGATGCTTTCCAATTTCGCCAGGCGAGTGAGAAAAATTTGGTTGTTTTTTAAGAATGTTTGGTCTTGTGCTGATGCATTTTGCAATAGAACAGGAAGAGGTTTGCCGGGGGAGATATCCATGCCGCTGCGGATTTTACGTACGCCAAGAATAAACTCCTTAACCCATTCCATTTCGATAACGGCAGCTTCGTCAATTTTTGAACCATCTGCTTCAGGGAAGCGTTGTTGCATAATGGTATCACCGTCAACGCCAGCAAGTTTTGCGACGCGTTGCCAAATCTCTTCAGTGATGTAAGGCATGATTGGATGAGCTAAACATAATAGTGTTTCCAATACGCGCACTAACGTTTGACGTGTTCCGCGCAACGCTGCTTCGCTACTCTCTTCGTTTTGCATGACAGGTTTAGAGAGCTCTAGATACCAATCGCAGTATTCGTTCCAGGTGAATTCATAAATGGCTTGTGCCGCGTGGTCAAAACGGTATTGTGAAATATTTTGATTAACCTGTGCTTCGGTTTGTTGCATGCGCGAGATGATCCAGCGATCAGCTAGACTCAACTCTATATCGCCACCTTTTTGGCCGCAGTCGTGCCCTTCGGTGTTCATGAGAACATAACGTGCGGCGTTCCAGATTTTGTTGCAGAAGTTTCGATTGCCCTCGACACGCTGAAGATCGAAGCTGATGTCGCGGCCCATGGAGGCGAGTGATGCAAAAGTAAATCGAATCGCATCGGTACCAAATGCGGGGATACCGTTGGCAAATTCATCGCGTGTCGACTTTTCAATTTTTGCAGCCATTTTTGGTTGCATCATGCCGCTGGTCCGTTTTTTAACAAGATCTTCAAGATCAATACCATCGATCAAGTCGATTGGGTCAAGCACGTTACCTTTTGATTTTGACATTTTCTGGCCGTGCGAATCACGCACCAGGCCATGAATGTAAATTTCTTTAAAGGGGGCTTCACCAGTAAATTTGAGACCCATCATAATCATTCGGGCAACCCAAAAAAAGATGATGTCGAAGCCGGTGACTAAAACGCTGGTTGGATAAAAAGTTTTAACGGCATCAGTGTTTTCTGGCCAGCCTAATGTGGAGAAAGGCCAAAGCGCGGAAGAAAACCAGGTATCGAGAACGTCTTCATCCTGAGAAAGTTTTGTGCTCTCTGGTAAATTATGTTTTTCGCGAACTTCTTGCTCGCTACGACCTACATAGATGTCACCTTCTTCATCGTACCAGGCTGGTATGCGATGGCCCCACCAGATTTGGCGCGAGATGCACCAATCTTCAATATTGTTCATCCACTCGTAATAGGTGTTTTTCCAGTTGTCAGGAACGAATTTAATATCGCCAGTTTCAACGGCTTTTATGGCAGGTTCCGCTAATGGTGCAACTTTGACATACCATTGGTCGGTTAACAGAGGTTCAATAATCGCACTCGAACGATCACCGCGTGGCACCATTAATTTATGGTCGTCTGTTTTTTCTAACAGGTCTTGTGTGCCGAGTTCTTCGATCACAAGTTTACGAGCTTCTGTGCGATCGAGGCCCTGAAACTCTTCAGGGATAAGATCACCGTGTGGATCATCTTTTCCGATAATCGCTGCGCTAAGGGTGAATATATTAATCAACCCATTATTCGGTAATGCTTGCAGAGGCGAAGTATCCCGATGGCGAGTCCACACTGCGTAATCGTTGAAGTCGTGCGCGGGTGTAATTTTTACTATACCTGTTCCGAACTCGGGATCAACATATTCATCGGCAACAATCGGAATTTTTCGATTGGCTAGTGGAAGTAAAACTTGCTGGCCAATGAGATGTTTATAGCGATCATCACCGGGATGCACGGCAACGGCTGCATCACCCAACATGGTTTCAGGCCTTGTTGTGGCGACAACAACATGTCCTGTTCCATCGGCAAGTGGATAGCGCATATGCCACATGTAGCCGTTCTCTTCTTCGGAGATAACTTCCAGGTCAGAAACGGCAGTGTGAAGTACCGGGTCCCAGTTGACCAAACGTTTACCGCGGTAAATTAATCCTTCTTCATGCAGGCGAACAAACACTTCTTTCACCGCATCGGACAGGCCTTCATCCATGGTGAAACGTTCACGAGACCAATCCAGCGAAGAGCCCATGCGACGAAGCTGGCGCGTGATGTTGCCACCGGATTCCTCTTTCCAATCCCAGATGCGTTTGATGAAATTTTCACGACCTAAATCGTGGCGGGTTTTATCTTCTGCATTGAGCTGGCGTTCTACGACCATTTGCGTGGCGATACCTGCATGATCAGTCCCTGCTTGCCAAAGCGTATTGTTACCTTTCATGCGATTGTAACGGATTAGGCAATCCATGATCGTATCCTGAAATGCATGGCCCATGTGCAGGCTACCTGTCACATTGGGCGGTGGGATCATGATGCAATAGGGATCACCGTCACCTGAAGGGGAAAAATAGTTTTCCGATTCCCAGATGTCGTACCAACGTTGTTCGATCGCGTGAGGATTGTATGTTTTTTCCATGATATTTTTACTTGTATTTTGTGATGACGAAATAATAAATAATTCCACATATGATAACACGCAATGAGGGGGGAGTTAGGGTCTGTTGACGAAACTCAAACGTCAAAAGACCTTGTTCTGCTAGCAAATGAAAAGTTTCCGAACTGGATTGTTTATTTAGTTCTGGTTGAAAAATACACGGGGAAAGCTATTTTTGAAGGCGGGTTTTACCAAGAACATCGTTAATAATGTTGGGGAGCTGAGTTTTTACCTGATTTTTAACTTCGTTTCGAAGTTCGCTAGCCATTTGATCAATTAGACGAGGCAAAACGGATTCAACAGAGTTGTTAAGCAGTGTCTCCATGCGATCAGCTAGTTGGATATGGAGTTCGTTAGTCAGTGAGGTTGTTGCCTCAATTACCAGGTTATCAATTTTTTGCGATAGCTGGCTATGTAGTTCAAATGGAATGTTTAGGCTGAAATTTGCTTCCTCACCGCTTTCACTGGTGATTGCCACAGAGTGCTCAGCATGAGTTGGTGGTTCTTCTAACTCTAGCTCCGGTGTATGCAGTTCAGAATAATCTAGGTCGGTTCCATTCTCGAGTTCTGGGATTTCTGTTATTACCAGATCTTCAGCGAACGAGGAGACCGAGTCTTCACTGGAGAATTCCGACAGTTGATAGTCAGGTGATTCATATTCACTATGTTCGTTTAGTGGGATTTCGTTGACATCAAAGCCGCTGGTTCCTGTTGCATGAGCGATTTTTGCATCAATTGAATCCGATTCCGAATCATTGAAGCTGCTATCCATAAATTCTGGCGAGCTGTTTTCGCTGTCGATATCTAGTTCATTAAGATCTGGTTCTTCATTTTCCAAGTCTTCTGCAAATCGGCTTAACGATTGCTCGTAGGCCATGCTTAAATCTTCATCAGTGAGAGATGGCATTTCTGAAGCAAGTTGTGCTTGTTCGTTTTTTTGTTCAGAGTCTTCTGATACTAAAGCAGATTGTTGTTTGATGATTGCTGAATCTATTACACTATCTATGGTGTCGAGTTCTGCCGGTTGTGATAATGGTGTGGACTCTGGCTCAGCAGGTTGTAGCATCTCACTGTTGTCAAGCTGACTGGCGAGCGAGCTTGCTACTTCGTCATCAGTTAATGCATTGAGTTCTTCGCTGATATTATCTATTGAGAGATTCGATAGGTCATCGTCTAAACCTAAAGGTTCTGAGATGGCTGATTCTGAGGGATCAGTACCAATAGAAACAAATTTTGAAGCAGGTGTGGATGCCTCTGCATCAGTATTATTGGATTCCGGAATGATGGCTTCACTATCTTCAGTAGCGCGCTTCATTTCTTCATAAACGGTAGCTGGTTGATCGAGAACCGGGATGCTTTCCGATAAATTTTCTTCCACCTTTTCCATTTGCGATAGGGATAAACTGCTAGGCGGCTCTACGGCCTCACTTAGAACAGGGATTTCGACATCATTGCCTGGTGCTGTTTTATTGCCATCTTCAAGTTCCGCAAACGCCTCTTCAAGTAAGGTGATATCGCCCAGCACATCATTGTGTTCTTCTTCATCATCATCGATATTCTTTACATCGCCAATTTGCAAAGATGCTGCTGACGGTGTAAGAATTTCAGATTCAACAGCAGAGAGATCACCAAGTGAAGGTTTGTTTACTTCTTCCGCTGGATGGCTGTCGTTAAAATCCGATTCGTTGGGGGGTTGCATTGAGGAGTGAGCACTTTTGGGCATGTTGCTTACCTGTTTACGTCGTGCGAAGTGACTTCAAGGCCTTGAGTTTTATACTGGCGATAACGTTGTCTTGCAAGTTGTCGTTGCTGAGGGGCAGCGGAGACAATTTCTGCGACACGGTTAAACTGCTCATAAAACATAGGAACCTCGGGTCTTAAGTTAATTAACACATCGGTAATCGAAGCGCTTTCGCTGTTGTGACTAATGTGTATGGGCGTGTCCTGCTGTAACTCGTCTCCCATCATAACGTGTGGGAGAAAGCTTAAGTCGTTATATGTCCACATCAATTTATCCATGCGCTCGGTTTGCTGTGCATCATTCGTCTGGATGTGAATGGTGTGCCCTTTTTTGAACGCCTTTTCTGCTAACAAACAGGTAAATTGTTCTACACTGGCAGTTTGAGCATTTTGTAATACATAAAAATCAACTTGCGTCATTGTGTCAAAGTTCGGTCAAGTAAAAGGAAGGCAGCAAGTATTGTGCCCTGAAAAAAGGTTGCTCTATTATGATTACTGCTTCACTTGTTGATCTTGGATAAACTCGTCAACTAATTTTGGTTGGTTTGATTTTTTGAAAAGCAGTCTGCGTTGTCTGTACGGCTATTCTGTGTATTTTATCCCAAATTACAAGGTATTTCTGCGCGTATTGTAATCTTGTTGGATGATAAATCAAATACTATTATAGATTGGTTTTCACACAGTGGCGTGCTGTGTGAAAACGATGTTTAAATTTGGTTTTTATTGACAGCGATTGATTAAGTATTGAACAAGCATCGGAACAGGGCGGCCTGTCGCTCCTTTGTTTGCTCCATTTTGCCAAGCGCTGCCTGCAATATCGACATGTGCCCAGTTTAGATTCTTGGTGAATTTTGATAGGAAGCAGGCGGCGGTGATTGATCCAGCTTCGCGTCCGCCAACGTTAGCAAGGTCTGCAAAGTTGCTCTTAATTTGCTCGTTATAATCATCCCATAGCGGCATTTGCCAGCAGCGATCACCAGACTCTTCACCAGCTGCGATAATATCTCCTGCTAATTCATCTTGATTACTAAATAGGCCACTGGCATGTTGACCAAGTGCAATAACACATGCGCCGGTCAATGTTGCAATATCGATAACGGTGTCGGGTTTGAAGCGTTCGCTGTATGTTAATGCATCACATAAAATCAAACGTCCTTCAGCATCGGTATTGAGGATTTCAATAGTCAGACCCGCCATACTGGTAACGATGTCGCCTGGTTTGTTAGCTGCACCGTCGGGCAAATTCTCTGAGCTAGGCACAATTCCGATAACATTTAAGGGGAGATTGAGTTCAGATATGGCTTTAATAGTACCAAAAACACTGGCCGCTCCGCACATGTCGTATTTCATTTCATCCATAGCGGCTGCTGGTTTTAGTGAAATACCACCTGCATCAAAGGTTAAACCTTTACCAACGAGTACAATGGGTTTTTGATTGGCCTTGCCGCCGTTGTGCTCCATGACAATTAATTTAGCGGGTTGACGACTGCCCCTTGATACGGAAAGTAGTGCTCCCATTTTCAATGATTCCATTTTTTTCTCATCAAGAATGGTTACTTTAAGTTTGCTGTTAGCTGTTCCTAGTTTTTTCGCTTGTTCAGCGAGATAGCTGGGTGTGCAAATATTGCCCGGAAGATCGCCAAGCTCTTTCGCCAGGCTTACACCTTGAGCGAGCGCTTTACCTATTTTGATACCTTCCTTGATAACGTTTAATTCATCTTTATCATTTGCAGCCAGTGTAATCTGGCTTAATTTGGCTGCATCATCTTTTTCGCTTTTCAGCATGTCGCGACGATCAATTGCAGAGGCCATTATTTGGACAGATTGTATTGCCTTCCAGCTGAGATCTTTTTTGTCAACATCAACCTCATGAAGAGCACTAACGGCGTTATCGATATTTAATGATTTCATGGCTTCAACGGCAGAAGCACAAGCTTTTCGGTATAGTTTGTCGTTAGTTGCACCTGATTTACCGCAGCCGACCAATAAAACACGATCAGCTTTGATCCCTGGGACTTTATGCAAAAGAAGTGTTTGTCCCACTTTTCCTTCAATATCACCTTTTTTAATGATGTTGATGATATATTTTTCTGATGCGCTGTTTAGTTGAGATGCTGTCGAAGATAATGCGTTCGATTCAAATATAGGGGCGATAATGCATGCTGTCTTAACTGCTTCGGGACTGGTAATTTTACTGCCAAATTTCATGCTGACTCCTGCAATAGCGATGTTTGTATTGAACCTGAAAATGTTAGATCTAAATTTATATTACTTGGTGCTGTTGAGGTTTAGTTGCCTCTCTGTAGATCTTTTTAGCTTGAATAGTATAAAAACGATTATAATGTAATTGTAGTTTGGGATTGCATTTTTATTGAAATAATTTATTTGTCGGTTATGAAATGTAAGTGCTGAACTCAAATGCTGCAGTTCCCCTTTGAAAAACAATGGTGTTGTTGATGGTAATATTCCACCGTGATAATTGATCGATATCTGTTTAAAGAAATAATTTATTCGCTTCTCGCAGTGCTGTCAGTGTTGTTACTTATTTTCGTGAGCAAACATTTTGTTCGCTATATGTCTGACGCAGCAGCAGGAGAGCTACCAACCTATCTGATTTTCCAGCTTTTGAGTCTTTTTACGCTGAGTTATCTGGTTATGATTGTGCCATTTGCGCTTTATCTCGCAGTGATAATTACATTTGGCCGGCTTTACAAAGATAGTGAAATTACTGCTGCAGAAGCATGTGGACTAGGTATTCCTCGCATAATGCAATCTACTTTTTATCTGTCGCTGATTCTTTGCGCTATTGTTGGCACCCTCTCTCTTTGGGTAGCACCGTGGGCTGAAGAGCAGCAATATCTGATTCGTGATCAAGCAAAATCCGAATCTGAATTTGGATTTATTGCTGCGGGTCGGTTTCACGAAATCAGAAAAGGTAACGGCGTTTTTTATGTGGAGAGTTTTTCAGACGACAACAAAACAATGCACAATGTTTTTGTTCAACTTCAAAATGGCGACAAGATGGATGTTTTTTCTGCACCCAGTGGCTATATGGAGCTGGATAAGGAAACAGGCGCGCAATTTATTGTTTTAAAAAACGGATATCGTTATGAGGAGCTGCCCGATAACGAAGGCTACCGTTTGCATGAGTATGAAAGCAGTGGGGTGAAAATCGCACATCAGACGGTTGTTTCCAATGTTCAGAAAATTATTGCTCAATCGACTTCCTTGTTGATGGAAAATGGTTCAAATGAAGCCAAGGCGGAGATTCATTGGCGGCTTGCGATGCCTATTAGCTGTGTTTTGTTAACGCTAATGGCGGTGTTGCTAAGTCATACCAATCCACGGCAGGGCCGTTTTTCAAAACTCTTTGTCGCGTTGGTTGCTTATATTGCCTACGTTTATTTATTGATGCTCACTAAAAATTGGCTAAAAAATGGGGATATACCCATGGAGTTGGGTATGTGGTGGATTCACTTTTTGGCGCTACTCTGTGTTTTTTATCTCGCAGCTAAACAATTTGGTTGGCCATGGCTCTCCTCTCAATTGTTATTGAGGAAGACATGATGAGAATACTCGATCGATATGTCGGGCTGACAGTGGCATCGTCAACAATGATGGTGATGCTGGTATTGGTAGCGCTTTTTTCATTTTTTACGTTTGCTGGTGAATTAAGTAAAACAGGCAAGGGGACTTACGATAGCTTTCAGGCAATACAATTTGCCCTGGCAACCGCACCAGGCATGCTCTATCAATTGTTTCCTGCTTCAGCGCTTATCGGCACGATGATGGGGCTGGGAATACTGGCGAATAGTTCCGAATTAGTTGCTATGCGTGCGGCGGGTTATTCGCTTGTCTCTTTGTTGCGTTCCGTTATGTACTTTGGTCTTTTCCTCATGTTAAGTGTTTTTATGATTGGTGAGTATCTCGCGCCACTCTCACAAGAGTATGCGGAGACAAAGCGGACTCTTGCCATGAGTGGTAAAAATGCGTTGCAAACCGATTCCGGATTGTGGATCCGTGATGGTTTGAAGTTTGTCCGGATTGATAATATTGATAAAAGCGGGAAGTGGAGTAATGTGCGTGTCTTTGAACTAAACAATAATCAAAAGATTGATATGATTATCACTGCTGATCGGGCTTCTCACGTCACAGGCGATAAATGGATTTTGGATAACTTCGAGCAACGTCGTCTTGATGACGAAGGTGTGCATTTTGAAGATAAGGATCGCAGTGTATGGGCAACGGCTTTAAGTCCGGAAATCCTGGATGTTGTGTCGATCAAACCTGAAATGATGTCGGCGACGGATGCGCTAGATTATGTAAGTTATCTTAATGATAACGGGGTCGATGCACGCAAATATTCACAAGCTTTTTGGGCTAAAGTTGTCACGCCGTTTTCAACCGCTGTCATGGTGTTGTTAGCGATACCTTTTATATTCGGCCCCATGAGAACTCAAAGTGCTGGACATAGAATTTTGATCGGCACATTAACTGGGATAGGATTTTATCTGTTTGCGCAGGTTTTTAGTTATGTCGGACTGGTTTTTGAGTTGAATCCGTTCTTAGCCGCAACATTCCCTACGTTTATATTTTTAGCTATTGCGTTATTGTTGATGCGGAGAGTTCAGTAGTAGCGTATATCGTTATTTCCGCGCGCCAGGCCCATTCGCCTCAATTCCATTCCCCATATAACTGAGAAAATACTCCAGGTTTCGATACTCTTCACTTTGTAACGGAAACGCTTTGGCTCTACTGAGTTCGCTACATTCGGCAAAGCGTCGATGTAATGTGCCCATTTCACCCCAGCGAGCACGGTAGACGGGAAAGTGACTGGTTTGACCAAGTGCCGGGCTTAAAATATCTGCTCGAATCCGCTTGCCGGCATTATCAACATGACAATGTGCACATGCGATATTAAGTTGGCCAGTGCGAGAATAATAGAGTTTTTTGCCTTTATTATATGCCTCTTCTGCGGCTGTATTTGAGATCTTAATGGAAATCTCTTTACCTCGAGATGTAGATGCCAGGTAGGCAAGTATTAATGCTAAATCTCCCTTTCCCCAGGGTAGTGGTTCTTCTCGATTAAATTGGCGGCAGGTATTGAGTTCTTGTGCGAGAGTAACAACTTGATTTTTTCTGACGTTGAACCGGGGGTAGGTGTGTGCTATGCCAATGCCACCATCGGGGAGGCAGTCTGCATAGGTTCGGCCTGTAATAAAGGGGGTTTTGAAAAGTTTCTCTCCCTCTTCGATGGCAAATACATAAGGTGGGAACTCTTCGATATCTTTCCATTGAGCACGGGATTCGGGGTCGATAGCATAAACACCATTTGCAAATTCATTAAAATCAATACCGGAAAATTTTTTAGAAAAAAAGTTTTGGAATTTTTCTTTGTCACTAGCTGGATCTGCGTGCAGGTTGAAGCCAAGTAGACCGATGCAAAGGGTGAGTGTTGCGTTGCAACAATATTTAAAGAATTTTTCTTTGCTAGGCAACTTCATTGTCTATCCAATAGTCGTTGTTAGGCTGTCGGTATCACCTGTATTATCAATCCAGTTAATGGTAATACTGTCTCCCGAATTCCCACCTTCGAATTTAAACGATAAGTAAGGATTTCTCGATATAGAACTGCCCCAGTTCGCTTTAAAAACGGTGTCCCCATTATGTTCGCAATTCACTTCCTGGATAAAATGGGGGGAGCTAGTTTTACTGTGTATAGTCGATATCATTTCGTGTTTAATCAGTGTTTTCACGTGTGTTATACCGTCTACTTTTTTTGCTCTTATTTTGATGGTGTTTTCAGCCAACCCTGTTTACTCCAAATTAATAGTTTATTCGTCACATCCACCGATAGCAACGTTCACGACTTTTCTGTTCGAATAATATCTCCCTCCGGCTTGAACAACGGCGATGATATTTGATTCACTTTTCATTTTTATTCTTGTTGAAACGTAACCTCGACATTTATTGCTTAGCTCAAATGTAGCGACAAGCGGCTGAGGATTTTTATCGACTAATATACTGATCTTATCAATACCGGGAATACTGCTTGTTATCGAAACAGGAACAAGCGCTCCATGCTCTGCCAAGTCAGGTGCATTGATGGTGATATCGTTGGTGATCGATAAGTCGGTAACGCCTAGTGAGTCCATTGCATCATTCAAATTAGTTTTGTTGAATGTGTTTTCTGGCCACGCGGCAAATGCAAAACGAGGATTTAATAATCCACTGGTAACGGCGGCTCCACCAACAAGTGTTCCCTTTAATATTATGCGGCGTTTTATGCTCACCGTACTTCTCTCCTGATTATTCGAGTTAGAGCGTGTATATGAATTCGACAACTTTATCAATCTCTTCTTCAGTTAAGATTTTATGTTTGCCGAATGGCGGCATAATTGTATGGGGATTGTTGATAGATGCATCCCATATCTGTTCTCTTAACTGGCTTTTGTTCTGATAGCGATCTTGCATGCTGATTAGTGGTGGCCCAATATTACCAGGGAGCAGCGCTCCTTGGATTGCATGGCAGGCAAGACAGTTTCCTTTATGGCGATGAAATGTTATGGCTTTACCTTCGGCAATTATATTGTTTTCATCAGCGCCGACAGGGAGAGGCAAAAATGAGCTAGTTATCAAGATTGCCAGCATACTGCTTAGTGATAATATTGGAGATAAGCGCTGCATTAATAAATCTCTGGGTTGTTTGAGTCTTTGCTGAGCTTTCAGTTTCATTATTTGTCGGATAATAGAAAAAAGCGTAGCCTGTTTAAATTTTACCACAATAGATTACGGTCTGTTGATGTTTGAGTTTCATCATTGTTGTGTTTGAAAAACCGCCTCCGGCAGTGACAAAACTCAAACATCAACAGCTCCTAATGTATTAATGCGGCTTTTTATGATTAAAACTCTTTCTCTAAAATAGCGATTTCCCGCATTTCTGCCATGCGGTTTTCAATACGCTGTTTATCTATATCCGTGATATTTTCATCTCGAATGGCTTGTTGTAGATGATTCACTGCGATTGGGATTTGGTCATAGGATAAATAGTATTCGGCAAGCATTTCATGTGATGCGCTGGTGTTACCCGAATCCCCTTCGGCTTTGGCGAGCATTTGGTAGTAGAGCGGGGTAGGCTGATAGTTGTTCATTGAACGTAAAAGTTGTTTTGCCGTATTGGGTTGCTTGTTGGCTAATAAAGCATCGGCATAATGCAGGGAGAGTGCGGGATTTCCAGGATTGAAGCTCAAGGCTTCGCTAAATATATTAAAACCAGCAGCAATATTATTACGCTCGATTTCAATATTAGCTTTTAAAATTAAATAGGGGATTTTTTCGCCATCTAATTTGATTAACTCTTCAACTTGAGAATAAGCGGCATCGGCTTGATCAGACTCCAATAATGCCAAGCTATACGCATAAAGTTGCGCCGCTTTATTTTGATAACTCCCTTCTTTTAGCTCAGCGGCTAACCTTTTGGCTAACTCGGCGCGGTTATCTGATGTAATCACTCGCAATTTTGCTTTGATGAGATAATACATAAAACTGCTTTCACGAGGGCGAAATTCATAGAGAGAGGCACGATTTCTGGATTCGGCAATCCTTTTTACCGTTACGGGATGAGTGCTCAAGAATTCTGGAATTTGTGCATCACCCATACGATTCTGATTCAGTTTTTCAAAAAAACTCGGCATACTTTGAGTATCAAACTGGGCTTTTGCTAGCGTCTGTATCCCAATATGGTCAGCTTCAAGTTCGTGGGTTCTTGAATAGCTAAGCCTTGATTGATAATTAGCTGCAATGGTCGCAAAAATTGCAGCTTCCGTAATGTTGATATTCGCCTGACTGCCAAGAATAATGGCTGTAATGATCGCAGCAGCCGTTGGGATGCTTAATTTTTCACCGGAATCAAAAGATCTTTCAAGATGGCGTTGAGTAACATGCGCAATTTCATGGGCAAGCACTGAGGCTAGTTCACTCTCGTCTTGCGTGGTCAACATAAGCCCAGCATTGACGCCAATATAACCATTCGGACCCGCGAACGCATTTATGCTCGGGTCGTTGATCATAAAAAAATTAAAATGGCGCGTATGGTAGTTGCTGTTTGCAATTAAGCGATATCCCAAATGCGACAGGTAACTTGTAACTTCCGGATCGTCACTAATTGGTAGGCCCAGGCGAACTTGCCGCATAAAAGTTTCGCCGAGCAGTTTTTCTTCGGCGGCGGAAAAACGATCACTAGAATCATTTCCCAGTGAAGGCAGGTGGATATCCTTGGATTTTGCAGTGCTAACTGCAAAAAATATTATTAATGATAAAACAAAGACGATTTTTTGCGTCAAAACAAATCCTGATGACTAAGGTGTTCGAATGCTTAACCTGGATACTTCATTAATTATCCGGGTTGAATTATATAGACTATTTCAATTTTAACTGTAATGTTTATTCGTGTTTGCCAATTTTGGTTTATTAAACACCTTATTAGAGACTCGAATGACGCCCTAATGTTTCCATTAATATTTTCACGCGATTAGGTGTGCACATAAATTCGCCTGACAAATACTATAGCAACTCTATCGGAATTGTTTTGCAAACTATTTAATTGTAGCAATTTTCAGGATATTTATTTGTGCTGTGGGCATGAGAGTTGATGTCCACTTCTTAATGAGGCTCCTGTTGCCAGGAAGGTTGGTGAAATTATAAGCTCATGATCGGTCAAAAATTAAACAGAATCTTTCATTCTGTGGTCAATTGCTGAGCCAACAGTTATATTAATGCTTTTTGTAAATGGATGGTTGGGAGAATAATATGGCTGAATTTGATGAAGAGCTTGATACGTCTGGATTAAAATGCCCCATGCCTATTTTAAAGGCAAAAAAGGCGATATCTTCTTTATCGGCTGGTCAGATACTACGTGTAATTGCAACAGATCCAGGGTCGGTTAAAGACTTTCAAGCGTTCGCAAAGCAGACGGGACACGAGTTGCTTGAAGCACGTGAAGACAATGACACCTTTATTTATCTTCTTAAAAAAAGGGATTTTTAGTTGGGGTATTTAATCTCAATTCCCCGTTACATGCACGTTCCTTAGAGGCAAGTTTAAAATATCAGGGTTTATAAAAGCAGAGCAGAAATGGCGAAAAAAAAATTGGCAATAATTGCTTCAAAAGGGACGCTTGATTGGGCTTATCCACCGCTTATCTTAGCTTCAACAGCAGCAGCGCTAGGCTATGAAGTAAGAATATTTTTTACTTTTTACGGATTAAAATTATTAGAAAAAAAGCTGGATTTGCGTGTCTCTTCCTTAGGTAATCCTGCCATGCCTACTTCGCTACCTGTTATGGTGCAGGCTTTGCCTGGCATGGAAATATTGATGACACAAATGATGAAAGGTAAAATGAAAAAGAAAGGTGTTGTAGATATCGAAGAGTTGCGAGATTTGTGTATTGAAGCTGAAGTTCAAATGATTGCTTGTCAAATGACGATGGATTTATTCGACTTTAGGCGCACTAATATTATTGACCATGCAAAATCTGGCGGTGCGGCAACATTTTTTGAATTTGCAGGAGTGTCGGACGTAAATTTATTTATGTAGGGGTTTTTATTTCTCAAATTTCGGAGTTCAAATCTATATTGGAGGCAATAACCACGGTGCATGTACAATGTGAAAGACGCTGTGAATACTTCCTTGTAAGCTCGACGGCAGCATCCATGCTGCCGATGCTTTCATATTGTACATGCACCGTGGTTATTGCAGCTATTTAAGAAAATTTGAACTCCGAAATTTGAATTACTTGATAAATATTTTTCTATAGCCGTGTTAACCCGGATATTTCATGAATTTGCGTTCTTAACCATCGTTCAGAGAGCAAAACTGTTTTATCTAAAGATAGAATGTGAAAATTTTGGCACTCCTATTGAGCTTAATTGATTTATATAATGTTGAATTCAGCTTTTTATGAAAATTTGAAAACACTTGTGTAAGTAATTATCGATGCCCTTTGTACGGTGATGTCTGAAATTATTTTGTGATTAGATATTTTCTTCTGATCCCTTCTGTGGTTCTCATTTTGCATTCTTGTTGTGTAAATCGTTAAACCTGGAAAAATAGCAGATATATGGAACGAAATGTTCAATGGGTTTTACTTGGTTGAACGCTTTGTTCATCTTGCGAGATTGAAACGCTCATGAAATGTAGCGATTTCTGTTTGTGGATTAAACTCTGGTTTAACGTTTTTTTGAGTTGAATTAGAATGTCTGTGAAATTTGAAAATTTTTGGTTGTGAGTATGCGTTGGTTTAAAAAAGAAATTGAAAAAAGGGCGTCAAATTACCAAGGTGATTTTATTTCACCGGTTGAGTTACAAATAAGATTTGATTCTAAGATTTGTTATCAAAAAATAGATAAGCTTCTTACCTATGGAGTGAATGCAAATGTCGATGTTGATCAGCTGATTGAATTGCTCAATGAAAAACATTTATTGTTTTCTCAACTTTTGCAGGACGATTCTATTAATGAACTCCAATTCAGTCATTTGGAGAAGCTGGCAAATTCGAATCAACCCCTGATTTCATATTTGGAAAGCATTCCATTGTCCGTATTGAGATCTCAGATAAAAATGCTTTTACATGGTGAGGATGAGCTCAATCACCGCATGAATCTCTTTATAACCTATTTTAGCGATGCGTCGAGCTCCAAGCTTGAAAATGCAATTTGGAATTTTATGGCGGAACTGCTTCATTTCTTTCGGCCTGAAACCTATCCGTTAATGAGTCGTTGGGTGTGGCATGAGCAAGTCCAAAAAGGTGTCATGAAGGAATTTGTTTTGACAAAAAATGGTCACTGCTGTGAATTAATGGGTGGACAATCAGTAGATTTTGAAGCTTACCGTGTTTGGTTTGCTCAAAAATTGGGTAAAAAAGGGCTCTTTCAAGACGTGCACTATTTGATTGATCTGATTTATGCTCAAGCCTATTCTGATTACATTATGAGCATTACATCGAGAGCGAATACAACAGATACATTAATTGCAGATAGCCACCTCGCTCTTGGAATAATCTCCAAACTATTGGGCATTGAATTTAATCAAAATAGACCACCGCTAAGCATTCCAAAAAATGTGACACTTCATTGAAAACATGTCTAATTTCAAAGAGTTACGAAAATGATATGAAGCTGAGCAATATGATCTGCAAATTTCCTTGTTAAGGAATGTGTGGGAAGTGGTCGAAACTCTATTGAATCGGCTTTTTATTTGAGGTAATGTGTTTATCGAAGATTCTAAGCGGGGCTTATTTAACCTGCTTAACATAAAAAATCAGTTCATATTTTGCTCGACACGAGGGAGTGTTAATATATGAGTACCATCTTTATGGTGTTCGGATTAGTTTTTATTAGTTGTAGTATTATTTTATTATCTCGCCAAAACATGAAGCGCTCATTTCGTCAGCGTAAAATGCATGCAGTGCTCGCTCGAGTTCGACAGTTGACTTCTCAGTAATATATTCTCTGCAATACCCTCCAAATTTAAGCTTTCCTAAACTGGAGGTGCTTGTTATATCTTATTTTAATTCTTTCGCTTTTCTACTCTTGAGAACTACTCTTCCTTTTTAATTTTCACCTCATAAATTGACTTAATAGATTCAAATCAGCGTCGATAGAACAGCTAATGATCTACGAGGAATGAGGACGAGAATGAATCATGTAATTTCCGCTGAGCAAGCTAAAATATTAATGGATAAGGGCGCGCAATTGCTTGATGTGCGCTCAGAATTAGAGTTTAAGCAGGGGGCTAAGCCTGGAGCGTTAAATATTCCACTGCCTAAATTACCTCATAATGCTAAAAATATGGATACTTCCAAGCCTGTCATTGTTTATTGCCGAACGGGCGGGAGAAGCGCACAAGCGCAAATGTTGTTAGAAAATATGGGATTTCAGAATGTGCACAACGCAGGGTCTTTGAATAATTTGTAAACAAATGAGAAGATATTGCTTTATTGTTTCTCTCCGGGTCTGTTGGCGAAACTCAAACGTCAACAGACCCTAGTAATAGGATTATATTAATGATTATAAAGCAATTATTTGACATGGATACTTGGACTTACAGTTATTTGCTTATCGATGAACAGAGTAAGGAAGCGGCAATTATTGATTCTGTAAAAGAACAGGCGCAACGGGATATTAACTATATTAAGTCTCTGGGCATTACTCTGAAATACTCTTTTGAAACACATATTCATGCTGATCATGTGACAGGCGGCGGCGCTTTAAGAGAGGCTTTTGAGGTTAAAACTGTAGTGCATAAAAACAGTGATTCCGATTGTGCAGATATTTTAACTAAGGATGGTGAGATTTTTTATCTCGGTGATCAGGCGATTAAAGTACTGTCCACACCTGGGCACACCAATACGTGTGTTTCTTACTTAATTGATGGTTATGTCTTCACCGGCGATGCTTTGCTAATTCGAGCCTGTGGTCGCACTGATTTTCAAGCCGGGGATTCAGCGACGCTTTTTGATTCTATCACTCAAAAACTCTTCACACTACCAGATAGCACCATTGTTTATCCTGGCCATGATTATGCTGGATTTACCAGCACAACCATTGCTGAAGAGAAGAGGCTTAATCCTCGGCTTGGCGGCAATAAATCCAAAGCTGAGTTTGTTGAGATTATGGACTCGATGGATTTACCGAATCCTCGTTATATGTCGGTCGCCATTCCCGGTAACCTGGCTTGCGGATCGGATTCGAATTAATCGTCACTTTGGTGCACTCTATCTTCACGTCCAACTGATCTTTCAGGAACCTGTCGGGCTTAGAGTAAATCTGGTGCTGAAAAGTTATTTTGATCAGATTTCCTGCTTTAAAAATACTTTCCCTCGCTACAATCACCTAAGCCCGACAGGTTCCTAGATATTAGCATTTGATTTATGGTTATTAGCTGATATTATCAATGAGTAAAGTTTCTTTTATTTGTCGAACCCAAAGGTCACTATGGCTGATAGACGGTTACAAGTATTTCACTCGGTAGCTAAGCATCTCAGTTTTACAAAAGCTGCAGAAGCGCTACACATGACCCAACCTGCAGTAACTTTTCAAGTGCGTCAACTTGAAGAGTATTTCAATACTCGATTATTTGATAGAACCCACAATCGCATCAGCCTAACCGAAGCCGGTAAACGTGTTTACGAAATTGGTGGCAGGATATTCGAGCTTTACGCTGAAATGGATCATGCGATTAAAGAACTCACTGGTGAAGTGAGTGGTGTTTTGATCATTGGTGCAAGCACTACGATTGCTGAATACATGTTGCCAGCGCTGTTGGGTGATTTTAAATCCAAATACCCTGATGTGAATGTGAGACTGAAAGTCTCAAATACAGAAGGTATTGTTTCAATGGTTGAAAGCAATGTTATCGATTTGGGAGTTGTTGAGGCTCCGGTGGCAAATAAAAATCTGGCCGTTGAACTCTGTAAAAAAGATCAGCTCGTCGCAATCGTTTCCCCAAATCACCCTCTCGCAAATAAAGAGAAGCTAAGTGTCGAAGATTTAACCGCGAATCCCTATATCTGCAGGGAAGAAGGCTCCGGAACACGTGAAGTGATCAACGAGTATATGCAAGATGTTGGCGCTAGTCCTACTGAACTGGATATTATCATGGAGCTCGGCAGCCCTGAGGCGATTAAAGGCGCTGTTGAAGCAGGTATTGGAATTGCTGTGTTATCCAAAGCAACATTGATCAAAGAGCTTAAATTAGGCACACTCGTCGCCATCCCATTAGACCCACCTTTGGAAAGACCATTTTCCTTTGTTCATCAAAAGCAGAAGTTCAGGCAGCGTGCAATGGAAGAGCTGTTAGAATTTGCTCGTCAATATTGTGCTGAACATCCTGAGTCAGGTGTTTAACCTGTCTTTCACAGTGCAACACGCGCTGAATTGCGAAAAACAGGTTAATTCCCTACAATTGTTCTCTAGAATGTAAATTTCTTAAATGGCTGATGCATTGTTAAGCAGGCGTTTATCTGTCTGTTTTGTGTCGGCGTATTGAGAATTTGTGATTAAGGCTATGATTATAAGTGAAAAGCAGTTATTACAATCCTATCGGATTTTAGGTGACGAGGATAAGAGCACGTTATTGAAATTTGCCACCTTTCTCGCGCACAATAGCGCGGCGACTGATAAAATCCAATTTGCTCAATTAGAAGAACCAAAACAAATTGAGGCTAGGGAGAATGAAAGTGTTGTTGGCGCCCTAAAGCGTTTATCGGAAAGTTACTCCATGTTAGAAAAATCAACGCTGCTGGATGAAGCAGCTAACCTGATGTCGCAACATGTGATGCAAGGTCGCGCAAAAAAAGATGTCATTTTAGAACTGGAGCAGTTGTTTCAGACTCGATACGAAAAAATAAAGAAAGAAAGCGAAACCCAATGATAGAAATGCTTAAGCAGTGGTACGAGCGCCACTTCTCCAATCCTCAGGTTGTGATTTTAGCTTTGCTGCTAATTTGCGGTTTTACAATTGTCATATTCATAGGCGATATTTTAATCCCTTTGTTAGCCGCGATTGTTATTGCCTACATGCTTGAAGCACTTGTATTAAAACTCCAGAAAAGAAAAGTGGGGAGAAAGGTTGCTGCTATATCAGTATTTAGTATTTTCTTTGCGCTGCTAACGATAAGTTTTGTTGGGCTGACGCCGCTGCTATTTGAGCAGATGTCCCAGTTTGTTAGTGAGCTTCCCAAAATGGTAGGGCGTATTCAGCAAGAACTATTACAGCTGCCTGAAAATTATCCTGGCGCGATTACACCAGCACAGATTAATGATGTAATGGCGGTGGTGCGTACCGAAATCGCCAAACTTAGCCAGGTTGTCTTGTCGTTTTCTCTGGCATCTGTTCAGGGTTTGTTGACTTGGCTTGTTTACATGATTCTTATGGTATTGCTGGTGTTTTTCTTTTTGAAAGATAAGGTGATAATTTGGAGCTGGCTGAGCAGCTTTATGCCTGCGAAAAGCTCAATGGTTCAAGAAGTTTGGGCTGAAATGGATCAGCAAATTGGTAACTACATTCGTGGGAAAATCGTTGAGATCATCATTATTGGTGGGGTTAGCTTTATAGCGTTTGCGTTTATGGGATTGAATTTCGCATTCCTGCTAGGCTTGTTAGTTGGTCTTTCTGTGCTTGTACCTTTTGTTGGCGCGACATTAGTCACCATCCCGGTTGCTCTCGTGGCTTTCTTCCAGTGGGGTTGGAGTTCGGAGTTTGGTTATCTCATGTTGGTTTATGGCATTATCCAAACATTGGATGGTAATGTTTTAGTACCATTACTATTTTCTGAAGCAGTAAATCTGCACCCTGTTGCAATCATCATAGCGATAATATTTTTTGGTGGGCTGTGGGGAATTTGGGGGGTCTTTTTTGCGATTCCATTAGCAACGCTCGTAAAGGCAGTACTTAACGCCTGGCCAGAAAATAAAGAGCCGGAAGAGGCGAGAAGTTCAGGTTAGCGCGGTGGATTTTATCGGATTGGAAAAAGGCAGCAATTATCGCTGCCTTTTTTGTTAAGAAAGAGTTATAAAACTTCTGAGGCGTAATCTGCCAGACGAGAGCGTTCCCCTCGTTGCAGCGTTATATGAGCACTATGTTCCCAATCTTTGAATCTGTCGACGACATAGGTTAGTCCTGATGTAGTTTCTGTTAAATAAGGAGTATCGATTTGTGCCACATTTCCCAGGCAAACGACCTTTGTCCCGGGGCCTGCTCGCGTAATGAGCGTCTTCATTTGTTTGGATGTTAAGTTTTGCGCTTCGTCAATGATGACAAATTTGTTTAAAAATGTTCTACCTCGCATGAAGTTCATTGAGCGAATTTTTATCCGTTTTTGCAGTAAATCATTGGTAGCTGCGCGTTCCCATTCACCTGCTCCTTGGGGGGTAGTCAGTACTTCCAGGTTATCCATGAGGGCTCCCATCCAGGGCGTCATTTTCTCTTCTTCAGTACCCGGAAGATAACCAATATCTTCACCAACGGGAACAGTGACGCGCGTGACGATAATCTCTTGATAAGCCTTTTGCTCAAGTGTTTGCGTGAGTGCAGCAGCGAGTGTTAACAGTGTTTTACCTGAGCCAGCCAGCCCCAGGACTGAAACAAAATCGATGGTTGGATCCATAAGAACATTGAGTGCAAAATTCTGTTCTCGATTGCGAGCATGAATCCCCCAGACACTATGGGAGCCATTGATGTAATCGGTTAATACTTCAATTTTGGCGCTAGTTGCATCATGCTCTCTCACGATGGAATAAAATCCATCTTTGTCGTTAAAGACAAATTCGTTGGGATACCAGTTGCCTAAATCTTCCCCCTTGAATTGGTAAAAGGCTCTTCCTTGATCTTGCCAGGCTTCCATGCCCTCGCTATGTGTGCTCCAAAATTCATCTTCTAGTTGGCAGGAGCCTCTATAGAGTAGGTCTACGTCATCAATAACTTGGTCGTTGCTGTAGTCTTCTGCCGGTATGCCGAGTGCTGCTGCTTTAATGCGTAAGTTAATATCTTTGGTAACCAGAGTCACCGATCGTTGTTTAACCTCGTCTTTTAAGGCAAGACAAACACTGAGAATAACGTTATCCGGAATGTTTCCCGGCATGTCTGCCGGCAGGTCTTGATGGAGATTGCGAGTTTGGACAAAGAGCTTTCCACTTGCTACATCACCATTGTTTACAGAAGGTAGTTCCAAGCCATTTTCGATGCTACTTTGGCTTGCTCCGGCAATGCAGTCTTCGAGAAATCGGCTTGCTTGCCGAGCACTTCGTGCGACTTCTGAATGGCCTCGCTTATTCTTATCTAGCTCTTCCAGCACCATCATGGGGATAAATATGTCATGTTCCTGAAAGCGGAAAATACATGCTGGATCATGCATTAATACATTTGTATCCAAAACAAAAAGGCGGGTTTCACTTTGACTCGATGCGCTAGTATTCATCAAAAACACCTCACAGTTGTTGTCGGTTGATGATTGGGTAGGTCAATTACTGTACTATTCGCCAGTATATTTATTATTGCAAGAAACAAACACGAAATGCTTCAATGGGTTGGAAATTTATAATGCTTTAACAGCAGTAAGAACTTCCTCAACATGGCCGGCGACTTTGACTTTTCGCCATTCCTGCCTCAAAACACCTTTTTCATCGATAAGAAAAGTGCTGCGCTCAATGCCCATGTGAACTTTACCGTAAAGTTTCTTCTCTTTGATGACATCAAATAATGTGCAAAGCTCCTCATCTTTATCTGACAGTAAATCAAAAGGGAACTCGTGTTTGGCTTTGAAGTTCTCATGAGTTTTTATGCTATCACGGGAAACACCGAAAATTACGGTATTTGCTCGCTTGAATTTGCTATGCATGTCACGGAAATTCTGGCCCTCGGTTGTGCAGCCGGGCGTGTTATCTTTAGGGTAAAAGTAGATCACGATATTTTTACCAATGTAGTCTTTTAGACTAATGTTTTGCTCACCTGTTGCGGCAATGGTGAAATTTGGAATCTTTTTTCCAATAACTACTTGGGACATGACTTTGCTTCCTGATTTGCCTAAACCGTAAAATGGGTAATAATTGCTTTTATTTTACCTTAAGAATAGTTCTTTATGTTGATCAATCTTGTTGATTTGCAATGTTTTGTTTAACCGTACACTTTAGTGGATGTTGGCAAATTGTTAACATTGGAGGCGTTATTATTAATATGTATTGTATGATTGATTTCTCCACTTTCTATAAAAGTCAATTAGGTGGCAGAGCTTTTATACAAGTATAATGAAGGCCTAATCTATCTCAATCTTGCTTAATGATAGCGAGATCAGTACTATTCGCCCTTTGTTCAATTTTTTGGAGACAACCATGTTTCAAGGCAGTATGGTGGCGCTGGTTACACCTATGCATCCTGATGGATCGGTAGACTTTACGGCACTGGACACTTTGGTAGAAATGCATGTAAATGCCGGCACGGATGCAATTGTTGCGGTCGGTACAACGGGTGAGTCTGCCACATTGACCACAAAAGAGCATTGTGATGTTGTTCGATTTGTCGTTGAAAAAGCGAATAAGCGTCTGCCAGTGATTGCGGGAACAGGATCAAATTCTACTGCTGAAGCGAGGAAGTTGGGTGAATGCGCGCTTGGGGCTGGTGCAGATGCTTGTCTGGTTGTTACTCCTTATTATAATAAGCCTACTCAAATTGGTTTGTATGAACATTACAAATATTTAGCTGAATCAGTGGATCTGCCATTGATTTTATATAATGTTCCTGGTCGAACTGCAGTTGATATGTTGCCTGAAACTGTGCAAAGACTCGCCAAAATTAAAAATATTGTTGGCGTTAAAGAAGCAACAGGTAGTTTGGCTCGTATCGAAAAACTCGCCGAATTATGCGGGCCAGAATTCGCTATATATAGTGGTGATGATGATATCGCACTTGAAGCTATCGCTCATGGTGGGAAAGGCGTCATTTCTGTGACAGCCAATGTGGCTCCAGAACGCATGCACGAAGTATTCACCGCTGCATTAGCTGGCAACATGGATAAAGCACGAGAGTTAAATTCATGCTTGGCTGATTTACATAACAACCTGTTTTTGGAAGCGAATCCTATCCCCGTCAAATGGGCTCTCTTTGAAATGGGTTTGATCCCACCAGGTATTCGATTGCCACTTACCCAGTTTTCTGCGGAGCATCACGCCAAGCTTCGTCAGGCAATGGAAAGCGCTCAATTAATTTAGGGAATATTATGTCACTTTTCCGCAGTATCATTTCTGTGTTGCTTGTTTCTTCTGTCGTTACTTTGGTTGGTTGCTCATCTAAAGGTGGCGATTTTTATAAACATCAACCTAGCCTGCCACCATTGGAAGTGCCTCCCGATCTAACGCTGTTAAGTATTGATAGTGGATTCGAAATTCCACAGGTTGCATCTATTGAACGAAAAAAAGTCGTGCTTGCTGATGGATCAAATGTCTCGCTCGAAAAAGATGGAAGATTGCGCTGGCTGCGTATTGAAGCCGCCCCCGATGATGTTTGGGAAGAGGTAAGAAACTACTGGATTTCAAACAAAGTACCTTTGAAATGGCAAAACATCAAGCTAGGTTTGATGGAAACGGAATGGGTGGAGAATTATGACTCCCAGTTTGTTAAAGATCGATTTCGTGTTCGTTTAGAGTCTAGCGATGACGGTAAAACGACGGAGCTCTTTTTATCTTATCGCGGTATGCAGGAAGATGTGGTAGAAGGTGAAATGGTTCGCGGTTGGGCTGATAATATCTATGATCCTGAGATTGAGATCGAAGTGTTAGGTGATTTGCTAAGCTATCTTGGATTAAATGCAGAGCGTAAAGAAGCGCTACTTGCCGGTGCTACGAAAAGGGCAGATGAGGCACGTTTGGTCTTAGAAGGCGATATCCCGCATATTCTCATGAAGGAATCATTTAATCGATCCTGGAAATTTACGCTACAAGCCATCGATCGCATGGGGCATGTAGTGACGCTGAAAGATAAAGCCCAGGGCTGGATTGATATCAGGCTTACTGAAGGTGGTAGAACCAGCGATTTTATCCCTGGTTTCTCGTTATCAGATAGTGACCGTTCTGTTTATCGATTGCAGTTGAAAGAAGCGAACAAAAAAACGCGCGTAGAGGTGTTATCTGATGAGGGTCAACCAGATCGAACAAGTGCTGCACGTGCGTATTTAGAAAAATTACATGGTTTCCTATAAAACCAATTAGGGTCAAGGGTTATATTTCCGCATGGAAAAAAGAGAAGAACTATACGCAGGTAAAGCAAAATCAGTCTACTATACTGATGAGGCTGATAAATTAATTCTGTTATTTCGTAACGATACTTCGGCATTTGATGGTGAAAAAGTTGATCAGTTAGATCGAAAAGGCATGATCAATAATCGCTTTAATGCATTCGTCATGGAGTTGCTGGAAAAAGAGGGCGTACCAACTCAACATATCAAAGTGCTTTCTGATCAGGAGTCTCTGGTTAAGAAACTCGATATGATTCCCGTGGAATGCGTGGTGCGAAATATTGCAGCGGGTAGTTTATGCCGTCGCTTGGGTGTTGACGAGGGGCGGGATTTAATCCCGCCTACGTTTGAGCTTTTCCTCAAAAATGATGAGCTGCATGATCCAATGATCAACGAATATCATGTTCGCTCATTCGGTTGGGCGGAAGATGCGGAAATTGATGAGATGAAGCGCTTAACGTTCAAAGTTAATGAAGTGCTAAAAGCATTGTTCTTAGATGCAGGTCTTTTATTAGTCGATTTCAAACTGGAGTTTGGTCGGTTTGATGGAAAAATCGTACTTGGCGATGAGTTTTCACCAGATGGCTGTCGTTTGTGGGATGCTGAAACCCGCAAGAAAATGGATAAAGACCGCTTTCGACAAGGATTGGGTGGAGTTGTAGAAGCTTATGAAGAAGTGGCGCATCGGCTAGGTGTTAAACTAAATTAATTCAATTTAGCTCGACAAGTGCAGAGGGTAGTCACATGTGGCTGCCCTTTTTGTTTTATATCAATAGGTTATTTTGTTTAAAGCGTGCATTGATAAATGCAGCATGTTAATAAAATACCTCTATTATTTGTAACACAGCGCGGCTATTTTCGAATACTGGTTTGGCTAGTTTGAATCAAGTATTATAGCGCACCTGTAATCCGGATAATTTATGAAATCTCCGGGATAAACCCATTCTGTTTAAAGAGTAAAAAATGACGGTAATTCGCGGAAATCAAGCCCTATCTCCCTTTCGGATTAAAAAGCTACAGCAGCAAGTTAAAGCGCTAATCGATATAGATGTCCAAATCACAACGCAATCCATCTATTTCTTGGATTCTGATCAAGCACTGACTGATGATGAGTTGTCTCGCGCCAGACAATTACTCGAAGTGAAAGACGGCAAGCAAGGTGATGATCAGCTGATTGTTATCCCAAGAATCGGGACAATTTCTCCGTGGTCTAGTAAAGCAACAGATATTTTTAAACACTGTGGACTAGAAAGCGTTAACCGTATTGAACAAGGCTTGAGTTATAGTATAAATGATAGCAGTGGTGTGAAGCTGTCTCGAGCTCAGTTTAAATCTATAGAGCCAGCACTTTATGATCGAATGACTCAGTCAATCATCTATACAGTTGAAGATGTCGATGCGATGTTTTTCAAGCTTGATGCAAAACCGCTTCAGAGTGTTGATGTTTTATCGGGTGGTCGCGAAGCTTTGGTGATTGCCAATAATGAATTAGGGCTAGCGTTAGCTGAAGATGAGATTGATTACCTTGTTGAGAACTTCATCGCGCTAAAACGTAACCCGACTGATGTGGAGCTTATGATGTTTGCTCAGGCAAACTCTGAGCATTGTCGTCATAAAATTTTTAATGCAGATTGGATCATTGATGGCGAAGAACAGGAAAAGTCGCTTTTCAAAATGATCCGCAATACGCATGAAAAAAACCCTGGTCGAGTGCTAACCGCTTATAGCGACAATTCTTCTGTTATAGAAGGTCAGGCAAAAGGCTGGTTCTATCCTGATAATCAAAGCAAAGAATATAGTTATAACAACGAGCCAAGTAATATCTTGATGAAGGTTGAGACCCACAACCATCCTACTGCAATTTCTCCTTTTTCTGGTGCAGCAACCGGTTCGGGCGGTGAGATTCGCGATGAAGGTGCAACAGGCCGTGGCTCAAAACCCAAAGCAGGATTGAGCGGTTTCACCGTTTCTAATTTAAATATTCCTGATGCTCCACAAGCGTGGGAAAGTAGCTACGGAAAGCCTGGCCGTATTGTTTCTGCGTTGGATATTATGCTCGAAGGGCCAATCGGGGCTGCGGCATTCAATAATGAATTTGGGCGCCCAAATATCTGTGGTTATTTTCGGACCTATGAAGAAGAAGTATCTGGCCCGAATGGTAAAGAAGTTCGTGGTTATCATAAACCAATCATGCTCGCCGGTGGATTGGGAAATATCAAAACAGAATTGGTTGAAAAAGGCATTATTAGTCCTGGCGATCAATTGATTGTTCTAGGTGGTCCGGCAATGTTGATCGGTCTGGGTGGTGGTGCTGCCTCATCAATGGCCACAGGGAGTAGTGATGAAAATCTTGATTTTGCTTCTGTGCAACGTGGTAATCCAGAGATGGAACGTCGCTGTCAGGAGGTGATTGATGCTTGCTGGAGAATGGGAAGCAACAATCCTATTGTCAGTATTCACGACGTCGGTGCTGGTGGTATTTCAAATGCGATGCCTGAATTAATCGATGATAGCGGGCGCGGTGGTAAGTTTGAATTGCGCGCTATTAATTCTGACGACCCAAGTATGTCTCCCATGGAGATCTGGTCCAACGAATCTCAAGAACGTTATGTCATGGCAATCCCGCAAGATCGCATTTCTGAGTTTCAGGAAATCTGTGAGCGTGAGCGTTGTCCCTTTGCAATTATTGGTGAAGCGACAGAAGAAAAACATTTGTTAGTTGGTGATGCGCTGCTGGAATCAACACCGGTTGATATTCCATTGGAAGTGCTTTTAGGTAAACCGCCAAAAATGTTGCGTGATGTGCATCGTAAACCATTTGCGAAACAAGAGATCGACACTCAGAATATTGACCTTAAAGATGCTGTCTATCGCGTCTTAAAATTACCAGCAGTCGCCGATAAAACATTTCTTATTACTATCGGTGATCGAACTGTAACCGGCCTGGTTGCGCGTGATCAAATGGTTGGCCCTTGGCAGGTTCCTGTGTCTGACGTTGCAGTAACTGCAACCAGTTATCAAGAGACAACCGGTGAAGCTATGGCGATTGGCGAGCGCACACCTGTTGCGTTATTGCATCACGCTGCTTCGGCAAGAATGGCAGTGGCAGAAGCGATTACAAATATTGCAGCATCCAATATCACAAAGCTAAGTGATATTGTTTTATCCGCAAACTGGATGGCACCAGCAGGACACCCCGGCGAAGATGCTGGCCTTTACGAAGCTGTTAAAGCGGTGGGCATGGAGTTGTGTCCACAATTAGGAATTGCGATTCCTGTTGGTAAAGATTCTATGTCAATGAAAACTGTGTGGCGGGATAAAGGTAAAGATAAATCAGTAACTTCTCCGCTTTCACTGATTGTTAGCGCATTTGGGCCGGTTAAAGATATCAGAAAAACATTAACGCCACAGCTACGTATTGACGAAGAAACGAATTTAATCCTTATCGATTTAGGTAAAGGAAATAATCGATTGGGGGCGTCTTGTTTTGCGCAGGTTTACAAACAATTGGGTCACCATCCCGCTGATCTAGATGATGCGAACGCGCTTAAGTCATTCTTTACGTCGATTCAAACTTTGAATGAAGCGTCATTACTGCAAGCTTATCATGATCGTTCAGATGGCGGTTTATTGGCAACCATCTGTGAAATGGCATTTGCTGGGCATGCTGGCGTCACAGTTTCGCTGGATAAGCTGGGTGATGATGTTTTCGCTGCACTTTTCAATGAAGAATTAGGTGCCGTTATTCAAGTGCGAAATGCAGATATTGACCGTGTTAATGAAATATTGAAAGCAAATGGTTTAGCTAAGTATTGTCATGTTATTGCTGAAGTCAATAAGAGTGAAACAATCACTTTCTCTGATAATGGGGCCGTTGTTTTCAGTGATAGTCGAGAAGCTTTGCATCAAGCATGGTCAGAAACATCGCACCAAATGCAACGACTCCGGGATAATCCTGAATGTGCAGATCAGTGGTATGAGCAAGTAGGTCGTACCGATGATCCAGGTCTTAGTTGCAAAACCACCTTTGAGTTGAATGAAGATATTGCGGCACCTTTTATTGTAAAAGGTGCACGCCCGCGAGTTGCTATTCTCAGAGAGCAAGGTGTCAATGGTCACACAGAAATGGCAGCTGCGTTTGATCGTGCAGGTTTTCAAAGTGTTGATGTGCACATGAGCGATATTATTTCTGGTGGAACAAGCCTTGAAGAATTCAAAGGTATGGTTGCGTGCGGCGGCTTCTCTTATGGCGATGTGTTGGGTGCTGGGCAAGGCTGGGCTAAATCCATATTATTCAATAGTAAGGCATATGATGAATTCAGCGCATTTTTCCATCGGAGTGATAGCTTTGGTCTCGGTGTGTGCAACGGATGTCAGATGATGTCTCAGCTTTCTGAACTAATTCCTGGGGCGGATGCTTGGCCGCGTTTTAAGCGTAATCGTTCAGAACAGTTTGAGGCTCGTCTTTCTCTTGTTGAAATAACAGAATCTCCTTCCCTTTTTCTAGATGGAATGCAGGGTTCTATTGTTCCCATTGCTGTCGCGCATGGGGAGGGGCGAGTCGAGTTTTCTTCAAATGAAAAAGCAGAACAAGCAATTTCTTGTTTGCGATATGTGGATCACAATCACAATCAAACTGAAGTTTACCCAGCAAACCCAAATGGCTCGCCGAATGGTTTAACGGGTTTTACAACGTCTGATGGGCGATTCACTATCATGATGCCTCATCCTGAACGTGTATTTTTAGCATCGCAATTCTCATGGAAACCTGATGAGTGGAAAGGCGATGGTGCTTGGATGAGAATGTTTCGTAATGCGAGAGTTTGGTTGGGGTAAATGAGAAGTTTCTGCAGTAAGCTGGTTGCTCATGTGCGGTTTGATCAAGTCATTATTGCACTCATTATTATTAATGGAATTATACTTGGCCTGGAAACCGTTCCCTGGATCGTGAAAGATTACTCCCCCTTGCTTAACTGGGGGAATAACATCATCCTGAGTGTTTTTATTTTTGAAGCCGCTGTTAAAATAATTGCGGTTGCGCCTCAGTTTAAAAAGTACTTTGGCAACGGATGGAATCTTTTTGATTTTAGTATCGTTGTTTTGTCGCTGATTCCAGCTAGTGGTGAATTTGCCATGCTTGCTCGTCTGGCGCGGCTGCTTCGAGTACTGCGGCTAATTTCCGTTATTCCTGAGTTGCGTATTATTGTCGCTACACTTGTGAAAAGCATCCCCAGTATGGGGAATATCATGCTATTGATGTCGATCATTTTTTATATCTACGCAGTGGCCGGTTATCATTTATTTCATCAACACGATCCAACACATTGGTCATCGCTTGGTAATTCCTTGCTCACACTATTCCGAATTGTCACGCTGGAAGATTGGACAGATGTTATGTATACCGCAATGGAGCTTCATCCATTGATGTGGATATATTTTGTGAGCTTTGTTGTGGTTGGTACTTTTGTTGTAATAAACCTGTTTATTGCTGTTGTAATTAATAATCTTGATGAAGCGAAGGCAGACCGCTTAAGAGAGCTAGATGATCCCACTTCCCACGGCGAACTTTTAAATGAATTAAGGCAAACTCAAGCGTCATTAGCCAAACTTGAGAACAAACTTAAGCGGCTTGACGATAATTGATCGCAAGCATCTCAAATTCTACAGAGTCGTCTAAAGGCAAAATGTATTTGGTTCGATACTGTGTTGAAACTATTATTCGGAAGAATCGAGATGCCATCACATGAGCTTACAAAAATATTATATGTAGAAGATGAGAAAGACATCGCTCAAGTTGCACGACTAGCCCTGGAAACGGTTGGGGGGTTTAGTATTGTATCCTGTGAGAACGGTCGTGTTGCGCTAGAAAAAGGCCCCGCATTTCAACCAGATTTAGTTTTAATGGATGTGATGATGCCAGAAATGGATGGGCCCACAGCGCTCTTAGAAATGCGAAAAATGGAAGAGCTGAAAGATGTGCCGGTAATTTTTATGACGGCGAAAGTTCAACCAACCGAAATCGCAGAATACAAAAAAATGGGAGCGGTTGATGTGATACCAAAACCATTCGATCCTATGACCCTCGCAGAGCAAGTTAAACAAGTATGGAGTGCTTGTTGAAAATCACTTTTCCTTGTTACAACTTTTATTATCCAGCAGCTTCCTAGCCGGAACACTGCCTGCACATGTAAATAATAGTTTATTGAATCTCTAACGGAACTGGAGTTAATACCATGTTTTATTATGTATTTCGGGTAATAAAAATTGGTTTGCTATGGGTTGATTTCCTGATTCTCACTATTCTGGCTTATTTTCTGTCCTTTATAAACAAAAAGCTTTTGGGTAAGTTTTACCCTTTTTTTTTCCGCATATGGTGCAAGTCATTTGTTCGTGCATTAGGTGTGGATTTAAAGCTAAATCAAAAAAATCTTAATCCTTTACCCGATCAATATATTCTTATAGCCAATCACCCCTCAGCATTCGAAGATGTTGGCGTGCCTGCAATGTTTAATGTTTACTCGCTTGCAAAAATTGAGGTGAAAAGTTGGCCTGTTTTTGGGCGAATAAGTAATGCAGCCGGCACATTGTATGTTCATCGTGAATCGAAAGAGTCGAGAGCAGAAGCTGGGCAGCAGATTGTTAACGAGCTCAATAAAGGAAAAAGCATTGCGTTGTATCCTGAAGGTGGGTGCAAAGGACGTCGAATTTTTGAAACTTTCCGTTATGGCGCATTTGATATAGCATTACAAAGTGGAATTCCTATTCTCCCTGTTTTTTTGCACTACGAGTCTCAGGAAGATTTTGAGTGGGCGTCCCCACACACATTAATACACAAAATATGGCATTTCCTCATAACAAAAAATAATAGAGCGACGTACTATGTGTACGATGCGTTGAATCCCGCCGATTTTTCTAGTAAAGAAGAATTTATGCAGTATACCCATCAGTTATACTTGCAATGGCAGTCTAAGTATTTGGAATAAAAGGACCTAATCAAAATAATGAGAAGCAAAGAGTCAAGTACCAACATAATATTTGTCCGCCACGGTAAGACCGATTTTCCTTTGGACCGAATTTATTGTGATGAGATGGAAGATCCCGCGTTAAACTCTGAGGGAATATACCAAGCAAAATCTGCCGCGGTTTTACTGAAATCACAAGGTATTTCAAAAATTTATGCTAGCCCTGCACAAAGAACGCAAATGACTGCTCGCGAGATATCTGAAGTAACTGGATTACGAGTGGATACTAATTCTCATTGGATTGAGCGGCGATTTGGAATTTGGGAAGGCCTTTATTTTCACGAAATAGAAGAACAATTTCCTGAGTTATATACTAAATGGAAACAAGATAACGTAGGCTTTACGCCAGAAAATGGTGAAACAATAAATGATGTAGAGTTTCGTTTGAGCGAAAGTTTGAATGAAATAATTGACAAGCATCGAGGCGAAACTATAGCCATAGTCTCGCACGTGGGGCCAATTCGAGTCTGTATATGTAAATCCTTAAATATTCCAATTGAAAACTACCGACAAATTCGCGTGGATTATGCGTCAATGAGCCGAGTCGACTATGGTCTTACTCGCAATAATTTAATAACAGTCAATTTTCATACCTATTAATTAATATATAGAAATGAGCCGCACTTTCAGAAGCGATTCTTTTGGGCTTTTATTAGTATATCGTTAAGCGCAACCTCTAAAAGTATAAAAAGCGTCCGATATATTTCAACATAGGGCGCTTACTATCAGCTGGCAGGTTTTATGGCTACTGTTGTTGTGTTGAGGCATATTGTAAGCTACTGATATTAAATAGATTTGAAGTTGAAGTGCTTGGTAAAGTAAATCAACATGACAAAATCAAAGCTTACTTGAATTTCTTGACAACACCTAAGAATGTTGATAGTTTTCAAGCAATATGGAAGGTGTGTTTTTAGAATAAGGGGTTGCTGTCTGCATCACTGTGACGGCATCAGTCATGTAACTCTTTAAGAAATTAGGAGAATACTATGCGTAAGGGCTATCAAGTTGCTGCATTAGCAAGCGCACTCTCGTTACTTACGAGTGGCGCAGCTCTAGCCGCCGGAAAAAATGATTTAACATTTGGCGGTTGGTCTGTTTCGGACGGTACAATTACCACTGGGGCTGGCTCTGTTTGTGAGGTGAATTTTACCTGTAGTGTTGTTGCTGAAGGTGCGGGTTTTAAACAGCTGCAAGTAACTTCTAAGGCAGGCGCTGTGCCGGCTGATGAAGCAGGTGTGTCATATATTATGACAATTGTTACCGATCAAAACGCAAACGGCGATGCCGGTTCTGCGGCTTTAGGATTTGAAGATGTGAGTTTTGTGCAAATGAAGATTTCAACGGGCGGGACTCCAGCGCCTAATGTTAATGGTATTTTTTCTAAGCAAAAAATATCGGAAAACGTAGGGACCACGGAGTTTATTTCTGAAAGTGCAATAAGTTCAGGTTGGGCTCAAAATATTAGCACAGTAACGAATCCTGTAGCCATTAGTCAAACGTTGAGAGATCTAGGTCCTGCGTCAGGTACTCTTGGTGCTGGTGATGATTTTAAATCGACATTCTACTATGCAAGTAGAAATGATGCTGATGGCATACGTGATGGCTTTGCTATGAGTATCGATCAGTCAGCAGGCTTGGCGACAGCAGCTTCCGGTTCGACTTCTGATGTGCAAGTGTTTGCATTTAGAGAGCGCCAGGGGACGATGTTAACAACTGCGGGGCCCATTGAGTACAATGGTGGAACAGTGGATTGGGCGGCAGGTGAGGATATAAAAGCCGCCTGGATAGGGCAGCAAATTGCATTGGGTTCTGGTACAGGTAGTTTAGGCGGTGATTTTGGATATTTGTCATTTCAAAATGTTGCGCCAACCACTGGGGACCCAACGGCAACAAGCGGATTTGGTTTTACGACTCTTGACTCTACTAGTGCAAGTGTATGGGATGAAGCATTTGTTGTTCCTGGTCCTTCTACTTCCACAAGCGGGCTTGATGCACCATGCATTACGGATCCTACAGGTATAACTTGTTAGTAGTAGCTATTTTGCTAATTGGATAATAAAAAGGAAGGCTTATCGCCTTCCTTTTTTTATGTCAGCTTAATTGTTTAATGGCTTTTTTTAGAATGAATTCTAAGATAAACTATTGATTCAATAAGATTGGCGATGTGTTGAAACTAAAAAAATTATAAACGCTCAGTTTTGTTTGCATACAGTATAATCTCAATATGCTAGTTCAGAGTTCTTGTTATGGCGGGAAGTTGTTTTCTTAAGTAATTGAGAGCCCTGCATTAGTTGGGAGGCTGTCGGAGAATAGAAAGCCCACTGCGGAAAAGCCATTTTGATCATCTTTGCTGATCCTTTTCGCTGAACAGCTACGGCTACTCAGTTCAAGCGATCAAAAAATGACCTAAAATCACTTTTCCTCGCTACGACTACTATTGCGCTCAGCCCTCCCTGCGAGTATTGTGAAATATAAATGTTTTTTGCAATTTGAGTCGTTAAATATATTAATTGACTGGTCATACTCGCTTATTAATTTAGGGACAAATTTTGACTGCTTGTCAAAGCTATTAATTGAGGGATATATTTAATGCGTTTATATGTTCGTAATTTTCAATGTTTTCTACTCCTTGTTTTTATAAGTATTTTCTCAATAACTGCTTTTTCTAGCGATGCTAGCCCCAAAACTTCTGAAGCTAAACCTATTACAGGTAAAGATATTGTTGCGCAGTGTGATAATAAATATCCTGGCGAAAACCAGCAGTCACAATTAAGTATTACCTTGACAGATAAATCGGGGAACGAGCGAAAAACCGTATATCTGCGTTTATGGAAAGATATGAAAGGTGAGGAGGATGTTTTTGATAAAATGGTCCTGTTTACCATGTACCCGCCTGACGCAAAAGGTGCGGGGTTCATGCGCTGGGCATATTTGCCTGAATCAGGAAAGAACGCTGAGCAGTGGATCTATTTGCCGGTTTTAAGAAAAATACGAAGAGTTTCTGTGCGTGATTTGGCAGACAGTTTTTTGGGTTCAGATTTAACTTATGGTGATATCTCATATCGTGATGTTAATGCTGATGATCACCAATTGACTCGTATTGATAAAGATAAGAATGGTCAAGAATATTTTGTTGTAGTGAGTGTCCCTAAAGATAGTGATTATCAGTATAGCAAACGCATTTCTTGGTATTCGCGAGCAAGTAATGCCAATGAGTGCGTGAAAGTACGGGTTGATTACTATGATCGTAAAGAAGTCTTTCTGAAGCGACAGCTTCTCAAGTGGCAAAAAATTAATGATGCCTGGGTCTGGGAGAAAGTGCATGTTCAAAATGTTCAAACTTTCCACAAATCGTTTTTTGAAGTTGACAAAGTTAAGATAAACGCCGGCGTAGAGGATGAATGGTTTTCAGAACGGAAACTACGGCAAGGTATAAAATAATTACAATATAGAGATATCACAAAAAGGCCGGTTTGGGAACAAGCCGGCCTTTTTGTTTGCCTAAAATAAATATGTTTTATGGATAGGTAAATTACAGCATAATAGTTTTATTGTGTTGTTTTTGTAGTAACTAAGGATGAAGTATGAAGTTTAAAGCGTGTTTGATGATGCTGATAATTATTTCGCCAAGCATAGTGTTAGCCAATAATGTATTTAATGGCAAAGATGTTTATTTAAAAGAGTGTGTTTCTTGTCATGCGCATAATGGAGCTGGTGAATTGCCGGGGGTACCTAATTTTGTAGAGAGTAATATCTTGTTTAAAATGGATCGTGAATTAATCAATGTGGTTAATGATGGGAAAGGTATTATGCCGGGTTATAGTGGACTTTTGACAGATGAAGAAATTCGAGATGTAGTCGCGTATCTCAGGACTTTTCGGTGACCAAATTCAATCCCGCTTTACTTCCGCTGTGGTTATTTGGATGTGTTTTTGTAATAAGTTCTTGCTCAAATGATGCTCCCATTGCAGCAAAAGCTAAAAACAATCGAATTGAAAGTAAAGGATTTGTTGATTCCTATAGACTTACTGAAACCTTTAATGTTGGAAGAAATGTATTTGTTCGAGCTTTGGCGTTAGATGAAAAGCAGAATAATTTGTGGGTTGGAACGTCTGTTGGTGTATTACAAGTTGATCCAGTCAAAGGTGAGGTTAAACAAACCTTTACTCGTGAGAACGGTTTAGCGAACGAATATGTCTTTGCCGTATTTAGTGGATCGCATGAAAACACTTGGTTTGGCACTAATGGTGGCGGGGTTTCCAAATATGATGGAAAGTCATGGAAATCCTACTTTCCAATGCACGGACTAGCTGACTATTGGGTCTATTCATTTACCGAGCAGAAAGAGCAAGCGCTTTGGATTGGTACATGGGCGGGGCTCAATCGAGTGGATTATAAGACTGGAGAATTTAAAACGTATGTCCAAGAGTTAGTGAATGAATGGGTATATGGTCTTGATGTTGACTCCAAGAATCAAGTCTGGATTGGCACCGAAGGTGGGGTAAATATGTTCGATGGTGTTGATTGGCATGTTTGGACGAGCAAGGATGGTCTGGGCGCATCAAATAATAAAAAGCTCCCTTTTAGCGATAATACTGGCTTGGGTACACGATCTCGTCATAATTTGAGTGTTTTAGTTGAAGGTAGCGAAAGTTATAATCCAGATTATGTTTTCTGTGTAAAAGTTTCAGACGATGATCGAGTTTGGGTAGGAACTTGGGGAGGCGGTGTCAGTTATTTTGATGGGAAAAGTTGGAATAATTTAACTGTTGATGACGGACTCGCAGGGAATATTGTATACAGTATCGCGATAGAAAATGGTGATACGTTTTGGTTTGGAACAAACAATGGAGTGAGTCGATATTACCAGGGGCATTGGCAATCATACGGCAAAGAGGACGGGTTGTTGGATGACCATGTGTACGCGATTGTTACAGATAATCATCAAAAAATGTGGTTAGGAACCCGGAATGGGGTTTCGCTGCTTGAGAAAAAGAAAGATTAACCTGAATACACATATCTCAGCTTGATTATCAGTTTATTACTAGATTTAAAATAGAGGGTTTTGGATGGATTTCATACTCTAAGTTTGGAATAGCATTATTAGAGATTGATATGTTTTAAGTCTCGCTATCGTTGTGTGAGAAGTAATCATAAGCTGATAGCGTTGAACTAAAGGAAAAGACGTGAAGTTAGAAAACAAAAATATTGTTGTGATCTTTATTGTGAGCCTTGTTGTTATTTTAATTGCTTATAGTTTAGGACGTTCGCAAGGTGAAAAGACTGCAAACAAAGATGACGATAAGGTTGTAGAAAATATTATTAATTCTGATGATGTTAATCAATCTCCAGAGCCAGAAATAAAAACGACTGGAAAACAATCTGTCGCAACTGAGATCAAATCTTTACTTCCAGAGCCAAAGTTTTCCCATTTTCGTGTTGGAAATCGAAACGTAAAGGGTATGTTGGCAGATGGTGATCTTGTGTGGGTCGGAACCTCCGGCGGTATCATTCGTTATGAATTAAAAACAGATAACTATAAGCTTTTTGATGTTGCCGGTGGATATCTGCTATCAAATGGCGTGTTTCATGTGAGTAAACTCGATGAAAAAATAGTTGTAGGAACTTACGGTGGTGGTTTGTCCGTTTATGATCAAGTTAACGATTCCTGGAAAAATTATAACATCCCACATGGCTTGGCGGATCAATTTGTATATGACGTGCAAAAGGTGGCTAACGGAGATATTTGGATCGCAACCTGGTCTGGTGCTAATCGAGTTATTGATGGTGAATTGGATAACCCTGAAAAATGGGAAACATATAACATTGAAAATACAAGCGGTGGTTTGCCGAATGATTGGGTCTATGGGCTTGAAGAGGGAAAAGATGGCTCGATGTGGTTTGCGACAGAAAACGGATTAGCCCATTATAAAAATGGTAAGTGGGAAAATTGGCAGCATGAGGACGGGTTAGGAAATAGCTACGAAATCGTGAAAGATGATATTAAATTTTCTCGTGATCCCGGCAATGCATCCCAACACCATGCTCGGCAAAAAGAGGAGCAGGGGCTATCTCGAATAAATGCGGCGTACAATCCAAATTATATTGTGTCGCTTGAGGTGGATGATGATGGTGTTGTCTGGTGTGGTACATGGGGTGGCGGATTAGCAAAATTTGACGGGAAACAATGGAAAAACTATTCAACACTTGATGGTTTACCTTCAAATCATATCTTTATGCTTTACAAGGATGGCGCTGGAAAAGTGTGGGCAGGCACAAGTCACGGTCTTGCAAAAATGGAAGGTGAAAAATTTAAAGTTATTACCCGAAAAGATGGCCTCTATGCTGACAATGTATTCTCAATGGCAAATGCCGCTGATGGGAGCACTTGGGTAGGTAGTTTTGGTGGTGTTGCCAGGCTTCATAATCAAATATAGATTCTAGAAAATTGAAGTGCTTTACTGAGAAGCTCAACTCTAACCATTGTTGGCTTCTGATCGGCTGGCTTTTAGTATTTTTTTTTAAAACGGGCAATGCTCAAGATGTTTGGGTGCCTGGTTGGAAAAATGCCAGCTCGATGACAATCGCTCGTGCGGGAGCTGCAGTCGTAACATATGGAAATAAAATTTATGTTATTGGTGGTGTTGATGGCCGAATATTTTTAAGCAGTGTTGAAATGGCTGAAGTGGGTGAAAATGGCTCACTCTCTCCGTGGCGGATTGTTAGTAGAATGCCAATATCCAGAGGTTTCAGCTCTGCGGCAGTCTTCAAAAAGCGTGTTTATGTTGTTGGTGGTGGGAATGGTCCATACGGTAAAAACTTACTTAGAAATATCGTAAGTGCGCCAATTTTGCCAAGTGGGCAGCTTGGTGATTGGCGGATAGAAACAGAAGAGTTACTACTTCCACGTCGATGTTCAAAGCTCTTTGTTCATCAAGATTCCTTATATGCATTAGGTGGGTTTGGTGGGTCTTTGCTTGACAATGTTGAGGTTGCAAAAATCAATGTAAATGGCGAATTAGGTGAATGGTCTCTTCTTGATAATACATTGACTCGGCCGCGCTATGTAAATTCGATTTCAAAAGTTGGCGGTTATGTGTTCGTGATAGGTGGTCATCATGAGACTAAAGGTGTGGGAATCGATAGTGTTGAATTTACCTCACTACGCTCTAAACCACTGAGCTGGGACGCTACTCACTCCTTAAATCAAGGGCGTTACGCATTTAGTAGTATTTCTTATAATGATAGCGTCTATGCTCTTGGCGGGATCAGTGGCAATGAGTATCTAAATTCAGTCGAAGAACTTAACATAAGCAATGGGCTAGAAGAAGCATCTTGGCAGGTGTCGACGAAGTTACCTATGAAAATGGCAAATTTTATGACTATTTTGGTAAATAAAAAATTGTATATTTTAGGTGGTTCGACACGGCAAACATATCAACAATCAGTGTGGTATTCAGGTTTTAATAGCAATGGAGAAATAGGCTACTGGGGAACGCAAATTGAACGAAATGAGGTGCTAAAATCTTATAACAAAAGTGATCAGGAAGTTGAGCTACACAACTCTGGTGTTGTGGTAGATCGCATAGATACTGAAAGCTATAGTTACATGTTAGTTAATACAGGAATAAAACTGATCTGGTTGGCTGCACCGAGTAATGCTATTAAAAAAGATACAAAAATACGATTTAGCGAAGGCGTATTTATGTCGAATTTTTACAGTAAATCGCTCAGGAAAAATTTTGAAGCAATATTATTTGTAGGAGCAGTGAAAGAAGAGTAGCAGCTGTGTGCTTGAGTCTGAGATCGTTTTTAGCATTATCAGGTTTGCCATTTATATTTGCGGTTACTTGCTACTTAAATTGTGTTGAAATGTAATGAAAGGACGCAATACAGAAATTATTAATGGTTTTTTTAAACGATTGCAGACAGATGATAAAAATACAAACTGCAAACAATTTGAGTAAAGTGTAAATGAAAAGTTTAAGCACAAGATTGGCCGTTATTATATCCAGTATCATATTTTTGCTGGTAGTAATGATGGCGTTATGGATTGATCGAGTGCTTACTCAAGCAATTAAAGAGCAGGGCATTGAGCAAGCGGACGTTCATGCGCAAACCTTGCTTGGCAGTTTAAAAACATTAATGCTGAATGGAAATGGAACGCTTGCGCGAGAATGGATTGATCGTTTACACGGTGTTGCTGGCATTGAAGACCTGGAAGTTATTCGTAGAGATGGAAAGCCCGCATTTACCGATCTAAATACAGTCAACGCGGTGAATGAATATCTTGGTCAGCCCCGTTTTCAACGTAAGATCTATGATGTGAACGAGGAATTTAGCCCTGTCCCTACAAATGTATTTAACAGCGCTCTTGAAGGCAAAATATCCCATGACCTGTCACAGTCTGGAATATTAACAGTAGTCATGCCGATTCAAGCTGACGTTGAGTGCCTGGCATGTCATGGTTATGACACAACTCTCTTGCGAGGCATTTTAAAACTTTCGATATCCTCCAAACACACTGAAGATCGAATCACAGATATGAAAGCGCTGCTTTGGTTTTGGGCTGTGTTTCTCGTTACGGTGCTCGCTTTAGCTATTTGGCTTTCACTTAGGATGAGTGTCATCAAACCTGTTAATGAATTGCGTAGTGCAATTATGTCTGCAGGCGAAGGCGATAGGAGTGCGCACATTTCTGTTGTTAATGATGATGAAGTTGGAGAGCTTGCCGTTGTATTTAACCAAATGCAAAAAGACCTCTCTGTTTATGAAGCTCGTATTCGTGCAGTGATGGATAATGTGGTTGATGGAATTATAACTATCACTGAGAACGGCACGATAGATTCGGTTAACCCAGCAGTTGAACACATTTTTAGCTATAGAGCTGATGAATTAGTTGGTCAGCATATTGATATCCTGATTCCAGAAAGTATGAGAAAACAAAATGAATCCTTCTTGCTGCAAGACCTTGAAGGGGAGCGAAAAAATATCCTGGTTGGCGTAGCGAGAGAAATATCAGGTAAGAAGAAGAATGGTTCGGTGTTCCCAATGGATATTGCTGTCAGTGATATGCACCTTGGTGGTAAGCGTTATTTTATCGCAATTGTCAGAGATATAACGAGCCGCAAAGCTAGAATTGCAGCGCTTCATTATCAGGCCATGCATGATGCATTGACTGATTTGCCAAATCGAACGTTATTGTTAGATCGTTTGCAGCAAGCGATTCGTGCCGCAGAGCGGGATGAAAATGAACTAGCATTGATTCTGATCGATTTGAATCGTTTTAAAGAGGTTAATGACACATTAGGTCACCTTGTCGGTGATAAATTATTACAGCAAATTTCTCAACGTTTGCGAGTGAATTTGAGGGAATCGGATACTGTTGCACGTTTGGGTGGAGATGAGTTTTGTTTATTGTTGCCGACAGCTGATGAAGATCAAGCAGTTGTGATTGCCCATAAGGTTATTGCTGCTATTGAAAAGAAACTTTATATCGAAGGGCATAGTTTGCATGTAGGCGCCAGTTTAGGGATTGCTACTTTTCCTAAGCACGGCCGTTCGCCGTTAACTCTGCTGCAGCGTGCTGATGTAGCTATGTATGTTGCAAAACGAAACAACCGCGGTTTTTCTATATATGATGCGTTATCTGACCAAAATAGTCTAAAACAACTGGCTATTAGTACTGAGCTGAAAGAGGCGATTGAGCGTGATGAATTAGTCTTGCACTATCAACCCAAAATGGATTTAGAAACAAGTACAATGAGTGGAGTTGAGGCTTTGGTGCGTTGGAATCACCCTAAACATGGGTTGTTGCTACCTGATGAATTTGTACCGTTGGCCGAGCAGACTGGATTGATTCGACCGATGACCGTTTGGGTGTTAACACAAGCACTGGAAGAGTGTCAGTACTACGTGACACTTGGTTATGATTTGAAAGTTTCTGTTAATCTTTCAATGGTGAATCTGGCTGATCCCCATTTTGCGGATGAAATTGTTGAGGTACTCAATCGATATAATATAGATGCTTCTCGCCTCAAGTTGGAAATCACTGAAACTTATTTGATGGATGAGCCTGACAATGTCATTACGGCGTTAAATCGATTAAACAAAATGGGGTTGCATATTTCTATTGATGACTTTGGAATTGGTTATTCATCGCTAACCTATCTGCAGCAATTGCCTGTTAATGAATTGAAAATTGATAAATCTTTTGGGCTTTCATTAACCGAAGACAGTAATAGTGCAGTCATTGTGCGATCAACTATCGATTTAGCTCATAAGCTTGGTTTAGAAGTTGTCGCAGAAGGAGTTGAATCAAGAGAGGCATTGCTTATTTTAGGCGAGCTTGGCTGCGATTCTGTGCAAGGTTTCTATTTGGGGCAGCCAATGCCAATGAAGGAGATGTTAAGTTGGATTGAAGAGAGCAGTATCTGGCAAGTTGATTCTCAAGCAACGGAGCCTGCTTAGTAGTAGATGAGATTTTATTGAGTTAGAAAGACATCAAATGGTTTTGCATCTAATGGCCGAATAATATCTACTTTGCGAAAAAATTGATCAACAATATAGATTTTCCCATTTTCGTCCACATCAACACCTGCTGGTAAGCTGTATCTTCCAGGGCCGCCAGATGTTGCTCTGTCTCCCATGAATAGTAATAATTCTCCGTCTGGATTAAATACTTGTACGTTGCCAAAGGCCGTATCAACAACGTAAACGTTACCTTCTGTATCAGTGGCGATACCTTTAGGTCGCGAGAATTGGCCGCTTTGTCTCCCTATGCCGCCAAATGACCCCGTAAACTCGCCTTCTTTATTAATGCGCTGAACACGAAAGTTGCCACTATCAACAACGTATAGGGTCCCATCGTTTGTAACGCTGGCTTGCAAAGGGATGTTAAATTCGTCTGCTGCCCGACCTCTTTTACCAATGGTTTCAATATACTTTCCCGTTTTTCGGTTAAATACCAATACATGGTGCGAATCTGACTCAAGACCGCCGGTATCAACAACATAAATTTTATCTGACGTCGGGTCCGTAGCAACACTGACAGGGCGGGAGAAGATATTTGCATCACCGATGCTACGCAGATAATTTCCTTGCAGGTCAAACACCACAACGCGTTTAGCTGTTATATCAGCAACAAAAACTTCTTCTTCTTTGCTAATGTCTATTCCCAATGGTTTTAGCAGGGATCCGGGGCCTTCGTTTCCGAAGAGCTTCACTTTTCTGTTGTTGAGATCAAACAGGACTATGGCACGTTGTTGAGTATCGGTAATAAAGACATTATTTTTGTGAGCGACAACACCATAGGGTTTGCCGAGACCAAATGGGGTAACTGTATCGCCGGTTGCTATTTCTCTTAACTTTTCAGCAAATGTTGGTTCTTGGATATTACTACTGCTACGCAGAGATGCTTCAAAAATGAAACGAGGTTCTGCCGGAGGTGGTGGAAATACCGGAGGTTCAGGTTTTTTTAAGTCGGGTGTTGAGGCACAACCTACTGCCAGTAAGGCAGCAAGTATAGCAACAACAATTTTAAGTTTCGTTTTGGCGCCTATTTTGTGTGGCATGTTTGGCAAAGCACATCCGAATTAGCACGTAGGAAAAGATCTTTTGAAGGATCATGGACGTTATGGCAACTTGCACACTCAACACGGCCTTCATAAAGTTTTACGCCATTACTAAAACCTTCAGGCGTGTGCGGTCGACGGTAATCTTCATCTGATCGAAGCAATCCTGCAAAACGCATGGAAACAGGATGGTCGTTTTTCAAGTCAGTTCCGACTTCTTTAATGGCGATACTATGTGCAACTCGACCATTGTGACACTTGCCACAACTAATCGTATTGTCTTCACTATTAATACGCATGTGAAGCGCACTATCTTCAGAGAGATAAAACGACTCTGGCCGATGCACGACCATGTCGACGGCCATTGTGCCATCGTGACAAGATAAGCAAAGCAGAGTAATAGGGCTTGGGCTTTGAGTTTTTGAATCCAAAAACCAGCTATCATAAAGCTGATATGAATCAGTCGCGGGTTGATATCTGTTCCAGCCCTCGATAGCACCTTTGGCAATAGAATCAGTATCTGCTTGCTCGGGCGGTATATGACAGTAAACACAGGGGTTGCCGTAATCTGAAAACGCGACAGTGGGCATAGCGACTACACCGGCTCGTCTATTTAAACCACTGAAGTCATGTTTGGAGCCAAGGATTGTATCGTTAGTCCCTTGAACAGGATCGCCGATTATTGCTTCACCATGGGTCAGGCTTAACCACGCCAACGACGACAACGCTAAAATACTGACCAACATCAAGCGTAGAGGCTGTCGTATAAAATTTGTCAATTTTTTAACATGCATGAAGCCAATCCTGGTGATTCATTTGTTATCATAGTTAGAGCAACGCATTAAAAACGATCCAATGGCTCTGATAGAGTAACTCGGAGGTGGCGTTTTTTTGTACGTATGCTGCTTAGCTGCATCTTTAATCTTTCAATCTGAACAGAAAGAGTTTTGAAAGCTCATTAGATTAGCGTAAAACGTTAACTGGTGCTAGATCTAATGTAAAAACTTTCTATATATTAAGCAGCTACATTCATTAAAAGTGATAAAAAATCCAGCAACTATCAGGATTGAAATGTTAAAAAACTTATGGACCTTTTTATTTGCGTTTGTATTGTTAACAGAGGCTAGCGCAAGTGAAATAAACGATTATTCAAAGACTTATCATAAACAATGTGCCACTTGTCATGGTGATCGTGGTGATGGTAAAGGGCGGGCAGGCGCTTCACTTTCACCCATGCCGACTGATTTTACTTCTGAACACAGTAAGGAAAGATTATCACTCGATACATTGATTCGGGCTATTCAGAAAGGTGTGCCCGGCACTGCCATGGTGGGTTACGGTAGACGCTTTGATGAGCAAGCGGTGCGCGGTTTGGCTGAATATATCCAAACACAATTTATGGGAATTAATAAAGTTATTGTAGCTGCCGCAAAGGGTGTTGATGGAAAAAAACTCTATGATAAGCATTGCTCAGCTTGTCATGGCGACAATGGTAATACAGCCGTGTGGGCAAAAAACGGACTAAATCCTCCTCCCAGAAATTTCACCTCGGCGGATCCACACAATGAGCTGACAAGAGAGAGGATGATTGCCTCTGTAACATACGGGAGGCGTGGAACCGCCATGATGCCGTTTGCTTCTCGTTTAGATAAGGATGAAATTTCATCAATTGTTGCATACATACGTCAAAATTTTATGAATGTTGTTTCAGCTATTGACACTGAAGAAGGCAAAACAGAGCATGCTTCAACAATTTCAATGTCACAAGTAAGTCCTGAATCACCTTCTCACGGCACGGTAGATATGGATTTACCTTTTTCTGACGGATTTGTGGGAAATCCGAAAGCTGGGGAAAAATTTTATCAATCGAATTGTTTTACCTGTCACGGACGCTTGGGAAATGGGAAAGGGCCTCGTTCTCATTTTAATACGCCACGTCCTCGTGATTTTACATCGGAAGAGTCACGCTTTTTGTTTAACCGGCCTCGGTTGTTTCAGGGAATATCAAAAGGTAAACGTGGAACTGTTATGCCCGCGTGGTCTATGGTGTTAAGTGAGCAGGAGATTGCCAATGTTGCTGAATATGTCTTCCAGGGGTTTATTCAGCCGGTGCAAAAAAAAAAGTCTCATTAACGGAGAAATACAAACAAGGCCAGGACATCTATAATTATCGTTGTTATTTCTGTCATGGATATTCCGGCGATGCAAAAACGCTGGCAAGTACTTTTCTTTCACCACCGCCAATCGCTTTTACCAATAAATCGGCAAAAGAGCTGAATATCGAAAGAATGCGTGACGTAATTACAAGTGGTAAAGAAAACACTGCAATGATGGCATTTGATACGCTACTCTCCGCAGAAGAAATTGATGCCGTTATCTATTTTGTCCGTGAGGCATTTATTGTGAAAAAGCGAGAAAATACGCATTATCACACGCCTGAAAATGGATGGTTTGATCATGAACAGTATGAAATTGCGTTTCCTTTTGTCACTGGGCAAATAGCGCTTGATACACCTTGGGAAAGCTTGAGTGAAAATCAGAGGAAAGGTAAACAGCTTTATTTAAGCTCTTGCATTAGCTGTCATGATCGTTCCAAAGTTACAGATGAAGGTGCAATATGGGAAAGTTATCCATTATCGTGGCCAAGAAATGGATATTCTCACAAAACTACTGAAAAAATAGATGCTATCAGTGCAGCTTCTTCCTATGCAGTGCATGATAAAGATGATACCTATGTGCCAAAAAACGAGATGGAAGCGCGAGGCCAGACGATCTTTCAAGAAAACTGTGCTTTTTGTCATGCGCCAGACGGCACAGGTAAAAACTGGATAGGGCAATTTATTGAACCGCATCCCCGAAACTTTACTGTCTTGCCTATATCAGAACGATATACTAAAAGTTCGTTGAAGGCACTGATTCAGAATGGAGTAGAAGGTTCAGCGATGCCTGCGTGGCGGTACGTGCTGGATGATGAACAGATTGACTCAGTCATTGCTTACATGTGGGAGAAGTTCAAAAATGGTGGGCATTGATGTCTACAGAAGGTTTGTTAAAGCGTAACTACTCAGCGTAATTCACAACGAAAACGCCAAACGCGATTCGCAGATTACATGCTGAGTAGTTACGTTAAAGTTTGATTGAAATGGCAGTAAGTTGTATATATCAGGCCTATACAATTTAGTATAAAAATATTTTTAATGAGATTGGAAGATTGAAACGCAGATGATTAAAGTCGGAGTGGTTGGTGGAACTGGGTATACGGGTGTTGAGCTTCTTAGGTTACTCGCAATGCATCCAGATGTTGAATTACAGGTTGTTACTTCTCGTTCAGAGAAGGGTACACGCGTGTCTGATATGTTCCCTAATCTACGCGGTCATGTGGATCAGCCATTTTCTGACCCAGATGTAAAAATACTTTCCCAATGTGATTTAGTCTTTTTTGCAACACCCAACGGCGTTGCAATGAAAATGGTGCCGGAGTTGTTGTCTCACGGTGTCAAAATTATTGATTTAGCAGCAGATTTTAGGCTTAAATCTGCGCAAGAGTGGGAGCACTGGTACGGAATTCCTCACGCTTGCCCAGAATTATTGAGCGAGGCGGCTTATGGCTTGCCTGAATTTTTTCGTGATGAAATCAAAAATGCTCGCCTGGTTGCGAATCCCGGCTGTTATCCAACATCTGTACAGTTAGGTTATGCCCCCCTTATTAAACATGGCTTGATTGATGCTGGTAATTTGATTGCTGATTGTAAATCAGGTGTAAGCGGTGCTGGGCGCAATTCAAGTGTAGTAAATCTACTCGCGGAATGTTCTGAGAGCGTTAAAGCCTATGCTGTTGCTGGACACAGACACAAACCAGAGATCATTCAAGGGCTTAACGCCATGACTGAAGAGGTGGACCTGGTATTTGTGCCTCATTTAATGCCGATGATTCGCGGTATTCATTCAACACTTTATGCAACATTATTAGAAACGGATTCGGACTTACAAGCGATTTATGAGCAGCACTACGAAAACGAACCATTTGTTGATGTAATGCCTCCGGGGACTCATCCTGAAACAAGAAGTGTCAAAGGGTCAAATATGTGTCGGATTGCAATACATCGCCCTAATAATGGAAATACCGTTGTCATACTTTCGGTAATTGATAATTTGTTAAAGGGTGCTGCGGGGCAGGCGATACAAAATATGAATATATTGTTTGGATTAAACGAAGCTAAGGGATTGGAAAGTATTGCAATACTACCTTAATAACATCTGTTTGATAGAAGTTTACAACGAGAAATCTGGGCAGATAAAATTGTGAAATCGGGTAGTCTGGTAGTTAAGCATCATTCGCCTATGTATTGGCGATTTGTCATTTTATTAACCATTTTGGCAGTAGCTGGGGCTTGTTGGGGGCTCTATTATCTTGGGCAGAGAAATGCTGGTTATTTAAGTGATAAATCTGAACAGAAAATAGAGCAACTTGAAAAACATATTGGATTACTGACAAACGAAAAACTTACATTGCGAGACGAGGTAGCGCTAATTGAACGCTCTGGTCAGGTTGATAAACAAGCTTATCAGCAGGTCAAAGATAATCTGAAATCGCTTCAACAAGAGATTTTGGAGTTAAGGGAAGAGGTGAGCTTTTACCGTGGCATTGTCTCACCTACTGAGAGCTCAACCGGAATACGCATCGAGCGTTTTATGGTTGAAGAGGTCAGTGATAGCAATGTATATCATTATGAATTTGTATTAACACAAGTGCTGAAAAATGACCGAACAGTGACTGGTAAAGCTAAACTTGTTTTTACCGGCATTAAAAATGATCGCACGGTTTCATATAACTTGAAAGACCTCTCTTCTGCAAAGTCGAGATTTTTAAATTTTAAGTTCCGTTATTTTCAGAAATTTGAAGGCAATATTGTTTTACCCAAAGGATTTTCTCCACGACAAGTATTGGTAGAGGTAGATCCTAAGCGTCGTAAGAAAATTAGCAATACTTTCCCATGGCCAAATTCATCAAAAAATGAGCCTGAGTTGAGTGCGAAGAAAGAGAGTTAAGTTAGTTTTTTAAATCATCCCTGAAGAAGCAGTTGAACGTTTTGCTCTAAGATCAACTACTTTTTTCAAGGGCTATAGAGTGAGGATTATGAAGCTTCCTGATCTAATGAAAAACTCGTTAAACTTAAGCGTAATGGCGGCTTTAGGGCTTATTACGTATTCATCACTTACAACTGCGACAGATCAAAAACTCGCCCTCGTGAGTTTGCCGAATGCAAACGTCTCTATCTCTACGCTTTCTACAAATACTTATGTCACGTCTGAGCAGCGTGTCGATTCTCTTTGTCATCAAATCGAGAAAAAATTAGGTAGTGTTAAGGCTAATGACTGTGTTGGTCGAGGGTTTGAAGAAGCAGATGGATACTCGGTAAATGGCTTGCCTATTATTGAACGAGAGTTTGGCCCGCTTAATGGGCGCGAAGCATTGTCACGTGTTTTAGTGATCGGTGGAATTCATGGTGATGAATACTCCTCGGTCAGTATCGTTTTTAAATTTATGAAAAAACTGGAGCAGCATCATTCTGGTTTATTTCATTGGAAGCTGGTTCCGTTAATGAACCCAGATGGCTTACTCCAGAAAAAATCCCAACGTATGAATGTGAGAGGGGTTGATCTCAATCGGAATTTTCCTACCCCTAATTGGCACGAAGAAAGTCACCACTATTGGGTAAAGAAAACCAGGAGAAATCCCCGTCGTTATCCAGGCCCAGCGCCTTTAAGCGAACCAGAGTCTCAATGGTTAGCAAAAACAATTGGTGAGTTTCAGCCTGATGTGATTGTATCCATCCATGCGCCATTCGGAATTCTTGATTTTGATGGTCCGAAACAAAAAGCCCCCAAGCGATTTGGTGAGTTGCATTTGAACTTACTGGGGACTTACCCAGGTTCGCTCGGTAACTATGCAGGTGTTCATAAAGAAATCCCCGTTGTGACTATCGAATTGCCTTATGCGGGGATAATGCCAAGCAGTAGAGAAATAAGAAATATTTGGGTTGATTTAGTGCGCTGGTTGATTGATAACAGCAAAGAAGAGCCCGCAGCAACGCAAGTAAAAATTACGGCAAACGAAGGCGGGCTAGACCCATCCTAAGGAACGTGTATGAAATTAAAAGGGCGCCAAATAACTTGGCGCCCTTTTTTTGTATCCTTTGTTATATGCTCAGACCGCCTAATCGTTTGGTAACCTGTTTCTTGTGCCAAGAAACACCAAAAAGAAAACCAAGACATAGAATGACGACTATAGTGCCTAATACAATGTACACAAAATTTAGGTTGGATTCTTTTAAATCTAGTGTGATTTTATTGGTACCATTACCTAATCCAGCAGAAACCGAAACTGGTTTCAATTTCAGTTGTTCTACCTCTGCGAGTAACTTTTGCTTTTCTTGCTGAAGAGTATTAATAACCGTTTCTAGTTCTTCGCTTTTACCGTCATTTCTAGGTTGTAAGTTTTTCTGAAGTTCAGAGGTTTTCTTTTCTAACTGGCGTATTTTAATTTGCGCGTCTTTAAGTTTTTTAACCGAGGGGGAGTTTTTTGATAAATAAGCGCTAGTTACCCAGCCTTCTACTCCCGCTTTTGTACGAATTTTAGTGAAACTACCTCTTCGTTGAAGAAGTTCCAATTCTGCGCCTGTCCTGACGACTGCAATTGACGGTAAGCTTTTGTTTGGTTCAGGACGAACACCAACACGAAGCGTATCGCCGACATAGAGTGTATCAGCCACTCCGATAAGTGGTAATAAGGCTAACAGTGAGGCGATAAGTAACTTTTTCATAAATGCCTGTTTATTAGTTAGTTGAGCAAAGTGCATATTCAAAACACTTCATAATATAATGTACTTATTCATGAAATATGCCGACCGGTTTTACCCTGGAGCATGAATAGTCATGGCGTTTAATCTAATAATATTCATATGTTTGTCGTTTATACAAAACAATGAATTTTAGTTTCTATCACTTAATTTCGGCAGCTTCGTCTAGAATATTTAGCTTCCAAAGCAGGGATTTGTGGTTTAAAAATTCAATGTTGGTATTTTGAGCGGTGGTGAGTATTTTGCTTAATTATGGAGTCTCATATTAAAATGGCGCGAGAATCAAAATCGCTATTTTATTCAATTATGTGCATGACAACAGCTCAAGCTGAATAATTTTAATGTCGATATTGTCTGTGGTTTGATTATCGAAGTATGGAGCGCTTAATCGTGTTATATCTAACTCATTTGCTTGATTGAGCCAAACAGGAGCATAAACTATATGTTAGGCAAGAAAAAACGGACTGCCCGGATTGACTCATTAATTGGTCAATTCACAGAGATACATGGTGATATTTCTTTTAGCGGTGGTTTGCATGTTGACGGAAAAACAAAAGGGAATGTAGAAGCAACTGAGCCAGGGTCTTTATTGACTGTAAGTGATCAAGGTTTAGTGGAAGGAGAAGTGCGTGTTCCTAATATTGTACTTAATGGTCAAGTTATAGGTGATGTATTTGCGGGAGAACGAATAGAGCTTGCGGCTCAAGCGCGGGTTAATGGTAATGTCTACTACAATCTGATTGAAATGGCCATTGGTGCCGAAGTTAATGGTAAACTGGTCCATCACACTGGTGAAGAAAAAAGAAAACTAGAGCATAAGCCAGAAAATGCGGGTGGTAACTCAGCTACACCGGAAAAATCTTGACTAAAAAAGTATGGAATAGGATAATTATAATAATATATATTTTGAGGGTATCTATATGAGTGACGCAGCAGCTGAATTTGACTTTGATAATCCATTAGACTTTTCTGAAGCAGCAGCAAACAAGGTGAAAGCACTGATTGAAGAAGAGGGTAACGACAGCTTGATGTTACGTGTGTTTGTATCAGGTGGTGGGTGCTCTGGTTTTCAATATGGTTTCACTTTTGACGAAAGTGTGGGTGATGGAGACACGACAGTTGAGAAAAACGGTGTCAAACTTCTTATTGATCCTATGAGTTTTCAATACTTAATGGGCGCAGAAATCGACTATACAGAAGGTCTTGAAGGTGCTCAGTTTGTTATCCGTAATCCGAACGCTGCAACAACTTGCGGCTGCGGATCATCGTTTTCTGTATAAAATTAGAACATAATGAAACTTGCAGCTCTTGTTTAAAGGGTTGTATAAATAAAAAAGGAGGTCAATCCCTCCTTTTTTTTGTTATTATCCTTCCGCGTTTTAATACGCAAATCTCGGTAGTAACCACCAGCATGGCCAGTAGTTTTAACTTAAACGGGGAGAATAATTCATGAGCGCTTATTTACCAGGATTGGAAGGCGTCCCGGCAACCGAGTCCAATATTTCGGATATAGACGGTGAAAAAGGCATTTTGTCATACAGGGGATACCCCATTGCCGAGCTAGCTGAGAAGAGTACTTTTGAAGAGACTTCTCTCCTGTTATTAGATGGTCATTTACCAACTGCGCATGAATTAGCGGTTTATGACGAGCAACTACGCAGAAATCGCCGTGTGAAATTTAATATTCGTACGTTGATGAAAGCTTTGCCTGCTACCGGCCATCCTATGGAGATATTGCAAACCGCTGTAGCCAGTTTAGGGGTTTTCTACCCAGGTAACGAATGTTTAAGCGCGCCGGATGCCTGCCCTGATCTTGATTATATCCACAACATGTCGGTTAAGCTTATTGCACGTATGCCAGTAATATTGTGCATGTGGGAGCATATTCGAAATGGTTACGATCCTATCGAGCCTCGAACGGATTTATCTTTCTCCGAAAACTTTCTTTATATGTTAAATGGTAAAGAGCCTGATCCGTTGTATGCATCAATTATGGATACTTGCCTGGTCTTGCACGCTGAGCACACTATCAACGCATCAACCTTTGCGGCCTTGGTTACTGGGTCCACCCTGGCAAGTCCTTATGGTGTAATTGCCGCTGCTATAGGTACACTTTCCGGTCCTCTCCATGGTGGGGCAAACGAAAAAGTTATTGAAATGCTGGAGGAAATTGGCGAGCCAAAAAACGCCAACTCCTGGTTGGATAAGAAACTCAAAAATAAAGAAAAAATATGGGGACTGGGTCATAGAGAGTATAAAGTGAAAGACCCCCGAGCAACTATTCTTCAAGGTTTATTTGAGAAATTGATTACAGAGCGTGGTGGTGAAATCAGTCCGTTATTTGAAACTGCGTTGGCGCTAGAAGAAGCTGCTGAGGCGCGTTTGGGGCCAAAAGGTGTATTCCCGAACGTCGATTTTTACTCTGGAATTCTTTACGCTGAGATGGGAATTCCTGTTGATCAATTTACCTCTGTTTTTGCTGTTTCCAGAACAGCAGGCTGGTTAGCACATTGGCGAGAACAACTGGCGGATAACAGAATTTTTAGACCAACACAGGTTTATACCGGCGAGCCAATTCGACATTATGTTTCCCTTAGCGAACGAGGGTAGATAGCACCAAGAATTACCGGCTGATTTGCGCCTGTTACTTCAGGTACATTGGCTGGGACTCCTTCCAGCGTTTGTTTGGCTAACCAGGCAAACGCTGCAGATTCAACAAAATCGGGATCTATTCCGAAATCAGCGCTTGAAACTACATTTAATTTACAGATTGTTTTGATTCTAGAGACCAGATCTTTGTTGTGTGTACCACCTCCACACAAAACCACATCGTCTGTTGTGTATGCATATTTTTTTATTGCGTCGCATATGCTTCTTGCCGTCAATTCACAAAGCGTACTTTGAACAATTGATGCTGAAATTGTTTTGTTTAGCGTTGCAATACATTGCTTCACCCAATTTAAGTTGAAGTGCTCTCGGCCTGTGCTTTTTGGGGGCGGTAATTTAAAATAGCTATCTTGTAGCATGAGCTTAAGCAAAGATTCATCGTAATCTTGGCTGGCAGACCAAGCACCATCTTTATCGTAGCTGAGGTTTTGCTGTAAGAGTATCCACTCATTTAGCAACACGTTACCTGGCCCTGTATCGAACCCAGAGATAGTTGCAGGGCACTGGTTGTTTAAAATTGTAATATTTGCCATACCACCAATATTTACTATTACACGATTTTTGGTGGATTCGGAAAATATTGAATTATGAAAGGCTGGTACTAATGGAGCGCCTTGTCCACCGGCTGCTATATCCGCACGTCTAAAGTCGGTAACAGTGGTGATTCCTGTGAGTTTGGAAATCAGCGCGCCATTGCCAATTTGTAAAGTGTAAGGGTGTTTATTGCTTGGCATGTGGCGAATGGTTTGACCATGGCTGCCAATAGCACGAATGAGTCTGCGATCAATTTCCTGGGAATCAATCAAAGAGTTTATGTTTGATGCAAAGAGTTGAGCCAATTGATTGTCTAGTTCTGACATTCTATGGATTTCATTGTCACCTGGCGAACACAGCGACTCGATAGATTGCCGAATGGGTAACGGGATGTCAAAACTCTTACTTGAAATGATTTTGGTATTGCTATCAAGTGTAGTGATAGTTACATCGATAGCGTCAAGGCTGGTTCCAGACATTACTCCGATATAGTATTCGTTGTCAGAGTTTTGCATGATGCAGCGTCCTTGTTGGTTTGGAGCCTATCCCAAAGTAGAGAGTCTATAGCGGGTTATTTTGAGCATGTCCCCGAGCCTTTTGTTTGAATAACTATGGCTTTTTGCTTCAAACGATCCGAATTGGCTTTCCCTTTGAAGGCTATTTGTATCATTCAGGCGTCGCAGTTTATTGAAAATCACTGAATGCTATATTTGTATTCCCGATAATATCCAGTTGCGTTAATAACGGATTAGCTTTTTTGATAAAGTCTTCTTTGTGTTTTTTATTGATAGGTGCGGCACTTGGAAGTTTTACTGTCAGTGGATTTCTGTGGGATCCATTAACGCGAAATTCATAATGTAGGTGTGGGCCTGTGGCTCTTCCGGTGCTACCGACATAGCCTATGACCTGGCCTTGTTTTACCCGGGAGCCTGAGCGAGCTTTTCGGTTGTAGTTATTTAGATGCCCATACAAAGTGCTATATCTATTGCCATGTTGGATAATGACTGTTTTCCCATATCCACCTTTACGTCCGCGCCAGATAATCTTACCATCGCCAGACGCCTTAACGGGTGTGCCCCTCGCTGCAGCATAATCAACACCTTTGTGCGATTTGATCTTATTTAAAATGGGATGGTGTCTCTTGCCAAACCGAGAGCTGATGCGAGAGAAATCTACTGGAGATCGTAAAAATGCTTTTCTCATACTTGCGCCATTGTCAGCGTAGTAGTTACTCTTTCCGTTTGAATCTGTGTAACGCACTGCCTTGTAGCTCTTACCTTGACTGACAAACTCTGCAGCAAGGATGTTGCCGTCTTTAACCTTCTCGCCTTCAAGGAACAGCTCTTCATATAGGACAACAAAGCTATCACCCTGACGAATGTCCAGTGCAAAATCGATATCCCAGCCAAAGATATAGGCCAAGTCCATCGTCAGGCTCTCACTGAGCCCCGCTTCGTTCGCTGCTTCAAAGAGAGAGGAGTTTATTACACCTTTTGAATAAGTAACTCGCGTTTCATAATTGCGAGATTCAAGGTTTACTTGCCAGTTATTGTCAGGCTTATCAATAATGAGTGTTCTGGTTTTGTCGATATGATAGCGTAGGGATTGAAGCTCGTTATCAGCTGAGACAGTGATATCAAATGTTTGACCGGGTGACAACTTTGTCAGTAGCTTGTTTTTTTTGTCGAGTTTTGTAACGTTATATACATCTCTAGCATTAAGGCCGACACGGCTGAAGATTGCGGTTAATGTATCTCCATTTTTTACTTTTGTCTGATGTTGTTTTAGTTGCTCATCTTGTTTTGGATGAGGTAGAGCGTCCTCCTCAAGAGAGATAGGGGCATTGGGGATAAGTAAAGACATCGTAATTCTTTCGCTATCAGAAACGGCTGCTGCTTCTGTTGTTCGATTTGCTTCGGCTTCAGATGACGATGGCGAAAGCATTATTGCGACTGATGATATGAATAGCGCAAAAAACATCCAGTGTAAATGTGATATTTTTCTGAGTTGTGTCATGATGTTTTTATTGGCTAGCATATTATGTGGTTCGTAAAAAGTTGACTCATAATTTTTATGTTTTGACATTATGTCTTTTAATAAACTCAACATCAATTTTAAATATCTTCTCTATTACGGAAGTGGTTCGTTGTTTAATTTAAACATTGGCGAAAATTGTGTTGCTGCCAGTGGTGAGGCAAGCTACCCTCAAGCTTTTTATCGTCGTTTTGTACTTGTTCCTTAGTGATGAAGTTCACGATGATTGGTGAGTAAAACAGTTGGGTTTGTCACAAAGTTAGCATCAAAGTAGCTAGCTTCGTGCCGGAGTTGATTAGTGGGTGCCTATTGTTACATATCGAATTTTTCCTTTTATAGATAATTCGACTTGATCTACGGTATTTTCACTATCTGTAATCTCAATTGAAGTAGCGGTGCTTTCATTAGTTTTTGGAGGAACACAGTTTTCTTGTGTTTCTTCTTCGTCTTTTGCCGTTTTATCCTGTGGTTCTTCTAGAGGATGTTCAGTGATAGATGTCATTACAGATTCTTCGATGTGTTGTTGCTCAGATGGTTCCTCATTTTTAGAGAGGGACTGGGCGATTTTTTCTACTGAAACATAATTATCTTCATCAGTAGTTGTAATTTCTATTGTTTGAGCTGTACTTTCCACGGCTTCTGCGGTTTTCGGCATGACCGTTTCGGGACTTGTTTCTGTGTTTTCAACTTCGCTCTCTTTTGATATCTCGCCATTGCTCTGCTCAATGATTGTTTGGTGGATTATTTCGCTGGCATCTTCTAACTCCGTATCTGCTTGTTCCTTATCGTAGCTGGAGCACTCTGCTATTTCTCCAGTTGTTGGCGTTGAGTCAAGTAGTTCATCTTCGCTATTGGGTAGGTAGTATGTTGTGACTTGGTTTCGCCCATTATCCTTAGATTTATACAGTGCAGAATCTGCTTGGCCTATCAGCTCTTCGTGCGATTCTAAGTTATCTTGGAATTCAGCAAGCCCAAGGCTGGCCGTTACTGTAATTTCGAAGTTATCAAATTGTATGGGTTGCGAGGCGATGTGCTCGCACAATCGGTTTGCCAGTATTTCCGCCCCCTCAAGCGGGGTTTCGGGTAGCAGGACAGCAAATTCTTCGCCGCCATACCGGGCTAATATATCAGCGGCTCTCAAGCATTCACTAATTCGTTGGGATGTTATTTTAAGTATTTCGTCGCCTGCCAAATGCCCGTAGGTGTCATTAATGTTTTTAAAGTGATCCAGGTCAATGATAATAAATGAAAGTGTGCCGCCGTATCGTTTTATTCGGGCAAACTCTTTCGTCATCGTTTGTTCAAGAAAACGGCGGTTATATATATTGGTCAAGCCATCCCTATTGCTGGCTTCCGCTAAGGAGCGAACAGCATTTTTAAGCATGCCTTCGTAAATGCTTGTGTCAGTAACATCAAGTAGCGTTATGCACACGTACTCAATATCGTCAGATTCCCCTTTAATGGGTAAAAATGTCGCGTTTTGCCGCATATAATCAATGCCGCCAGTAATTGGGCGGTTGTGTAGGAATTTAAATAGATAAGGTCGATGCTCCCAGGATGTAAAGGAGAAATTTTTCAGAATAAAAACATTTCGAATTTTCTGTGTAAGCCATGACTCCGGTAAATCTGGGAACTTTTTAAATAGGTTCTGCCCAACGATCGTGCTGGATTTCTTTTGACTGTAATTCTCCATGTAGTTATTCCATAGTACAATTTCGTAATTCTTATTTACGACAAAAATACCTACGTTAATGCGATCAACGATTTCCTGGAATAATGTGATGGAGTTAGATGCTTGTGTCATTTATAGTCCTTCCAGGAAAGCATCCAAGTCGTTTTGGAGTGTGATTATCGTCTCTTCTGACATCATGACCAAAAGATGGCTCTTAAAGCGCATGTTTTCCAATCCGAAATTCACTTCAAATAATAAGGTGTGGCTCCAGCTGAGCTTGTTTGTATTAAACATTCTTTCGATAGGAATGTTTGCTGCGATAACAGACGGTGAGCTAAAGTTAACTTCTACATTTAGCTGAGCGGCGATTCCGTTCAAGCATGCCCCAACTATGACATTTCCAACATCTAGCAGAAGCTCTACTTCCGAGTTTTTGTCCAGGTTTTCTGTATAACCCATTAGAGCTGCAAGTTCGTTGCATCCATTTTGATCAAAGATCGTGATTGCTTCGCCGCGCCAATAGCTAAAAAAAGCCTGTCGTACGCCGGTGACAAGTGTTTTATCGCCTACGAGTCTTGCTATTTCAGTATTTAAATTTTCTGCACTAACAAGTTTAACTCTGGGGATGGAAAGCTCGACAAAAGTTTTTAGTATTCGGGCTAATGAGTCGCCAGCCATACCCATGCCGATATTCACGATTTCTTGTAAAACTTCGTTTTGTTCCTCAGTTAGCCCTACCTGATACTCTGTGGAATTATTCATAGATTCCGTATTCCTTTAGGATGGGCATAACTTTTTCCATATTGACAGGCTTTTTAACAAAAGCCATTGCTCCCAGCTTTCTGACTCGTTCTTCAGCTTCCGGTTGAATGTCAGCTGTAACGACAACAACAAAAGTGTCTAAGCCTTCTTTTTGTAGTGTTTCCAACACCTGGTAGCCGTCCATTACAGGCATAGTCAGGTCTAGGAACATGACTTCAGCTAAACCTTGATGGTACATTTCCACGGCTTCCTGCCCGTTAACTGCTTGGGTGACACTTATATCCCATTCCTTTGGAAGAGATCGAATGAGCATCTTTCTTGATACTACCGAATCATCGACGACTAAGACTTTTGTGGCCATATTTACCTCAATATTAATTATTCAGATCAGGAGCTTTACTATATTAATACGTATTAACTGGGTTGTTGGTACTGTGGTGACGTGTAATTTTCCAGTTCCTTAAAATATAAAGCTCCATTAACTAAATCTACAAAATAATCGACATGGAATTTGAATGCTTTAGCTTGAGGTGTAATCCTTCAGATATTTGCCTGTACATTGTTCAATAAAAGATCATCGAGGCAGCATTGGTGAAAAAGCTGTCCGCATATGCTTTGTTGTGGTTAATTGTTAGTCTATCTGCGGGGCTATTGAGTAAGCCTGATATTTAATTTGAAAAAAGGTGAATTAGCGTGTTGACGGAATGTAAAAGAGACGTATAATACGCGCCTCTTGATTGCACAGACAAGCCACGCAGCGAAAGCCAAGTGGGTTTCAACTCCAAGTAGGATGATGAAAAGGTCTGGCGCAACTG
>Ga0316204_10001079_pt1 | contig 80917 bp, 76 predicted proteins | sample 6monrhotite_MG_2_FD_205661 | JGI IMG/M metagenome (GOLD analysis project Ga0316204, IMG submission 205661) | Microbial mat bacterial communities from mineral coupon in-situ incubated in ocean water Damariscotta River, Maine, United States -... | ecosystem: Environmental > Aquatic > Marine >... | reverse complement strand
CAAACCGACCTGGCTGCTTGGCAGGCCTTCTTGCATCAAGCGCAAGAGTTCGGCATTCACACCGTGATCGGCAGCCTTCGTGACTATTGAGCGCGGCAGATGTGTTGCATCACGCGCTCAGCTGATCTTTTCTATCCCATCCCGAGGCAACGTCGTTTTGACCTTCCGCCCCAGAAGTTCAAGCAAAACCCCAATGCGGGCCTGATCTGGCAAAGTCTCGATGGTTGTGATGGTATCGGCAAAGGGGCCGGCAAGCACCCTGACCTTATCCCCGACATCTAGGTTCTCTGGCGGTAACAACACCCCGGTGGCATCACAGCGTGCCATAAGCCCTGCCATCAGCTCAGCAGGCAGTGGCACCGGCTTGAGTGGATCTGCAAGGACCAACCGAGACACCCCGCGCGTGTTGTTGATCACGCTCCATGTGGTTTTGGACGGATCAAACCCAATGAAAAGATAGCCCGGGAACAAAGCTCTTGTGGCTTGCGTTGTTAGGCCAGCCCGCACGGCAGAGGTGTTTTGCATTGGCGCAAAGGTCTCAAAGCCTTGCCGGTGCAAATGTGCGGATGCCGTTTTGAGGCCATGGGGCCGCAATTGCGCGACAAACCAGGGGGTTTCGTTGGTCATACGCGCCAATTTCCTTTCTTGAACTTTGACTTGCTTCTTGCACCTACGGCTCAATCAAGAAAGGGAAAAATTTCGCCAAAACCGAAAAAACTGGTTTCGCAGCTCGTCCATAACATGTAGGCGTTCATCTGTGAACGGCGCTCTATTCTTGACGATGACCCATGAGGCACCCCAGGTGACCTCTCATGCGGTAGCCGTGGTGCGACATGGTTAAGGCAGCCTCCGAAGATGTGCATTTCCGGGTTTTGCGGGTGCTGGAAAATAAGCCGGATATTTCGCAACGCCAGATCGCGGAAGAACTGGGCGTCAGCCTTGGCGCGGTGAACTATTGCCTGCGGGCATTGATCGACAAAGGCCAGATCAAGGTCCGCAACTTTCGCTCCTCAGATCACAAGCTGCGTTACGCCTATATTCTGACGCCGCACGGTCTCGCGGAGAAAGCCCGGCTGACGACATCGTTTTTGAAACGGAAATTGGCGGAGTATGAAGCCTTGAAGGCTGAGATTGAGATCCTGAAAGGCTCCCTGCCCGAGAAACCGGACAGCTGAGAGTTTACGCTATCGGGGGTTTGGAGCCCGTGAAATGTCTTGCGAAGAGAAGGGGAAACTCTTTGATATTTAGCAATCTCAATAGCTTATACGATTTATCCGCAACAAATGAAGCAAGAATTGAACAATTTTCTCACACTCAAAAAACGCAGCGCCCAGGAGACTGCTCCAACTAAGCGCCGGATTTTGAGACTGAAATTTTAGGAACACGTATTATGTGCGGCATTATTGGAATTCTGGGTCAAACGACCGTCACCGATCGGCTTTTGGAGGGCCTGTCGAGACTTGAATACCGGGGTTATGATAGCGCTGGCGTCGCCGTTTTGACCAAAGATGGCCCGGTTGTGCGTCGGTCGGTCGGTAAGCTAGAATCGTTGAGGGACGACGTGGCGCGTGAGCCTTTGGATGGCCATGCGGGTATTGGGCATACCCGCTGGGCGACGCATGGCGCACCAACTCAACTCAATGCCCACCCCCATCGGTCAGGTCGAGTGACGGTTGTTCACAATGGCATTATCGAAAACTACGCTCAAATTCGGCGAGAACTTGAAACGAAGGGTTGGGCTTTCCAGTCTGAGACCGACACCGAAGCAGTTGTTGCTCTGTGTGATTGGTTTCTGCGCCAAGGAAGCAGTCCGCAAGACGCTGTTCGCAAAACACTGAACAAGCTGCAGGGCGCATACGCGCTGTCCTTCCTGTTTGATGATAATTTAGACCTGATGATTGTTGCCCGGCAAGGCTCGCCACTGGTCGTCGGCTACGGATCTCCAGGACACGACGGGAGCATTGAGTTGTTTGTTGGATCGGACGCTGTCGCTTTGGCCCCGTTCACCTCTCGCATTTCCTACCTTGAGGATGGGGACATGGCTGTGCTGAGCCCTGACAGTGTCCTAATCGAAGATAAGAACGGCGTGGAGGTGGTTCGCGATATCAAAGAAATCCAGACCCATGAACTGAATGTCGACAAAGGCACTTACCGACATTTCATGGCCAAAGAGATCCATGAACAACCTGACAGTCTGCGCCGGGCGCTATCCGGTCTTATTGATCATCATTCTCTTACGCTGAAACCATGTCTCGAGGGGATTGACTTTGCAGATGTGGATCGGGTTTTACTCGTCGCTTGCGGAACTGCTCACTATGCCTGCCACATAGCCAAATACTGGCTAGAAGATTTTGCAGGATTGCCTGTCGAAATCGAGGTTGCCAGTGAGTTCCGGTATCGCAACGTTGCTTTGAGCGGCCGTGAGGTAGCGATCTTCGTCAGTCAATCTGGCGAAACTGCAGACACGCTCGCGGCCCTTAAGCACTTGCAAGGTCGGGTTGCACATCGGGTTGCTGTGGTCAACGTGCCTACCAGCTCGATTGCACGCGAAGCCGATCATATCGTGGAAATTCAAGCAGGCCCCGAAATCAGTGTCGCCTCTACAAAGGCCTTCACGGGGCAGTTGATCTGCCTCGCCGCAATATCCTTAAAAGCCGGACACCAGCGCAGGCATATCTCAGTGACAGACGAGCAGAGCCTTATCTCCGGCCTTGCTGCTCTGCCACGACAGATTGCTGAGGTGCTGGCACGCGAAGACGCTATCCAGAATGCGACGCAAGACCTCGTTGGAGCGAGAGATGTGCTCTTTCTCGGTCGCGGTGCGATGTATCCATTGGCATTAGAAGCAGCGCTCAAACTCAAGGAAATTTCCTACATCCATGCGGAAGGGTATGCGGCTGGAGAGCTCAAGCATGGCCCCATAGCACTGATCGACAACCAAGTGCCTGTTGTGATGTTCGCTCCTTCCGATGAACATTTCGAGAAACTTGTTTCCAACGGCAAAGAAGTTGCAGCGCGGGGTGGTAGACTGATCTGGGTTACGGATCCGGCAGGTGCATCTAAATTGGCAGGTGTCGAAGGGTCTGTTTTGGCAATTTCGGAAATGTCGTTGGCTTGGCCGCAAATTACGGTTGCCGTTGTGGCACAGTTGATCGCCTATCACGTCGCGATCCTTAAAGGAACGGATGTTGATCAGCCGAGGAATTTGGCGAAATCGGTGACTGTGGAGTGATGGGTTTACGTTATCGGGCGTTTGCGTCGCTGCGGCGCGACCATACCGTGCGGCACAAGTCAAGTTTACGCTATCGGGCGTTTGAGGTGGGTTTTTCCCGCCTATAAAAAAGGTATGGCTGTCAGCTGGGAAAAACCAAAAAGATTTACGAAGTTGATAGCCACTTACGCCCGCAGCTAAGCGCAAGCTTCCCCTTCACGCCAAGTTCAAAAAAATCCGTTCTAGCCAGGAAAATGGCTGAATACGAGGCATTGAAGGCCGAGATTGAGACCCCGAGTTCGGAGATGAATATTCTCAATTGAGAGTAGATTTCTGAAGCAGCATCATTTTGAACAATGAGGTTCACATGAAAAAAATTCTAATGGTATTTGGAACGCGGCCGGAAGCTATTAAAATGGCGCCCGTATTTGAGGTACTCAAAAAGACACCAGGTATTGACGTTCGTATCGCTGTCACAGCGCAACATCGTGAAATGCTAGATCAGGTTTTGCGCCTGTTCGGCATCACGCCTGATTACGATTTGGACCTTATGAAGCCGGGGCAAGGTCTTACAGAAACCACCACTGCTGTGCTCGCTGGGCTTAAACCCATTTTGGAAGAGTACGCTCCCGACTTGATGCTCGTACACGGGGATACCACAACGACGCTTTCGGCCTCCCTTGCAGCCTATTACCAGCAAGTTGCCGTCGGGCACGTCGAAGCTGGATTGCGCACCGGTGACATTTATTCGCCATGGCCAGAGGAAGTGAATCGCAAAGTCACGGGAACTATTGCGCGCTTGCATTTTGCTCCAACAGAAAAATCGGCAGGAAACCTCCAAGCTGAAACCGTAGATCCCGCTTCAATCGCAATAACCGGGAACACGGTCATTGACGCCCTACTTGATGTCGTCAAACGACTAGAGACAGACCCCGAACAAAGCGCAGCATTTGATGCTGAATTTGGGATCGATCCAAATAAGCGGATTATTCTGGTTACGGGACACCGTCGCGAGAGCTTTGGAGGCGGGTTTGAGCGGATGTGTACCGCACTCTCCAAGATTGCAGAGCGAGACGATGTTCAAGTCATCTACCCCGTTCACCTCAATCCAAACGTAAAGGGGCCGGTAGAAAAGCTGCTTGGGTCGCTTGACCGGATCAATCTTATTCCGCCACAAGACTACCTGCCTTTTGTTCACCTTATGCGTAGAGCCGATATCATTCTCACTGACTCTGGTGGTGTGCAGGAAGAGGCTCCCTCTTTGGGAAAACCCGTATTGGTAATGCGAGACACCACTGAGAGACCCGAAGCCGTTGATGCAGGCACAGTGAAGCTCGTCGGTACAGATACTGATTTGATCGTGCGCGAAACAAACCAACTGCTCGATGATGAAACCGCATACGCGGCGATGTCGCGAGCGCACAACCCATATGGTGACGGAAATGCCTCCGAGCGCATCCGTGACGCAATTCTGACCTTCTTCAAGAGTAACAAGGAGCAATAAGTATGACCGAGCCGACTTTCAAAAAGATTTCCGTTATCGGCTTGGGCTATATCGGCTTACCTACCGCCGCCATGTTTGCTTCTCGTAAAATCGAGGTTGTAGGGGTCGACGTAAATCAGCATGCGGTCGACACGATCAACCGTGGTGAAGTTCATATCGTTGAACCCGATCTCGATCTGGTGGTGAGAGCAGTTGTCAGCGAAGGATACCTTAAAGCCACGACCGAGCCTGAACCAGCTGAAGCGTTCTTGATTGCTGTGCCTACCCCGTTTAAGGGCGAAAACCATGAACCCGACCTGAAGTATATTGAGGCAGCCGCGCGCGCAATCGCCGCAGTGCTCAAGACCGGTGATCTAGTCATTCTCGAGAGCACTTCTCCTGTCGGCGCAACGGAATCGATGGCCAACTGGCTGGCCGAAGCCCGCCCGGACCTAAGCTTTCCACAAACCGCAGGTGAAGCATCCGACATACGTGTTGCGCATTGTCCTGAGCGCGTTCTTCCAGGAAAGGTCATGCAAGAATTGATCACCAATGATCGTGTAATTGGAGGCATGACCGCCAAGTGTTCAGAGGCTGCGGCTTGTCTCTATCGCAATTTCGTTACCGGTGAGTGCGTCGTTGCCTCTGGTCCACGCGTAGCCGAAATGGCCAAACTCACCGAAAACAGCTTTCGTGATGTCAACATCGCTTTCGCCAACGAGCTGTCTATGATCTGCGACAAATTGGACATGGAGGTATGGGAACTCATTTCACTCGCGAACCGTCACCCGCGCGTCAATATTCTACAACCTGGACCTGGCGTTGGCGGCCACTGTATCGCTGTGGATCCATGGTTCATTGTCTCGTCAGCTCCGAAACAAGCGCAGCTTATTCGGACAGCTCGTCAAGTCAACGATGCTAAACCGCAATGGGTCATCGACAAAGTTCATGCGGCAATTGGCGCTTATCTCAGTACGCATCCCGACAAAACGGTTAAAGATGTCACCCTCGCAATTTACGGTCTAGCATTCAAACCCGACATTGATGATTTGCGCGAGAGTCCCGCATTGGAGATCGCTTCTGAAATCGCAAAAAACCATGCTGGCTCTGTCGCCGTGATGGAACCACATATAAATGCGCTGCCTGCCGCACTGGATTTTCCCAATGTTATGTTGAATTCAAGCAAGGCCAGTGCAGATGTTCATGTCCTCTTGGTTGATCATAGAGTGTTCCGAGACTCCGACAAACCCATCGGTTGCGTCATTGATACGCGTGGTATTTGGAGTTGATGCTTGTTGCTCATAAATTCAGGATGACGTGCGCGAAATTTTGCGGACCCATCGGGCAATAGCAGGGTCATGGCCATTAAATGATCAACCGGTTCATAAAGAACGCTTTGCTCCGCGATATAATGAAGATTGTGTCCGGAACAGCGGGCGGGCGGGCAATCTTGCTTATCACTCTGCCTATTGTGACACGTCTCTATAGCCCAGAAGATTTTAAGCTGTTGGCCGTGTTTGCCGCATTGGTTAGCACGACTTCGGTAATTGCTTGCCTCAGAATGGAGGTCGCGGTCCCTTTCTCTGACAATGATGACGATGCCGCAAATATTCTGGCGATAGCATTGACATCGACCGTGAGCTTCGCTTTGGGCCTCTTGGCCCTTTCATTGCTGGCCCCAATGACCATTGCGGGTTGGATCAGTACACCTGACATCGCCCCATATCTATGGCTTGTTCCTTTGGCTGTCTTGCTGGCAGGAAGCTACGCCTCACTGCAATCATGGGTGATCAGAAAGCGGCGGTTTGGAATCATCGCGCGCACGCGTGTTGGTCAGGCGATAATCGGCGCGGGGACAATGCTGGGACTTGGTTGGTTCGCGTTTGCCCCACTGGGGTTGCTTCTGGGAAATACGCTTACTCTTGGTGCGGGAGTAGTTTCTCTTTGTGCGCAGTCTTTGCGTAATGACCATACCGTTATCCGCAACATAAATCTCAGACGCATGCATGAGATGTTGGTCAGAAACAGGCGTTACCCCATATTTTCCACTCCCGAGGCATTGGCAAACGTCGCGGCCATTCAATTCCCAATCTTAATCATAGCCGCTACCGCCGGAAGTGAAGCCGGTCAATTATTCCTTGCAATGCAAGTTATGACAGTTCCAATGACCCTAATAGGGGCTTCTGTAGGTCAAGTATATTCGTCGCGAGCTGCCGAGGAATTGCGCAACGGCACTCTGCATGGCTTCACCAAAATGATAATGATAAAATTATTTTTGGTTGGGCTTGCTCCAATGTTACTGGCGGCGATTTTAGCACCCTTCATAGTCCCAATTATATTTGGTGCGGAATGGCAGCGTGCGGGTGTTCTCATCGCCTGGATATCTCCGTGGATGCTATTCCAACTTGTCGCCTCACCTGTTTCGCTAGTAATGGCCCTGCTTGAACGTCAACAGCACATGTTGATACTTACTCTATTTGGGGCGCTACTACGTATTAGCGCAGTTCTTTTTGCTATTATGGGCCGGATCAATTGGGTGGTTGAGGCATATGCTATATCTGGGTGCATATTTTATATCATATGTGCACTGCTATTTTTTTGGGCATCAAAATCAAAGTCAGCTAAATTGTAAGAAATATCACCGGAACCATACGTCATGCTAAGTAGGTCTATAAAATCAGTTGTGCGAATGGCTCGCCCGGTAATAAATCCAATTCTAGGGTTGTTTTTTGACAAGGACGTTTTGAAGGGAAGGTATTTTGATGATACTCTGATTGGGTATCGTTGGGCTTTCCGATCAATTTGGCAAAGAAATATATTACGGCTTGCGCCACCCCTCCCATTTCCGGCTGCATTAACGTGCCAAGTCTCAAATGGTTCCAACATTGCGTTCAATCCTAACGACCTAAACAACTTCCAAACAGGTGGAACATATTACCAAAATTTTGGTGCGAGTATCAAGATTGGGCCTGGTACTTATATTGCACCGAATGTGGGAATAATAACCGCTAATCATGATCCTAATAATTTAGATGGACATACGCCCGCTGAAGCCGTGACTATTGGAGCGGGTTGCTGGATTGGCATGAACTCAATGATCCTGCCAGGGGTGACCCTTGGAAATAAAACAATTGTTGGGGCAGGATCAATTGTAACGAAGTCGTTTCCAGATGGGAATTGCGTCATTGCAGGAAACCCTGCACGTAAGTTAAGGGCCCTTGAAGATTAGGCCGATTGTCAAAATAGACAAGCTATAAAAATGGAGATGGGGGCGGAAAATTGATAGCGTTGATTATTCCATCAGAAAGAGCACTTTGCCCCTATGTCGAATTGTACACGACCATCTTAGATCAAATCGAAGTCGCGTATATAATTATCGAATGGGATAGGTTGCATCGGAACGGAAATTCCAAACTCCGCTACCGTGCGCCCAGAATTGGCGCACAAATGGGTTTGCTAGAGTATATGGGATATGCGCGTTTTTCAAAAAAGGTCTTAGAGGGTGAACATATCGAATCCATAATCGTGTTCAGTCTGCCACTTCTGTTCGCACTCAATATTTCAGGTGGATTGCGCAATCGGCACTATGGTCTCGACATTAGGGATTATCACAGATCGTATTCCTTGCCGTTTACGAAAAGAGCTGTGGCTCGGGCGAAGTTCTGTGCGATTTCATCACCCGGCTATTCCGCATGGCTTTCTAGCAGCGTTAAACCAACGATCTCGCACAACGCGTATGGGCTGGTCAGTAAGCCACTAAAAAGCGCCCAAGATGCCCGTAGCAGTATAAATCAAAGCCAACGCAAAATTATGATAGGAACGATTGGTCAATTAAAAGACCTTAAAGTGAATGAAATCCTGCTTGATCATCTGGGAAACGACGAGAAATATCAATTAGTGTATCACGGAGAAGGTGTTGTCGAGGGTGATCTGCAAGAAATATGTAACAAGCGCGGCCTTTCGAATATCACATTTACAGGTCGCTATCAGCCGTGCCAAGAGCCGGAGCTATATGCAGAGTGTGACGCAATATCTATGTTGATGACCCCGGGGACGGTAAACAATGACACATTGATGGCGAATAGGGTTTACAATTCGGCACTTTATGGCGTTCCACAGATTGCCTTCGCTGGGACTTATTTATCTAAGGTGGTCACCTACTACAGACTTGGTATCGTAATTGAATCTCCAGACCACCTTCACGAAATTGATAGGCTTTTAGCTAAGTTTTATGATAATATGGATGATTTCGAAGCTGGACGGTTAGAATTTGCAGGCTGGGTTCAAGACCATCAGCAAAGGTTCAAAGTAGATTTACTAAGCTTTCTGTCCCACACACAAGTTGACGGCAACCCTTAATGACAAAATCTAAAATAAGAAAAGATAAACTGCTCGCATACGCAGTGGCATTCGTGCCGCTGCTTCTCAACTATTATGCAGTTATTCCGCAAATCCTCATTTCCGATATTGTTATCATTTCTTCTGGTATTGTGGTCTTCGCTGGTGGCTACCATAAATTGCCGCGTTCCATAATTTTCGCGATATCTATATTTGCTTTGTGGATTCTTTTGATTTCCTTATACCAGCAAATGGCCTCTCAACCACTATCGGATTTGTCCGGCCTTTTCTTGCCAGCTCGGATATTGCTCTACTATTTTCTTTCGATACCGGTTGGGCTATACTTGGTGAATAAGGGCGTCTTAGAAGAAACTGTCATTTTCCTGTCAATATTGTTCGCGATTTACTCATTTATTCAATTGGCGGTCTACTATGCGACGGGCATTACACTCATCACTGGCATTCCATTTTTGAGTCAAAGATTTGGACTGGAAATTTTCAATAATGGTGCTGAAATATTCGATCTTTTTGGTTACCGACCATCTTCCTTCTTTACAGAACCTGCCCACCTTTCACAGTATTGCGCGATAGGTGCATTGCTGTTGGTCAGTGATCATCAGCGCAGCGGCGAAGGTGCTGGTCCGCGTTTCTTTTTCGCAAAAATTTCACTTCTTTTGACTGCACCGCTAGCTGCTGGGTCAGGTACAGCAGCGTTCTCGGTGCTATTCGTAATATCGGTGATTTTTGTTTTAATTATTCGGATCTCTATAATTCGGCAGGCTATTTCCTCAAAATTTCTATCACTATTTATAGTTGCACTAGCCGTCGGCGTGTTAGCCTTTATATTTGATGCGCAAGCAATTCTTCGTGTGACCAATGGTATATTTTCTGGATCGTTTATATCAGAAACATCAGCACTCTTTGTGCGCGTTCTTAGACCGTTTAGCTATATTTCGGTTTTGCTAGCGCGCGGAGATTTATCTGGCCTTGCATTTGGCTACGGCTATGGCGCCTATGAGAGTCTTCTCAATACTGCTGGGTTGACCACGGTGTATGAAAATTCTTCACAAGTGTATTGGGTCAACACATTTGGCTTAACTATTTCAGCTGTGGGCTTTATTGGTTTCCTTTTATTTACCTATGTTTTTGCTTCGATTTTCTTTTCATCAAGCATGCACGCTAGGTCGCTAGTTATCTACCTATTTGCATCATTGTTTTTCTCTGACATGGCAGCATCGGGCTTTGCATTTCTGATTTTTACACTTGCATTATCGATGCGTATTAATGGTTCAAATATTCATCACAGCCGCAGTTTGGAAAGGCGATCATGAAAATTTTGTACGTTACCGGAATATGGAATGGATTTGATGAAACCATCTTTCGAAAAGCGAAACCCGGAAGTGGGTTGCCGGCATTCTGGAAACCGTTAGACTATATTCTGGAGCAAGGGCACGACGTACACTTTATTACGATCGAAGGTGACACAGTTGACATGCCTATTAATTCAGGTGATGCGAGAATTGGTCCCAATAAGTTTATCGAACGAATACATTATCAGGGGCGTTTTTTAGGGAAGCTGCAGTCAGCGACCTTATTGAAGAATTCTGTAAGGCGTGCCCTTAGAAATCAGCACTATGATTTTGTTTATCTTCATGGCCCCACTGCTGGGGTTTGTCGAAGTGTTGTGAAAGAATGTGGTGTCCCTTTTGGGCAGCGCCTATACGGAACGTTTCTTTGGCGTGACCTGAAAAAATACGGTGTCGAAGTTTGTCGCTTCTTGCGAAGGAATGAATTTCTAAGTTTTTGCGAGTCAAAATGCTTCTTGTTGGTAACTAATGACGGAAGTGGAGGTAATCATGTTTATAATAAGATTACGCCTAAACCGACACCGTTCAATTTTTTTTACTGGATTAACGGAGTAGATAGACCAACCTCCGAAGAGTTGATTGGATATGAGAACCTAGACTTTTCTTCGAAGATAGTCCCAAATAAATTCATTTTTTACTGCGCTCGGTTTGATCGATGGAAACGACAGGATCGTGCTATACAAGTCCTTTCACAGCTGGTTGGATCCAGCCCAGATTTGAAGCTTGTTTTTGCTGGCGACGACCGTGAGCATTACGCTGAGTTTTGCAATGAAGTACGGGCGCTTGCTGTAGAGCTAGGCGTTGAGGACCGGGTGATGTTTCTGGGGCATATCACTCGGCCCGAGATACTGTTGTTGCACCATTATGCACTATCGTCGCTTTTTCTATTTGACGTCTGCAATCTAACGAACGCTTTACACGAGGCTATTGCTGCAGGTGGTGCAGTTATCGTGCTAAACGATCCAACCATGGCAGAGTATATAGTCGATGGTGAGAACGGCTTCCTGTGCAATTCCGTCGAGGAAGCCGCATCGGTTGTGCAGCGCCTCCAACAAGATCCAGATATGCGGGCGTCACTCTCGAAGTCGGCACGTTTGTGGTCCGAGAGTAATCTTTTGACATGGAACGAAAGAGCGCAGAAGGAATTGGATCTAATAACGGCCTGTGTTTCAGGCGGAAAAAATTGATAAGAGGATGGATTTTTTACATGAACAAAGCTGATTTGGAAAATCCCGTAGTTCTTATAACCGGCGGCACCGGTTCATTTGGAAAGACGATGCTACGCGATTTACTTGACAAAGGGTGTTCAGAGGTCCGGATCCTCAGCCGTGACGAAGAAAAGCAGGATATGTTGCGCACCACGCTGCGCAGCCCGAACGTGCGGTATTACATCGGCGATATCCGCGATCGTGACAGTGTTGATCGAGCGATGGCCGGGGTGGATTGTGTATTCCACGCCGCGGCGTTGAAACAGGTTCCATCATGCGAATTCTTTCCAATTGAGGCGGTGCGCACCAACATATTAGGATCGGAGAACGTAATTCGCTCGGCAGCGGCGAACAGCGTGCGCTCAGTCGTCTGTCTTTCGACGGATAAAGCTGTATTGCCAGTCAATGCAATGGGTATGTCCAAAGCAATGATGGAAAAACTCTCGCAGGCACTGGCTCGTTCCCTAGGGCCTGAAGCCCAAACTACGGTTTCAATGGTCCGCTATGGCAACGTAATGTGCTCGCGCGGCTCTGTAATCCCGCTGTTCATTCGCCAAATAAGGACCGGTGAGCCAATAACAGTAACTGAGCCACAGATGACCCGCTTTCTGATGCCTCTTCGTGACTCCGTTTCGCTCGTGCATCACGCCTTTGAAAATGCGCACCAAGGCGATCTGTTTATTCGGAAAGCGGTTGCCTCGACCATTGCTGATCTGGTCACCGCACTCCTGGAACTATTTGGCGTACCAGATCACCCAGTTGAAGAAATCGGTTGGCGCCATGCGGAGAAGCTCTACGAAACCTTAGCGACGGCCCAAGAGCTCGCTCAGTCCGAAGACATGGGCGACTACTATCGAATTCGCATGGACAACCGTGACCTTAACTACAAGGCTTACTTCAGCGAAGGAGAACACGATACCGTTCACCATGAGGATTACCATTCACACAATACGGAGCGCCTCGATGTCGAGGGCGTGAAAGCCTTGCTGCTATCTTTGCCTGAAGTCGAGGCCGAGCTGGCGGCATGGCAGGCTAGTGCATGAAAACCGTCATCACAGGAGCAGGAGGATTGATCGGCTGGCACGCGCATGCGCGCCTTCATGCAGCCAATTGTGCCGCTGCATTCCAAGGTGAGCCACAGCCATACGACATCGTTCCACTAGCCCATGCAGCTTTCGATGATGATGCGAACCTGTGTTCGGCTGTAAAGGGAGCGCAAGCAGTTCTGCATTTCGCGGGCGTAAATCGCGCTCCCGAAGACGTGGTCGAAGCTGCAAACCCCGCAATCGCTGCGCGACTGATTGAAGCATGCAAAACCGTCAAAGCCACACCTCATATCATCTACGCGAACTCAACTCACGCCGTGAATGACACACCATACGGCCGATCGAAACGCATCGCTGGAGAGGTGCTATCGCGAGCTGGCGGCCAGTACACCGACATGGTGCTTCCACATATCTTTGGCGAGTGCGCTCGACCGAATTACAACAACGTCACGGCGACCTTCATCAAGGCGGTGATCGCGGGCGAAACACCGGACATCAACCCCAACGGGCGCGTATCACTCCTACACGCTGGCGCTGCAGCACAGGCCGCATTGGAAGCGGTGATCAATGGCACAAAGGGCACCCTACGCCCTGAATCTCGCGACATAGCGGTAGCCGATCTATTCGCAATCCTGCAGGGCTTTCACGCCGACTACCAAGCAAATATCTATCCCGACCTTCGCGACCCTTTCTCCGTCTCGTTATTCAACAGCTACCGCGCGGCGTTATATCCAGACGGGTTCCCACGCCCACTGAAGCTAAATACCGACGCGCGCGGCACTTTGTTTGAGGCCGTAAAAGGCGGAGGTGGTGGACAGACTTTCTTGTCAACAACGATGCCAGGTGTGACCCGTGGCGACCATTTCCACTTGAATAAAGTCGAGCGATTTCTTGTCGTTCAAGGCGAGGCGGTGATCCGCATCCGCAAGGTTTTGACTGATGAGGTTTGGGAATACCGCGTATTGGGTGAAAACCCATCACTCGTAGACATGCCAACATTGCACACCCATTCGATTGAGAACGTTGGTGACACCGAGCTACTGACGCTTTTCTGGACACACGATCTTTTTGATCCAGCCAACCCCGATACTTTTGCCGATAAGGTTCTAAAATGAAACGCCTCAAAGTTATGACCATTCTCGGCACCCGACCCGAGATCATCCGTCTGTCGCGCGTCATGGCACGCCTCGACAGCTATACCGACCATGTCGTGGTCCACACTGGCCAAAACTGGGACTACGAGCTGAACGAAGTGTTCTTCGAAGATCTCGGAGTACGCAAACCCGACCATTTCCTTGGCACCGGAGGTGGCACTCTGGGCGAGACACTCGGCAAGATCCTAATCGAAAGTGAAAAGGTGCTTGCTGAAGAAAAGCCTGACGCTGTCGTCGTTCTAGGAGATACAAACTCAGCGATTTCCGCGATCATGGCCCGAAGAATGAAAGTTCCAGTGTATCATATGGAAGCTGGCAACCGATCTTTTGATCGCAACGTACCCGAAGAAACCAATCGCAAGCTGGTAGACCATATTTCAGACTTCAATCTGGTCTATACCGAGCACGCACGGCGGCATTTGCTCTCCGAAGGCGTACACCATCGTCGTATCTACCTCACCGGGTCGCCTATGCGTGAGGTGTTGGAACACTATCGTGACAAGATTGAGGTATCGGACATCCTGTCTCGGATTGGCCTGAAAGACCGTGGATACTTCATTGTTTCACTTCACCGCGAAGAAAACGTTGATAGTGCTGCCCGCCTTTCGCAGCTGGTCGATGCACTAAACCGTATTGCTACGCAGTATGATATGCCGATCATTGTTTCGACGCACCCTCGTACCCGCAAGCGGCTCGACGCCCTCGAAGACGTTGCCTTGGACGATAGGGTCCAGTGGATGAAACCCTTTGGCTTCCACGAGTACAACAAACTTCAGATGCACGCCTTCTGTGCAATTTCCGACAGCGGCACGATCGCTGAAGAAAGCTCGATGCTAGGCTTTCCTGCGATCACCCCGCGTGACGCCATTGAGCGCCCTGAAGGATTGGATGTCGGCTGCTTGATCATGACGGGTCTAAATGCTGATACGATCCTAGACGGTATCGCGGCCGTTACACGCGGCTTTGCGGATCGTGAGCAGGAAAATCTTCCCCATCCAGTGCCAGTCGACTATTGCATAACCAATACATCCGAGCGGGTTGTGAACCTCGTTCTAGGTACGGCGCGACTGTCGAACTCGTGGGACGGGATTCGGGCAAACGAATCGACATGACCAACATCGCTCTAACAGATGCCGCGCGGAAAAAAACACGGATAGTTTACCTCAGCCAATTGTTCGATCCTGAGCCAACATTCAAGGGCCACGATTTCGTCGAGGAACTTGAGGAGCGCGGCTTTGAGATCGAGGTGGTCACCGGTTTTCCCAACTATCCTGGCGGGAAAATTTATGATGGCTACAGGATCCGGCCGCTAGTCCGCGAAAAAATGGGCAATACCGACATAACACGGCTAGCAGTCTACCCGTCACACGACAAATCAGCCCTGAGGCGGATACTGACATACAGTAGCTTCATGATTACTTCGTTTATTTACCTAGCTTTCCAAGCAAGGCGGTCTGATCTGATCTACGTGTACTATCCTGCCTTGAGCGCAGGGCTAGCCGCTGTCGCAGCTAAGATTTTCCGCAAAACACCGATTCTTCTCGACGTTCAGGATATGTGGCCAGATTCCCTTGGCTCCTCGGGCATGATGCAAAACCGCTTTCTGCTCAGGATCGTCAACGCGGCCTGCGATATTCTTTATCGACAGGTTGATCACATTTTGGTTCTGTCCCCTGGGTTCAAAGCATTGCTAATCGAGCGCGGCGTACCAGAAGAAAAGATCACTATTGTCTACAATTGGGCCGATGAACCGCCTGTAATCAAAGACCGAGACTTACCTGAAGGCTTCGACCCGGAAGACGGGTTTCGCATTCTATTTGCTGGGAATATGGGGGCAGCTCAACAACTTGACGTCGTAATCGAGGCAGCGACCCGGCTGCAAACCGATTATCCCAACTGCGTATTCTATTTCATGGGGGACGGTATAGACAAAGACCGACTCGCAGCGCGAGTAAGGGACTTAAAGCTCTCCAATGTGCGTTTTCTACCTCGTGTAGAGCTGCAAGAGGTTCAACGGTTCCTCACCGCTGCAGATGCTCTGCTAGTACACTTGGCGGACGACCCTCTCTTTCGGATCACGATTCCTTCGAAAACACAGGCATATCTCTACGCGGGACGACCGATCCTGATGGGTGTGGACGGCGACGCGGCAGAGTTAGTGCGTGACGCAGATGCTGGCTGTGTATTTCCACCTGGTGACTCCGTAGCCCTTGCTAAGTGCGTCCGCCAGCTCGTTGCCGATGGACCTAAGCGTCGGACAGAAATTGGTCATAACGCATATCGATTCTACATGGAAGCATTACGCCGTTCGAAGGGGATCAACGCTACAGCAGATTTAATCAATCGTTTTAGAAAAGGGATGTCCCATTGAGTATTTACTCCGTTCCATTTTTTCGTCCGTCCATTGGCGAAGAGGAAATATCAGCCGTCACCGAATGCCTGCGCTCAGGCTGGCTGACTACTGGCCCAAAGACGGCCTCTTTTGAAAAGGCATTTACCGACTTCCTCGGTGGAAACGTCGAGTCTGTGGCGGTCAACTCTGCCACAGCAGCTCTGCATCTAGGACTAGAGGCACTTGGGGTCGGTCCTGGCGACGAGGTCATTGTTCCTACGCTGACCTTTACCGCAACAGCAGAGGTTGTGCGCTATCTCGGTGCGCAGCCGGTGTTTGTTGACATCGATTCAATGACCCTGTGCATTGATCCTGACGGCGTCGAGGCAGCAATTACGCAAAGAACGAAGGTAATCATGCCGGTACATTTTGCCGGCCGGATGTGCGATATGACCGCACTGCGAAGCATAGCTGACAGGCATAAGTTGTGCATTCTTGACGATGCCGCACACGCGTTACCAGCAAGTCATCAGGGCTCAATGGTTAGCAAGGCAGGTGCAGATGCCACGGCGTTCAGCTTTTACGCTAACAAAACAATGACGACTGGGGAAGGCGGGATGCTGGTTACTGCCGATCCGACAATAGCTTCCCGCGTCCGCACCATGCGGTTGCACGGCATAGATCGCGATGTGTTCAACCGGTTTTCTGATCCTAGAGCCGGATGGGTGTACGACGTTGTCGCGCCGGGTTTCAAATACAACCTCACGGATATCGCTTCCGCTTTAGGCCTTGTACAACTCCAACGTGCCAACACGTTTGCCCAAATCCGCGCCGAGCGTGTTGCGCTTTATAACGCCGCTTTTGCTGATCTACCTCTAATTTTGCCTCCTGGCCCTGCAAAGGGTGATGAGCATTCCTGGCATCTGTACATTTTGCAACTGACCGAAGATGCACCGATCAATCGGGATGACTTCATCCTCGCCATGAAAGACCAAGGCATTGGCACTTCGGTTCATTACCGGCCACTACATCAAATGACGGTATGGAAAACTTTCTGTGAAGGGTCCCACTTTCCAGAGGCAGACTTGGTGTTTAACCGCACCCTATCACTGCCATTGTTCATGGCTATGACAGATGCAGAACAAGGCCGAGTGATCGAAGTAGTGCGGGACGTTTTGAAGGCACCGAAATGACCTATACTGATCATCGTGGTATGTTCGGACTCTTTATGAAACGGGTCGTTGACGTGTCGGTGGCATTGATCGCTCTGTCTGTAACCTTTCCTGTTCTTATTATTTCTGCATTGGGGATCAAAATCACCTCCCCTGGCCCAGTGTTTTACAAGGCTCGCCGCGTAGGGAAAAACGGCAAAGAATTTTCAATGCTTAAGTTTCGAACCATGCACGTCAACTGTGACCATACAAGCGCAATAACAGCACCTGGTGATCAGCGGATTTTTGGCTTTGGACTCTGGTTGCGCCGCCTGAAGATCGATGAAATCCCGCAATTCTGGAACATATTGACCGGCTACATGTCTCTGGTTGGACCGCGACCGGAGGACCCTAGAATCGTTGAACGTGATTACAAAGATTGGATGCACGAGACGCTTCTGGTTACACCCGGCGTGACTGGACCAGGATCAGTCTTTGGCTACATTTTTGGCGATGCCCTGCTCGATGACACTGACCCTGAGGGTAGCTATGCCCGCAAGCTACTTCCCCCCAAGTTAGCCCTCGAACGAGCTTACATGGAACGAGCCGATTTGATAAGTGATCTAGGTTATATCCTGCTCACGGCTTGGGCGATTGGGTCGCATATGTTGGGACGAGATGTTCATCTACCAAACGCAGACATAGAAGCGGCGGGAAAATGGTCACCTCTGGGGCCTTATCGCAGTTCCCGAACATAGCGGCAAAGACGCCGCGCGCCGCGCGTTTCTATTCCATCCAGGGTGAACCCTCGCGCCTCATAGAATTTTCGCACGAGATCGTTTCCCTGCGCATCAGTGGTTAGGACAACCCTATGTGCACCTTCTTCACGTACTTTGCCCATAAATGCGCTTAGAAGCGCTCCTCCAACGCCCCTACCTGATGAACCAACAGCAATTGAAGACAACTCGACAGCATCGTTTGATTGCTGCACCTGATTTTCAACACGGCGCATATTGCGAATAATTTGTGGTACCAGCCCGGGATCGCGCAGGACTGCTAGCATGACGGTTGGTATCATTCGCTTACGTCGCTGTCCAAAAAGCTGGTAAAAACCCTGAGGACCTTGGAAGCCGACAGCAAACCCCAAGACAGCCCTGCTATTAGGATCCTGCCCTATGATCGCAATTCGACCTCCGAAATCTAACACTGTATTATAATATGCTCGCAGGAAACGCGGCCCCATTCTTGTAAGGAAAAATCCCTCAAATGCATCCTGATGAACGGACACTACTGCATCAAGGTCATTGGCATTCATTTCTCTAATTATCATTCTCGCAACCTCTGGATACCGTGAAGTAACTCTTCATTAATCTGATCTTTCGATCCAAACTAGACAAACTGCTCTGTTCGGCCTTGTTGCACAAATCGGGTTAAGGACGTTCTTCCCTTTCCCCAGACACACTTAGCCTACAGGTTCCGTGACAGGTTTACCAAGAGCAGTGTAGCGATTGAGGACGGCGATGCGGATTTGGATTTCTGCAACCAGCCGCTCGAAGTCCCGCGTATCAACGATTGGCCGAGTAGTTTCATACAGTGCATTTTGGTTTCGACGCGGCTTCGGCGGTGGTATTATCCGCTCCAACGTCGCCACAGGGTGCGGCCCAGATATCGTTGCGCATTGACCGCATCGTTACGAGAAACTGCTCCGGCGCTCGTTGGTTTCCAGGGCTTTGCATTCTTGCGTGGCGGGACCACCGCATGGGCGTCTCTGGCGGCAATCGCCTCGTGGCATTTGCGGGTGTCATACGCCCCGTCCGCAGTAACGCTTCCGATGTCCTGATCGGATGGAATTTGGTTCAGAAGTTCGGGTAGCATGGGTGCGTCACCAATGTTGCTGCCGGTGACTTCGACCGCCCGCACTTCAAGCGCTTCTTCGTCAATGCCAATGTGTATCTTACGCCAAACCCGGCGTTTTGAGCCTCCGTGCTTACGTGCGTTCCAATCGCCTTCACCTTCGGCTTTGATGCCTGTGCTGTCGATTAGGAGGTTCAGCGGCCCCGTGGAGCCGCGATACGGCAGGTTCACGTTCAATGTTTTCTGACGTCGACATAAGGTGCTGAAATCCGGCGCCACCCAATCCAGCCCGACCAGTCGCAGCAGGCTTTGGGCGAACCCAGTTGTCTGGCGAAGCGGCATGCCAAACAGGACTTTCAACGTCAAGCAGGTCTGAATGGCGGCATCACTGAATTGCTGTTGCCGACCTCGCTTGCCGCTTGGCGGCGGCGTCCAAACCATCTCCGGATCAAACCAGATCGACAACGATCCGCGCTGCTTCAAGCTGTCATTGTAAGACGACCAATTCTTGGTCTTGTACTTCGTAGGGGCCCAACTGCTCATACCTTCAGCTATCACGCTGGATTCATACAGTGAATCCCATCAACCTATTTGTGCATGTATGGATGTATATGGACCCCGCCTAATTGCAACGGTCTGTTTGGCTCTGGTTTCGAGGTCGCGATTGCTGATGTATATCCGGCTTCTTTGGGCGGCCCGATATATCGTAGCCGCGAGCCCCGATGGATTTCCGCTTGCTTCCCCCTCATCGCCCCTAAGGCATCGATGTTGACCTTGCCGATCCACACATCAGGTTCGAGAAGCAACGGGTGTGACCCTTTTCCATCTCCTGGCAGATGTTGCAATATTCCTGAGATAGCCCTCCTTATGTCAGTCTATCGATATGGTTTTCAGCTGAATGACTCCTCATGAGCCGGGCGGTACTCCTGATCTTTTGATAGAAGCGACCATATAATTCTGGCGTTCTTGTTAGCTAGCGCAACGGCGACCACATTTGGATGCCGCCGTTCCCGCATCCGGCCAATCCATTGACTGCGCGCATCGGTTTTCCCGGCAGCGCGGCTGAGCACAGCTCGCGCACCATGAATGAGCAATGTTCGCAAGTATCGGTCGCCGCGTTTGCTGATACCGAACAATCGGGCTTTTCCGCCGCTTGAGTGCTGCTTGGGAACTAATCCCAACCAAGCCGCAAATTGACGACCGTTCTTGAAGCAGGACTTATCACCAATTGCTGCTACCAAAGCTGTTGCTGTGATTGGCCCAACACCTTCAATTCGACCAATGCGTTGGCACATCTCATTCGAACGGAAGAGGTTCTTAATCCTACGATTGTAACCCGCGAGCCGTACATCCAGTTCACCTAACTCGTCGCGCATGTCGCGCAACATATCAATGAAAATATCCCCAAATCCGCTCGCGTTGCTGTCAGCGATCTCACCTAGCGCCCGCCGGATGCGGGTAATATCCCGAGCCACCACAACCCCATGTTCTCCGAGCAAACCGCGAACCTGGTTCACCAACCGTGTTCGACTTGCGACGACGCGCTGCCGGATACGATGGACCGCCTGTATTTCCAACTGTTCAGGGGACTTTCGTGGCACAAAGCGCATCGAGGGGCGACCGACGGCCTCACAAATGGCCTCTGCATCGTTGCGATCGTTCTTGTTCGATTTCACATAAGGTTTCACGAATTGTGGTGAGATCAGACGCACTTCGTGACCCAAATCCGTCAGAACACGTGCCCAGTAATGTGACCCGCAGCACGCTTCCATTCCGACGATACATGGTTCAAGTTCAGCAAAGAATTGTGCAACGCCATCCCGCCGCAATGTCTTCCTCAGAACGATCTCATCCTGAGCATCGACACCGTGTACTTGAAAAACATATTTGGCCAAATCAAGGCCGATCCTACAAATTTGCATGGTATGCATCCTCCTGTTTCCTATCCGACGCTACCCCATTTGGGGGCGGCGGGGTCCATACCATTGCCCCCGTTGGTGCAAGAGATTTCTGAACTTTAGAGCGTGTGATCGGATGCGGTCATGTATCAGGCCTCTCGTTGCAGCGATTGATACAGCCGCGGGCCGGTATGGCGATGCGCGAACCAAAGGCAGATCAACAAATCGAGCTCATAGGCTCTTGCACAAAGACTGCTTTGTCTGGTCCGGATCTTTCCAATCATTTTCCCTTACTGTTCTTAGATCTCCTCACACGCTCAAGTCCCGGGGTTTGATGTCTGTCGCATTGAGCTCATGCCATCGTTGCCGGGGTTCGATAGTCCACTTGCTTCGTCACCATGGCCCACAGACCGCGGGCCATCTTATTCGCCAGTGTCACGGCAACAAGCATACGTGGTTTGCGTTCCAGTATGGCTATCAGCCAAGTGTCATGCGGCGTTCCAAATCTCTCAACAGCTTGAAGAACGGCCATTGCACCAGAGATCAGCAACCGGCGAATGTCGCGTTGGCCCATCTTCGAGGTCTTACCAAGGCGAGGTCTGCCACCCCTCGAGTTCTGTTTAGGAACCAACCCCAGCCATGCCGCAAAATCCCTGCCTCGGCGAAAGCAGTTCAGATCAGGCGCAAAGGTCTCAATTGCCAAGGCTGTGATTGGCCCCACGCCCGGCATAGTCTGGGCCCGCCGCGCCGCTTCGGCTTCTTTGGCTGCACCTTTCATCCTCTGATCTAGCGCCCCAACCTGAACATTGGTGATGGAGTAGGTGATAGTGTCCATCAAAACGCCTGATGTCCCCTCGTTATCAAGCATTCTCTCAAACTTTGCGTTCAAATATTTTTGGATAACAGGAGGCGTCTTTGGGTTGCCGCACACAGAACAGGTTTTTTTTGACCCTACCGTACCGACCGCGGAACAAGTTTTGCGCTACACTACCGCGCAGTAACATTCGATAACGCGACGAGCCGTGGACTGTTGGAACTAAGCCGCTACAGCTAAACCGAAAAATGCAATCTTCTAAAACTGGCTTGACGCTTCACACCTTTACATTGTCTATCACTAAAATGCGAACACACCTCACATCCCGCCTTCTACATCTCATGTTTCTCTTTTTACGCCCCATGACGTTGGGCGCCCGTTGTGTTGTGATTTCCCCTGATCGGGAGGTCCTCCTTTTGCGCCACTCCTATCACCCCGGCTGGCACCTGCCGGGTGGAGGTGTGGAGAAAGGCGAAACAGTTCTGGACGCGTTAATCCGTGAAGTACGTGAAGAAGCTGGGGTGACGATGCCGTGTCCTCCCAAGCTTCACGGCATTTTTTTCAACCGCAAAGTTTCCAACAAAGACCATGTAGTCGTTTATTCCTGTAGCCAATACGAAACACTTGAAATAGAAAAGACTTGGGAAATTGAAGAGGTGTCATTTTTCTCCATCGACAATTTGCCAAAAGATATCGATCCGGGTACAAAGCGTCGAATTGATGAAATTATTCTTGGTCATGAACCTTCTGACGATTGGTAGCAAGTCCCTCACTGGACTTGAAACAATACTCATTCAGACAATGTAGACATATGCGCAAAATACTCATAAACTTTCCGCGGAAATTGAAGATTGCCCTTCAAGTTTTGTTGGACAGTGCAATGCTCACTATCGCATTTGTCACGGCTCACATCCTGGATGCGGGAAATTTTTTGGTTGGTGTCACTGGCCTAAATTGGCAGGCGTTCCTTACCACCCTGCCCTTGTCAATTGCGATATTCTTTTACTCCGGTGTTTATCGATCTTTGGTAAGGTTTACCTCCGCCAATACGCTTGCTCAATTGCTGATAGCATACGGCATCTCTACAATTGTGCTCTGGACAGTATCAGCCTTCCTCGGATCATCTTTGACATGGGTTGTCGCTTTCAACTTCTTCCTTATCGGCAGCGGGGGAGCAATTTGTGGTCGATTCATCGCCCGGTCATATTTTCGTTCACAAGCAATGCAAGACAGAGTTCCTGTTGCCATATATGGCGCAAACGACCTTGGCCGCCAACTCCTCACATCACTTCAGCAAGGGGTGGAGTACCGACCCGTTGTTATGCTGGATAACTCTGATGATTTGATAGGGACAACTATCGGCGGTGTAGGTGTTCAATCTCCAAAAAATTTGAACGATCTAATTTCGAAATTAGGTGTTAAAATCGTTTTCATCGCGATGAGTGAAGTATCGCGCCAGACGCAAAAAGAACTCAATAGTATTCTGAAATCCACACCTGTAGTGATTCAGAGCATTCCTGGGATCAACGACATTCTTTCAGGTCGGGCAAAAATCACCGATTTTCAGGACTTCAAGATCGAAGAACTCCTTGGACGAGAACCTGTTGCTGCCGATGCAAACCTACTAGAAGCAACAACGAGTGGCAAATCTGTTCTTGTTTCCGGCGCTGGTGGGTCCATCGGCAGCGAGATTTCAAGACAGGTCTTAGGCAGTACACCTAAAAAGTTAATCCTGGTCGATAACTCTGAATTTGCCTTGTATTCACTGGAGCAAGAACTCCTGAAAACAATCGTTGAAACTGGCAAGGCTGTTGAAATCATACCCGTGCTGGGGGATGTTTGCGATTTGCCGCTCATCGAAGAGCGTCTTCGCAGCCACCAGGTCGATACAGTCTTTCATACCGCCGCCTACAAGCATGTGCCTATGCTAGAAGACAACACAATAGCTGCGATCCGAAACAATGCCTTCGGGACTATGGAGATCGTCAAAGCCTCAATCAACGCAGGCGTATCGCGATTCATAATGGTTTCAACTGACAAGGCTGTCAGGCCAACCAATGTAATGGGAGCGACCAAGCGCTTGGCTGAACTAATCTGCCAAGCCTACGCTGACAAACAGGATAGAACCAAGATTTCCATGGTCCGCTTTGGAAATGTTCTTGGTTCTTCAGGTTCTGTCATCCCGACATTCCGAAATCAGATTTCTCGAGGTGGCCCAGTGAATGTCACACATAAAGATATTACTCGATACTTCATGACAATACCGGAAGCTTCGCAGCTGGTAATTCAGTCGTCAGCAATGGCGACCGGAGGTGATGTTTTCCTATTGGATATGGGTGAGCCAATAAAAATTGTTGACCTCGCTAGAACGATGATCCGCCTGTCAGGATATACACCCGTTGTATCATCGGAATCGCAGGTTGAGATACCTCTGAACGCTGACGAAATCGCGATCGAATTTACCGGACTGAGACCAGGAGAGAAACTCTACGAAGAATTACTTATCGATGCGAACGCAGAACCTACCCCTCATCCCCTTATAAAAAAAGCACATGAGCGCAAGCTGAAATTGCATCAGCTAGAGGACGATATTGAGGCCCTTAGATTAAGTGTTGAGAACCTGGATCCTGCTCAAGCGCTTTCGATTCTCAAACGGCTGCCGCTTGAATACGTGAACAGTTGAAGTCGTTTAGCCGATCGCGATCGGTGCCCTTCCGACCAGTGTCGACAAGGCTTTTTAACCCCAAACATTATGCTCAGCATTTTCCAAATATCGCGAAAGAATATTGATCGATTTCCAGCCTCCTGCCCTCATGATCGCTGCTGCGTCATAGCCCGCGCAGAGCAGATCTTGCGCCGCACCAACCCGTAGTGAGTGGCCGCTGAAATCATTGATATCCTTGGCATTCAAACCTGAATTCTTTGCAGAGGTCTTAACAAGACGTTTGACAGTGTCGGCACTTAGGCTTCGCTCTATCGCTTTGCCTTGGTAAATTGGGCAAAACAGGTAGGTGATATGAGGACCGCGCCACTCCAGCCATCTCTGAATCAGCTCAGCAGTTCTAATAGACGTAAAGGCAACGCGGCCCTGCCCAAACGGATCAGCTTTGCTTCTTCTGATCAATACACGCAGAGTGCCATCATCCCTGAACGTTAGGTCTTTACTGGTCAATGCGACCAACTCAGATCTGCGTGTCAAAAGCTCATATCCCAAAGATAACATGGCGCGATTGCGCAACCCCCATGGGCTGTCCGGCTGAACCTCAAGGAAGGCATCAAGATACTTTCGGGTAAGCCCTTTCGCCTGTTTTGGCCTCGTAAATTTTGCACGACGGATACGTCGGAACGTTATGTTAATTTCTTCATCAAAAGTTGGATCGGGTAACCGTAAGAGCCGGTGAGCTTTACGAATGGCATAGAGGCGACGACGTACCGTTGAAGGTGCCTTGAGTTGCAAAACTGACCTACTGATCGAGGAGATCCCCCATGACCAAAGACATGATAGCAGAAACCGTGGCGCTGAAGGCGCTTCTTTCAGACACCGCGGATCACCAGATACTGGCCGAGATGCTTGGGTTTGTCGCCGACCGCCTGATGGCGCTGGATGTGGACCAGCGGTGCGGTGCTGGAACACATGAGCGCAGCACCGAACGGGTCAATCATCGGAACGGGTATCGTGAGCGCCGATGGGAGACGCGGGCCGGGACCGTCGATGTTCAGATCCCAAAGCTTCGGAAGGGGTCATATTTTCCGGAGTTCCTTGAGCCCCGTCGGGCCTCGGAAAAGGCGATGACAGCTGTGATCCAAGAAGCCTACATTCAGGGCGTTTCTACTCGCTCAGTCGATGATCTGGTGAAAGCGATGGGCATGACCGGCGTCTCCAAGAGCCAGGTCTCGCGCCTATGCGTCGAGATCGACGAACGTGTTGACGCTTGCCTCAACAGACCGCTGGAGGGCGAATGGCCCTACCTCTGGCTGGACGCCACCTACATCAAGGTTCGCCGCTCAGGGCGGATCGTCAGCGTCGCGGCCATAGTGGCGGTTGCGGTCAATACTGACGGACGGCGCGAGGTTCTGGGCATCGCCATTCAGCCCAGCGAAGCCGAGGTGTTCTGGGACGAGTTCCTGCGCGCTCTGGCCGATCGGGGCCTGCGTGGGGTCAAGCTGATCATCGCGGATGAACACAAGGGCCTGAAAGGTGCCGCCGCCAAAGTGCTGGGCGCCACCATCCAGCGCTGCCGCGTGCATTTCATGCGCAATGCGCTGGCCTGCGTCGGCAAGAAAGACCGCCCCATTGTCACGGCTGCGCTCAGGACAGCCTTTGATCAAGACACACTGGCAGCTTCAAAAGAACACTGGGCCAAGCTGATCGAAGCCTTTCAGCCACGCCATCCTAAGCTCGCTGAACTGATGCTGCGTGCTGAAGACGACGTGCTGGCCTACAAGACGTTCCCCCAGGCTCACTGGCGGCAGATCCACTCAACCAACCCGCTTGAGCGCCTGAACAAAGAGATCAAGCGGCGCACCAATGTCGTCGGTATTTTCCCCAACGAACCAGCCATCAAACGCCTCGTCGGTGCATTGATGCTGGAGCAGAACGACGAGTGGGCCGTCACACGCCGCTACATGACTCTGGAAACCGTCGCCGCCATCTGCGACGATAACACCATGGACCCGGCGAAAATCGCCGCCCTGTAAACCGGCTCAATATCCAGCCGGAGAACAAATTACACCACGCCTCGGGGCACTATCATAACATTGAACGGACAGCCGGAGTGGGAGGATGCCAAATGGCCGTAATTCTTGTAGATGACGCGAACGATCAAAGCCTGCCAGAATACCGGATCGGAAAAGCGATGCAGACCTGCATCTATCCAGGTATTCGCCAATGCTTTGCTATCGCCGGCCGAAGGCAGTCTTTCATGATCTGCACACATGTCAGCCCTGGTGCAACTGCAGAAGATATATCCGAAACATTCGAACATATGCGCGCCCTTGGCGGAACTTGGGTATCATCGTGGTATGTCGTAGGACCGTTTGCCGAACATTTTGGCACGCCAAATGCCCAATGGAAGTCCGTGCAAGACATTCGGAACAGGTTCAAAGAGAAGTTTCGAGACGCAAGCGCAGATCATTGGATATTAGATGTTTCCGCACAGAGAAATCGAAAAATGGTGCTGGAAGGTATGACGCTTGCAGCAACAACAGGCTACCTGAACATCAAGGCCGAACGAGAAACAGATGGAAACGGGATCGACTTTTCTTACAAGGGCGATATCGGACCCTACAAAAACACCTGGTCCCCGCTCTATAGCGGAAGTTTTTCCCGATTTTGACTTAGCGAGGGGAATGGATCGGTGGGAGATCTGTGCAAAGCTTCGGTATTCGGCCTTGCAATGCTTCTGTGCACCGCGACAACGAGCCCAGCGCAATATCAAAGAACTGCGCAGGCCAAGGCCGAATTCTGCACTGGGTTTTTCTTGTTCAAGAAATGCTCCACCAAACCTGTTGACGCAATCTCACAAACCCAAAACGGCCCTGTTTTTCGGTTCGGTGATCGGTTTGGCTACATCGACAGGTATGACCGTAGCGCTTCGCGCTGCCAGATCGAAAATAATGTGAGATTTGGGGATCCAAAATACCATGCTCATGCCAAAAACTGGGAAGGAGACTTGGTGTATCTTGGCGTGCCCATTCGCTTTTTCTTTGATTGCCGTGAAATGGATTGGTTCATCAACTAGGAAGCAGCTCACAAAGATCTCTGACCAAGACAGGAACCAAGGATTTAACGTTCAGTGCCCTCTTCTGAAACATGTCTAGATGATCGCACAGCCGAAATCACGCTTGGCGCCCAAAAAGTCATAACCCGCTCATATCCCCCTGACGAATTGCAGAAATACACTAAACGGTAAAATATTCGCATGTGCCGGCTCCCACACGGACAGCGCTAAGCTGCCCTGTGCGGTAGGCCCCAGTGTCGATGGAAATCCGACTGCCAACTATCTTGGCTTTGGGGACGATCGTATGGCCGTGCAACACAAACTGACCATCGTCACGCTCCGAAGTCATAAAATCCGGATGACCCCAGAGCAATACGTCTTCGCGTTGGTCTTCGGGAGCACGATTAGGAGACATGGCGGCATGTACACAATGCACATTGCCGCTGGTCCAGAAAAGCGGAAGCCCTCGCAGCCAGTCTTGCAGACCGGCCGGCATTGCTGCTTCCAGCGCATTGGCGATCGCAATAGCTGCGTCTGTATCCGTTTCGTTGGTTTGCAAAGTGACGCCGAAGCTTGCCAATGTATCGAGCCCGCCATTGCGGAGCCACTGGGCACCACGGCCGGCTGGATCATCTATGAAATCCAGCAACATCCGTTCATGATTTCCCATGAGGCAAATTACTTGCCCTGGGTTGCTCTGTTGAACTTCAAAAAGCCAACTGAGCACTTGAGCTGAGTTGCGCCCCCGGTCGATGTAATCACCAACAAAAACAACGGGTTCAGGACCAACAGCAGCCCGCTCCACTTGGCGCATGATACCGTCCAATAGATCCGTGCAGCCGTGGATATCACCTATCGCAAAAAATGGCTGATCAGGCATCAAAGCTGCAACCATCGACTTGGCTGTGGGCTGACGTCGCCTGGCCCATCGGAAAATCTGCAATTTAAGGCGCCTGATCACCCATTAATCCTTACTGTTTTACCAGCAGGTATTTGACCTAAAAACTGCCGGTGTTCAATCGCCCGGAAGAACATGCCCGATCTGTGGCTGATCAGGCACTGTCAATACACAAAAAGATACAGCTCTTGCGTGTAGGCTGTTGCGTCAATATCGGACAGGGGGTAGGAGTACCTCATTAATATCCGGTAGGCCTGTCTGACATTGAGCGCTGCCAATTATCGCACCGTTTCGTTATACCAACACAGGTAAATTGCATGCGCAGATCTCACTTCAATACCTTGCATGCGCTGCTGCCAATCGCGGCTCTGTCCGCCCTACCAGCGAGTGCTGTCGCGCAGCAGTCTTACTCATACAACAGTTACGGGACACCAGGGCTCATTGATATGCCCACGGCCGAAAGTGCAGAGGATGCGGAGCTTGCGCTCTCGGTAAGTCATTTTGCGGGTTCAACACGGAACACTCTGAGTTTCCAGATTACACCACGGCTGTCAGGCAGTTTTCGCTATAGCAAAATTGACAATTATTCAGGTAATCAAGCTCTGTTCGATCGATCTTTCGATTTGCGGTTTCGCTTTGTCGACGAAGGCCGCTATCGACCGTCCATTGCCGTCGGTCTTCAAGATTTTATTGGAACCGGTGTTTACTCAGGTGAATACGTAGTTGCGACCAAACACGTCACGCCCCGCCTCACCGTCACAGGTGGCTTGGGTTGGGGACGTTTGGGCAGTTACAATGGATTTACAAACCCTTTGGGAATAATTGATCAGCGATTCGAAACAAGGCCTGGCGGATTTACAGGAACTGGCGGCCAGATCGAAAGTGCCAAATGGTTTCGTGGTGACGCAGCTTTCTTCGGTGGGATCGCCTGGCACGCGACAGACAGGCTCACGCTCAAGGCAGAATATTCTTCTGATGCCTACCCGCGAGAAACCAGCCAGTATCTGTTTGAACGCAAATCACCACTGAACTTCGGCGTAGACTATCAGCTGCGCGACAACCTGCGTATGCAGGCCTATTATCTCTATGGTTCTGAAGTTGGCATCTCATTCAATGTGCTCACCAACCCACGCAAGCCGGCTGTCAATGGTGGTGCCGGCTCGGCCCCCCGCCCTGTAAAACGCCGGATCGCGGGCCAAGCTGGTGATCTGGTTTGGACGAACGAACCCACAACCCAAAGCTCCGTTCAGGATCAAACAGCGTCGCTCTTGGCACGCGACGGCATGGCGCTCGAAGCGTTGAAGCTCGGCGGCCGCAGTGTAACCGTTCATATTCGCAATGATCGTTATCTTGCCCGCGCCGAAGCCATCGGGCGAACAGCGCGCATCCTAACACAAACCATGCCAGGATCCGTGGAACAATTCACGATTGTCCCTATCGAAAACGGTATCCCGCTGTCTGCCACCACGCTCAATCGTTCGGACATGGAGGATCTTGAGTATGCGCCAGACGCAACTTGGACCAGCTATGCCCGCGCCGACATCAATGACGCAGCCGGCTCTCTTGACGACGCAACTTATGTCGAAAATCTCTACCCGAAATTTAGCTGGTCCGTCGGGCCCTATGTCAGTGCAAGCTACTTTGACCCGCAAGAGCCGGTGCGCGTGGACGCTGGTCTCCAGTTAAAAGCGCGCTATGACATTGCTCCAGGATGGATCGTGTCAGGAACGCTCCAACAGCGGCTCGCCGGCAATCAGAAGGACGCGACACGCGTTTCGGATTCCAAGATCCAACGGGTGCGTTCAGACAGCAACCTTTATGCCCAAGAGGGCGATACCGCGATCAAGGATCTCACACTGGCGCATTATTTCCGCCCCGGCAAAGACCTCTATGGCAGGGTAACCGTTGGTTATCTTGAATCGATGTATGGTGGCATCTCAAGCGAGCTGCTTTGGAAACCTGTTGGCAGTCGCTTGGCCTTTGGCGGTGAAATCAACTATGTCAAACAGCGGGATTTCGATCAGAAATTTGGGTTCCAAGATTACGGTGTCGCAACCGGGCACCTGTCAGGGTACTACGATTTCGGCAACGGATATCATGGCCAAATCGATGCCGGCCGGTATCTGGCCGGAGATTGGGGCGCAACGATTGCACTTGATCGGACCTTCGCAAATGGATGGAGTGTTGGCGCCTACGCTACCTTCACGGATGTGTCCTTTGACGATTTTGGCGAAGGCTCCTTTGACAAAGGGTTGCGCTTTACTGTGCCGCTTGATCACCTGCTGGGCAAACCCACTGGTCGAACTTACAAAACGGTCATCCAACCTCTCAGCCGTGACGGCGGTGCGCGGGTGAACGTCCAAGGCCGCCTCTATGATACCGTCCGCAGCTACCACGACCCAGAACTCAAAAACAGCTGGGGCAGGTTCTGGAGATGAATATCAAACACCTTTTTCCGCTGATATTTCCCGTGTTCATTGCTGCATGTGGTTCTGAGCCACAAGAGAACACGGTTCTCGGCCCCTATTTGCAAGGGATCCAAAGCTTGGGCCGCCCTGCCCCTGTGAGCCCCAGCGCAGACGAAATCCGTGACCAAATTACGCCAGCGGTTCGCTCTGAGCTCGGCGGGGCACCATTGATGATCGCAGTACTGGAAAAAAACAACCTCGCTTCGGTTTTGATCAAAGAACAGAGTAACCGCAATCTGGTGACCTATTTCACCCCTGACGGTATCTCATTGACACTCAAGGACGGTGTCCTTGTTGGCACGCGCGGATTGGGGTTTGATTTAATGAGTGCCGATGTAGCCGACGTTTTGCCCGCCCTGAGCAGGAACGGTAGTGAGATTGTGCGGATCCATCGATATCTTGATGGCGAAGATCAAATCGTCATCCAAAGTTTCATTTGTGACGTCCGGGGGCAACGCGAGGTGGTTGAGACATGCCATGGGGATGGCCTCAAGATCGAGAATTCATATCAGACCAATGGGTCAGGAAGAATTGTCTCTTCGCGGCAGTGGATCAGCCCTGAGCAAGGTTATGTCAGGCTGGAGCCCGCATCGTGAGCCGCCTTTGCGCAGAAAAGTTACGGTCGGGAGTGGTCTCGGCACAGATACTACCGGAACTTGGATTTCGGACAAATCAGAATAGCTATTCGGGGGAATTGCATGTTTAGACGTATGATCGCGGTTGTTGGACTCGCCACGCTTGCAGGGTGCGGGTCGGCCTATATCTCTCCAAAGGTCACGGATGTGGATGGCAAAGTGCGCATCGTGGCATTGAACAATCAAACTGTCTTGGCTGCAAACCGATCGACATACCGCCCCAAGCAGATCCCAAATGTATTTTTCCAAAACGTCGGAAGCGGTGGATCTGGGCGCGGTGCTGGTGCGGTCCCTGCCCCGACCTTGAACCCACAATCCCCGCCGAACGCCCTCGCGCTGCGGGTGCCCAATGATCCCCCCCGCAGTTCTTACGATATTGGCATTGGCGATGTATTGCTTCTGGCCACGCGCGGCGGCGGCAGCACAGTCGAAGAACTAAGCGGACTCTTGGCCGCCCAGAACCGCCGGCAAGGTTATACTGTTCAGGATGACGGCGCGATTGCCATTCCGGATGTAGGTCGCGTTGTTGTGGCAGGCATGACCCTCGAAGAAGCCGAGGCAACGCTGTTCCAACGCCTGCTGGAAAACCAGATTGACCCGTCGTTCAGCCTGGAAATTGCTGAGTTCAACTCCAAGCGTGTCTCAATCGGCGGTGCTGTTGGCAACCCCACGGTTGCCCCAATTACCCTGACCGCGTTGACATTGGATCAGGCCATCGCAGCGGCAGGCGGGATTCAAACCCCTGACCTCGATTATGCGTCCATCCGTATCTATCGCGACGGAGAATTGTACCAGATCCCTCTCAAGGACTACCTGCGCCGCGGCGATCTGCAAAAAAAGCGCCTCATCGCCGGTGACAGCGTTTTTGTCGACACCGAGTACCAATTGGATCGAGCTCAGGACTACTTCGCCGAACAAATCACGCTGTCGCAGTTCCGACAGCAATCACGCATTCTGGCCCTGAACGAATTGCAGTCTGAGGTAAACCTCCGCCGCGCCGCGTTGAACGAAGCCCGCGCAAATTATCAAGCGCGGCTGGAATTAGACGCTGTTGGCCGCGATTACGCGTATCTTTCCGGAGAAGTGAACAATCCAGGACGGTTTACACTGCCATTTGGCCGTCAGGCGACATTGGCTGATGCACTCTATTCAGAAGGTGGATTCGACACTCGCACAGGTAACCCATCGCAAATCTACGTCCTGCGTGGTTCCCCGGACCCACGAGACTTCGGAGCGGTAACAGCCTGGCATCTGGACACCCGCAACGCGGCAAACCTTACACTTGCTACCCGGATGGAACTTCGTCCCAACGACATTGTGTTCATTGCAGAACAACCCATTACCCGTTGGAACCGGGTCGTTAATCAAATCACTCCATCCTTGATTACGAGCGCAGCCGCAGCGGCAACCAACTAATCTAGAACGATTTTCGGCCCCGGAAGCAAACCGGGGCCGAAATCTGCTTGAAACAAATTGACTGATTCTCCATTTTTTTTGCTGTTCCCCCCGGAAATCTCAGAGATCGCAGGAGAAATGCGCTTGGTTCATCAAACTTTCTTTTTCCCAATGCGTAGAACCAACACAATCTGCTTGGCTGTCGACTTACCGTAGTATGAATCGTAGATCGTTTTCAGGCTCCCCGCTTTAGTCCTCGTCCGTCGTCAGAGATTTTCGAGCCAATGGTGGCCTAAACTAGAAGTGAGTTCGGCTCATCTGTGTGGTTTGATTATGCGGTGTGTTGGCGGTGATGCACGTCTCGCGTTTCGAGTGTCTTTCGTTTGAAACGTGACCAAACCTTCGAGCCGTAGAACCTGCCTGTCGCAGCTTGCGATCTGGTGCTGCACGCTCATTCTAACGCAGCCCATGCTGTAAACGGCTTGGTCCGTGCACCGTCAACCATCAACCGGATCATCATCCTGTAGTTCGGCATTGAGATGAGATCGCGCGGTTCGACCCCCTCGAACTGCCGGGTGAGGCTCAGAGCGTCCTTTGGACTCGTACGAAATGCAATCACTGTGCCGGCGTTGCCGAGTATCGAATCCAGAACATCGCCTTCGATTTGCCCGAAATATTGATTGGCCAAGGTCAGTGAGAGGCCGTATTTGCGCAGTTCGGACAGCATTTCGACCATCGCGTCGGTGGTGAAGGAATGAAACTCATCCACGTAGAGGAAAAACGGGCGGCGCTCGGGTTCGGGAATATTGTGCCGACTGTAAGCAGCATGGGCCAAGCCGGATGTAATCATGCCGCCCAGCACGTTGGAGGTGTCGCTCCCCAGCTGCCCCTTAGCAAGATTGACGATCAGGATTTGCCCTTCATCCATGATTTTGCGCAGCCGCAACGGGGTTTCTGGCTCACATAAAGCGCGCCGTACCACCGGATGGGCCAAAAACGCGCCTAGCTTGTTGGCAATCGGAGCCACACCATCTGCCGCATTCTTGTAGTTCATTGCAGGAAATTCTTTTTGCCAGAACAGGCGCACCTGTTCATCTTTAACCTGCGTCAGGATCTGTTTGCGAAAACCATCATCCAAAAACATCCGCATGATGTCGCGCACATCCGTTCGCGGCTGATCCAGCAGCGCCAATATCGAATAGCGCAAAAGATGCTCCATCCTGGCCCCCCAGGCATCCGCCCACTGCTTTTTCAGGGTGTCGATAAGCCCTGAAGCAATGAGGGGCCGGAACTTCTCTGAAGCCCGGGTCAACGGGTTATACCCGTAAGGGCAGTTCGGATCAGCAATATTCCAGATGATGGCTTCTAGCGGCGCGTCCTGCGCAATTTGCTTCGCCAGATCGCCATGCGGGTCAATCAGGCAGAATCCATGGCCGTGACGCAGGTCCTGACACATCAGGTTGCCCAACAAGGTGGATTTACCGGTCCCGGTTTGACCTAGAACGTAGATGTGCTGGAGCCGGTCCGCGAGGCGGATGCCAAAGGTCCTGTTGCCGGAGCGACTGAAGGCAATGCCAATGTTTGTGATGCTGTCCGAATTCCAAGTCATGCCTCCAGTGTGAGGGACGCGCGCAAAGCACACCACACTGCCTCCCGTCATTATCCGACGGGTGCCGTATTCGGACCTCAGGGGGGCTTTGTGGATACTGCGTTCTTGATATCCTGAGGACAGATCAGATCTTTGGCCCCGATCATCTCCTGTCGAGGGGTGCGCCTGAAATTGTTTCGGGCGGCCACCCTACGAGAAGGAGATGATCATGCACCAAGATGTTGAAACAGCAATCGAGGGTTTTGTCGGGGTCTACCCGGTCTGCAGTGAATGTGGTCAAACCCATATTATCCGCGACGGCGAGACCTGTTGGAGCCTACTGACCCGCACATGGACCCTCAAAACGATCGTTGACACCTACGTCTGCGATGATTGCGGGTCTGAAGCTGCGCCTGTCTGGAGGATCGATAAAGAGTTTCGCCTGAAGCGCATCGTGAGACTCAATGATGCCGCCAGGCAAGGCCAGGGGGAACATGTGACCGTTGTGGTGACAGCTGGCCTCAAGGACCGGGGTGAAGCGTATCTGATCAAAGCCACCCGCGCCGTCGCTGATTTTGACCAGTTCAGCGGGGCGAATGACCCACACGGCGAACACGACTTCGGCGCACTCACCCTTGACGGGGAAAAGCTGTTCTGGAAGATCGATTACTTCGATCTCAACCTGAGCGCACATTCACCGGATAAGGCCAACGCTGACATTACCCACCGGGTGCTGACCATTATGTTGGCGCGCGAGTATTGATGGCGCGCGAGAAGCGCTTGCTCACCCAAGCCGATAAAGAGGAGGTGTTCCGTATTGCCATGCGGGCTCTGCCCAGATGGTATGCGGACCAGGTTGCCGAGGGCATGAGTGATGGCGCGCTGACATCCGCCCTTGAACAAGTCCTTGGAATCTTCGGTGGCAGTTACGGGCCTGGCCGCATGGATGTTGCGCATCAGGCGGCAGGACTCAAAATCTGGGGCGGGTGGCATTTCGTCAACCACCATACCGAGAAGCCGCTCTTTCAGGGCATCAAGTCACTTGTCATGGCGCGCCATATCTATGAGATTTCCAACCCCTATAATGATCAGATGCCATTGTTTTGAGCGCAAGGTCTGCCCCAAATGGGGCGGGCTTTTTCTTTGACGTTTGATACCGATTGGTGATCGCCGCAAATGCAACTCAGGGGGCGTGGGACAGCGTCCATCTGCAAGGCATGATCCAATCACATTAATCCTCAGTCCGGTTGTGTCGCGACATTATATCGCCCAACTGAGCCACCAACTCCTTGACTGATGGCTCGCGCATCGTTGCGGTTAGACCATCGAGTTGTCGTAACTGGGTCTTAGGGGAGGTTCGAGAAGTGGGCCGACATGGTTCACCAACGGGGGCAGCTAAGACAACTTGCGCTGCCTCAAGCCAATTTGACGGCTCAAGATATACAGATGTCCCGACAACAATACGGTTCGAGGTCGCCAAACTGACAAACAGGCGTTTTTCCTCCAAATTTGCGTTTCCATAAAGCGGGGCAAGGTTTTTTGCCAGTTCGAGGAATTTCTCGAGATAGATGTGTTCAGCCTCTTTTCCTACGCAGTCTTTTTGGCTTTCCTTGATGCGGCGAATATCGAAATTGAGGCTCTCCTTTTTTCTTGAATAGGCCTCTTTGTCGATAAGGCCTTCAATCAGTGCATCCATCAAAGCGTCTAGCCGCGATTCAAGCTTACCCAGCTGCATCTTGAGCGATGCCACTTTGTCATCCTGATCTTGCCGATCAGCTTTCCAAGCTTCCATCACAGATATCAACTCGGCAAAGTGCATTGGCCGGATGTTAGTTTTCTCAAACTCAGTGAGCGCGGCCTGCTCGATTGTTTCTTCACGGATACCTTTGGTCGGACAGCTCGGCGTGTGACACCTATAATAAATATGCCCCTTCTGGCGTTCCGCGATCATCGCAAACGAACACAGGCCGCATTTGAACAAACCCCGATAGGTATGCATGTGCCGGGTGGTCTTCTTTCCACACTTTCCAGCCTTCATCTCCTGAACCCGCTCAAAAACCGATGTTGAAATCAACGGCTCATGGATGCCGTCATACGTGACACCCGTGCGCTTTATTTTTATAATGCCAGTGTAAAATGGGTTCCTGAGAATGGTCTCGATCCCATGGCGGGATAAAACGCCACCGCTTAGATTTCTGAGCCCCCGCGCAATCATCTCAGCATGCAATGAACGGATACCGTGATTGCCGGTCCTGTAGAGTTCGAACATTTCTCGGATCAGCGGCGCTTTTGCGGGGTCCGGGATCTTCGGTTTGCCACGCCCTTGATCAAGATATCCAATTGGCGCTCGAAATGGATAGAGCCCTTGTTTCAGGCGCCCGTGCAGCCCTTTCTTCGCCTCTTCTCGCAGGTTGCGGATGTAATCTGAGGCAATCACGGCTTGAATGTCCGCTGTGAGCCTGCCACCGCGGGATTGGAAATCCAAGCTTTCGGTGACGAAGTGGATGGCAACGCCCTTGTCTGACAGCTCACCGATTTTGGCCCAATCGCGAAAATTACGCGCAGAGCGGTCGATCTTGTGTACGATCAAACCATCAGCCTTGCGGTCGTTGAGGTCTCGGACGATGGCGTTGAAGACGGGTCGCCCCGATTTGGCGGCGGTTTCTTTTTCTTCAAACCAACGCGATATCGTCAGCCCGTGTTTTTCAGCGTAGCGGGCAATTTCTTCCTTCTGGACCTCCAGAGAAACCCCCTCGCCTTGTTTGGAGGTGGATACGCGGGTGTATCCAAAACATGTGGTCATATGTGGTTTTGTTTATCATTGGTAATAGTGCCGCCTTCTTTGGGCGGCTTATCGATCTCTTGCTCCGGCCAGGGCCACGACCCTTCGCGCTCCATGCGCTCAAAGATGCGTTTGCACAGCTCGATGAATTGTTCAAAGCGTTGTTCTTCAGTCATGGGCCAAGAATACCGGCCCGGAAACGTGTCGCAAACACTGGCTTAAGTTCGAGTACGGCAGCCCGGATTGTGGACATTGACGATGAGAAACTGAAGCCGCTCAGGCGGCCTGCCCACCGTTTGGCTTCATTGAACATTGTACCGAGTCTTTGGCAATGAGTCATCTTTGCTGGGGGCAAGCGGTATGCGAGTTGTCGCCCATGGACCGCAGGACCTGTAGCATTTGGCCTGCGATCGGCTAAGATTTCCTCTGAAACCCTTAACGCTCTAGAACCACTGCCTGCTCTGATCCCCGGCGTTCGGAATGGTTTCACCATTCCGATACCAAACCGAACGCCATGGGAGATTGGAGTAGGTAGGGCAAACCAGGATGGTTGCCGTTTTTGAATCTGGGCAGGGCTTTGCGTTTTTCCCAACTGCTGTAAACTGGGGATATACCAGCTTCACATAAGTTCATTTCTATGATTCAAGAATTCTCTCTCGACCTGAGGGCTGCCCGGCGCAATTCGGGCCTCAGACAGGTCGACTGCGCTCACCTCATGGGCGTCAACAAAACCAAAATCTCCAACCTTGAGACTGGCCGCCAACGTCCCAGCGTACGGGATATCTGCACCTTGTCGATGATCTACGGGCGCAGTTTTGAAAGTCTCTTTGCCGGGATTTTTGATGAGGTCAAAGCAGATGTCTTCTGTCACCTCACCGATTTGCCTGAACCGCAAGAACACTATGGCCCCGCAAACAACCGGAACCGGACATTGGATGGCCTGAAGTCACGTCTAGAAGATGATCACAGCGAGGCCTATGACGACTGAGCGAAAGCGGATTCTCGCTGTCGCCGTTGCCTCCGGCAAAGTGGCCTACATCTTTCTGATCGATGGTAAATTGAAAGACTGGCATTGCTCACGGGCCGCGAGCTTATCAGCCCCAAAGGGCCGATCCTTGTTGCGCAGAGCAGTGGCGCGTCTTGAGCCGGATCTTGTCGTGAGCGAGGATCCATTTAAACCAACGCGCAAGTCCGGAAGCTCAATGGACATCCTCTTTGCTCTGGTGCAGGAATTGACCGACAGCGCCACCCCGCATCAATTGGTTCAACGCGACCAGCAATTTGCCAATAAATACGAAGAGGCCCAGGCGTTGGCCAGACGGTTTCCGGCTCTTGCACCTTGGCTGCCGAAAACTCCTAATATTTGGGAAGCTGAACCCGTGAGTGCCATATACTTCGAGGCACTCTCAATGGCGGCGTTGATCGTAGACGACAGGTAAGTTTGATGATCTTTGAGTGATAAACTCAAGCAGACAAATTCGTTGACTCGTTTTGGGTGCACGCGGCAAGGTTGCATCAACCTATTTTGAGAGAGGGGTTGTCCGATGAGATCATACGAAGCAGCCAGATCACTTTTTGGCTTTTTAGCCTTCATTGCTTGGTCAGTTGTTGTCATCGGCGTGATTGCTGGGTTAATCGGCGCTACTGCTGGTGCATCCCAATATGGAGGCGGTCCCGCAGCAATCCTTGCAATGCTTCCTGGCATTGGAATAGGAATAACTGGGTTCATTCTTGTCGCTTTTGTTCAGATGGGGCGGGCCAATGTAGATACCGCAGAGTACACGCAGCAGATGCTGCAACTCTCTCGTGATCAACTCGAAGTCTCTAAGCAAGGTCTTAAGCTGCAAAGCACAGTGCCACAGACGTTCGCTGCAGCAGCACAGTCAGAGAGTGCACATGAACCCAAGAGTTCATTCGCCAACCAAGCTGACGAAACTTCACCGAAAGGACGAATGGTCAGGAACCTCGAATCGGAGCAACCGGCCGATCAGAGTGCCATTTACCGGGGTAAGACAATCAGAAACGAAGAGGGCAAGTTCATTTACAAAGGCATGCGATTCGACACTTTGCTTGCCGCCAAAGAACACATCGATACTTTGGGCGCACAGCCTGCAAGAAAACTCCCTGCTGCATTCAGAAAAACCTGAGCTGAGGTCCCCATAGGGCACCCCCAACCTCTATGGGTATCACGTATGGGGGGCCGTCGCTGAACACTTGGGAACTTACCATCACATGAACCATTGAATTGAAACCATGACTTTATCCGCTTTCGCGGATAAAGATGTTGTCGTCCTCTCTGAGGCCGCCAACATTCTTCAGGTCTGACAAACAATGCGTGTATCCCTTTCTCACCATACAGTTCGAAAGGGTTTCCTTTTTAAGAGAACCTATCACGAAGTTCATTTGATGGTGGCCTTTACCCATGAGGAGAAGCAGATCATCAAACAACGGGGATTACTCAAAACCAAACTTGTCGATCGTCGTCCTGCAGATGCCAAAGTCGATGCCCGCGATGAAAAGTTTGAATTGCGCGTTGAACATCTGATGGATGGCCAGATTGATCGTTTTCTCTGCGCCACTCCTTCAAAATCGAAGATTTACGAAGAAGACATCTTTGCTGTCATGAACCAGATGAAGACCTGGCTCGATGACAATGCTGAAACCGGCACGCGAACTGTGATCGAATTCTGATGGGCCTTCGCAATTCCAGCGACGCAGAAGACCTCATCTGGCTGGCGATCGGCCTGGCGGTTATTCTGGCACTGGCCTTCATCGTGACGCCGATCCTGCTTGTTGGCATACCGAGTTATGTTTTCTATAGGCTCTACAAGGAAAGCCCACGCCGCCTTGAGCGATTGGCCCGCGAAGAGACAGAAATTCTATACAACCACGCATTGAGTGGCCAAGTTCATTTGAGCGACGACGAGATCGACGCTGCTTTGTCGCATCACTGGCCATCAGATACGCCTGAGGCGCTCAAGATCCAACTCTTGGGGATCGGCTGGGCTCTTCTTGGTGACGAGGGTCTGAGCCCTGAGATCCCGCCGATGCCTGCGCTTTGCAATACCATTGAGGGCGCGCGGTATCGCGACATGCTGGCGCGCCTTGGGCAGGCACGCAGCGATAGGGAAATGGTGATGGCAGCGCTCGGTGTTATCTCTGAAAGCCTGGCCACGATCGCACAGGCAGTGCCGCCGATTGCGGGCGATGTGCTTGTTGATGTGACCCAGTTTGTGCACCCGCTGGGACAGGCTGTTCAAAATGCCATCGCACCGTTCTTTGCCGACAATGACTACAACCATTTCAAACGTCTGCGAGAGCGGGTTGATGCCAATCTCAGCCGGACGCATCGCACGCAACCGATCTTTCCGTGCGACTACAAGGGCGATGATGTGGTGGACACCTATCTCGCGGGCACGCGATTAAAGGAACTATTCCGGCTCAGAACCCCTTTCGAAATCCCGGAAAGCAACCGGTTTGAACACATGCACATCGTGGCCGGATCCGGCCACGGCAAAACCCAGACACTACAATACTTCTTGGCGAGAGATCTGGAAGATGTTGTACGCGGCAACAAATCGGTCGTTGTGATCGACAGCCAGGGTGACCTGATCAATACAATCCTCAAAGCTCGAACATTACCACCCGAGCGGATCGTGCTGATTGATCCCGAGGACATCACATTCCCCGTCAGCCTCAATCTGTTCTCCGTCGGTCAGGACCGCCTCACCAGTTACGGCGATCTCGAACGTGAACGGCTGACCAATTCAATCATAGAGCTTTATGACTTTGTTCTCGGCTCCCTGCTGTCTGCGGGTATGACTGCCAAGCAGTCTGTGGTCTTTCGCTATGTTACCCGCCTGATGTTTCATATCCCGGATGCAACAATCCATACGTTGCGCGAGTTGATGGAACCTGGGGGCACGGAAAAGTACCGCGACCACATCGCTAAGTTAGAGGGAACGCCGCGCCGGTTCTTTGAAACCGAATTTGACAGCAAAGAGTTCACCAACACAAAGACGCAGGTGTTGCGGCGCCTCTACGGCGTGCTGGAAAATCAAACTTTTGAGCGGATGTTCACCAACCCGCAGTCCAAGTTCGACATGTTCACCGAACTGAATTCTGGCAAACTGATCCTGATCAACACCTCAAAATCGCTGCTGAAAGAACAGGGCACTGAAATCTTTGGGCGCTTCTTCATTGCCTTGATTGCCCAAGCGGCACAAGAACGCGCCACACTGCCTACCCGGGACCGCCTGCCCGCCATGGTCTACATTGATGAGGCGCAGGACTACTTCGACCAGAACATCGGCATCATCCTCAGCCAGGCGCGCAAATATCGGGTCGGCATGATTATGGCGCACCAGTACCTGGGTCAGCTCAGCAACGGGCTGCAGGAAGCGTTTGAAGCCAACACGTCAATTAAGCTCGCCGGTGGTGTCTCTGCGCGGGATGCCCGCACTTTGGCGGGGCAAATGTCGTGCGATGCCGATCTGATCCAGCGCCAGCCCAAAGGCACCTTTGCCACCTTTGTGCGCGGATTAACCGACCGCGCCGTGCCGATCAGCTTTCCATTCTTTGTGATGGAAAACCTGGAACGCGCCACAAAAGGCGAGATTGATGCAATCCGGGAACACAGTCGCGCCGCTTACGCTGAACCATGGAAGACCAAGGCTGAAGATGGCGGAACATTGGATGAGACACCGCCGGAACCGCCTGAAGAAAACGAACCCGACGATCCCGCGAATCCTTCACCAGAGCTCTGAGCCAACCTATTCTGCTGCCATGAGCCGCACAGATCCACAGCTAAGCAAGAAGCAAACCGACAGCCTGGGACGCGCAACGTTCCATCACATCGCACCATTGGCCGATGTGCGCCCCACCGCACGAGAAATCCGCTGGCTCAAGCATATCGAGCGCCACGGTCCGCAAAGCTCGGTTCATTTGCACGCACTCACAAGCGACACGCATCGCTGCAAAGACACCAGCCTCCGGCAGATCCAAAAACTGCGGGCTGGAGGATTTGTAACGCTACCACGCCAGCAACGCTTCACTGAACATGCGGACTTCAACCCCTACATCTACGATCTGACCAAAAAGGCGCACACTCATCTCATTGACCTAGGTATGGCAGAGTCCACGGTGCGGCCAACTGGGCATTGGGGTCATGGGGCTGCCGTCGCCAGTGTGACTAGCGCCATTGATATTGCCGCAGCGAGGGAGGGCGTGCGGTTCATTCCGGGGCACAAAATCCTGTCCATAAAAAAAGCTCCTCTTGCGGTCCCTATCGGTACCCGCAAACTTATCCCAGACCATCTTTTTGCCTTAGATTATAACGGCAGTTACCGGGCCTTTATGTTGGAATTGGATCGCGGAACTGAGCCCAAGACCTCAAGTGCGGCCCGCAAGAGCTATGCCTCATCCATCGAAATGTACCGACAGATGATTGAACAGAACATTCACCGCGCCCACTATGGCCTCAAGGCAACGACGCTGATCCTGTGGGTGTTCTCACGTCGCAGCAACGAGCAGCGGTTTCTGGACATGGTTGGTCAGATTGGCGGCCCTGCGGAACATCTGATCTGCACGCAAGTGATGCCTGGCGATCGGGCTGACCGAGCCGCCGTAGGTCCCTATTATGAGAGAAATTGGTCCAGATACCAAAGCAGGCCCGTGCTCTTATCCCGATCGGGTTTAATAACCGGCTGACCTGTAGGTCAAAAAGCGGGTGACCGAAGTGTGCACCTCCGGCCACCCATACTCCTACATGAGGAGTGTCGGTCAGGCCTCCTCGCGACCCTCCATCCGCGTTCTGAGCCAATCCAGCACTTCATCCTCTACCCATCCCACTCTGTTCGGACCCAGCTGTACCCGCTTGGGGAATTGGCCTGCCTTTTCCAGACGTGCGACATGTTGCGGTGAATACAGAACCAACTCCTTCAGTTGGGGTTTTGAAAGTATCCTCATCACGATCTCTCCATCTCTGAAGAGCATCGCGATGCCCAAGGTTACGACAATACCTAGGCAGAAAGAGTGTAGCAGCCCGCAGTTCTGTTGGCGAGAGCCCGGTTTCCAGCACAAATAGTCCGATTATCCGAAGAGCGCTCAAGACGAGGAGGTTGGTACATACACCAAAACAGAGAAGTTTTAGAGCCTATTACGAGCCTAAGAAATTTGCAGTCCATGTAAGTCTTTGATTTAGTGGTGCCCGGGGGCGGAATCGAACCACCGACACGAGGATTTTCAATCCACTGCTCTACCCCTGAGCTACCCGGGCACGGGAGACCAATCACTGGTCGGGTGAGCGGGTTCTAGGGCGTTGCGGCGGGGGTGTCCAGCCTCTTTTGCGAAGTTTTTTCACGCCATCGCCCATTCCGCTTTATTGCGGCTTTTGTGCTGCGATCTGAGCGGCTTCGGCGGCATCTGCGGCGGCTTCGATGTCCTCAGGGTCACGTGAGGGGATCGCGTAATTGCCGTTCATCCATTTGGATAAATCCACGTCCGCGCAGCGCCTTGAACAGAACGGGCGGTACTTTTCAGTGCTGTCTTCAGCGCATATCGGGCAGCTCACGACGAGGCCTCGTTCAACGGCGCACGGGCGCGTTTGCGTTGCAGTTCATAGTGGCCAAGCGGTGTCCAGCCCACCAAGGTCGTCTCGACCGTATCGGCGCGAAATGCGGCGCGCAGGGCGCTTTCAAAGGTGCGGCGGTCCTTCTTGGGCATGGGGGCAAGATCCAGCGTGATTTGACCGCCCAACCCCCGCACCCGCAGCGCGCGCGGCAGCAGACGTGCGCAGGCCATGTTCGCCTTTACCCCGGCGGCAAGGGAGGCATCATTGCCGGTGTTCACATCAACCGCGACCAAGGCGCGGGTCGGCTCTACATACATCGCTGCACCGCCGCCAAGGCCAACGGTTGCCCCGCGTGCATTCTCCAGCGCGTCCAGAACGCCATGGGTTTCAAACCCGCCTTCGTCGGTCACCACCTCGGCCGGATCGGTCCAGTCGCGCCATGCCAGAATATGCGGACCGTCGCCTTCGGACAGCACTTCCATCTCGGTTGACGTGTCGCCCAGCACCTTTTCCGCCAGATCCAGCATTGCCGAGATATCTTCGCCAATCTCATCACTGTCCGCCCCCGCGCAAGAGGACCGGAGGATCAAACCATGCGGCGCATCACTGGCAATCTCATGGGCAATCTCAAGCAAGCGGTCGCGTTCGTCTTCTTTCTTGATGCTGCGCGAAATGTTCAGACCCGGCGCGTCAGGCGTGACAATCGCATAGCGGCTTTTGAACAGGATCTTTGCCGTTACCGGCAATGCCTTGCCCGGCTCCGAATATCCCGTCACCTGCACCAGAATTGGCTGGCCGGGGGACAGACCTTTGATCTGGCGCAGGAATGCTGAACCGTCAGGGGTTTTCAGAAACATCCCCCCCTGCCCTTTGACGGGCCGATCAGCAATGGCACGATAGATCGTGCCGGGGCGCGGCGCATCATTGTCGATCAGCAGATCGTCCAGCTTGCCGTCCACCATCAATGCAGCGGCTTCAGCCGTGCCCAAATGATCAAGAATAATACTGCGGCCCTTCATGAGGCACCTCCATAAAGCGGGTAACCGGCGGCAATCAGCAAATTCGCGGTTTCAGCCAGAGGCAAGCCCACGATTGCGGTGAAAGAGCCACTGATCCACGGGATTAGCGCCCCCGCTGGCCCTTGAATACCATATCCGCCAGCCTTGCCCTGCCAATCACCGGTGGCAAGGTAGGCTTTGATCTCAGTGTCAGACAGGGATTTCATCTTGACGATGCTTTGCACGTCGCGTTCCCAGAACTGATCGCCGCGTTTCACGGCCACGGCGGTGATCACCTTATGGCGGCGCCCCGACATCAGGCGCAAAAACGCCTCTGCCTCTGCCGCATCATCAGGTTTTCCAAGGATGCGGCGGCCCAAGGCCACTGTGGTATCGGCGCACAGCACGATGTCATCGGCATCCGCAGGCACAGCCGCAGCTTTCTGGCGCGCCATGCGTGCACAATAGGGCCGTGGCAGTTCGCCCCTGGCAGGGGTTTCGTCAATGTCAGGGGCGCGAATATCGTCAGCAACCACGCCGATTTGCGCCAGCAATTCCTTGCGGCGCGGACTTCCTGATCCGAGGATGAATGTCATGGGTCTGCGCCTCGTCTGCCTGATGGTGCTATCGCCGCAGCATCTGCACCCGCCGGCCCGCTGCAGGGGGTCAAGGCCGGGTGCAACTGCATGATGCGGTCCCGGCCATCGATTTGGTCTTACTTAAAGCGGTAGTTGATCCGACCCTTGGTCAAATCATAGGGGGTCATTTCCACCTGTACCTTGTCGCCAGCCAGAACACGGATGCGGTTTTTGCGCATCTTGCCTGCCGTATGTGCGATGATCTCATGGCCGTTTTCCAGCTCGACCCGAAACGTCGCATTAGGCAAGAGTTCCTTCACGACACCGGGAAATTCGAGCGTATCTTCCTTGGCCATGGTCTCTCCTTGATCAAAATACCCTCCAAAATGAGGGCGCAGGCTTAAATGGGCGCATTCTGCCAATATTTCAAGGGGCAATCAGCGCAAAGAGACGTTTGTCGCAGGATGGTCACGCCCGTCCTGCCCCGCCCAATGCCGCCGGTTCAAAACAATGCCATCCGCGCGGACATTGGCAATTTGATCTAAATCCACAACAGCATAGGTCCAAACCGGGTCATTGAGCGCCCCTGCGGCCAGAACACCGGTAGGGGGAAAGCCGTTGTCAGGCGGGCCGTAGATGCCGCCAGCACCAAAGGATGTGCCCAAGGCCTCGGACCATTCGGCGTCACCAACAACTGAGGACATCGCCGTAACGCATTGATTTTCCAGCGCCCGCGCCATGGATCCGATCCGCACGCGCCAATATCCGGCCAGCGTTTCGGTGACGCTTGGCACGGCGATCACATCACATTCGGTCAGGGCGCGGCCCAGCAAAGGAAATTCGCTGTCATAGCAGATCAAAATGCCGATCTTGCCCAATGCGGTGTCAAACACCTGCAAGTTGTTGCCCGGCACCACATCCCAGACCTCGCCTTCAAACCGGGTCATGATCTGCTTGTCCTGCACACCGATCTGCCCGGTGGGCGTGATCAGCCGGGCACGATTCACCGGGCGGGTATCCGTTGCCGCCGGACCGGAGGCTGCGATGATATGCACGCCATAAGTGGCCGCCAGTTTGACATGCAAGGCATCCGCATCCGGCAACCGGTCCGAGACCGAAAACAGGCTTGCCTCCAGATCACCGGCAACCTGCAATCCATCCAGCGTGGCCAACTCCATCGCGCCATATTCGGGAAACACCAGCAAATCGGCCCCTGCCCCCGCAGCATCCGCCACCCAAGCTTCGATTTTGTCTTCAAATTGTGCCCAGGACGTCAAGACATCCAAAGGATAGGCAGCACTGGCAATTTTCATCGGTGGATCCCCTTGTTTCAGCCGCAGTTTGCGATGCCCGCCCCCTTGCTTCAAGCCAGATCTGACAGTTCCCGCTTATTTCACTTTCTGTAAACTAATCCCACTAGAACTCATATTTACTTGACTGAAAGACGCAATAGTTTCAAACAACCCGAAATTAGGGGGAGAACGACATGCTCAAAAAAGGGATCTCTTTGCGCGGCATCGAAGTGTTTGAGGCCCTTGCCCAGACCGGATCAGTGGCCCAAGCCGCCGCCATCACCGGGCTCAGCCAACCCGCGGTGAGCCAGCAAATGCGCAACCTCGAAACGGCCGTTGGCGCCGAGTTGATAGATCACGGCCGCCGCCCCATGCGCCTGACCCCGGCTGGGCGCCTGTTCCTGCGGCGGTCAGAGGCCGCGCTGTCCGAATTGCGGCTGGCACAAAGCGAAGTCACCGTGATGGATCTGGCGCATCTGGGCGAATTGAACCTCGGTATCATTGACGATTTCGACGATGATCTGACGCCCAGGCTGGCCACCATATTGGCCGACAGCCTGACCGGATGCCGGTTTCGCATGACCACCGCAGGCAGCAACGAACTGGCACAGGCGATCCGCGACAAAAGCCTGCATATGGCCATCGCCGCCCGCACCAGCGAAAAGGTGCCCGGCGTCATCGAATACCCGCTGGCCCGCGATCCATTCATCATTGTCACCCCTGCGGGCAGCCGTGCACAGGCCCAACAACTGCTGGCTGGTGAGGCGGAGATCCCGTTTCTGCACTATGCCGCCGGTCAGTTGATCGAAACGCAGATCAGCAGTTTCCTTCAGGGTCAGGATCTGGAACTCTCGGCCCGTTTTGAAATTGGCAGCCATCTGGCGCTTATGGCGATGGTCGCACGCGGAATCGGTTGGGCGATTACGACACCCCTGGGATACATGCGGGCCACCCGGTTTCACGACGGCATGCGGGTGATGGCCCTGCCGATTCCCGATGCGGCGCGGCAAATTTCGCTTTTTGCCGGATCGGAATGGTCCGGGCCCGTGCCGCGTGATATTGCCCGCACCATGCAACGGCTGATGGAGGCCCATATGATCGGCCCCGCCACCGCCCGCCGCCCTTGGCTTGCAGATAAATTCCACCTGATCGGGGACACAACCGGATGACACTTCCCAACGCGAAAATCGTCATACTGACCGGTGCAGGGATTTCCGCAGAAAGCGGGATCGAAACGTTTCGCGCCGAAGATGGCCTTTGGGCGCAACACCGGGTCGAGGATGTGGCCACCCCCGAAGGCTTTGCCCGCGATCCGGAACTGGTTGTGCAATTCTACAACGCCCGCCGTGCGCAAGCTGCTGAGGTTCATCCGAACGCCGCGCACAAAGCATTGGCCCGGCTCGAAGCGGAGCATCCCGGCGAAGTTGTCGTCATCACCCAGAACGTCGATGACCTGCACGAACGTGGTGGTTCAGACACCGTGCACCACATGCATGGCCACCTCAAAGGCGCTCTTTGCGCGATCTGCGATCACAGATGGCCCGCGCCGATGGTCATGGCGGTTGGTGATCCCTGCCCCAGCTGCAATGCCCCGGCGGCGCGCCCTGACATCGTTTGGTTCGGCGAGATGCCCTATGAGATGGATCTGCTGTTCGACCACCTGACACAGGCGGATATTTTTGCCGCCATCGGCACTTCTGGGAATGTCTATCCGGCGGCTGGTTTTGTGGCAGAGGCGCGCCGCGCGGGCGCACATACGCTGGAGTTCAATCTGGAACGTTCTGCTGTCGGGAACCAGTTTGCAGAGCACCGCCTGGGGCCAGCCTCCGAAACGGTCACGGCCTGGGTGGCAGAAATTTTAGGGCAGTGACCTCGGAAAATTCGAGTTTTCCGATCCGTTTTCGATAAACAAACGAAAACAGCGCGGGCCGAAACCCGCGCTGTGCAAGCTTTAGTGGCTCATCGCGCCGTGTTTTGGCTTGCGCGTATGGTCCACAGGGATTTTCACTTCCATGTCGCCGGCCTTTTCAAAAGTCAGCGTCACGGTGATCTCTGCGTCTTGCTCAAGCGGGGCCTTCAGCCCCATGAACATCACGTGATCGCCGCCCCGCTTGAGTGCATGCATCTCACCCGCTGGCAACGCGATTCCGCCTTCGACCTCGGTCATCTTCATCACGCCGTTTTCGTCTTCGATATGGGTGTGCAGTTCAACCCGGCCCGCCACGTCTGAACTGGCGGCAATCAGGCGGTCATCTTGATCGGAGTGATTCATCAGCGTCATGAATGCGGCCCCCGTCGGCGAGGACGGCGTGGAGCTGCGGGCATAGGGGTCTTTGACCATAATCTCACCTGCAAATGCAGGAGCGGCCAACATGAAAAGCGCAGCAGAAGCTGCTGTAAAGAAACGTGTATATGTCATTGTCTTGTCCTTGGTTGATCTGAATTAGCTGGGGTCAGATCAAGGCAGGCGGCGCCCGTGATGGGGGTGTCAATACACGCACCGCCATAGGTTCCGGCAGCGCCAGCGTACAGCCGGCTTCAAAGCAAAGCACCTGTTGCGGTGCGCTGATCTGCAGCGCCTCTACCTCAAACAGGACATTCAGCGCTGCGTCCGGGCAGATATGCGGTGCGGAGGTCGGCGCACCACTGGCGTCTACATATACCGCCGATGGCCCGCTGCCGGTACACAGCACCATCTGCCCCGTGGCCGCATTGGCCCCGCGCGCCACCGCCATGCTTTGGCTGGTGAGCGCCAGAACCAGAACCATCAGAAATGAGAACAAGCAGCGTGTCATGCCCCTGCTCTAGCTCATGCAAGCGGGACATTCGAGGTACAAAACGACGCAACCCCGGATCAGATGATCCGGGGTTGCTTAAACTCAAACTGTTCGGAGTTTCCGATCAGGTCAGCGCTTCTGCTGTTGCGCTGGATTTGGCGATTGCCTTTTTGATCTTCAGCGCGTTGGCAGACAGCTCAGTGTCTTTTGCCTTGGCCAGGAACTTGTCCAGGCCACCACGGTGATCCACGCTGCGCAGGGCAGCCGCAGAAATGCGCAGTTTGAACGAACGGCCCAGTGCTTCGGACTGCAGTGTGGTGTCGTTCAGGTTCGGCAGAAAGCGGCGACGCGTCTTGTTGTTCGCGTGGCTTACGTTGTTGCCCGTCATCGGGCCTTTTCCGGTCAATTCGCAAACGCGCGACATGGGTCTATCCTTTTGTTTAGTGGTGCAGCGCCAAGGGGTCGGCGCAACACATAAAACGGGCCGCGGCGGGCGACCCTGAAACTGGTTCGCTGGCTTTAGTGGGAATCGGCCAAGGCGTCAACCCGAAGTCCGCGCGAGTGCGGAATTTCGGGCATCACTGCGTTTGCCACATCCCCGCCCCGGGCGCCAGCCCTGCCGCGCCATTTCCTTTGCATCCCCCGCGCAGATTTGCGACACCTGCCACATGACCATACATATGCGCGCCCTTCTCGTTCACCTTTTCACCGCAACCGGTGCCGTTTTTGCCATGCTGGCCATGCTCGCGGCTGTCGATGGCAAATGGGACATGATGTTCCTGTGGCTGGTCGTCGCGTTCTTTGTGGATGGGATCGATGGCCCGCTGGCCCGACGGTTTGATGTCAAAACCAATGCGCCCGAATTTGACGGTGTTCTGCTGGATCTGATCATCGACTATCTGACCTATGTGTTTATCCCTGCCTTCGCCCTGTTCAAATCCGGCCTCATGGACGGGTGGAGCGGTTGGGCCATGATCATCATCGTGACCTTTGCCTCGGCGATGTATTTTGCCGACACAAGAATGAAGACCAAAGACAATTCATTCTCCGGCTTTCCCGGCTGCTGGAATATGCTGGTGATCGTGCTTTTTGCCCTGCAACCGGCATGGTGGATCAGCCTGATTATCGTATCGGCACTGGCGATCACCATGTTCCTGCCGATCAAATTTGTACATCCTGTGCGCACCGAACGCTGGCGCCCGGTCACTTTGCCAATGGCATTGGCCTGGACCTTTTTTGCCGGCTGGGCGGCTTGGGTCGATTTTCATCCCGAAAGCTGGGCGCACTGGGGTTTGGTCATCACATCGGTCTATCTGATTTGCGCCGGCGCTGTGCAGCAGATGACCGAACCCAAATAGGCTGGTGCATTTTCCTCTTGACCTCAACCTAGGTTGAGCCTGCATCAGAAATGCAACAAGAGGATTTGACATGACCGACGCCCCAAATTCCGCCGTCCCGTTGCCACATCAAGACAGCTATGTGTCTTGGGGTGAATTCCTGCGCAGCGGCTATTCTGCCCCCTTGGCGCTGGTCTGCCTTGCCGTATGGCTGCACGCCGCCGACAGCCTGATCGTGGCGACGATGCTGCCCTCGATGGTGACAGACATTGGCGGAGCGGCTTTTGTCAGCTGGACCGTGTCCATCTATGAAATCGGGTCCATCGTCGCCGGCGCAGGCACCGCGCTTCTGACGATGCGCTACGGGCTGCGCGGCCCGATGAGCGTCGCAGCGGCCCTCTTTGGCTTGGGCTGTTTGCTCAGCGCTGTCAGCCCGACCATGGGCCTTGTCCTGATTGGCCGGGTGATGCAGGGACTTGGCGGTGGTGGCATGGTGGCCATGGCCTTTGTCGCGGTGGGCGTTCTGTTTCCGCGCCGCTATGTCGCGCGGGTGTTGGCCGTGGTGTCGACATTCTGGGGGCTTTCGGCCTTTCTGGGGCCCTTGCTGGGCGGGCTCTTCGTTGAATATGCCAACTGGCGCTGGGGCTTTGGCTTTTTTGCCGTGCAGGCCATGTGCCTCGCGATCTGGATCGCCCTGCAAGGCAGCACTGGCCCCCTCCCCCAAGATGGCCCGCTCGGCCGCTTTCCGGTGGTGCGCCTTGCCGTTCTATGCATCGCTGTCGTGCTGATCTCGGCAGGTGGCATCCGGGTGGAGCCTGTGCGGTCCACACTGCTGATCCTTGCGGGCCTGTCTTGCCTTGGCTGGTTTCTCTGGCGCGATGGACAGGCGGGCGCAGACCGATTGCTGCCCAATGCGCCGCTGGACCCCAGAAACGCCACCGGCGCAACCCTGCTGATGATCCTGATGCTGTCGATCGCAACCATCGGCATCCTTGCCTATGGCCCTCTTCTGATGACCACGATCCACGGTATCTCTGCGCTGACCGCCGGATATATCGTCGCCGCCTCCTCCATCGGGTGGACGCTGGCCGCTGTCACCGTAAGCGGCGCACCCGAACGTCTGGACCGGCTGTGGATCGCCGCAGGCATGATCATGACCACCATCAGCATCCCCGGATTTGCCTATGCCGTGCCCGCAGGGCCAATCTGGCTGATCGCACTGTTCGCCGGGCTAGAGGGCGGCGGTTTCGGTCTGGCCTGGACCTTTATCCTGCGCCGTATCACCGCCCTTGTGCCAGAACATGAAATCCAGCGCGTGTCAGGGGCGATCCCCACCGTGCAACGCATCGGCTATGCCCTTGGTGCCGCCTACGTTGGGATCATCGCCAATGCCGCAGGTTTCTTGACCATGACTGGCCCGGAAGACGCCGCAAGCGTGGCGCGTATCCTGTTCCTGTCCTGTGTGCCGCTGGCACTGATCGGGCTTGGTGCGATGCTGGGCCTTGTGCGCAAACATCCCTATGACACTGCAATGACCGCCGCAGATTGATCAGATCAACAAGCCCGCCGCGCCCTCATGGCGCAAGAGCGCCACTTTGGTCTCAACCCCGCCGCGCCCGGAAAACCCGGTCAGCCCCTTGGCCCCCATCACCCGGTGGCAAGGAATGATCACCGGGATCGGATTGCCGCCGCAAGCCTGCCCGACCGCCTGCGCCGGAACGCCGAGCGCCTTGGCTATTTCGCCGTAGGTGCGGGTATAGCCAAAGGGGATCGCAGACATCGCCGCACAGACGTCCCGTTGAAAGTTAGTGCCAGCGACACGCAGGGGCAGGTCAAAATCTTCCAAATCACCCGCGTCATAGGCCGCCAATTGCGCCGCAGCGCGATCAAGCAAGGCTGAGCGGTCTTGCCGCGCGACCCTGGTCCAATCCAGACGGGTGATCGCCCCGCCCTCTTCGGTCAGGGTCAGGTTGCCAAATTGTGTGGGAACGCTGCGCTGTTTCATGCAGCTATGATGGGGGCAAGCGCCCCCCGCCGCAATCCGGTTCTTGCGCAAGAACCGGATGGGGGCAAGGTGGGGAAAATCCCCACCCTACGTTTTAATCTGCGTTAGCTTCATCCACCGCTGTGTCGCACCGACCGCAAACGCCGCCATGGGTATGGCTACCCACATCCGGCAGCACCTTCCAGCAACGTTCGCACTTGTCGCCTTCCGCCTTGGCAAAGACCACGGCAACGCCTTCGGTCTCTGGCAAGCGGAACGCATCAGCCGGGGCGTCATCCCCTGACACGGTGATGTCCGAGGTGATCGACACATCCTCAAACGACACGCTTTCCAACGCCGCCCGCTGATCCGCATCCGCGACATAAACCACCGGTGCCGCTTCAAGAGAGGCTCCGATCACCTTCTCGACGCGCTGCACCTCAAGCGCGGCAGTAACCACGCGCCGTGCCGCACGCACCTGCGCCCATTTCGCCGCCAGATCCGCATCCAGCCAGCTTTGCGGTGTCTCGGGAATGTCGGTCAAATGCACCGAACTGCCCTCACCGGGAAAGCGCTCAAGCCAGATCTCTTCGGTGGTGAACACCAAGATCGGCGCAAGCCATGTGGTCAACCGATGGAACAGGATATCCAGCACCGTCCGCGCCGACCGGCGACGCAACGTATCGCCATCGCAATAAAGCGCATCCTTGCGGATATCGAAGTAGAACGCACTCAGATCCACCGTGGCAAATGTAAAGACCGCCTGAAACACCCCCTGAAAGTCAAACTTGGCATAGCCATCGCGCACCTGCGCGTCCAACTCGGCCAAACGGTGCAGCACCCAACGCTCCAGCTCAGGCATATCCGCCGGATCAACCCGATCGCTTTCGGTGAAATCATTCAGCGACCCCAGCATATAGCGCATGGTATTGCGCAACCGGCGATAGCTGTCGGCCACACCCTTGAGGATCTCATCGCCGATCCGCTGATCTGCGGTGTAATCGGTCTGCGCCACCCAAAGCCGCAGAATATCCGCGCCATATTGCTGCACGATCTTTTCCGGCACGATGGTGTTGCCGATGGATTTGGACATCTTCATGCCCTTGGCATCCAGCGTGAAACCATGGGTCACCACATTGCGGTAAGGCGCACGACCCGTGGTGCCAACAGATTGCAGCAAGGATGAATGGAACCAACCGCGGTGTTGGTCGGTGCCTTCCATATAGACATCGGCGATGCCGTCTTCGGTGCCATCTTCGCGGTCGCGCAGGGTAAAGGCATGGGTTGATCCACTGTCAAACCACACGTCCAGAATATCCGTAACCTGATCATAGTCATCGGGGTTCACGATGCCCTCGAGGAACCGCTGCTTGGCGCCCTCTTCATACCATGCATCCGCGCCCTCGTCCTCAAACGCAGACGTGATCCGCCGGTTCACCTGTGCATTGCGCAATAGGAAATCATCATCCGTGGGCAAAACACCTTTCTTGGTAAAACAGGTCAGCGGCACACCCCAGGCCCGCTGGCGCGAAAGCACCCAATCAGGCCGCGCCTCCATCATCGAATGCAAACGGTTGCGCCCGGATTTGGGGGTCCAGTTCACATTGTCGATCTCGGTCAAGGCCCGCTCGCGGATGGTCTTGCCATGCGTGTCGAGCCCGTCACCCACAACCTTGTCAATCGCGGCAAACCACTGCGGTGTGTTGCGATAGATCACCGGCGCTTTGGACCGCCAGGAATGCGGATAGCTGTGCTTGATCTTGCCGCGTGCCAGCAAACCGCCCACCTCGACCAGCTTGTCGATGATCGCGGCATTGGCATTGCCCTCTTTGCCATTCGGCTTGAGGATCGCCTTGCCGCCAAAGAACGGCAGATCATCGCGGAACCGCCCGTCAGGATTGACGTTGTAGGTGATCACATCGGCCAACATGCCCAGATCGCGATAAAGTTCATATTCCTCGAGGCCATGCGAAGGCGCGCAATGCACAAAGCCGGTGCCTTCGGTATCCGTCACAAACTCCGCCGCACGGAAATCGCGCAAATCATCCCATTCGCCGTTCGCCCCTTCGGCCCCGGCCAATGGATGCTTCAGCGAAATGCCCGCCAACTCATCGTTGGTGACATCGCGCAAACGGGTCCACTGCCCGTCCTCGAGCCGCGCGCGGCCAAAGACATCCGCCGCCAGATTGTCCGCCAACAGATATTTATCACCCACATTGGCCCAGCATTCATCCGGCGTCGCCGTGACCTCATAAAGGCCGTAAGAAATGCCCGCGCCGTAAACCACGGCCTTGTTCGATGGCATGGTCCAGGGTGTGGTGGTCCAGATCACCACCTTGGACCCGCTCAGATCCCCGTCCGCGACCACATCAAACTTCACCCAAATGGTGAAACTGTCCTTGTCATGATACTCAACCTCGGCCTCGGCCAATGCGGTCTGTTCCACCGGCGACCACATCACCGGCTTGGACCCTTGATAAAGCGTCCCATTCATCAGGAACTTCATGAATTCCTCGGCGATCACCCGCTCGGCATGGAAATCCATGGTGAGGTAGGGATCGGCCCAATTGCCCTGCACGCCAAGCCGCTTGAACTCCTCGCGCTGCACATCCACCCAACCACGGGCAAACTCGCGACATTCGCCGCGAAACTCGTTGATCGGCACCTGATCCTTGTCGCGGCCCTTCTTGCGGTACTGCTCCTCGATCTTCCACTCAATCGGCAGGCCATGACAATCCCAACCCGGAATGTACCGCGCATCAAAGCCCATCATCTGATGGCTGCGCACGATCATATCCTTGATGGTTTTGTTCAGCGCATGACCGATGTGCAAATGCCCGTTGGCATAGGGCGGCCCATCATGCAGCGTAAAGGGCTTGCGCCCCGCTTTCTCGCGCAGGCGATCATAGACGCCAATCTCTTCCCAGCGCGCCAGCCAATTTGGCTCGCGCTTGGGCAATCCCGCCCGCATCGGAAAATCGGTCTTGGGCAGGTTCAGCGTGGATTTATAGTCGTGTGTCTCGGGCGTATCGGCGCACATCTGTCGCGTCCTTTGGCAAATCGTTCAGGGAATGTTTCGGAGTGGCGGTGCGATGGTCTCAAACACCTCGGCCCGGCGTCTCACTGTATCAGAGCGCCGGGTAAATAATTCGAATAATGATCGCTGTGATGCGTCTCATGCCCCGCTTATAGGCTCGCAACTTGGCCCCCACAAGCCCCCGTCATCGCCCTTTTTGGCCTGCAAAACTCTGGGGGTTTGGGGGCAAAGCCCCCATTCTTGATAAATCGAATGCGGCGCAGCCGCGCCTTCGCAACGGCCAGAAGCGCAACGCTAACCCTTCGCACCAAAAAGCCCGCCCAAGGCCCGTTTTACAATCCCGCGCACCTTGGGCCGCCGCTCGGGCGCAAAAGGCAAAGGCCGGCAGACCTCCATTGCGGCCACGCCAACGCGGGCGGTCAATGCACCATTCACCAACCCTTCGCCAAACCGGCGGCTGAGCTTGCCCAAAATCGAACCGCCCAGAAACGGCTCCAGCATATCATCGCCAACCGCCACCGCGCCCGTCGCCACCAGATGCGACATCACCGCACGGGTCAGCCGCCAAGACCCGAAAAATCCGGACCGCCCGCCATAGATCTCGGCCACCCGCCGGATCATCCGCAGGTTCGCGCTCAACGCCGCCACCACATCCGCCAACGCCAGCGGCACCAGCGCCGTCACCGTTGCCACCTGACGCGCTGCGGCTTCAACCTCGCGGCTGGCAGCCTGATCCAGCGGCGCCAGCAGTTCCGCCTCGGCCAGATGCAACAACCCCTCAGCGTCCATCTGATCGGCGCGCAGCTCCTTCAGGCGATCCCGGCCCCAGCGCGTGTCCTCGCGCCCCTTATAGAGCCGTACCAAACGGTCCGTCACCGACCGCGCCGCGCGCAGATCCTCCTGCGCCAAAGCCTGCCCCGCATCATGGCGCAGCCCATCCAGCTTCGAGAGTCGGCCAAACGCCGCCATCTCGCGCAGGCCCATCAAGGTCAGCACCAGCACAAACGCCCCGATCAGAACCGTCATCGCCCAGCCCAGCAACGGATACCGCGCCATCAGATCCGTAACAAAGGTCCACGCCGTGATGGACACCAGCGCCCCGACCAAAGTTCCGGACACCCACCAGAACAACCGGCCCAGCAGCGATGGCTTTCGCGCCGCCAACCGTGCCGCGACCTGCATGGCCTGCCCTTGCGGGGCGGGCGGCAAGGTATCAGGCACCGGCGGCGCATCCGCCACTTGCGGGCGCGGCGCGGTGTCCTCTTCGATCTCAAACAGAACCGGACCTTTGGCCATCACGCGTCCTTTCTTTGCCATTCAAACAGCACATCGGGCAGCTTTTCATCCGTCGTTGCGCCATCCGTGCGCTGCACTTCGGTAAATCCGTGGCGCAGATAAAACCGCTGCGCCCTTTCGTTGGTCTGAAATGTCCAGAGTGACAGCCGGTCGTGTTGGACCATCATATGCTGCAAAAGCGCCGTTCCGACCCCCTGCCCGCGCATCGCGCCCGCCACGTAAAGCGCATCCAGATCCGCGCCATCACATGCAGCAAAGCCGATCACCTCGCCATTTTCTTCGGCCACCGTGACCCAGCCACGTTTGATCATCGCACCTGCATGGGCAATGTCCTCGGCCCCGCTGTGCAGCTTTGGCATCCATTCGGTTGTCGCGGCAAATTCGGTCAAAATGCCTCCGACAGCCCCGGCATCGGTGGACCGCGCCGCCCGCAGAACCGTCATAACCGATCCCCGAACAAAAACTCTGCCGCACGGTCCAATCTGATATGCGGCGGCCCGTCACCGGGGCGCAGATTCAGCGGCGCCGGGGCAAAGCGCATCACCTGATAATCCTGATCCAGCCACGCCTCTGCCCCCTGCCGCGCCGGGGTCAGCAGATGCGCCGGATCTTGTGGCAAGTCGCCGGGGTAAAACGCCGCCTCCTTGCCGGTTTCAAGCAACGTGCCGCGCACCACCGGCAACATATCGCCCCCATGTTTCATCTCGTCCTCCGTCGTCGCCCTGAGCGAGGCGATGGACAATGCAGCAGTGCCAGCGCCTGCGTATTGCGCCCGATCCTGCGCCTCGCGCACCAGCGCCTGCATGATCGCGGTCAGGCGTGGATGTTGTTGATGATGAAGATGATCCGCTTTGGTGGCCGCAAACAGGATCTTTTCCACCCTTTTGCCGCGCAACAGGTTGCTGAGAAATCTATTGTTGCCGGGCCGGAATGCCGACAATGTCTCGCTCAGCGCCGCGCGCAAGTCCTCAACCGCCTGCGGCCCTTGATGGATCGCGCCCAGCGCATCGACCAAGACCACCTGGCGGTCGATCCGGGCAAAGTGATCGCGGAAAAACGGCTGCACCACACGTTTTTTGTAGGCCTCGAACCGCCGTGCCATTTCGCGGTGCAAAGACCCGCGATTTGACGGGCCATCCGTGCGCAAGGGCGCAAAGGTCAGCACCGGCGATCCGGCCAGATCACCGGGCAACAGAAACCGCCCCGGCGTGCAATCGGAAAAGCCGTCTTGCCGCGCGGCTTGTAGATAGCTGGCAAATTCCCGCGCCAGATCCTGCGCCAAAGTCTCTTGGTGTTTGGCCTCGGGATCCGCAGTCTTGGCCAGCGCGACAAACGCCTCAGCGGCGCTCCTGCTTTCAATGCGGCTTAGGGTGTCGTTGGACCAGTCTTCATAGCTGCGCTCCATCAACCCCAGATCCAGCAGCCATTCACCGGGGTAATCGACAATATCCAGATGGATGGTGCGTGGCCCCTGCAATCCGGACAAAAGCCCGTTTGGGCGCACTTTGAGCGAGAGGCGCAGCTCAGATATTGCCCGCGTGCTTTCGGGCCAATGCGGCGCAGGGCCGGTCAGCGCGGCAAGGTGGTTTTCATAATCAAAGCGCGGCACGGTGTCATCGGGCTGCGGCTGCAAAAACGCCGCCTCAATCCGCCCCTCGGACGCGGCCAAAAGCCCCGGCATCCGGCCACGGTCCAGCAGATTGGCCACCAGCGAGGTGATGAACACGGTTTTGCCCGACCGCGCCAAGCCGGTCACGCCAAGACGGATCACTGGCTCAAAAAATGTCTCTGACACGGTGTCTTGCACCGTTTCAACCTGCCGCCAGATGCCATCGGCAATGCGTGAGATGACCAAAGCTGCGTCCGTCCCGTAATGTGTTTGGCCTTAACATAGGCAGGCGGGTGAGGGATTGCCAGACGCCAGCCACCGCGCTAGACGCGGCGCATGCCCCGTTTTGCCTTAAAAATCGAATATCATGGCGCGCCCTTTGTCGGTTGGCAGCGGCAGGTGAACCTGCCTTCTGTGCAGGGCGCGATTGAGGCGGCCTTGGCCAAGCTTGAGCCGCGCGATCACACCATCGCCGCCGCCGGGCGCACCGATGCGGGCGTGCATGGGCTGGCGCAGGTGGCTCATTGTGACATGATCGGCGATTGGGAGGCGTTTCGCCTTTCAGAAGCGCTCAATTACCATCTCAAACCGCAGCCCGTGGCGATCACCGCCTGTGTGGCCGTCACGGATGATTTTCACGCGCGGTTCTCGGCACTTGAGCGGCGCTATCTGTTCCGTATCCTGTCGCGCCGCGCCCCGGCCACCCATCAAGAAGGGCTGGTCTGGCAGGTCAAACATGATCTGGATGAAACCGCCATGCAGGCCGCTGCGGATATTCTGGTGGGCAAACATGATTTCACCACCTTCCGTTCAACCATCTGTCAGGCCGAAAGCCCGATTAAGACGCTGGACCATCTGAAGGTCAGCCGGGTCGAAACAGCGGGCGGTACCGAGTTCCACTTTGATGTGCGGGCGCGGTCCTTTTTGCACAATCAGGTCCGCAGCTTTGTTGGAACGTTGGAACGGGTCGGCGCCGGATCATGGACGCCGCAGGATGTACAAGCCGCGCTGGAGGCCCGCGACCGCGCAGCCTGCGGGCCGGTCTGCCCTCCGCAGGGTCTCTACCTGGCGCATGTCAGCTATCCGGTAGATCCGTTCGCCTAGGTTCAGGCTTTACAGCGCGTTCCAATCACCGTGAAATTTGCCGTCTTCGTCGGTGCGGGCAAAGCCATGCGCCCCAAAGAAATCCCGCTGCGCCTGTATAAGGTTAGCGGTGCCGCGACCCCGGCGCATGGTATCGTACCACGCCAGCGAGGCCGCCAATGCCGGCATCGCCACGCCTTGCGCGATGGCCGCTGACAAAACCCGCCGCAATGCTGGCACGGATGCCTCAAGCCTTGCCCGCATGGCAGGCGCAAGGATCAGGTGCTCAGCAGGTAAATCCCCGCGAAACGCATCTGCAAATTCGTCCAGCAAGGCCGAGCGGATGATGCACCCGGCCCGCCAGATCTCTGATATCCGCGCCATGTCGAGGGACCAGTCAAATTCATCCGACGCCGCCCAAAGGATACGAAACCCCTGCGCATGGGCCAGAATGCGCCCCGCCAACATCGCCTGTTCCAGATCCGCGTCGCTTGGCATATCTGCCGCAAGCGTACCAGCTGCCAACAAGGGTTCGGCCATCACCCGTGTGTCTTTTTCCGAGGACCAGCCACGCGCACCCACTGCCGCCTCAATGGTATTGGCCGATTGACCCATCTTCAGCGCCTCGATCAGAGTCCAGCGGCCCGTGCCTTTTTGCCCGGCTTGATCGCGGATCACATCCACCATCGGTTGGCCGGTCTTGCTGTCGATTGACAAAAGCGCCGCGGCGGAGACCTCGCTCAAATAGGAACTCAGCGGGCCGTCCGTCCAACCCTCAAACAGCGCACCGATCTGCGGCGCCGATTGTCCGCCCGCATCGCGCAGCATACCGTAAATCTCGGCGATCATCTGCATATCGGCATATTCGATGCCATTGTGCACTGTCTTTACAAAATGCCCCGCGCCATCCGGCCCCAGATGCGCCACGCAAGGTTCGCCCTTGAACTTTGCTGCAATCGCCTCGGCCATCGGGCGCAGGCTGGTCCATGAATGATCCGTGCCGCCCACCATCATCGACGGGCCGTGCCGGGCGCCCTCTTCGCCCCCCGATACGCCCATCCCGACAAAATGCAGCCCCGTACCAGCCAGATCCGCAGACCGGCGGCGGGTGTCATTGAAATTGGCATTCCCACCGTCAATGATCGTATCCCCCTCCTCCAGATGCGGGCGAATGGCCTCGATCATAGCGTCCATCGGCGCGCCGGATGGGATCATGAACAGGATGCTGCGTGGCCGTGCAATGGCCGCAACAAAATCTGCCAAATCGGCCTGCCCGGTCAGCCGCTTGGCCAGGGGGCCGGCTTCTTTGATGAAATCGTCAATCCAATTGGCCTCGCGGTTTGACACTGCCACATCAAAACCGCTGTCGGCCAAATTCAACGCCAGTGCAGAACCCATTGTGCCCAACCCATAGACACCAATATCCGCACCCTTTGACTGTTTGTTCATGGCTGCCGCTGCTCCCGGATGTGTCGATGAAAACGCCTGTTGTCTGCCCCATTTAAGCGGCCCACCTCAGGAAGGCCAATAGACATTCGCCTCTCCGGCCACCGCGCAAGCCCTGCCAAACCGGCCAAATCCCAGCCACATGGGCAAAAACCGTCAAAAAAGTTCAATATGCCGCATCGTATACAATGGTATACCGTAGACGCGCCCAGATGAACCCGCTATGAAGCGGCAAATTCACACATGAGGAGATTCCTATGTCCGATATCATTTACACCAAAGTGGACGAAGCGCCGGAACTGGCGTCCGCATCTTTCCTCCCTATCATCCAAAAATTTGCCGCCGCCGCCGGTGTCTCTGTCGGGACCAAGGACATCAGCCTTGCCGGGCGTATCCTCGCCACCTTTCCCGAGCATCTGAGCGAAGCGCAGCAGCAGTCCGATGATCTGGCCGAACTGGGCCGTCTGGTCAAAACGCCCGACGCCAACGTGATCAAACTGCCAAACATCTCGGCCTCCGTGCCGCAACTTGTTGCCGCGATCAAAGAGCTTCAGTCGCAAGGCTTTGCCCTGCCCGACTATCCCGAAGCTCCCGAAACAGACGCAGAAAAAGCCACCCGAGCCAAATACGACGGCATCAAAGGCTCTGCCGTGAACCCGGTTCTGCGCGAAGGCAACTCTGACCGCCGCGCCGCCAAAGCCGTAAAAAGCTTTGCCCAGAACAACCCGCACCGCATGGGCGACTGGTCCGCAGACAGCCAAACCGAAGTGTCCTCTATGTCCGGTGGCGACTTCTTTTCCAACGAGGTGTCCGCGACCCTGCCTCAAGACAGCACCGCCAAGATCGTACTGGAAACAGCCGCAGGTGAGACCGTTCTGAAAGACGGCATCGCCTATCCTGCCGGAACCGTTGTTGACGCCACCTTCATGAGCGCAGCCGCATTGAAAGCCTTTCTCGCCAGCGAGATTGAAAAGACCAAGACCGCTGGCACGCTGTTTTCGTTGCACATGAAAGCCACGATGATGAAGGTCTCTGACCCGATCATCTTTGGTCACGCGGTCAAGGCCTTCCTCGCCCCGGTGTTTGACGCCCACGGTGACAAGATGGCCGAACTGGGTGTGAACCCAAACTCCGGTCTGGGCGATCTGCTGACCCGTGTCGAAGGCGATGCGGCGATCATGGCAGATATCGAGGCCTGCATGGCCGCCCGCCCGCCGATGTACATGGTGGATTCCGACAAAGGCATCACCAACCTGCATGTGTCCTCTGACGTGATCATCGACGCTTCTATGCCCGCGCTGATCCGTGCAGGCGGCAAAGGTTGGGGGCCGGACGGCAAGGAAGCGGACACCAATTGCGTGATCCCAGACAATTCCTATGCGCCGGTCTACGACGAGACCATCAAGTTCTTCAAAGAGAACGGCAAGATGAACCCGGCCACCGCAGGCACGGTTCAGAACATCGGCCTGATGGCTCAAAAGGCCGAAGAATACGGCTCCCACCCGACCACATTCGAGATCCCCGAGGCGGGCACCGTCAAGATGATCCTCGATGACGGCACCGTGCTGCATTCCCACGCAGTTGAAGTTGGCGACATCTGGCGCTCTGCCTCTGCCCGCAAGGCCCCTATCGAAGACTGGGTGAACCTCGCAATTGATCGTCAAAAGGCCGAAGGCTGCCGCGCGATTTTCTGGCTGGACGCAAACCGCGCCCATGACGCGGAACTGATCACCTATGTCAAACCTATCCTTGAGGCCAAAGGCGTTGCCGACAAGTTTGAAATCATGGCCCCGCGCGAGGCCACACGCGCCTCGTTCGAGACCATCACCGAAGGCAAAAACACCATCGCCATCACTGGCAACGTGTTGCGCGACTACCTGACCGACCTGTTCCCGATCCTTGAATTGGCGACTTCCGCCAAGATGCTGTCGATCGTGAAACTGATGAACGGCGGCGGCTTGTTTGAAACCGGCGCGGGCGGCTCTGCCCCCAAGCACGTTCAGCAGTTGGTCGAGGAAAACCACCTGCGTTGGGACAGCCTTGGCGAATTCTGCGCCTTGGGTGAAAGCCTGACCTTCCTGGCCGACAGCAAAGGCAACGCCAAAGCCCGCGTTCTGGGTCAGGCCGTGGATGCCGCCACGCAAGGCATTCTCGACCATGGCCGCTCTCCTTCCCGCAAGGTGGGTGAGCCGGACAACCGCGACAGCCACTATTGGTTCGCCCGCTACTGGGCCGAAGCCTTGGCCGCGCAATCGGATGATGCAGATCTTGCCGCGCATTTTGCACCCATCGCCAAGGCATTGGCCGAAGGCGAAGCGAAGATCATCGCGGAACTGGCAGCGGCGCAAGGATCCCCCGCCGATCTGGGCGGATATTTCCGCACCGATGCAGCCAAAACGGCGGCTGTCATGCGCTCCTCCGCGACATTGAACAGCATCATCGGATAAACCTGTTCAAAGCGAAACCAAGGCCGCGTAACCCTATGGGCTGCGCGGCCTTTTTCGTTTGTACAACCACCCCCGCAGCGCAGAAAACCGCCCCAGATTTGATCTTTGACCGATTTACACCTATATGTAGAGCCAGAGCAGAACAAAAACCTACAAAACGAAACCAGGTCAATATGATACACTCGTTCAGACGTGCATGGGATGACATGCTGTTGCCGCTGTTGCAGCGCCCCAAACGCTTGCAAGTTGCAGCGCTGTGTTACCGCGAAACCGAAAATGGCAAACGGGTCCTGCTGATCACCAGCCGCGACACGGGCCGGTGGATCGTGCCTAAGGGCTGGCCGATTGACGGGCTTGATGGTCCTGGCTCCGCCTTGCAAGAAGCATGGGAAGAGGCTGGCGTGACCCAAGCGGACATCGAAAGCGATCCGGTTGGCTTTTACGAATATGCCAAGGGGCTGGGCGAAGGGCTGACTGTGCCGGTTGAGGCGCAGGTCTATTTGACCCGTGTGCGCGATCTGAGCGAAGACTATCCAGAGGCCGACGCCCGCAAACGCGCGTGGTTTGCCCCCCAAGACGCCGCCAATCTGGTGGACGAGCCGGACCTTAAGGCAATCTTGAACGCGCTTTGATCGCACGCTAGCCCGGCAAACCCACCCAAAAGCCTCAATCCGCCGTAAAATGTGACGGTTTTGTGACGCTGCGCTTGCGCGGCGGCGCTTGGTATGCCACCTCCCCACCGGATCAATCACTTCCTTGGAAGGTACAGGCATGGCGACGGACAAAGGCCCGCAGGGCAGTCAGTGGAAAACACTTGATACAGACCTCAACCGCATCTCACAGGTTGAGCTGGCCACGACCTATGTCGCCCGTCCGCTGGTGGGGCCCGGTATCGCACTGGCCTTTATGGTGCTGGCCGGAGTGATTGCCGCAGTCTTCTTTGGCCAGACCCCGACCAGCTTTGTGGTTGTCGCCGCCGCTGTCTTTGGGGCCTATATGGCAGTGAACATCGGCGCAAACGACGTGGCCAACAACATGGGCCCTGCGGTGGGCGCCAACGCCCTGACCATGGGCGGGGCCATTGTGATCGCAGCCTTGTGCGAAAGTGCCGGCGCCTTGCTGGCGGGCGGCGATGTTGTTTCGACCATTTCCAAGGGCATCATTGATCCTGCCTCTATCGCCGACACACAGGTGTTCATCTGGGCGATGATGGCTGCGCTGATCTCATCAGCGCTTTGGGTCAACCTTGCCACTTGGGTTGGCGCGCCGGTCTCCACCACCCACTCCGTCGTGGGCGGGGTGATGGGCGCAGGCATCGCAGCCGCCGGTTTAACGGCTGTGAACTGGCCGTCCATGGGCCTTATCGCTGCCAGCTGGGTGATTTCCCCGGTTCTGGGCGGCGCAGTGGCCGCCATGTTCCTTGCCTTTATCAAGGCGCGGATCATCTATCAGGACGATAAAATTGCCGCCGCCCGCCGCTGGGTACCTGTTCTTGTGGGCGTTATGGCCGGTGTTTTTGCATCTTATCTGGCGCTCAAAGGGCTCAAACGGATCATCAAGATCGACTTGCCCACAGCTTTGCTGATCGGGGTTCTGCTGGGGGCGTTGGCCTATGCCATTTCTGCGCCGCTGGTGCGCCGCGCCTCTGTAGGCATGGAAAATCGCAACAAATCCGTCAAGATCCTGTTTGGCCTGCCGCTGGTCCTGTCTGCCGCTTTGCTCAGCTTTGCCCATGGTGCAAACGATGTAGCCAATGCGGTCGGTCCGCTGGCGGCGATTGTGCATGCCACCGAATTTGGCGGCTTTGAGGCTAAGGTTTCGATCCCCATGTGGGTGATGGTCATCGGGGCCTTTGGCATCTCATTTGGTCTGTTTCTGTTTGGTCCCAAACTGATCCGCATGGTCGGCAGCCAGATCACCAAGCTGAACCCGATGCGCGCCTATTGTGTGGCCCTGTCCGCAGCAATCACCGTGATTATCGCCTCTTGGCTTGGCCTGCCGGTCAGTTCCACACATATCGCCGTTGGCGGTGTCTTTGGGGTTGGGTTCTACCGCGAATGGCACATGGAACGCCGTCTGCGCCGCCCCGGCGAAACCGCAGGCACCGTCAAACGCATCGCCCCCGAGGAACGCCGCCGCCGCAAGCTGGTGCGCCGCTCCCACTTCATGACGATTGTCGCTGCATGGGTGATCACCGTACCCGCCGCCGCGACGATGTCGGCGATTGTGTTCTACGTCTTGAACGCAGTCATAAACTAAGAAGTGCCCTGCCGGATCTCGCGGCGCAAAGCTGCGGCGCTGAGGTCTGGCAAACCTTCCTCTGCCAGCTCTGCGGTGCGGATCACCTCTGCCACCATGGTGCAGATCGGCGCGGCGCGGCCTTGCGCCTTTGCCATGGCAATCACCGCGCCTTGAAGGCTGTCGATCTCTGTTGGACGACCCGCCATCAAATCCAGCGCCATCGAGGTCCGCGCCTGCGCGTCAATGGTCAGCATCGAGGCCGCAATACGCGAGAACAGAGGCGTCGGCAGGCGCAGAATAAACGGGATCAACCCCACAGAAACCGGCGTCATCGACACCGGCCGAATGCCCGCGCCGCGCAGAACGCCCAAAGCCTCCCGCCATTGATCCGCCATCAGCCGCCGCCAAGACCGATCCCGCAATTGTTCCGCCAAGGGCAGCCCGCTGAGCGCGTTCAGCGCGTTGTTGAGGTTGATCAGGAACTTGCCCCATTGCACCGCCTCGATATCGCGGCTGCTGGTTGTGCAGAGATGCGGCACCGACAGCAAGCCCTCCAAATCGCCTGCGCCCCCCGCAATGACCACATCGCCGCTGGTGGCGCGGTGATAACATCCCTGCCCCATCGGGACGACGTTGAACGGCACCATCCCGCCGCGCACGTCATGCCCCGGCAGCGCCTCTTGCAACAGCGCCCCGTTTCGCAATCCGTTTTGCAGGCTGATCACCGGCGCTTTGATCGGGGCGTGTTGGTCGATGAGTTCCGCGATGGTCGCCGTATCGCCCGACTTGACGGTGACCAACACCACATCTGCCCGCGCCAGACATGCCGGATCTTCGGACAGCGCCAGACGATCCGTACCGATCTGCACCGCCATGCCGCCAAAATCGGTGAGCGTCAGGCCATGCGACCGGATTTCCTGTGCCACCCGTGGCCGGACAAGCAACGTGACCCGCCGCCCGCCAGCGGCCAAAAGGCCGCCGACAAAACACCCGATGGCACCCGCCCCGGCAATGACAATGCGTGGCTCAGCGGCCAAGGCACCACCGCATAATCGCCTTTTGCGCATGCAAACGGTTTTCCGCCTCGTCAAAGATCACCGAATGCGGCCCGTCCATGACGCTGCTGGTGGCCTCGTCATCGCGGTGCGCAGGCAAGCAATGCATAAAGAGCGCATCATCCTTGGCCTTGGCCATCAAGGCATCATTGACCTGGTAGCCGCGCAGCTGGTTGTGCCGCCGTTCGCGGGCTGATTGCGGATCATGCATCGACACCCAAGTGTCTGTGACCACCAGATCGGCCCCTTCAACCGCCTTTTGCGGATCGCGTTCGATCGTGTAGAGACCATCAAGCGCGGCTTCGGGGTCCAGCGGTGGCGGGCCGGTGAAGGTCAGGTCAAACTCAAACTGTTTGGCCGCATGGGCAAAGCTGGCAAAAACGTTGTTGCCGTCCCCGGACCAGACCACCTTTTTGCCCTTGATCGGGCCGTTGTGTTCCTCGAACGTCTGGATATCTGCCATGATCTGACAAGGATGGGTGCGGTTGGTCAGGCCGTTGATCACCGGCACCGTGGCATATTCGGCCATGTCCAACAGGGTCTGTTCCTCAAAGGTCCGGATCATGATCAGATCGACATAACGGCTCAGCACCCGCGCCGTGTCTGCAATGGTCTCGCCGTGGCCCAACTGCATATCGGCCCCCGACAACACCATGGTTTGCCCGCCCATCTGCCGCACCCCCACGTCAAAGGACAACCGCGTCCGTGTCGATGGTTTTTCAAAGATCAGCGCAACCATGTGATCTTTCAGCGGCTGATCATCATCAGGCGCACCGCGCGGACGGCCCGCCCGCGATTTTTTCATCGCGGCGGCATCGTCGATAATGCTGCGCAAATCGGTGGCAGAGGTTTGGTGAATGTCTAGAAAATGGTTCATCGGTATTCTTTCTCGTCAAGTTCGCGCCAAACACGGCGGAGCTTTTGGTCTTTGGTCAATTCGGGATCACGCGCCTAGGCTGGTGGCGGCGCGGTCAAGGCGCGTGACCGCTTCGGCGATCTCGTCATCGCTGATATTCAACGCGGGCAGCAGTCGGATCACATTGTCCGCCGCGGGCACGGTGATCACCTCGGCGTCGTAGCCAGCCTTGACCACGTCCGCGTTCACGGCTTTGCACTTGATCCCCAGCATCAGACCTGATCCGCGCACCTCTTCGAACACGTCCGGATGGCTGGCGATCAGCCCTTCGAGCTTTTGCCGCAGCAGGCCCGCCTTGCGGTTCACCTCGGCCAGAAAGGCCGGATCGGCCACAATATCAATCACCGCATTGCCCACCGCACAGCCCAATGGATTGCCGCCATAGGTGGACCCATGGGTGCCAGCGGTCATGCCCAAGGCCGCCTCTTCGGTCGCCAGAACCGCACCCAACGGGAACCCCCCGCCAATGCCCTTGGCCACCATCATAATATCCGGCCCAACGCCGGCCCATTCGTGGGCAAACAGCTTGCCCGTCCGGCCAACGCCGCATTGCACCTCGTCCAGTATCATCAGAATGCCGTGTTCATCGCACAGATCGCGCAGCCCCTTGAGACAAGCATCCGGCAAGGGGCGAATACCGCCCTCGCCCTGTACCGGCTCCACCAGAATACCGGCGGTTTTGTCGGTGATCGCCGCCGCCAACGCGTCATGATCACCAAAGTCCAGATGCACAAATCCGGGCAACAACGGACCAAAACCTGTGGTCATCTTCTCCGACCCCGCCGCCGCGATCCCAGCCGAAGACCGGCCATGGAACGAACCGGAGAAAGTAATAATCTCCACCCGCTCTGGCTGGCCTTTGTCATAGAAATACTTGCGGGCCATCTTCACCGCCAATTCACAGCTTTCTGTGCCCGAATTGGTGAAAAAGACCGTATCGGCGAAACTGTTATCCACCAGTTTATCTGCCAGCGCCTGTTGCTGGGGGATCTGATAGAGGTTCGATGTGTGCCAAAGCGTACCCGCCTGCGCGGTTAGCGCCTCAACCAGCGCCGGATGAGCATGACCCAACGCATTTACCGCAATCCCCGCACCCAGATCCAGAAAACGTCGGCCATCCGCTTCAATCAACCAGCTGCCCTGTCCAGAGACAAAGCTGAGCGGCGCACGCGAATAGGTCGGCAAGACAGAAGAGATCATGGAAATGTCCTTAGGTGAGGGCCGCAACAAAGACCCAAAAGGGCATGGGCGGCGGGTCTGGTCAAGTCAGTTTGAAAGGAGGGCTGCACACAGGCAACAAGATCACCACCTGCAATTGTGCAGGGGAACAGGTTAAAACCTTAGCGTCGTCGCGACTGGTATGCTGTTTGGTTGATCATGCGCCATGTCTTAGGGGCAAATTATACAGTTGCAAAGCCCCAATTTCGCGCTTGTGACACTTCGCCCCTACGGTCATAGCTTGGCCATGTACCAAGCGAAACGTCAGAACAATGCCCTCGCCGCCAGCTTAATCGGGGTTGCGACCGCGTTTATTGCGGCCACCACCTTGATGGCCAAGGCGCTTGGCAGTGACGCGCTTGGCCCGGCCCTTCCCGCGTTGCAGATCAGCCATGGCAGGTTTCTGTTTGCCTTCATGGCAATCTCGGCCGCAGTTATGATCCTGCGCCCCCGTTTGAGTGCGCCGCATTGGAAGTTGCATCTGGCCCGAACCAGTTGCGGTTGGGCGGGTATCACGCTGATGTTTGCTTCTGTGGCCTACATTCCGCTGGCCGATGCCACAGCAATTTCTTTTCTCAACCCGGTGTTTGGTATGATGCTGGCGATACCGCTTTTGGGTGAAAACGTGGGCCGGATCCGGTGGTTTGCTGCCGTGCTGGCGCTTTGCGGTGCTTTGATCTTGCTGCGCCCCACCCCGGCCAGCTTTCAACCCGCTGCGCTTTTGGCCTTTGGTGCGGCGATGATCATGGGGCTGGAATTGATTTTCATTAAAAAACTGACAGGCCGCGAAGGCCCCTTTCAGATATTATTCTTCAACAATTTGATAGGCCTTGGCATTGCGACATTAGCGGTATTGCCGGTTTGGCACATGCCCAGTCCCGCACAATGGGGGCTTTTGGCCACAATCGGGGTCTGCATGGCGGTCGCGCAGGCCTGCTTTGTCAATGCGATGGCACGCGCCGACGCCAGCTTTGTTGCGCCGTTCAGCTATGGCACGTTGATCTTTGCCGCCCTCTACGACCAGATCTTTTACGCGGTCACACCCGATGCGATCACCTTGCTCGGCGCAGGCATCATTATCGCGGGCGCAGCCCTGCTGGCATTGCGCGAAGCACGGCAAAAACCCAAGCCCCCAGCCGCTCATACGGCGCTGTGACGCTTCACACCTTGCACCCAGCCCCCGAGTGATTAGAATAGACCACTGAATTTGACAAAGCGGTCCATCATTGGGGGCCGCTTTTTAGCTAGGGAAACCGCAAATGTCCTGGACTGATGAGCGCGTAGAAACACTCAAGAAAATGTGGGGCGAAGGCCAGTCCGCAAGCCAGATCGCCAAAGAACTGGGCGGTGTGACGCGCAATGCCGTTATCGGCAAAGTGCATCGTCTTGGCCTGTCCAACCGCACCACAACAGGTGCCGCCGCGCTAAAATCCGAACCCAAGGCCAAACCTGCCGCCCCAAAGGCGGAAGCAAAGGCCAAGCCAGCAGCGCCCAAGCCAGCCCGGCCGGAAATGAAGACCGAGGCCGCCGCGCCGCCAAAGTCCAACCTGCCTGCTCGCAAGCAGATCATCCCCGCAGGCCAGCCCCTACCGCCACAGCCATCGGCGAACGAGATCAGCCCAGAGGCATTGGCCAAGGTCAACGAGATAGAGAAAAAGGCCAAGAAGATCGGCCTGATGGAACTGACCGAACGCACATGCAAATGGCCTGTGGGCGATCCCGCGACCGAAGATTTCTGGTTCTGCGGCCTGCCTGTGCAACAGGGCAAGCCCTATTGCGAGGCCCATGTCGGCGTGGCGTTCCAGCCCATGTCAGCACGGCGCGACCGCCGCCGGTAAGGCAGGCAACTCTATTCAAGATTTGAAGGGCGGGCCGAAAACGTGCCGCCCTTTTTCTTTTTCTGTCCCCGCGTCATGAGTTCAAGCGTCAAGCCGGGCAGCGCCAGACTGCGGGATGGCGCAGCAACAAACGTTCTTGCCACTTTATGGTCCATTCAGTCGCTCCTATTCGAGAGAAGTGCCCCAGTAGCCAAAGCGCCTGCCCGGCGGCTAGGCCTTTGCTGTGGGCATGATCGCTATAAGCCTGGTTGCGAAAACCAGCCACTCCGCCCCCTTTCACCAATCCGTGAGGGGGATTTACGCCCATGTAATAATCTCTAGAGATCAATAGATTGCACCTTTGCGCCTGCCGTGCATTGGTAACCTGCCGAGTTCTGCATCCGAAAGGTCCGATGATGCCCGATACGATCCGCGCTGCTGACGCCCTCGCCCGCCGTCTTTATGATGCCGGTTGCCGATATGCCTTTGGTATGCCGGGCGGTGAGGTGTTGACCCTGATTGATGCGCTCAAACAGGCCGGTATCCAGTTTATCCTCGCCAAACACGAAAATGCCGCCGGATTTATGGCCGAGGGCGTACATCACCGCGATCAGGCGCCTGCCATTTTGGTTGGCACCATCGGCCCTGGTACTCTGAACGGGGTCAACACCGTGGCCAACGCGCTGCAGGATCAGGTGCCACTGATCGTGCTTTCCGGCTGTGTCGATGCCGATGAGACGGCCCGCTATACCCATCAGGTTGTCGATCATCAGGCGGTGTTTGAACCTATCACAAAGGCAACATTTCGCCTGTCTGCTGGTGCGGCCCATGTGATTGCAGACAAAGCCGTCGCCATCGCCACCGAGGGGCGCATGGGTCCGGTGCATATCGACGTGCCGATTGGTGTGGCCGACACCCACATTCCCGCACTGGCCCCTGCACGCCGCCGCCCGGCATCACCCAGCATTCCGGCGGAAAAGGATCTGGAAACCGCCCGCAGCTGGCTGGCCGAAGCCCGCAAGCCGCTGATGATTGTGGGCGTGGATGCGATGAACCAATACGCCGGACAAGCGGTGCGCGAATTTGCCGAAGATCACAACATACCGGTGATCACCACCTACAAGGCCAAAGGCATGCTGCCCGAGGATCATCCGCTGGCCCTTGGTGGTGCAGGCCTGTCCCCCTTGGCGGACAAGCATCTGGTGCCTTTCACACAATCGGCAGACCTGATCATCTGTGTCGGCTATGACCCCATCGAAATGCGCCCCGGCTGGCGCGATGTCTGGACCCCGGACAGCCAGCGCGTGATAGACATCACCGCCGTGCCAAACCACCACTATATGCATCAAAGCACGCTCAATTTTGTGACCGACTGCGCCCCGACCCTTGCCGCCCTCAGTGACGGGCTGGACCCGCGTGCGACATGGGTAGACGGCGAGATACACCAGCTCAAGACCGCGCTTGGCACGGCCTTCCCCAATGACGAAGATTGGGGGCCCGCCGCCGTGATCGACACTTGCCGCGCCGTTTTGCCCAAGGGCACCATCGCCTCTGCCGACAGTGGCGCACACCGGATCTTGCTGAGCCAGATGTGGGAATGCCACGCGCCGCGCGATCTGATGCAATCCTCGGCGCTTTGTACGATGGGCTGCGCTGTGCCGATGGCCATTGGCGCAAAACTCGCCGATCCGGAGCGCAATGTCGTGTCCTTCTCCGGCGACGCGGGGTTCTTGATGGTGGCCGGTGAATTGGCCACCGCCGCAGAGCTGAACCTTGCGCCGATCTTTGTGGTCTTTGTCGATGCCTCACTGGCCCTTATCGAGAAAAAGCAGCGTGAACGGCAGCTTAGCAACTCTGGCGTGGATTTCCCCCGCCACAATTTCGCAGCGATGGGCGTGGCCTTTGGCGGGCGCGGCGCAACCGTTCGCAGTCGCAAAGCACTGGAAACCGCGCTTGAGCAAGCCATGCAAGCGGATACCTTTACCGTGATTGCCGCTGTGATTGATCGCGGAGCCTATGATGACCGGATCTGAGCCGAAAGGCGCGTTGGACGGTATTTTTGTCCTCGACCTGAGCCGCATTCTGGCCGGGCCGACCTGCACGCAGATGCTGGGCGATCTGGGCGCGACGGTCATCAAGGTGGAGAACCCGCGCAGTGGCGGCGATGACACCCGTGGCTGGGGCCCGAATTACGCCAAAGATGCGGACGGAAATCCCACAGATTTGTCGGCCTATTTCATGGCTGCAAACCGCAACAAACGCTCTATCTCCGTTGATATTTCCACCGCCGATGGCCAAAAGACCCTGCGCCACCTCGCGGCCCGTGCCGATATCGTGGTGGAGAATTTTAAACCCGATGGCCTCAGGAAATATGGGTTGGATCACGCCAGCCTGATGGCCGCGCATCCCGCGCTGATCTATTGTTCGATCTCCGGCTATGGCCAGACCGGCCCGAACCGTGATCAACCCGGCTATGACCTGATGGCGCAGGGCTTTGGTGGCATCATGTCGATCACAGGCGAACCTGACGGTGCCCCGATGAAAGTGGGCGTTGGCATCGCGGATGTGATGTGCGGCATGTATGCCACCATTGGGGTTCTGGCCGCTTTGCGGCACCGCGATCAAACCGGCGAGGGCCAACATATCGATCTGTCCTTGGTGGACAGCGCCATGGCGTGGCTCATCAACGAAGGCACCAATTTCCTGACCTCCGGCACCCTGCCGGAGCGGCGCGGCAATGCGCACCCCAACATCGTGCCCTATGACGCCTTTGAATGCAGCGACGGTCATATCCTTTTGGCCGTCGGCAATGATGCGCAGTTTGCGCGGTTCTGCGATGTGCTGGGGCTGGGTGATCTGGCGGCTGATCCGATGTTCCAGACCAATCTGGCCCGCATCGAAAACCGCGCGGCCCTGCTGGCACAGATCGTACCTGCGATGAAGACCCAGGCGAAGGCGGATATGCTTGCGCGCTTGCAAGCTGTCAAAGTGCCCTGCGGCCCGATCAACACCATTGCCGAAGCGTTGTCGTCGGATCAGGCCCAAGCCCGCGGCGCCGTGATCGACATGCCGCGCCCCGAGATTGCGGGCGGGATGTTACAACTTCTGGGCAATCCTCTGAAACTGTCGCGCACGCCGGTGCAATACAATCGCCCGCCGCCGCGATTTGGCCAAGACACCCGTGATGTGCTTGAAACATGGGGACCAGATGCGCCGCAAAAGGGCGATCCACAGCGATAATCCGCGGGCAAGATCCATACCTTCCGGCACAAAGACGCCCTGCAAACCCGCCAACTGACACATTCGCTCACGAAAGCGCAGGTGCGCTTCACGTTGGCGTGTGACGCGCGTCAGACCCGTTCATCGGTTTTCAGAATCCCGCTATCCCTTTGCCTTAGAACAGCAATCGCAGAAGGCCACGGTGATGACAGTCGATATTTGCAACGCATCCGTTTCACTGCAAAGTGCAGAGGCGCTCACCAGTTGGAATGCGATGATCCGGGCGTTTCTGGCACATGGCACCGCCACGCCGCAGCATCTGGGCGCCACGCTTGAGGCTGATCCCGATTTTGCCATGGCCCATGCGGCCAGAGGGCTTTTTTCGCTGATGCTGGGCCGCGCCGAGATGTGGGCAGTGGCCGAAGGGGCGCTGGCCTCTGCCAAAGCGGCCCGCGCCGCGCGTCCCGTTTCAGACCGCGAGGCCTGTTGGATAGATGCGCTGGAGGCATGGTTGTCCATGCACCCCACCGGCGCGATTGCCGCGCTTGAGAAGGCTTTGCAGGAACAACCCCAAGACACATTGTCGGCCAAGGCCAGTCAGGCCATCCGCTTTATCCTTGGGGATGCAGCCGGGATGCGGCGCTCAATCGAACGGGTCTTGCCTGCGCATGGGCCGGATCATCCGCTCTGTGGTTATGTGCTGGGCTGTCATGCCTTTGCGCTTGAGGAAACCGGCGAATACGCCCGCGCAGAACACACGGGCCGCGCTGGTCTGACCTATGCGCCGGATGATGCATGGGGACTGCATGCGGTTGCCCACGTGCATGATATGCGGGCCGAGCCGGGCGCTGGGATCACTCTCATCGAAAACCACAAAAGTGCTTGGGACGGGTCCAACAATTTCCGCTATCACGTCTGGTGGCACAAAGCCTTGCTGCATCTGGACCTTGGTCAACTGGATCTGGCGTTGACGCTTTATGACAGCCAGATCCGCGCCGACAAAACCGACGATTACCGCGATATCGCCAATGCAACCTCGCTGCTGATGCGACTTGAACTTGAAGGCATTGATGTTGGCACCCGTTGGGATGAATTGGGTGCATTGGCCGCGCCGCGCATTGACGACGGTTGCCTTGTTTTTGCCGATCTGCATTACATGCTGGCCCTGTCCGGCGCCAAGGAAGGCAAGGTCGCTGATGCCATGGCCGCCCGCTTTGCCCGCGATGCCAAGGACAGAGGTGAAATGGCCGCCCGCGTGGCCGATCCAGGCCTTGCCGCGCTGGAGGGGCTCAACGCCTTTGCCGAGGGGCGCTACGGCGATGCCTTTACCCTGTTGGCGAAAGCCCGCCCAAAAATGCAAAGCATCGGCGGAAGTCACGCCCAGCGCGATGTGTTTGAGCGCATGACCATTGACGCAGGTCTGCGTGCAGGCCATCTGGATGGCGCAGAAGCGATCCTGCTGGACCGACTTGCCCTGCGGGCCGGTCACGAGGACCGCTTTACCGCAACCCGATTTGACCGCCTGTCGACAGCCCGCCGCATCCCGGCGCAATAACCACCTGATTTGCGGACCCAGCGAACATTATGAGCCTTGCAGCTGCCACATCCGAAATTCCATCCCGCCCGGTGACCGCATTGGGCGCACAATCCGGCACACGCGTGCGCGATCTGCGGCTGGACTTCTTTCGCGGGATTGCGATGTTCATTATCCTGATCGCCCACACCCCCGGCAACCTGCTGACCCTTTGGATACCGGCGCGATGGGGGTTCTCCGACGCAACCGAGATTTTTGTGTTCTGTTCCGGAATGGCCAGCGCCATCGCCTTTGGCGGGGCCTTTGTGCGGATGGGCTGGATACTGGGCACTGCGCGGGTGCTGTTCCGGGTCTGGCAGGTCTATTGGGCGCATGTGGGGCTGTTTTTTGCGACACTGGCGATGACCGTTTATCTGACAGAGCTGGACATCACCGGGCGCAATTATTGGGGCCAGCTGAATCTGTGGATGATGTTTGTCGAAAGTGACAAATGGGACAACTCCAACATCCTGCTCAGCTTTATGACCCTGCGCTATGTGCCGAATTATTTCGACATTCTGCCGATGTATATGGTGGTTCTGATCATGATGCCGCTGGTGATGGCACTGGCGCGGATCAACCTTTGGGCGGTGGCGGGTTTTGTCGCGCTGGTCTGGGTGATGGCACAGGATGCCTTGCTTGAGGTCTTTGGCCTTGGACATCTGCATCTGGAATTCCCGGCAGAGCCCTGGACCGACCGGTCATGGTTCTTCAATCCGTTTGGCTGGCAGCTGATCTTTTTCACCGGTTTTGCCTTCATGCGCGGCTGGCTGCCCAAGCCGCCGGTTCATAAGATCCTGATCGCCGTTGCGGGTTTTGTGGTGCTGGCCAATATCCCGCTCAGCAGTATTGGCGTGCGCGAGTTCGGCTTTGACTGGGCCAAAGACTGGCGGATTGCAAACGGCGGGCTGATCTACAAATCGGACTTCGGCATTCTGCGCTATGCACATTTTCTGGCGCTGGCCTATCTGGCCTGGGTCGCGGCGGGCGACAAAGGTGCGCGGCTTTTGGCCCGTGGCACCGGCGCAGCGGCGCGGTTCTGGTCGGGCGCTTTGGCCGTGATCCTCAAGGTTGGCCAACAATCACTGGCGGTATTTGTTGCGAGCATGTTCATGGCGCGGGTCATGGGTTTTGCGCTTGATGTGCTGGGCCGCAGTTTGGCTGCCACCCTGCTGGTCAATCTGATCGGCGCGGCAATTCTGATTGCGGTGGCCTACGGCGCGGGGTGGTTCAAATCCCAGCCGTGGCGCGCAAAGGCAGGTGCCTGATGCTGCGCCGCGATGTTCTCAGATCACTGGCCGCGCTGGCCGCCCTGCCCGCTGCCGCCTGGGCCAAAGAGCCGGGTCTGCAATTGGCCGCCGAAGCGACCGCGTTTGATCAGGACACTATATTGGACCGCGCCCGCGCATTGGCGCGCGCACCCTTTACCCCGCGCCCGCAGATCCCTGAAAGCTGGCGCAACCTGACCTATGATCAGTATCGCAAGATCTGGTTTGATGCCCGCAACGCCCTGTGGGAAAACAGCGATGCGCCGCAGCGCGTCGATGTCTTTCCCCCCGGTCTCTACTTTCCCCAAGCTGTCGCCCTGCATGTGGTGGAGGATGGCCAATCGCGGCCCGTCCGCTTTGACATCGGGGTCTTTGACACCACAGACAAATTCCCCGATGTCGATATTGACGAGACCCTCGGCTATTCCGGCCTGCGCCTGCGGGCAGAGCTTGAGACCTCCGGTATTTTTCAGGAATATGCGGTGTTTCAGGGTGCCAGCTATTTCCGCGGCATCGGCACGGGCGAGATTTACGGGTTGTCCGCGCGTGGGCTGGCGCTCAAAACCGGCGATCCGATGGGCGAAGAGTTTCCCGATTTCACCGCCTTTTGGCTGGAAACGCCCGTACCCGGCAGTGACAGCATCGTCCTGCATGCCCTGCTTGACAGCCCGTCTTGCACAGGTGCCTACCGCTTTGAGATCACCCATGGCGCGGTCTTGGAGATGCAGGTCGAGGCCCATGTTTTTGCCCGCACCGACATAACCCATCTGGGCATTGCGCCGTTGACCTCTATGTTCCTGTTTGACGACACGATGCGCCAGCGGTTTTCGGATTTCCGGCCAGCGGTTCATGACAGTGACGGCCTGCTGATCCACAATGGCGCCGGCGAGGTGATCTGGAGGCCGCTGGCCAACCCGGCCGCTCTTCAGATCAGCGCCTTTGCCGACAACAATCCGCGCGGTTTTGGCCTGATGCAGCGCAAGCGCAAGTTCTCGGATTTCAACGACCTTGAGGCGCTTTATCACAAGCGCCCCGCCGTCTGGATCACGCCGGGCGAGGATTGGGGCAAAGGAGCGGTGACGCTGGTCGAGATCCCTGCTGATCTTGAGATTTATGACAATATCGTCGCCTATTGGCGGCCCTCTGCCCCGCTCAGGGCCGGGTCTCAACACCAGATGAGCTATACCCTGCATTGGGGCGCGGATCCGGTTGTCGATGTGCCTGACATGCCGCTGAAGGTTTTGAACACAGCGATGGGCGGCCGTCCCGAAGGCGGGCAGATCATCGCGATTGATTTTGAAGATGCCGCCCATGTGCCGGATGACCTAAGCGCGGTTGAGATTATCCTGCGTTCCAGCGCCGGTGACACTTCCTCTGGCATCGTGCAGCGCAATCCCGAAACCGGCGGACCGCGTCTGGCCTTTACCTTTCAATCCGGCGAGGCGACGCTGGCCGAGTTCCGAGCACAATTGCGTCTGAACGGTGCCCCCTTAAGCGAGGTTTGGCTTTATCGGTGGACCGCATCATGACGGCACCTGCCTGCCCTCCCTTTGCCATGCCGCCCGCCGCGCCGCTGGATATGGACGCGCAGGATTTCACCCATGCGCCCACCAGTCGCAACGCCGCACCCATAGGCAACAGGCGCTGGCGTCTGGCGGTGTTTGTGCCGGCCTGTCTGGGCACATTGGCACTGATGTTCGGGATCTACGGATGGCTGGCCAGCGGCGGGATGACAGGGCTGGAATGGGCGCTGCTGATGATGATCGGCCTGACATTTGTCTGGGTAACGCTCTCGGTCAGCACTGTTGGGGTGGCAATTTCTGGGCTACTGGCACGGCAGGCGGCTGACACAAGAAGCCCGGCTGCCATCACACCGATGGATGTGGCCCTCTTGGTGCCGATCTATAACGAAGTCCCTTGGGATGTTTTCGGCAATGCCGCCGCCATGCTGGATGATCTGGCCGCCCGCAAAGGGCCGCACAGCTATAGCCTGTTCATCCTGTCCGACACACGGGATGACGCCATTGCCGCGCAGGAATGGCAGGCGTTTGAACAGTTGCGGGCCACTGCGCCCAAGCAAATTCCAGTCTTTTATCGTCGCCGCACCGCCAACACAGACAAGAAGGTTGGCAATCTGGTCAATTGGATCACCGGCTGGGGCGCGGCGTTTGAGGGGATGCTGGTACTGGACGCCGACAGCCTGATGACGGGCCGCGCGATTGAGCGGCTGGCCTCTGAACTGGCGAGCGACCCTGAGGCAGGCTTGATCCAGAGCTTTCCGATGTTGATCGAGGCCAACACCCTCTTTGCCCGCGTGCAGCAGTTTTCCAACATCGCCTATGGCTGGCTTCTGGCCGAGGGGCTGGCGCTTTGGGCGCGCAATGAGGGCAATTATTGGGGCCACAATGCGATCATCCGCACCCGTGCCTTTGCCCAAAGTGCGGGCCTGCCGCATCTGCGCGGGCGCAAAGGGCGCAGCGACTTGATCTTGAGCCATGATTTTGTCGAAGCGGGCCTGCTGCGCCGTGCAGGATGGCGTGTGCGGTTCCTGCCCCGCGTCACCGGCAGTTTTGAAGAGACCCCCGGCACGTTGATCGACTATGTTCTGCGTGACCGCCGCTGGTGCCGGGGCAACCTGCAACATCTGCGACTTCTGCGCACTGCGGGGCTGCATCCGGTGTCACGGTTTCACCTGCTGCATGGGGCAGTGAGTTATCTTCTATCGCCCGCATGGTTTGTTTTGCTGGTGGTCTGGGCCTTGCTTGGCAAAGACGCGGAAACCAACGTGATCCGCTATTTCAACGAGGCCAATCCGCTATTCCCGGACTGGCCCCCCGCCATGAGCCATATCGACAGTGCCGTGTTTCTGGTGATCATGTACGCGATGTTGTTGGCCCCTAAAATCGCGGGCGCTGCGATCATTGCGGCCACCCCGACCGCGACCCGAAGCTTTGGCGGGCGGCGGCCTTTCTTGACCTCGGTTTTGGCCGAGGTGGCGCTGTCTATCGCCTATGCGCCTGTGCTGATGATCCAGCAAACCAAGGCGGTGCTGCGGGCCACATTCACCCGATCCGAACCTTGGGCCCCGCAACAGCGCAGCGCACAAAGCTATCCAATCACCACGTTGATCAAATTCCACTGGATCGAAACCCTGCTCGGGCTGGTGCTGCTCGCGGGGTTGTTGGCCGGGTTGATATCGCTCTGGCTGGTACCGATTGTGTTCAGCCTTGTGGCGGCGGTGCCGCTGTCGGCACTCTCGGCGCTGGATGTTTCGCGGCTTGGCCTGAAAGGGCTGCGCATGGACAGCCCCAACTCCCTGCGTGAGCCAGCGATTGTACGCAGCGCCCGCGCCGCGCGGTCCAAAATGAAAAATCAGATTTTGGCCGCAGAACATATCGCGGCAGAATGATCAGGGTTGTCGGACTGGCAATCCGCGACTGATCCAGCCCGGCCCGGCACCTGATCCCACCATGCCCTCCGGCACATCCAATACCTGTTCAAACCCGGCCTCGCGCAGTGCCTTGGCCACCCGCGCCGACCGCACGCCCCGGGCACAAATCAAGGCTACAGGCCGCGTTCTGTCGCCGTTCACGGCCGCAAGCAAGGCTGCACCAAAATCATCGCGGCGCATGTCAATCGGCACCGCAGATTGTGCGATGCCCGTAGCAGCCCATTCTTCGGGCCGGCGAATATCAATGAGGGTGATCTGTCCGGCATCGGCCTGCGCCAATGCATCCGGGGCGGACAGGTCGGCGCTGCCAACCTCCGCCCCGATATTGTAATACCTTGCGACCCAAAAGACGCTTAATGTGA